>Ga0157380_10001304_pt1 | contig 16215 bp, 18 predicted proteins | sample S35metaG_FD_119757 | JGI IMG/M metagenome (GOLD analysis project Ga0157380, IMG submission 119757) | Switchgrass rhizosphere microbial communities from Kellogg Biological Station, Michigan, USA - S3-5 metaG | ecosystem: Host-associated > Plants > Roots > Rhizosphere > Soil | place: USA... | reverse complement strand
TCCGCAGACCATGAAGAACCTCGTGCTCAGCGAGGAAGAAGCGGCGCGGATGGAGAAGACGGTGGTCGATCGCCGCGATCGCCTGAACGAGCCGAGCGATCCAAACCGCACCGCGCCGCCGCAAGGCGGTGACGGATCAACCGGCGCGGCCGGGAACGTCGGCGGCTACAACAATTTCTGGCTCGATCCGGGTGAGCGCGTGGCGATTGTCGATGGGCAGCGCCGCAGCTCGCTCATCATCGATCCGCCAGATGGCCGCGTCCCGTCGCTCACGCCGGAAGCGCGCGCGCGGCAAGCGGCGCGTGTCAAAGGCATGACCGGCCGCGGGCAGTACGATCATCCCGAGTATCGGCCGCTCGCCGAGCGCTGCCTCTTGTCGTTCGGCCCGACAACGCCGCTCGTGCCGAATTATTTCTATAACAACAACCTGCAGATCGTGCAGACACCCGACCACGTCATGATTCTCATGGAAATGGTCCACGACGCCCGTGTCGTCCGTATCGGCGGCAAGCACGTGCCGAAGCACATCCGCCCGTGGATGGGCGATTCGATCGGGCAGTGGGAAGGCGACACGCTGGTGGTCGACACCACCAACTTCCCGCCGCAGCAGAACTTCCGCGGCTCCTCGGAAAACCTTCACGTCGTTGAGCGCTTCCGCCGCGCCGACGCCAACACCATCAATTACCGGTTCACGGTTGACGATCCGACCACGTTCACGGCCCCGTTTACCGGAGAGATTCCGTTCCGGGCCATGAACGAGTTAATCTATGAGTACGCGTGCCACGAAGGGAACTACGCCCTCGGGAATGTTTTGAGCGGCGCGCGTAACGAGGAAAAGCGGTTAGGCACCAAGCAGGAGAAATGATGAAAAAGACATTGGGAGCGTTCTTGCTCGTCGGCGGCCTGTTGATCGCCGGCCGGACGGTGCTGGCGCATCACGCGTTTGGCGCCGAGTTCGACCCGAACGCGCCGATTCGGCTGCAGGGCAAGGTTGTGCGGCTCGAGTGGGTCAACCCGCATACCTGGATTCACGTCGAGGTCGTCAAGGACGGCAAGCCTGAAATCTGGATGGTCGAGGGCGGCACACCGAACACGTTACTGCGCCGAGGCATCACCAAGGACACCGTGGCGCCCGGCACCGAGATCATCGTCGACGGCTACCAGACGAAGGATCATTCGCTCAAGCGCGCCAACGGCCGAGACGTGACGTTCGCCGATGGACGCAAGCTGTTCCTGGGCTCGTCGGGCACCGGCGCTCCGCGCGACGGCAGCGACCCGACCGAAGGCGGCACCAAGCCGGCTCCGAAGAAGCCGGGCGGACGTTAAGGGTTTGCGGGCTACGGGCTTACGAGAAGCCGATCCAACGTCCCGCTGAAGCGACCGTAAACCAGAGCGCAATCGACAGCGCGCCGACCAGCACCTGGCGGCGCGCTGTGTTACGTACGACCGCCATGCGCGTCGTCTTCGTGCGAATGGTGTAGGTGTAAATCAGCGCCGCGGCAAGCGTCCACATCTTCACCCAGAACGCCGGGCTGTAATAACACTTGATCGGTTCGGACAGGAACAGCGGCACGCCGGTGGCGATCATCATCGCCAGCGCGAAGTTCATGAACGGCCGCGCCTCGCGCGCGATCTCCTTCACGTCGCGCCCCGTGAAGCCAAGACCGAGCAGCCGCATGTCGACGATCAGGATCGAACCGCCGAGCAGCGACAGCGCCAGCAGGTGAACCGATTCGATGACTGGAAAGAGCCAGTTCGAATCGACGATGAAGCGTCCCAGCCACACCGTCTCGAGGTATTGGAAGAAGGGCAGCAGCATTATTGAGCCGGCGGGACGACGCAGCCCGCGAACCAGTTGACGATGGCCGCCTGCGGCTGGATGTCGCAGTCGAACCAGTTATAGGCAATGAACCGGCCGGCGACGATGATGCAACCCCACAAAACCAGGGAGAAGAGCCCGGCCCTCCGCGCCGCCTTCGGAGTGATGACGGCGGTGTCCCACAGCGCGATGCTCGTTTCGACGCGGGTGTGGAAGTAGTAGACGTTGAGGCCCGCGAGAATCAGGAAAATCACTTTCGCGCGGAACCACACGCTTTGGTAGGTGCGGATGGGAATCGCGTAGAAGAGCAGCGTGCCCGTGATCACCATCACGACGAAGCCGCCGACCGTCCACGGCAGCAGTCGTGCGATGACCTGGGAGACGGGCACGTCGCGCAGTAATTTGCCAAGTAGCCGCAGGTCGAGAATGACCGCGAGGCCGACGAACAGGCAGAGCGCGAGCACATGGACCGACTCCACGAGCGGGTACATGTACAGCGACTCGTGCAGCGCGATACTTCCCTGCGTGGCAGCCAGCCATTCGCAGAACGCCAACAGCGACACCTTACTTGGCGTCCCTGATCGCGGGATCGAACCGCTTGTGGCAGTTCACGCAGGCGTCGTACATGTCGGAGCCCGTATCGAACACGCCCTGCTTGTCGTGCTTTTCCGCCGCCTGGATGACGCGCTTGGTTTGCGCGATCAGCTCGAGCGCGCGCTGGTTCCATTCGTCGTTGCCGCCCGACCGCGCCGGGATCATCAGCAGGTTGCCGACTTCGAGGATTGCGATCGCGCTGCCTTTGACGTGATTCCACTCTTCGTCAGTCTGCGGCGCTCTTTCGAAGGTGCCTTCCTTAGTCATGACCGTGCCGACCGATTCCCAGACTTGATCTGCAATCGGATCGACAACGTTGCCCATCAGGTCCTTGACGCTCGTCGTCGTGTCGAACGGCGGCATCGCGGGCGCTGACGGTTTTGAGGAGCACGAGATACTGATTAAGAGACAAAGTGGCGCGAGCCACACCAAAATACGCATGAGGCCGCCATCATAAACCAAGCAATGACTACGCGAGGATTTCTGTCGCAGCAGGGCCCGGGCGGGCAGCGAACCACGACACCTTGCCGATGTGCGGCATCGCGCGCGCGTAAGCGGCGCTCCAACGGTCACCGAAAACGGCGGCTTCCGTAGCCGGCACGAGCGCCCACACGCTGCCGCCGAAGCCCGCTCCGAAACTGCTCGACGCAAAGGCGCCATGTTCGCGCGCCAGTCCAGCCATCAGGATCGTTTCCGGGATCTGGTTTCCGAGGAGTTCGTCCGCCTCGCGCTGCGATTCCGCCGACAGCTCGCCGATCGCGGCGTGATCGGCTGTTTGAAACGCGATCGCGGCTTTCGGCGCGCGCCCGGTTTCGCGTACAAAGTGTTGCAGGCGCCGCTTCAGATCCGCGACCGAGAATCGGCCGTCTGCCGAGGGAGCGAGGCTGGCTGTCAACTGCTCGAGTGCCTCCGGGCTCGTCGCCAGCCCGTCGGCCAGTGATCGCGCCGGGGCCGCGGCCTGTTTGTTCCATATCGCATGCAGCGCGCGGACGCCGTCGGCGGCGCGGTTGTAGCGATCCTTGACCGAGTCGGCCTTGTCGGCCTGCACGCCGCACGATGCGACCACGAAGGTCCAGTCCGCCGGCATCCGCGTGTCGCCGAGCGGCCTGACCGGCACGAAGCGATAAAGGCTGACGTGGTCGGTCTGGCAGGCGACGATCGCGGTGTGATCCTCGCTGCCGCCATGCGTACCGACGCCGGCGGAGCCCGGCAGGCCCGGAAAACCCAGGCCGTTCTCGACGCAGCCGAGATACCACGCCAGATCGTGGACGCGCCGGAGGTGCCGCTGCCACTCGTCGCGATCGCGCAGCCTGCCTCGCTCCATGAGCGCGAGCGCGACGCCGACCACCAGCGCACTCGAGCTGCTCATGCCGGACGCGCGCGGCAAGTCGCTGGCGATCGCGATGTTGGCGCCGAGCTCGCAGCCGGGGAAGTTCAGAAAAAACCGGTGCGCGACGACGTGCACGTAGCGCTGTAGTCCGCGGTAGTGCGGCGGCGCCGGCTTCGACGGATCGACCTCGATTAGCTGGCCATCGAAGATGTCGCCGACGCGGACGATGCCGTCGGCGCGCTTGCGCGCCGCCAGCGTGATGCCGCGCGGCACCGTCGCGAGCAGCGAGTGGCCGCCGGCGTAGTCGGTGTGCTTCCCGAAGATCTCGATCCGTCCCGGCGTGAAGCGGCGCCATTGCGGCGCGCCCTCCAGGATCGGCGCCGACCGCTTCTCGAGCTCGGCGAAGAGCGCCGCCCGCGAGGCGGCGTCCGCGGACGTCATGCCGAGCGACTCGAAGTGCGCGGCAATCGAGTTCACGGACGCGGCTCCAGGCCCGCAAGCCGCGCATTGACGAGGCCCACGTCGCATCGTCGCGACAAATCGAGGACGGCGCCCGATGCCGGGAACGTCTGGAAGACCACGCCACCCGCGATCGCAACGCCGACGGCTTCCGGCAGCTCGTATTCGCCTCGCGCCGACACCGGCACGTCGCGGCACGCGTCGAAGATGCTCTCGTCGAATCGCCACACGTTCATGCTGACCAGCGCGCGTGTTCCCGCCTTGTCGAAAAAATCCGCGCCGGGTTTTTCAATGATGCGCGTCAGGCGGCCGCGGTCGTCGACGTCGATCGCGGCAAAGCCCATCACGCGGTCTCGAGGAAAACCGCTCTCGCGCACCAGCGATTCGACGTCGTAGGCCGGCAGCCCGGGCCCGTCGAGTCCGGCGAGCGCGGCAACGATCGCGGCCGGATACAGATTGTCCGAATTGAGCACGAGGAACGGATCGCGGCCGGCGTAACTGTGCGCGCTTTGCACCGCGCGCGCGGTGCCGTCGGCGATGGGCTGGACCGCATAGTCAATGGCGAGACGTGATGGGCGTCCGGCGCCTTCATAATAGCCGCGCATCGCTCGGTGATCGGGCGCGACCACGAAGCAGACGCTCGTGCAGCCGCCATCGGCGAGCGCGTGCAGAACGTAATCGAGAAACGGCCGGGTCCGGCCGCCTGTCCCGAGCGATGTCGAGGGGCCCGCCCCGGGCGAGGTCGAGCGGTCGCCGATCGGCATCATGCCTTTCGCGCCGGCCGCGGCCGCCGCGGCCTGCGCCGGCGTGAGCGTCGCGTCGCCTGCCCCGAGTGAAGTCGAGGCGTCTTCCTTTCGCATCCGGCTGCCCAGCCCGCGGGCCAGGACGACGGCCTTCATATCCGAACAATGCTACAGTGCTCCGCCTCCGCTCCGCCTTCGCTAATCGCTTCGGCGCGACAGGCTCCTGAGCGGGACAGGATCATGAAAAAGAGGTCGAGATGAAGCAACGTCTCCTAATCGCAGCCGCGACAACAGCCTTCGCCGTGTCGTTGGGCGCGCAAGCCCAGCCGCCGGCGCAACCTGCGCAGCCGGCACAGCCGAGACCGGCGCAAACACCCAACGCCGATCCCTACGCGAACAACCCGGATGCCGGCAAGACGCAGTTCCCGCTGGCGGCGCCGCCCGGAAAGGACAGCGGCGCGAAACAGAACGGGCCGGCGGGCGCGTCCAACCAGGGCGCATTTGATCCCGCGAAATGGAAATACGGCACGGCCTTCGATGCGCCGGCCGGATCGAAAATCTGGAACCCGGCGAAATTGAAGCTGCAACAGGGCGGCAAGGTCACCGGCGGCACCGTGTTCGGCGCAAGCGATCCGTCAACGTATTGCGCGATGGCCAACGCCGGCTACGACTTCATCTGGACCGAGATGCAACATGGCCAGACCGATTGGCAGAATGTCGCTCGGATGTGGCGAACCTGCCCGCACTCGAAGGCCGTGCCCGGCGTACGCGTCGCCTACACCGACGAGCGCGAGATTCAGCACGCCCTCGATGCCGGCGCGCTCGTCGTCGTTGTCCCGACCGTCGATACCGTCGAAGAGGCGATCGAGGCGCGCAACTGGGCCTACTTCCCGCCGCTCGGACGGCGCAGTAACGGCGGCGGCCAGGCCTTCGACGCGGGGATGTGGGGCACCGTGCCGGGCGGCTACCGCGCCACGGCGAACGACAACATCGTGCTGATCTTGATGATCGAAACGCTCGAAGGCTTGAAGAATGCCGAGGCGATCGCCAAGGTACCCGGCGTCAGTGCGATCTTTGCCGCCAGCGGCGATCTCGGAAACTTCACTGGTTATCGGCAGGGCTCGCCGGACTACGAGCGAGCGATCAACATCGTCCACGACGCGGCGCTCAACGCCGGCATCCGGCTGTGTGGTCCTCTCGCGTGGCGCGATCGTCCGGATTTCAGCTGCTTCCAGGCCGGAAGTGAAACCGCGGCGATCGCTCGAGGCGTCGCGGCGGAACTCGGCACCCTTGCCAACACGCAGGGACAGGTTGAAGCGGGACCACTTGCGGTGAAAAAGCCTCAGGACTAGACGAGCCTGATAGGGCTTGGGGCTTACGGGCTACGGGCTTACGTAGAGAGCCAGGGCTTGGGGCTTACGGAACGTAGCCCGCAAGCCCGCAAGCCCGAAGGACCTCAGTTTCTTGACTAGCCGATGTTGTTGCGGCGGTCGGAGCTGCCGTCACCGCGCAGATCGTCGTCGCGATCCTCATCCATATCGTCGGCTTCGCCCGAGTCCGAGCTGCGATCCGGGCTCTCCGAGCCGCGGTCCACCTGCTCCGGATCCGGCGATGACGAATCGCTGCGGCCTTCGCGCGGCGTCTCGTCCTGCTGATCCTGGTAGCCTTCGTCCTGATTCTGCCGTTCCCGGTTTTGATCGTCCTGTGACATCACGAGCCTCCGGCCGAGTCCGGAGCAAAAACAGTGCCTGTCAGCGCACGCGTGTTGGCCACCACAATCGCACGTCCTGGAATTCGGAGAAATGCAGCAGCGGCTCGTGATCAGGCGCTCGAATTCCGGCCGCGGTGATCATCGAGTTGCGATCGATGCGCGCCGTGGCCGCCCGGATGTTCCAGCGCGGATGAAAGATGTCGCCCCGCCAAATACGCGTGCCATTGGACGCGTAGAGCGCATAGCGTTCGGTCAGGAAGTGCTCGAGCGTGCCCGGCGCGGCGGGAGCCGCCGGGCCGATTCCCTGATATGTCGCCGCGAAGGATGCGGGAGGGCCCGCGATCGACCAACGCTTGCTTGTGTAGCTGATGACACCGTCATGAGACGCCTTCTCCATTGACGCGCGAAAGTACGGTAACCGGATACCAAGCCGTGCGCCAATCACGGCAAGCATCGATACGGCGTCGAGGCTGAAGAACCATACGCCGGGACGTCCATCGAGCGTGACGTAGGTGCGGACATTCAGCTCCTCGAAGCGATTCGCGGTCGGCACCGGCGGCGTCGCACGTATGCGGACGCCGCTCATATAAAAGGGAATCACTCCGACCCACGGCGTGCCGTCGAACGTTTCGATTTCAAGCGGCGCAGGGATCAGTGGCCGCAGATCGGCGATCGTGCAAGGCCAATGCGCGAACAGCAGGTCGTGCCAGCGCTGCACCATGACCCACGGCCCAGGCGGCGGCGTCGCGGGATGCCGATCAGCCGGCGTCATCAGGACCAGTCTCGCATGCCCCGGTACGGGATCTGCAACGTGCACCGCCGACAGGGGGAACGAGTCACATGATGGTATCCAATCGCGTGATATGGGCTGTTCTGGCGGTGGCCGCGGGTGCCGGCCTCGCCGCCGTCCTCATGCCTCCGGTGCGCAGTCGCCGGCGCGCCAACGAGGACGATCAGTCGAGCCGCGTTGACGAGGCCTCTGAAGACTCGTTCCCCGCGAGCGACCCGCCGTCGTTTTCGGCGGACGTCGGCGCCCAGGCGGTACCGGGTCCGGCGTCATAGGCGGAATAAAGAATTACCAATAACGAATAACAAAAGGCTCTTCGTCCTTTGTTATTTAGGTCATTTTTTATTCGTTATTTCTTGCAGTCCCTCTCCGCGTAAGAACTCTGCAAATCGTGCAGGCGTGCGCAAGTGCCTGGCCGTAAGGTCTTATCATGATGACTTCCAGCCGCCTCGGCTGTTTGGGAGTTGTCTCACATGCGTTATGTCACCGGCCTTGTCATCTTGATCGCCGCAAGCATGGCATGCTCGCGCGGCAACGATCGCGCGGTTGCACAGTTGCCCACAGGTCCCACCGCCGTCGCTGAAACGACCATCGCGTACGTCGGCGGAGTTTCCGGTCCGATGGACGTCCTCTTCCCGGGCCGCAATGAGTCGTTCTTGTTCCGTAACGATCTGGAAACCAAGTACGCGACCAGCCTGGGCCGCGCGCCGGTCGGCACCTTCGTCGACAAAGAAGGCGAAGTCGTGTGGCTGCAGGAGTACATCCGTTACCGGGTCAATGGCTGCGACCATGCGACCGCGATGTCGCGCGTGCTGACGCAGATCGACGGCGGCGCCGCCGGCGGCATTTGTTCGGCGCCCCCCGAAGGCGTGGTCAATTTCCCGCCGCGCAACGACGTCTTCGACGCGCGCCGCGCGCTCGAGACCAAGTACCAGCAGATGGGACGAGGCCTCAGTTCGTCAACGGTCGATCAGGAGGGCGCCGCGATATGGATCACGGAGTATCTGCGCTATCGCACCAATGGATGCGATCACGCCACCGCCGAAGCCAAGGTCTTCTCGCAGATCGACGGCGGTCCCGTGCCGCCGATCTGTACTCCTGCCTGCGGCTACGTTCTCAGTCCCGGCGGCCTCAATGCCAGTTCCAACTCGGGTACGCAGCAGTTCGACGTACGTCCGGTCAGCGGCGCCTCGCCAACCTGCAGGTGGACGGCGCAGAGTACCGCCCCCTGGCTGACTTTTGACAGCACGCTCTCGCAAGGCTTCGGGTTCTCGACATTTACTTACAGCATCGGTCCTAACACCGGTGGCGATCGAACCGGGTTCATCGATTTCACCTGGCAGGGTGGCGGCGTGCGATACCAGGTCAACCAGACCGGCACACCGTTCGTCTCGAACCTCACGCTGGTCGATCCATACCGATCGATCTTTGAGACCGATGAGTGCTGGTTCAAGAGCCAGCCCACGCCGTGTAACTTCACGGCCACGACGAACCTGCCGGGCAACACTTACACCTTTGACTGGTCGGCAACCTACGAGTACGGGACCACGAAGACGTTCGCGCAGAACAGCAGCTCGAACCAGTTCAGTTTCTCGGACTCGTGCGGCGGACCTGGTGCCACCGCAGAGGGAGCACCCGTCGATCTCATCGTGAGGGTGACGATTACCGATAACCTCGGCAATACCGTCACAATGCAGTCCGGAGGGAACCGCCCGCCAATGCGTGTGCGGTTGTTTACTTGCTCCTGAGGGGATCAGGGACAGGGATCATGGCCTTGCTGCCGCTTGCCCCGGATCCCTGATCCCTGATCCCCGATCGGTGTTACTATGCGCGCCGTGAGGTGTTGCCCATGTCGCAGCCGAATGGATTGAACCGCCGCGCGTTCCTGCGAAACGCCGGTCTGACAGCACTCGCCGGCGCCGCTGCCGGAACCCACGCACCGCTCCTCGCCGCCACCGCAGACACGGCGCCCGCGATTCAAGCTTCAAGCAGCACGTTCGACTTCGACACTGTCTACAACCGATTCGGCACTGACTCGACCAAGTTCGATCAGCAGATCAATCGCTATGGCAAGGACAGCGTGCAGGTCGGCATGGGGATCGCCGACATCGACTTCAGGGCCGCGCCGTCGATCACCAATGCGCTCAACGCGCGCGTGAAGCACGAGAACTGGGGCTACCTCGACATGGACACGTGGACGCCGCGCATGACCGAGGCGGTGGTCGCCTGGAACAAGCGGCGTTACGGCGTGACCATCGATCCCAAGACTGTGGTGCTCGGTAACGGAGTCCACCCGGGGCTGATCGCGGCGCTCAAGACCTTCTCGCCGAAAGGCTCGAAGGTGCTGCTGCAGACGCCGACCTACAACGGTTTCTACAGCGACCTTACCGCGTCGGAGACCAAGGCCGAGGAAAGCCCGCTGAAGTTCGTCAACGGGAAGTTCCAGATGGACTTCGACGACTTCGAGCGCCGCATCGCCTTCGACACCCACACCTTCATCCTCTGCAACCCGCAGAACCCGACCGGCAACTGCTGGTCGCCGGAGGATCTGCTGCGCATCGGCGAGATCTGCCTCAAGCATCGCGTGATCGTCCTCGCCGACGAGATTCACTGCGACTGGGTCAGCAAGGGCCAGAAGTACACGCCGTTTGCGAGCCTCGCGAACAAGGCGGTTGTCGACAACAGCCTGACCTTCAAGGCGGCGAGCAAGTCGTTCGGCCTCGCGGCGCATAAGACCTCATGGTACTACTCGACCAACCCCGAGCTGCTCGCGCGGGTGAGGCCGAATCATCGCGCCGACCTCAACACGCTCGGCATCGTCGCCAACTACGCCGCGGTCACCGACGGCGAGGAGTGGCTGCGCCAGGCCAACGAGTACGTCAGCGGCACGCACGACTTTGTCGTCAATTTCGTGGCGGACAAGATTCCGCTCGTCAAGGTCCATCGCGCCGAGGGCACCTACCTCACGTGGCTCGACGTGACCGGTGTCGCGGAGCGTATCGGGTCGAAAAAGCTCGCGGAGGACTACAACCGGACCAAGGCGGCCACCATGCCGGCGCTGACGCCGGAGCAGATGGTCGAGCGCTTCTTCGTGAAGACCGCGAAGGTGCATCTCAACCAGGGCGCGTCGTACGGCAAGGGCGGCGAGAACCACATGCGCATGAACATCGGCACGTCGCGCAAGCTGGTTGAACTCGCGTTGACCAACATGGCCAACGCCTGTAAGAACCCGAGCGCCACGAACCTGAACCTGGCGTTCTAGACACCGCTGTTCCGTCGTGACTGAAAAGGAGCCTCGCGTGAGGCTCCTTTTCATTATGATGGTGACGCATGACGCCTGACCCGATTCGGGGTCGAGCACAGCGGGTCAGGAAGAACCTCCGGCAAGGCCTCGCGCTCGCGTGGGCCGCGTCCCCCCAGTCGCTGATTCGCTACTCCGTGCTCGGCATGATCAGCTCGGCGATGCCGCCGATCGCGGTCTATCTCGGTGCGGTGCTGGTCAATCGCATTGCCGAGGCGCGGCTGCACGCGCTGACCTGGCGCGACATGCTGCCGATCATCCTGGGCCTGTGGGCCGCGACCGGCGTGCAGCGGGCGATCGGCGCCTACATGGGGTACGGCCGCAACCTGTTCGTGCGTCGCGTGCAGCTCGAAGCCGAGCGCCGGCTGCTCGAGCAGGCCTCGAAAGTCGATCTCGGCCACTTCGACAACTCCGACTGGCACGATCGGCTCGCGCGCGCGAAGCGCGACGTGTCGTGGCGTCCTGGCGATCTGACCTGGTCGGTGCTCGGTCTCTCCGGCAACATCGTCACGATCGTCTTGATGGCGGGGCTGCTTGCCAGCCTGCACTGGGTGCTCGTCATGCTCGCGCTCGCGGCGGCGTTGTTGTCGCTGGCCCTCGAACGCCGCGTCACCGCCAGGTTGTACGAGTTCTTCTACAAGGAGACTCCGGAAGAGCGCGAGCGTGAATACCTCGGCGACCTTCTGGTCCAGCCGCGCACGACGAAGGAGATTCGCGCCTACGTCCTCGCGGACTACCTGCTCGGGCGCCACCGCGACCGATCCGAGGAGCTCTACCGGCTGCGCGAGCAGATGTATCGATCGGGCACGCGCATCTCGATGCTCACCGGCTTCGTGACCGGCACGGCGCTCGCCCTCGCGTACCTGTTCGTGGCCGCCCAGGGCATCTCCGGCAATATCGATCCCGGCGGAGTGGTCCTCGTGATCGGCGCCTTTGCGTCGGTGTCGGGCACGCTCGGCAACATCTCGAGCACGTTCGTCGCCGTCGATCAGCACACCACCTTCCTCGAGGATTATTTTTCGTTTCTGTCCATCGAGCGGCTGATCCCGGTACCGACTCCGCCGCGAGACGTGCCGCGCTCGCTCGAAGCCGGCATCGAGTTCGACGATGTGACATTCAGCTATCCCGGAGGACACGAGCCAGCGGTCTCGAACCTGAGCCTGCACATTCGCGGCGGCGAGCTGATCGCCCTGGTCGGCGAGAACGGGGCAGGCAAGAGCACGCTGGTCAAATTGCTGCTGCGCTTCTACGACCCGCAACATGGCGCCGTTCGGATCGGCGGCGCCGATCTGCGCGAGCTCGATCCCGAAGCGCTGCGCGGACGCATCGGCGTGTTGTTCCAGGACTACGCGAGCTACGAGCTGTCGGTCCGCGAGAACGTCCAGATGGGAAGGCCGGGCAGCATTGGCGATGACGAGCGCGTGCTGGCGGCGCTCGAGGACGCGCGCAGCGACTGGTTGCTGAAGAAGATGCCGAAAGGTCTCGACGCGAAAGTCGGCCGGCTCTTTGAAGGCGGCCACGACCTGTCCGGCGGCGAGTGGCAGCGGCTGGCGCTCGCGCGCATCATGTATCGCGACGCCGACGTCTGGATCCTCGACGAGCCGACTTCGTCGCTCGACCCCGAGGCGGAAGCGGCGATCTTCGCCGAGCTCAAGCAGATCCTCAAGGGCCGCATCGGCATCGTGATCTCGCATCGCTTCTCGACGGTGCGCATCGCCGATCGCATCGCGGTCATCGTCGACGGGAAGATCGCCGAGCTCGGAACGCATGAAGAACTGTTGCGCGCCAACGGCCGTTACTCGCAGTTGTTCGAGCTGCAAGCCGCGGGCTATCGCTGATCTAGCGCGGCAACTGCTCGATCGAGGTCAAGTTGCGCTGCCGGGAGTGCCACCACGAATGGGTGGAAGTCGTAACGAGCAGGGACTGGGGGCCTAAGGTGCCTGGAGTGCCTAAAGGTGCCACTTCTGTTAAGCTTGGGGTCTCTCCAGTGCCGGCGTAGCTCAGTTGGTAGAGCAGCTGATTCGTAATCAGCAGGTCGTCCGTTCAATCCGGATCGCCGGCTCCAATAAACTACTAATAAATCAATCACTTACAGGTAGCACGCAGAGCTGGACGGAGATCGCTGTATCAAATAGCTACCGCATAGCTACCACGCGAGTCGACAGGACTAAAAGTCGGTTCAGCTAGACTGATGACCGCCTGCTTGAGGGCCAGGTGGGACCCCCATTGGAATTACTCTTCTCAATTGCGTCGGGGATGATCGTAGCCATGATCGGTACCGCCGTCCTGCTCGGCGCGATCGAGTTGCCAATGCTGGCGCTCCGGTCTCTCTGGAGCCGGCTGGACCAGACCCCACTTGGCCGTCACGGCCACTTTCAGAACCGCACGTTCAGAAAGACAGCAAACGTCGTACTCCTCACTCTGGCGCTGTTCGCCATTCTTTATTGGGGCGATCAGTTCGGAACGCTTGACTCAGATCGTTCGGTAAACCTCCGACGGCGCAGCGAAGTGGGTGGCTTGCTGTTTTTTGGCTTGTTGATCCTCATGTTTGTCTTCGCCGATGAGTTGAAGATCTCGAATAGCGTGGATGCGAACGGCAGGGCCATTGAGAGCGATGAGCGCGCAGACCGCGGCCGCGGCCTGAAGGATGCGACACACGTCGAGCACGTCGACGCGCTTCTGCGTGCCCGGTATGTCGCAGCCCTTACCGACTACCTGCCGGGGAAACTGGCGTCGTGATTAATCCGGAGGGCCATCGCCCCTCGGACGCCGTGCATACGCTCTCGAGACCATCGATCGGCGTCGTCGCGGCGCGAGTCGTCGTCTGTACCGCGCTCGGCATGTTCTCACTGAGCTTCGCGTCGCCCGCGCTCGCGCAGGACAACCAGCGATTCACGACCTCCAACCTTCAGGTCAAGTACGGCAACTTCCAGGAGCCCGGCATCGACGAAGACGTTCCCAAGAACGACTTCACGTTTGAAAATACGTCGGCCGGCCGCGGGTGGAGCAGCTACCTGTTCGTCGACGTCCTGCGCTCGTGGAGCGAGGCCGACGCCAATGCGAAAGAGGTCTACGGCGAATGGTATCCGTCGCTGAGCCTCAGGACGATTGCCGGACGACAACCTTCGACGGGCGTGCTGCGCGATGTAAAGCTCACGGTGGGATTGAACACCGGCGTGCGCAGCACCGGGCCGAGCCCGTTCGTCGTGTTGCCGGGCGTCACCGTTGACCTGAACGTCCCGGGCTTCGCCTTTTTCTCCGTCGGCGCGTTCGTCTACATCGATCGCGGCCGCTTTCAGGGACAGCCTACCGATTGCACGGCGGCCACCTATCAGATCACGCCGTCGTGGTCCTTGCCGTTCCGCGCCGGCGCCGCGCGGTTGAAGGTCGACGGCTTCGTGGATGTCATCGGCGAGCACGCCAACTGCGCGGCGATGGTCTTGACGCAGCCGAGGCTGGCGCTCGATCTTTCCGCGTTCTGGGAAAAGCCTGGACGCGTGTTCGTTGGCGTGGACTACCTGTACTGGCACAACAAGTATGGGATCGCCGGCCTGACGGACAAGACGTTCCTTCCCGTCGTGGTCTGGGTCATGTGACATGAGTTGGTAATGCGCAAAGAGATCGCGAGCATGCGATGAAGCTCGGCCCACTCTTTGCAATTCACGCGGCCGATGCGCGCGATTCTCGCGTCGATCCCACGACAATTCGTGCGCGCCTCCGACATTCCGGACTCTGTGACGTAGGAGTTGAGCGATGTTCACGCGAAGTGTGATGACCGCCTGCGCCGCCACTGTCCTGGTGCTGGCATCCACATTCGGGATGCGCGCCGACGATCGGACGTTATTGATCGAGCTCGAGTCGCGGAGTGGGGCGTTACCGAGCGGCGTGAGCGCGAGCGGCGCCGTCGTATCCGGCGGCTTCGACAACGGCGCCGGCGCGTTCTACTGGATGCCGACCACCGGCGTCATTTTCGCCGGCGGCGCGCAGGCGTCGGCTGTGAGCCGGGACGGCCACACGATCGTCGGCACGGCCAGGGACTCGAGCCGCATCCAGCAAGCGGCGATCTGGACGGGCGGAACCGAGTGGCGGCTGCTCGGCTCGTTCGCCGGAAGCGCCGGCCCCTGCGATGCGTCCTTGAGCCAGGCCACTGGCGTCAACAGGGACGGACAAACGGTCGTGGGATTTGCGTATAGCGGCTGCACCTCGGCGCACGCGTTTCGATGGCAGGAATCGGGCGGCATGGTCGATCTCGGCAGCACCGTCCAAGGGAGACCCAGTCGCGCGCTCGGCGTCTCGGCCGACGGGATGATCGTGGTCGGCGATCAAACGACGGCTGAGGGCTTCAGCCAGGGTGCGCGGTGGGCGGGCGGACGGCAGGAACTGATGACAGGTCCAGAGGGCCCAGCCGGATCGGCGATGGCGGCGAATCACGACGGCTCGATTGTGGTCGGGCGCGTTTGTGTTCCGGCGAGCGGGCGTGTTGGCGATCAGAGTGCGTGGATCTGGAGGGCGCAGGGCGGCCTGACATGTCTGTCCGCGCCACGACGGCTGGTCTCGCCCGGTCCTCCCATCCTCGTCGAGGCTGCCGCAACGAGCGACGATGGGCAGATGATCGGCGGCTCGCACGGCATTGGCGTCGATTCCAACGCCGTGCTCTGGATCGCCGGCCAACCCACGTATCTCAAGGAATTTCTGCAGGCCAACGGGCTGCCTAACGCATTTCGCACCTGGATCAACACCGGAACCATCACCGGCATCTCGCCGGACGGACGTGTGCTCGTCGGCTGGGGAGCGGCCCTCGGCGGCTTCCGCGGCTACATGGTGATTCTTGGATCGAGCCGGGTGATTCCATGATGAGAACGCCGATCGCTTTCGCCGTCGTCATGATCCTTGTCGCGCATTCGCCCGCGCAAGCGCAGTCGTGGGAGGCGTCAGGTTTGTTCGGCTTCACACCGTCGGCAGCGATCGATCAGCGCGCATCAGAGCTCACTGACGCTGACATCCGCGGCGGTTTCACGTGGGGCCTGCAGGGCGCGCGGTTCCTCACGCCGTCGCTCGGTGCGGAGGTGATCTGGACGCAGCAGGCCTCAGCCTTCGAAGTCGGCACGTCCGATGGAAAAGCCGATCTCTTCGCGATGACCGTCAGGCAACTGCACGGTAACGTTGTCTACCGGCTCGGGCGCGCTGACGCGAGGTGGCAGCCGTTCGTCTTTGGCGGACTCGGCGCGACATTTTTCACCGCGGACACGGTTGAATCCGAGACGAAGTTCTCTCTCGACGTGGGCGGAGGGGTGAAATTTTTCCTGTCGCGATTGCTTGGCGCCCGAGCGCACGTCCGATATACGCCAACGTTCCTCAACGACAGCTCGTCGGACGCTTTCTGCGATCCCTTCGGCTTCTGTCAGGGCGTGTTGCACCAGATCGAGTTCAGCGCCGCGGTTGTGCTGCGATTCTGAGCGATCGGCGCCGTC
>Ga0157380_10001303_pt1 | contig 16215 bp, 13 predicted proteins | sample S35metaG_FD_119757 | JGI IMG/M metagenome (GOLD analysis project Ga0157380, IMG submission 119757) | Switchgrass rhizosphere microbial communities from Kellogg Biological Station, Michigan, USA - S3-5 metaG | ecosystem: Host-associated > Plants > Roots > Rhizosphere > Soil | place: USA... | reverse complement strand
GTTTCAACGGTATTGACGTACTTGACTCCGCAAAGACCTACTTAGTTCATAATCGGCCACAGATGAACACGGAGTAACACGGATCTAAATTCAAATTTATTCAGATCCTTTATATCCGTGTTCATCTGTGGCTTAAAACCTAAATCGTTCACCGCTGAGTCAACGGCCGTTTCGAGCCCGGCGTTTATGCGCGGCGAGTTATTTATTGTCCCGCTACTTCGTACTCGGGTTTAGCCACACCCATCAACCAACGGTCGAACCAGCCCACAATGTGCTGCAAGCGCTCGATCCGATGCCACGGTTGACCTGAGCGAGACAACTCATGCGACTCGTTTGGAAAGCGCACCATGACCGTAGGTATCTTTCGATACTTAAGCGCGCGAAACATCTCTTCACCACCGGAAGTTGGCGGCGTGCGATAGTCAGCCTCGCCCAAGATCAACATCAAGGGTGTTTTCACATTCTTGATGTAGGTCAGCGGCGAGCGAGCTTTGAAGTCTTCGGGATCTTCAAACGGCGCCGCCCTGAACCAAGTCTTCTGGAACAGCGTGAAGTCTGCCGTGTACCACCAATCAGCCCAGTCGGCGATGTCGCGTTGCGATACTGCGGCCGCAAACCGATCGGTCTGGCCAATGGTCCAGTTGGTTAACAAGCCACCGCCACTGCCGCCGGTGACTCCGAGTTTGGTTGTATCAATGTAGCCACGACGAATTACTTCATCGACTCCAGCCATCAGGTCTTTGTAGTCGTCGCCCGGATAGTGATACTGAATTATGTTTCCGAAATCCTGACCATAGGTCGTGCTGCCCCGGGGATTGGGATAGAGAACAACATAGCCCTTGGCCGCCATCCACTGAAACTCGTGATCAAAGATGAAACCGTACGCCGCATGAGGCCCCCCGTGAATATTCAGAATCAACGGATACTTTTTGTTTGGGTCAAAGTCAGGTGGCTTTTGGATCCAGGCCTGCACCTTTCTGCCATCAAAGCTTTGGTACCAGACTTCGTCAGGTTCAGTCAGGTTTAGTTTCGAGAACAACTCGTCATTGATGTGTGTTATCTGCCTGGGTTCACCGCCAGGACGATCTACAAAGAACAAGTCACCGATCTTCGTCGGCGTTGAGATCAGGTAAACAGATTTTGATCGATCCGGTGTGGTTCTGAAGCTGACGATTGCTTGGCTGCCGGTGCTGACATCGGTTTCTTTACCTGTCGCCACGTCAAACGAGCCGACGTTGGCCTTTCCTTCTTTTCCGAAAACGAGCGTGATGGTCTTGCCATCAGGGCTCCAGACCATCTGATTGCCGCCACCGCCACGTGGTGCCGTGTTGTCACCGCCCACGCCGGAACCGACGTCATAATCAAACCCGCCAGTCAGATTCCGAGGTTGGGCTCCTGACGTGAGGTCCATAACCCAAAGATCAGGTTGCGAGTAAGACCTCGTTGCTTGATCTACTGAACCAATGAAAGCGAGTTGTTTTCCATTCGGGCTGATCGAAAAGTTGCCGGCGCCCATGTCAAAGGAGGTGAGCTTTGTTGGTTGGCCTCCGGCGACCGCAATTGAATAAATGTCCGTTTTGGGAAGGTCAAAGGATTCGTCTCGCTGATCAGATGTGAAATAAATCGTTGCGTTATCCTTGCCCCAGGTGACCGATCCGTCATCGTATTTTCCGCTGGTCAGTTGTCTCGGAGTAACTTTGTCATCTCCCTTAAGAGGAGCGTTGACGACCCAAATGTGTTGCGGATGTTTGTTATCGACGTAGCCCTGGCCATTCGAACGATAAACTGAGCGCGTGATTACTCGGACGTCGCTCTCGCGCTTGTCGTCGGGTTTTGGAGAAGGTGACGGGCTGGGGCTAGCCTGAGGTTTTGCTTTCGCTAATTCCTCGGCCGTAGCACCGTTGAGAAAAGCGATCATCGAGCCGTCCGGAGACCACTGTAGTTGCCCGGCGCCTCGTGGGAGCGTGGTGAACTGAAACGACTCGCCACCCGACATCGCCAGCATGTATAGCTGCCCCGGTTCAGGCCTGCCGTCTTTCTCTGTAGCTCGCACGAACGCGAGATACTTTCCATCGGGCGACCAACGTGGCGAAGCATCGCGAATGCCGTTAGTGAGCTGGCGGCTCTCTCCGGTTGCAGTTGACACCATCCAGATCGAGGTGTTGTAGCCATCTTTCTTTTCGTTTACGGTTACCTTCACAAAGGCCACCGTCGAACCATCTGGTGAAAGCTGGGGATCGGCAATCCAAATGAAATTGAATAAGTCTTTTTCAGTGATGCTCCGCTTTTGTGCTTGGGCAGAGACTCCACCCAGGGTTAGAGCTATCAATAGGATTAGAAGAAATGAACGCATGTGGATGTCCTCACGCAAGGATTGGGATGTCTAAAGGCGGCGGTATTCTACAACACCGTGGCACGGGCGTCCCGTTCGGCTATTCAACATTCAGGAGCAGGACGTCGGTAGTGGTAGTTGTTGGGATTAATGCCACGGGCTTGTCCCGTGGTGATTAACGTAGCCAGCTACTACCGACGCCGGAAATTGTTTTGGATACCACGGGCTTGACCCGTGGAGTTTTCACGTTTGTTGCTAACGACTACCGATGATTGACTTATTCTAGCAACGAACGTGATTAACCACGGGACGAGCCCGTGGCATCTTTTCACTTGATAGCAGTGCGGTTAGCCGTCAGCGTTAGTCACCACGGGACAAGCCCGTGGCATACATTCGTGCCTTACCGGTACCGGACGCCAGTGCCACGAAGGTGCAATGCATTCATCATGGTATACTGCGACATTCAAATCGGCGTGAGAGTAGAGTAACCAGAAAACGTGAGTAATGTCTTAGAGATCATCCCGCTCGGCGGTATTGGCGAGTTCGGGATGAATTGCATGGCGGTGCGTTACGAGGATGAGATGATTATCCTCGATGCCGGCATGGGGTTTCCGGAAGAGACCAGCTTTGGCGTTGATGTTTCCATACCCAACTTTGACTTCCTCGAAGAATATCGCGAGAACATCACGGCAGTTATTCTCACCCACGGACACGAAGATCACCTCGGCGCGCTGCCTTATCTTCTAAAGAAATTTAATGTTCCCGTTTACTGTTCGCACTTTACTGCCGGTCTGGCGGAAAGCAAGCTCGACGAACATGACCTGTTAGACGATATTCTGCTTCATCGAGTCGAGCCTCGCGATCAAATCCAGCTCGGCGTCTTCTCGATCGAGTTCATCCGGGTGTCTCACTCGCTGGTTGATTGCTTTTCGCTCGCCATCGGTACCCCAGTCGGAACAATAATCCATACCGGCGACTACAAAGTTGATGAGACTCCAGTCATCGGCGAGCCAATCGATCTACGTTCGTTCCGCCGTTACGGACAGGAAGGTGTTCTGGCGCTTTTGTCTGATTCGACAAATGCTACTGTCCCGGGACGAACGCCGTCAGAACGCGCAGTGATTCCAGCCTTTGAAGAAATTTTTGCCGAAGCCGGCGGACGAATCATCGTTGCCGCTTTTGCATCCTCGATCCATCGACTGCAGATCGTTCTGGATGTCGCCCAACAGTTCAATCGCAAGGTTTGCGTGCTGGGCCGCTCGATGCAGAAGAATGTCGAGATTGCCGACAGACTTGGTTATCTCGACATTCCTGATGGTCTGCTCGTCTCGTTGAACGACACCAAACAGATGCGCGATCAGGATGTTGTCTACCTGGTTACGGGTTCGCAGGGTGAGTCGCGGGCAGCTCTCTCGCAGATGGCCACGCAAATGTACAAAGGCGTCACCATTGAAGAGGGTGACACCGTGGTGTTGTCAGCCCGAATCATTCCAGGCAACGAACGCACGATTTCACGAATGATAGGTTTCATCTACAAGCGTGGCGCCAACATCATCGAAGAGAAGCGCCGCTTGATTCATGTCAGTGGCCATGCTTCGCAGGAAGACATTCGCATCATGACGGAAGCTGTCCGGCCAAAGTTTGTGGTACCAATTCACGGCGAGTACCGCATGCTCTTCCGCCACAAAGAATTTGTAAAAAACCATCTCGGATACGCCGAAGAGAACATCATCCTGATCGAAAACGGCGACGTCCTCGAGCTTGATGGAGAGCGAGCCGCCGTCGTAAACAAGAAAGAAATCGGACGAACTTTCATCGACGAAAGCGGGTTCGAGGAGATAAAAAGAGACACGGTTCGTGAGCGACGCCAGCTGGCCAACGACGGCATGATTGCCATGGTGATAACGATTAATGACACGGGTGAGCTGCAAAGCCCACCTGAGATTGTTGCGCGCGGCGTGAAAAGTTGTGGTCCCGAAAACGGCTTCGCGGAAGCGGCGCACCGCATCATTACGTCTGCTTTGACATGGGCGTCGCGAGATACTCTTTCGGATGACAGTCTGCTGAAGGAGCACATTCGTGTTGAGCTCAAAAGATACATTCAGAAACGCACCGGCGGACGACCAGTAATCACACCGGTAATAATTCGCGTCTGAAAGTGGCGTTCCGCCCGTGATCGATTATTCCGCCAGTCAAATGTCATCAGCCCGCCACGAGGATTCCGTTACCAACTTGTTGAATAAGACCCGGGTGTCCGTGGCGCCGGCGACCTATGTCATCGTCAGCGTCCAACATCAGGATTGGAATCGGCTGTTGGAGAGTCCGGAGCTAAGTCCGAAAGCTGACGCACCCTTCATGATTCTTCGAGACGCACATGAAGTTACCCTCGTCATTGAGGACGATGACTGGCAACGTATCAGGCACGCAATCCGGGACGCGCGGGTTGAGACGGATTACCGGATGGTGACGTTCGAGGTGGTGTTACCCTGGAACGTAGTCGGTTATTTAGCTCGAATTACTGAGATTCTTGCCGCGGCAAATATATCTGTGGGAGCACTTTCTTCGTTTTCGCGCGATCATTTGCTAATCCGGCAGGCAGATCTTGGAGTAGCTCTGAAGGCTTTGGGTCCTCACGTCGCCGAGCTGTGCTAGAAAGAATTTCAGCGTGTTCGCGGGCGCTCAGGGTTCAATCTTTAGATTGCGTGGGCTGCGCACCACAAACTAAAGTGTGAACTCTAAACACCTCTTACGAAGAACTAATGATCTGGTCTGACAAAGTTGTGATGATTACCGGCGCCTCGTCTGGTATCGGGCATGGATTGGCGCTTGAATTGGCCAAACGTGGTGCTCGGCTTGGATTGCTTGCGCGCCGCAAAGACGCACTCGATGAAGTGATCGCAGAGATTGAGAAGGACGGTGGCAAGGCCCTGGCCTTATCGGTTGATGTTCAGGATGCAGACGCAGTGCGCGAGGCTGCCGATCGTATCGCTAAAGAATTTGGTTCGCTCGATGTTCTGATTGCGAATGCAGGTGTCGGGGGTAACACTGACGCGACAGCGCTAAGCCCGGATGATTTTAAGAAAGTGATCGATGTAAATCTCCTGGGCGTCGTCAACTCGGTTGCAGCGGTGGTACCCAAAATGATCGCTCAACAGCGAGGCCATCTCGTCGCAATCTCGAGTCTTGCTGCTTATCGAGGCTTACCAAAGTCCGGTGCGTATTGTGCCAGCAAGGCTGCTGTCTCAATCTTGTTTGAGAGTTTTCGTTTGGAGCTCAAGTCAAAAGGTATTGACGTTACGATTATTCATCCGGGCTTCATCAAGACTCCGCTGACAGCCGGCCGTCAGGCTCAGATGCCCTTTCTGATGGAACTTGATGATGCGGTCAAAAAGATTGTCGGAGCGATCGAAAAGAAGAAGAAGAGTTATGCCTTTCCCTGGCAATTGGCAACGATCGTGAGACTGGGACTGATTATGCCGACCTTTATGTACGATCAAATCTCAAGACGAAATTCATTCAGGGAATAAAGCGATCTTAGGTGGTTACAGGTGTTTAGAGTTCGACCTTTAGGTTGTTCGTTTGCATGGGCCACAAGCTAAAGCTTGAACTCTGAACACCCGTAGCAACGAGACTACACACATTGGGAACTTAACCACACATGACACTTATTCAAGCTATCATTTTGGGAATCGTTCAGGGCTTAACCGAATTCATTCCAATTAGTTCAACCGCGCATTTAATCTTCGCAGGCCGGGCAGTGGGACTCTATGCCGGCGTCAACGCTGCAATGCGGGCGGAACAAACTACGGCGACGATCGCTGTTTTGCAGCTGGGGACTCTACTCGCCGTTCTCGTGTATTTCGCGGGCGATATCTGGAACATTAGTCGCGCGTTTCTGCTTGATCACCTGGCTCTGATTAGCGGCAGACAGCGTTTGATGCAAGACGAGAATGGCAACATTTACGGAAAACTATCGCGTGATGCATGGTTGGGCTGGCTCATCGTGATCGGATCAATCCCGATTGCGCTGGTTGGCTTGCTGTTCAAAAAACAAATTGAAGGAACGTTTACCAAGAACCTTTGGGTGATCGCCACGATGATGATCGTGATAGGCGTGTTCCTGGCGATCGCCGAAGTCGTTGGCAAGCAGAAGCGTTCGATGGCCGAGTTGGGTTTTCGTGATGCGATCATCGTGGGTGGCGCTCAATGTCTGGCCTTGATACCGGGTTCCTCACGTTCTGGATCCACGATCATGGCCGGCTTGTTCGCCGGTGAAGTACGAGAAACAGCCGCGAGGTTTTCGTTTCTGCTCTCAATTCCTGCTATCGGCGCCAGTGGATTGCTTGAGCTCAAGGAAGCGGTTCACAAGCTGCCGCCGGGAAGCGCAGTGCCGGTTTTGGTCGGTACCGTCGTATCGTTCATCGTCGGCTACGCCTCGATTTGGTTTCTGTTACGCTTCCTCCGCACTCATTCGACCGGAATCTTTATTGCGTATCGAATGATTATTGGAGCGCTGATTCTTATAGGCTTGTCCGCCGGCTACATATCTGCGAGATAGTCTGAACTGCCCAAACAGATCCGGGGAACCGTTGAAACGGTAATTACATACTTGACTGACCCCAGAAACAGAGACCACCGACTTCAGTCGCGTGGAGTCTCAATTTTGACCTAAATCCAGCCAGCAGTTTCGAATTTCCAGAGACCATCGACTTTAGTCGCATGGAGTCTCAATTTCAGCCTTCTGTGCGTGGTACCTTTTAGGCTGAAATGGAAACTCCACGCGGCTGAAGCCGGTGGTTTCTATAGCGAGCCATTCTCAGAAGGCGGTTAGGTCAAAATTGAGACTCCACGCGACTGAAGTCGGTGGTCTCTGTTCTCGGTCAGTCAAGTATGTAATACCCGTTGAACGGTTAGAGGGGTTCGGAACCACCCGGTTGAACCGGGTGTGAATGAAAGACGTCGTTCAAACGGTACCACCTTCCTGTAGAAAACTACTTAACGAAACTCAATAATATCGGTTACACTATCAACGCCCCTTCCCCCTCTCGACCTCGGGCCAGCCCGGTAGATTAACCCTTTAAGGTGGTACCAAAGCAAATGAATGACGAACGCGCTACGGTGGCCGTCCTCCGCTCACAACGTCCGCGCAATCCTCGCGTACCGGTTGAGTTCGCGCTCGAAGTCCGTGGCATCGATGCAGCCGGCAAGGCTTTTCACCTGCGAGCTCAGGCCGTGAAAATCAGCCGGGGTGGGGCGACGATTATTATTGATGCTGAGGTAAAACCGGGAACGGTGGTTCGCCTCACGCCTCCCTTCGGTCACGAGTTGGATGCTGAAGTTAATGGCTCCTGGACGGATGAAATTGATGGCCGGCGACGAATCGGCGTGAAGTTGCTCGCCGACGATGGTTGGTTTGCAGAATAGACCCCGTGTGTTGCAGGCTGTCAGCCTGCAGCTTGTTGTGGGCTCAAACTCCCGATTGTCTCACCACTCTCCAAGCTTGAACTTAGGCCAAATCGACAACAGGCTGGCAGCCTGTTGTACGTCGCATTACAAGACCTGTATCCTTGACCTGCGATGGCGATGCAGGAAATAAGACGAAGACGAGCGGTGGCGATTGGCTTGCGCGCGAAGCTGCCCCTCGTAACGCGACTCGTCGCTCTGTTTGTCCTGGTTGCCGGCTTGGTCTTTGTCGGAGTCTCATACTACAAGTTACGAAACACCAGCCGGTTTGTTATGTGGCCGGGTGCGGCGGAACTCTCGAAAGAAGTGACGGGCCGCATCGAAGGATACGAGCAAAAGATCACTAAGTCTTCTGGCGACCTTTATCTTTGGATCCGGGCGACCCGCGAACTCACTTTTGCAGATGGCCACCATGAGCTTGAAAACGTCAATCTCACAATCTATTCCTCCGGACCAAAAGAAAAACCGGATCTGATAACAGCCAACCGGGCGATTTACGATGTAGCAAATAAACTCATCTCTTTTGTCGGCAACGTCAAAGTCGAAACCAAGGACGCCTTGAAAGTAAGTACTGAGGCAATTCTCTACAACCAAACTACGGAAATTGCCCATAGCGATGTGGCCATGACTTTCAGTCGCGAGAATGTCTCCGGTCGTTCGGTTGGCGCTACCGTCGAGTCAAAAAACAAAAAGCTCGAGCTCCACAAGGATGTGGAAATTACGGTCACACCTGAACAACCGAAAGAAGAAACTCAACAGACTCAAATGGCCGCAGTTCGTTCGCGACCAGTCACTATTCATGCAGCTTACGCGGTGTTCGAGCAGAACCAGATGAAGCTTTCCTTTTCCGGTGGAGTAACCGCTGAACAGGAACGCGACATCATGAGCGGCGATTCTATGTATGCGATTCTGAACCAGCAGAAGCGCCTACAAAAGGTAGAAGTGCGCGGCAATGCTTACTTGCGTACGATGGATCCGGGCCGCGCCGCCGAACTGCATTCCGTAGACATGGATTTCTTTCTCGATAACGACCAACGTTTGAAGCAGGCCGTTGCCCGCAACGACGCTCGCGGAAAGAGCTTGGATGCTGACTCTGAAATGCAGATCAGCGGAGCGAGCATGCTCGAAGCGAATTTTCAGGCCCAGGGAAATGAGAGTCTGCTGCAGGAAATGCACAGCCAGGGCCGCGCGGTGGTGAATCTATCGGCGCCGAAGTCGAAAGCTAACGATCCGCGAGCGAAGAACAAGCGGCTAACTGCTGATGGCATTAAACTCGAATGGCGAGCTACCGGAAAAGATCTGCAGCGAGCAGAAGCCGTCGGGAACGCTGAACTTTATGTCGAGCCCGCGGTAGCGAACGTCAAAGCCGAGAGACAAACTGTGACGGGCTCGCGTTTCGACTGTGATTTTTTTGAGAGTGGGAATTTGGCGCATACTTGCATAGTCGCCGGTCCGGCAAAGGCCGTAATCGATCCATTGCAGAAAAGTGAGAAGCGAGGCATACGAACAATAACCTCGGATAAGATGACGACCACCTTTGTTCGCGAGACTCAAGACCCCGAGCGGGTGGAAGCGCAGGGGAACGCGAAGTTCAACGAACTCGACCGAAATGGAACCGCTGCGACCGTGACGTATACTTCCGCAGATGAGACCGTGCGCCTGCGCGGAGGTGAGCCGACCGTGTGGGACTCTCGAGCCCGCAGCAAAGCTATTGAGCTCGACTCAGATCTGAAAAACAGTATTTCTTATAGTCGCGGTAAGACTGCGACGACTTACTACAATCAGGAACAGACCAACGGAGCCACACCGTTCACAAAGGTTAAGAGCCCAGTCTACATAGTCAGTGATAAAGGTGAGTTTCATCACGACGATGGTGTCGCCACCTACACCGGGGACGCTCGAGCCTGGCAGGATGACAATTTTGTCCGTTCGGACAAGCTAACGATTCTGGTCAATGAAAAGCGGATGACAGCCACCGGACATGTTCAAAGTGCGCTTTACAACGCTAAGCGCCGGGAGAAAGGCGTGAGCTCAACAGTTCCAGTGTTTGCGACGGCCGATTCAATGCGTTACTCAGACCCGGACCGAACGCTTCATTACGAAACTAACGTGGATATTAGGCAAGGATCTGATCGCGTTACGGGCGGAGTAGCGGATGTATATCTTTCCAAAGAAACAAACGAAGTGGACAAAACTATCACGGAGCGAAACGTCGTGCTGATCCAACCCGGCCGCAAGGGAACCGGGGATTGGATGCAATACACAGCAGTCGATGAAGTGGCCGTCTTAAAGGGCAATCCAGCGCGAGTTGACGACGTCGAGCAAGGCACCCTGGAAGGCGGACGCTTGACCGTCAACATGCGAGAAAATAAAGTCGTCGCGGACGATACTCGAGGACCGCAATCAGGCGGCCGTGTTCGCTCGACGCACAAGATTCAGAAGCCTTAGGAGACTTCAGCCCCAATCATAAATGCCACCGACGAGCGCACAACTGCAGGACCCACCTGTCGCTGTTGAAACCACGGTCAAAGGAAACGACTCGAAGTCTTCTCCTGGGGCATTGGCAGCCTCAAAGCTTTTCAAGTCTTATGGCAAGCGACGCGTCGTAGACGATGTCAGTCTTCATGTGGAACGCGGCGAGGTTGTCGGATTGCTGGGAGCTAATGGCGCCGGCAAAACGACAACGTTCTACATGATCGTTGGTCTCGAGCAACCTGATTCCGGAGTTGTCCGACTTGGCGATCGTGAAGTGACTAAACTTCCCATGTATCTCCGCGCACGACTGGGTCTCGGTTACCTACCGCAGGAGCCTTCAATTTTTCGGAAGATGACGGCTGCGCAAAATATTCTGGCGGTGCTTGAGACAATGGGCTTGAGACGCCGGGAACGCCTTTCCCGGTTAGAACAATTGCTCGAGGAATTTGGTGTGGCCCACGTCAGAAACACGCGCGGCGATGCTCTGTCAGGTGGAGAGCGCCGGAGGACTGAGATAGCTCGAGCCCTGGCGACAGAACCGCAGTACATTCTGCTTGACGAACCATTCGCCGGCATTGATCCCAAAGCAGTAGATGACATACAAAATGTAATAATTTATTTGCGGAATCGTGGCATCGGCATCCTCATTACTGACCACAATGTTCGCGAGACCCTGGGTGTAACGGATCGGGCCTACATCATGGCTGATGGCCGTATTTTTCGCTCTGGCGCGCCGAGAGATCTTACCGACGATGCGGAAGTCCGCAGATTATATCTTGGTGAGAAATTCCGCATGTAAAAGTCCCGAAGCGAAACTGTTTAGGATCGGTTATAATCATCTCGCACGTTAAGTGCTAAATCCCGTAGAGCAATTATCAAGGAATGTCTCTTAAGCTAACTACCAGCCTATCTCAACGTCTTGTTTTGACGCCCCAATTGCGTCAACGGATCGAGATGTTGCAGATGACCACGCTCGAGTTGAGTGATTTGATTCAGCAACAGTTGCTTGAGAATCCCGTTCTGGAAGAGGTTCCTACTCAGGAAGAAGCGCGTGAGCTGGCTGAGAAGATTCTTGATCATTTGTCGAGCGGCGATGAGGGAAGCAGCTTTGATAAACCCGCCGGCGAATCCGTTGAAGCTGATCCTGCGGCAGTCTCCTCGAATGGAACCGGCGAACTCGACCCGGCCCTTGCTGCTTACGCCGAGCATGAGTTTGAAGGACAGGGAGAGTCTTTCGAAGGTCTAAGTGGTCCTGAGGCGGCGGGCAGTGACGATGTTGCCGCTGAGGATGGATCGCGCGACGCCTTCGAAGAAATAGATTTCGGCCGAGAGTTTCAGGATTATCTCGATCCCGGATATAAGACGCAGGAATTCGAGTACAAAGAAGACGCCCCCACCTTCGAACAATTTCTTACTAAAGCGCAATCTCTTTCAGAGCATCTGGAATGGCAACTGCACATGGATCCGATATCGGAAGATGTGCAGGATGCGGCGATTTGTGTGATCGGTAATCTCGATGCAGACGGCCGGCTCACCGCGACGAATGAAGAGATCGCAGCGATGGGGCCCTGGTCTGAAGAAGTGGTTGAGAGGGCACGGCAAGCTGTGATGCGGCTGGATCCTCTCGGTTGCGGGGCTCGAGATGTTCGCGAATGTTTGCTGGTACAGCTCGAGGTCGCTGGAGAAACTGAGCGTTTGGCGAACCGGTTGATTACCGATCATCTATCAGAGCTTCAACAGCACAAGTTGCCTCACCTTTCAAAACAAATCGGGGTCGAGATCGACACGCTGATGAATGAGCTGCAGTTCATTCGCACGTTGGATCCTTATCCGGGCCGCCGCTACTCATCGGAAGAACCGGTGCTGATTGCTCCCGAGATCTACATTGAGAAACTTGAGGCTGATGACGAGGAATATGTCATCTACTTTGCTGATGATGGCAGTCCGCGACTGAGGCTCAGTCCTCAGTATCAGACCATGCTGGCTCAGCAGGGAATAAATAACGAGACCAAGAGTTTCATCCGGGAGAAGATGCGCTCAGCCGTGGATCTTCTTCGCAACATCGAGCATCGCCGTCAAACAATTTACAAAGTCGTTGAGTCAATCGTGGCGCGGCAGAAGGACTTTTTGGATCATGGTGTGCAGCATATCAAGCCGATGATGCTCAAGGACATCGCCGAAGATATTGGCATGCACCTCTCCACAGTTTCGAGAGTTGTAAATCGCAAGTATGCGCATACGCCGCAAGGCGTTATCGAGTTGCGTCGCTTCTTCACTGAGGGAATGATGAATGAAGACGGCGAAGAAATTTCAACTCGAATTATTAAGTTGAAGATCAAGAAATTGATTGAAGACGAAGATTCACACAATCCGATTACCGACGATCAGGTCGTGAAGATTTTGTTACGAGATGGGATTAAGCTGTCTCGTCGCACAGTCGCCAAGTATCGCGATCAAATGTCGATTCCCGGATCTCGTGAGCGACGCGCCGTGGTGTAATTAGTCCGCCTGCGGTAGCGGGCGGATCCGGTGACTTCAATGATCTTCGACATTTAATTCCACCTGCTACCGCGGAGTGGTTCTGAAAAGGACGAGGAGGGATCCAGGTAATGAAATTTGAGTACACTGGTCGTCACGTTGACGTCTCACCAGCCATTCGTAAACACGTTGAAGATCATTTTAAGAAACTCGATCACATCTTTAATAACTCACCAATCACAACCCATGTAATTATCGAAGTTGAGAAAAATCGTCACATAGGTGAAGTGATTATCAATTGGCGCGACCACACGCTCGCCGCGAAGGATACAAACATCGATATGTACATGGCTCTGACCAGGGCAATGACAAAGGTCGAAAAGCAAGCACTCAAACTAAAGAAGAAAATCATCGATCGAAAGCAGGGTTCGAAGCGAACACCTGCAAAAGCTCAACCTGGAGATGGGGTTGAAGCTACGCCACGGCCGGCTCGCATCATTGCCGCTCGACGCTATGCGGTAAAACCCATGACTGCGGAAGAGGCGGCCCTGCGACTTTCGGGCGAGAGCGATCAGTTTCTGGTTTTTCGCGATGCAGACACCGAGCGTCTCGGCGTGCTCTACAAACGCACAGACGGCAACTACGGATTAATCGAACCCTAGGAACACTTGTTCCAACTGAAAAACAAATGTCCGACAAACTTCAGTTTGTCGTCGCCGGCAGCAAAGGATTGCCGCAAGCGATCGACAGACCTAAGCTTGTCGGACATTTTCGTATAGAAGCAAGGCGCACAGGGCAAAGAGCGAAGGGCTAAGAGCAAAGGGTCAACGCGTCGATTCGGTGTTTGACTTATTATCGCCAACAGTTTATTGAGCAGGCGATGTTGTGCTCCTTAGCCCTTTGCTCTTACCTCTTTGCTCTTTGCCGGGACAGCCATGCCGCGTAAGAAGAAACTTCAAAGCAGCAACCCGAAAACGGTTCCTGACATTGTCATCATTACGGGACTCAGCGGTTCGGGTATGTCGTCAGCAATGAATGCCTTTCAGGACCTGGGTTACTTCTGCGTCGACAATCTTCCAGTTACGATTCTGCCAACGTTCGCACGCCTCATTGAAGCCAGCCAGGATAAAGACGGGATATCGCGGGCCGCCCTCGTCATAGATATTCGTGAAGGACATTTCCTGGCCGATTTTCGCAAGCAGTTGGGTGCTTTGCGCGCCGAAGGTTTAAGCGTATTTGTGCTTTTCCTGGAAGCTTCTGACGAGGTCTTGCAACACCGTTTTAGCGAGACGCGCCGCCCGCATCCTGCCGACAAAGGACATCGGTTAGCCAAAGCCATTAGCACTGAGCGCGCCGCCATGAGGCCAATTCGAGCCCTGGCGGATCAGATTATCGATACTTCAGATCATACGGTCCATACGCTCCGTAGCGAGGTGGTTGAGCGGTTTAGTTTGGACAAGCAAGGCGCGCCAATGCGCGTTCAAGTTTTGAGCTTCGGACACAAGTATGGAAGTCCCGGGAATTTAGAGCTTCTGTTTGATGTTCGTCATTTGCCTAATCCGCATTTTGTTCCTGAGCTGAAGAAATTGTCTGGTCACGATCCGCGCGTGGTTAGTTTCTTGAAGTCCCAAGCTGAGGTTGAAGAGACGACTCGACGGTTCAGCGACTTACTCGATTACCTTTTGCCTTTGTACAAACGAGAAGGGAAAGCTTACGTCACCGTTGGTATCGGCTGCACCGGTGGAAGGCATCGTTCAGTAATGGTTGCAAATGCGCTCGCACGAAAGCTTCGGCAGGGTGGCTTCGACGCGCAGGCAGTGCACCGCGACGTCAGAAAAGAGCGAAAGAGGTAGAGTCCGAGAAAGTCCGACAAACTTCAGTTTGTCGATGATGCTCTTTCCATTCAAGCTTCGACAAACTGAAGTTTGTCGGACAAGGAGAAAATCATGAGCAACAATCCGCAGGCTGTGTCTGAAGCGAAAAAAGTTGCCGGAGTAATTGTGACCCACGGACACCTCGCCGGCGAGTTACTTGCTGCCGCTGAGATGATTGTCGGCCCAATCTCATTCATTGCCGCCGTATCGATTGGCTGGCACGATGACGTGGATAACGCTCGCGCTGAAGTTGAGCGCGCTATCAAGGGAGTCTCCCAAGGCGCGGGCACGTTATTGATGACAGACATGTTTGGCGGGACGCCTACTAATATTGCCTCTATGTTTCTCGAAACCGATCGAGTCGAAGTCGTAACCGGAGTTAACCTGCCCATGGTTATCAAGCTGGCATCCCAAACCGAACCGGTTTCATTGGTCGACCTGGCGAGGCAGTTGTGCGACGTCGGACGACAGGGAATTTATCTCGCGGGTGATTTGCTTACACCTCCAGGTAAGGCTGGAAAATCATAATGCCGGAAAACAGTAATGGTTGAGGCGACGCTGGCAGTAAAGAATCAACTCGGCTTGCACGCGAGAGCTGCGGCGCGATTAGTGAGGATGGCAAATCGCTTTCAAAGCTCGTTGCGTTTGGAACGACTGGACGGTAGTGTCACAGCCGACGCGAAATCGATCCTGAACGTGTTGATGTTGGGAGCCACTGGTGGAACCGAGCTCCGCGCGATCGCTGATGGAGATGACGAAGCAGAAGCACTGTCAGCCTTGTCAGGAATGTTCGAAGACGGCTTCGGAGAACTTCAGCCATGATTACTGAAGCGAGTCTAAAGCCGGACGAGCGCCGCTGGCAGGGATTGAGCGTATCTGAGGGCCTGGTCATCGGGCGCGTGCTCCGAATCCACAAAGGAACCAGGCATGCCTATCCGGCCCGCATCGAAATCGGAGACGTCGAGAGCGAGCTAAATCGATTTCGCGAAGCGGTCGATCAAGCCAGAAAACAACTTCTCGGAATCAAAGAACACGCCGCCACACTCCTCGGCCAGGACCACGCCTACATATTCGATGCCCACTTGCTGATGCTCGAAGATCGCAAGCTCAGCGAGGAAATCGAGAGTTACATCACCAGAAAGCGAGCGAACGCTGAATGGGCAGTCAAAGTCATCGGTGATCGACTCTTATCTGTTTACGCCGAAATAAAAGATGACTACCTGCGTGAGCGCGGCTCGGACATAGAAGACGTAATCCACCGCGTCCTTGAGGCCCTAAGCGGCGAGCGTCCCTCCTATCTCGATTCCGTTCAGGAAGCTGTCATTGTGGCTGAAGACTTATTGCCGTCGGCGGTCGCTGAACTAAATCTGGAACAAGCCCGGGCGATCGTTACCGATGCCGGGGGATGGACCTCGCACACTGCAATCATCGCGCGGGGGCTGGCAATTCCGGCGATGGTCGGGCTTGAAGATCTTTGCCAGCACGCTCGCACCGGCGATCAAATAGTGGTCGATTCCCACAAAGGCGAAGTCATACTCCATCCAACACTCGCGACTCTAGAACAATACAACCAGGAAATTGAGCTAAGGCAGG
>Ga0157380_10001302_pt1 | contig 16225 bp, 13 predicted proteins | sample S35metaG_FD_119757 | JGI IMG/M metagenome (GOLD analysis project Ga0157380, IMG submission 119757) | Switchgrass rhizosphere microbial communities from Kellogg Biological Station, Michigan, USA - S3-5 metaG | ecosystem: Host-associated > Plants > Roots > Rhizosphere > Soil | place: USA... | reverse complement strand
TGCAACGTGATAAGTCCTCCCGTGCAATTTTGGTGCAAAGTCCCGCCAAATTAGGCAATTTTCATGTAATTCAACGTAATCGGTTTCTCCCAATGAGTAAAAGGCACGTTTATTTAGCTAGCAACCTGCCGCTCATCCTGAAAACCTGAATCCCGATATCTGTAGAGGTGGATAATATGTATTGTAGTAACGTTAAGCCTGCCGCTTAAGTATTCTTTTCTTGTTGAGATGGGCAATCACCGGAGCCATCTTGAAGGTGAATGTATCATAAGCCTGGGTTTCAGCGTTGAGATCATCAAACGAAATCAAGTCCCAATGACACTTCAGGTTCCCTTTGAGGAAATTGCCCAGGCTTTTATCGGTTGGAATATCAACTTTAACAAACCCGTTGATAAATTTTTCAGCATTCCAACGATTATGCTCCATTCTGGCAATCTTATCCCAAACATCAGGTTCAAGTGTATCAAAATCCAATTCCTCTCCTGATTCCCGGTCTGAAAGATCGGCGTTTACAAAACGGAGCTTGATGAATAAGTGGCGGGCTGGAAGCCTGTTGGAGTCTTTTTGGGCATCCTTGATTTTATCCCATTCCTGCTGCATGGTGCCAACACTGACTTTATTTTTAGTCGCCTGGGTCTTGGCCCATTCATAATGTATATGCTTGGCGATAAAATCTTCTTCCTTTCGATCGTCCACAATGGTTCTTTTATTGCAGACTTCTTCGTCCATATTTATCAATTCGATATTCAGTGCCTGCATCTCAAATGCTACATCTTTGAAGATGTGGACCAGGGCTGTATTTCTTGGCAGCAAAGTCTTAATAGGTGGTGAGGATTTTTCAAAATCAGCATACCGGTTATAAGATCGCATGCTGGCCTCTTTGGAAATACGGCTTTGTGAAAATAAATGCTGTCGCAATTTGCGGGAATAATAAACACTCTTTCCATCATCATCCAGAGCTACAAAGCAAACTGAAATTTCATCGCAAGGAACAGGACAATCATCTGAGAAAAAATCAAGTTTGTTGATATATCTCAGGTCTACCGCTTTTTTAAGGAATGGATAGAGGGAGTTTATTTTGGATTCAATCACCAATACATCTTCTGCAACGACCGTGATGCGTGTTTGTTTGAGATTGGCGAAGTGATACATCTGCGCGGCTTCAAGGACAAGATATTGAGCAGCCAGGTTGTCACCTAATATGAGCAGGTGAGCCGCTGGATCCTCTTTGCCATTCAGGCTTGCATATTTATCAGGACAGAAATTGTCGATCATAAACATGGCCGCCAATTGATAAATGGAAAACACATGGTAATCCATTTTAGAACCGCCTTTACGGAATTGATCATTTTCAGGGATAGCTTTCTCATGAAACTCCTTGAAAATATTCATCGTATAGAAATCATCGATGTGCAGGACGACCTGCAGGATATTGTTGGGTAAAATATTGGCCGGGTAATGATTGTAAATCTGTGTGGCTCTCTGGGCAACATGAATATTGATCGTCTCATCATTTGTCAGCGCAAGCAGAAATTTAGCGTTCAGCACATTTGCTTTGTGTAGCATTTCTTCATCCACAGCATTTCCTTCCAATACGATTACTCCTTTTTTTCGCATGTGGCTGATACTGCCATGTTCTGCATTAGGCTCGATCACTACGATATTGACCTTTCCATCGGCTTGCTTAAGGTGGTCAAGGATGAGTAATTCAGCTTTTTTACTCAGGCCACAGACGATGATATGATTCTTCCAAAAACGGATTTTGAAAAGGACAAAGTTCTGGTTAAGGGGCTCCCATAAGGCAAGAAAAATACCACCGGCGGTTAAGGCAGGGGCTAGAAAACGGGAAACCTCAAGGGTTACGGGGATAGGACTTGGTACGCCTCCCGAATTCATGACAAAAAGCTGGAGACTGAGGTATAAACTGGATAACCAACTGATTGGGTCGTCATGAAGTGCCCCATGCTGGTGAAACCCCAAAGTGCCCAACACTAGGGTAAAAACCACTAGTTGTGGAAACAGCCAGTTATACTTCCTTAAAAATCCAATCATTTGTCAATGGATTGACTTAGGAGATGGAGATTCCACCTGGCTTGGAAAGCCAAGGTTTCCTCCCTTTTCGTTTTGTTCATTACCTGCTTTGACAATGCAGGCTAAAAGTACAAGTTTTCCTTTTCATCCCATATCGCGCCTCCGGGCCAAACTTCAGACAGTGAGAGAGTAAGACAGTAAGACAGTGAGACAGTGAGAAGTGTGGATATTGAGGGTGTGGATTGATCACTTCCTCCATGCCCACACCTTTGCTCACACCTCTTACTTTCTCACTGTCTTACTGTCTTACTTTCTTATTTTCACAGTCCGAACACACCAAGTTTTATGCGAACCAACACCATAACACAGCCAACGCTCGTATTGGATGAGCACCGATGTCTTGCCAACATTCTCCGGATGAGAGATAAGGCAAAGCAGCAAAATGTCCAGCTAAGGCCACATTTCAAAACCCATCAGTCCCTTACTGTAGGCAATTGGTTTCGAGAAGCAGGAACGGACAGGATTACAGTATCCTCTGTCGGTATGGCCTTTTATTTTGCTGAGGATGGCTGGGATGATATCACGATAGCTTTCCCTGTCAATGTCCTGCAGGTAGATGAGATAGCAGAGCTTGCTGCAAAAGTTAAACTTGGGCTAGTGCTTGTGGATGATTCTCCGATTGATGCCCTTGGGAAAAAGTTGGAGCACGAAGTATCCATCTGGATTAAAATAGATGTCGGGACACATCGAACAGGATTAGCACCAGACCAGACGAATGAAATCGATAAAATATTGGATCAACTCAAGAAGTATCCTGAGCTTCATTTCGCAGGATTTATTGGTCATGCAGGTCATAGTTATCAGGCAAAATCTGTCACAGAAGTACAACGGACATATGATGTATCTCTCTCCATACTCCTTGATCTTAAGAAGAAATATTTGAATACCTATCCTGGCATTCAAATATCCCTGGGAGATACACCAGCTAGCTCAATGGTTTCCAATTTTGGTCCAATAGATGAATTGAGGCCGGGCAATTATGTCTTTTACGATCTAATGCAGGAGGAGATCGGCTCTTGTAGCATGAATGATATTGCTGTTGCCATGGCGTGTCCTGTGGTGGCTGTTCATCCTGATCGTAAGCAATGGATTATTTACGGTGGAGGTATTCATTTTTCAAAAGACTTTCTCCTGCTAGCCGATGGCCGAAAATGCTTTGGTCGTATGGTGAACCAGAATGCAGCCGGATGGTCCGTTGACAATGTCCAACAAAACCCAATGCTTATTTCCTTATCCCAGGAACACGGGATAGTACAATGTGATGATCACAATTTCAATCAATGCAAACCTGGTGATTTGACCTTTTGGTTGCCAGTGCACAGTTGCCTCACAGCTGATGTTATGGGAGCCTATGTGACTACGCATGATTTAGCGATTGATCATTATCGCCAGCGGCTAAATAGATAGCTGGGAGCTATCAGCTGTCAGCTGTCAGTATTGAGCTACCAGCTACCAGCTTCCAGAAAAAGCTATCGGCTATCAGCTATCAGCTGTCAGGAATGGAAATACAGATTTATCTTTTTTGGTAACAGTTTTGAAATTTGCCCTTTGCCCTATGCCCTATGCCCCATGCTTACACAACTTCGAAACTTATCTTGAGTCTAACTCTGTATGAAGTAATCTTCCCTCCACTCACTGTGACGCTCTGACTATCTACATATGCTGATTTGATTCCTTTAATTGTTTTAGAAGCTTTTGCAATTCCTTTTGCAGTTGCATCTTCCCAGCCTTTACTGGAGTCGGACATTATTTCAATAACTTTTAGAACAGCCATGATTTGATGTTTTTATAGGTGAATAATTAGAAATCCAAATTAAGGGATTTATTTGGCTACCAGAAATGAGCTACCAGCTACCAGCTTCCAGCTTCCAGAAATTAGCTATCAGCTATCAGCTGTCAGCTCTCAGAAATGAGCCAGCTACCAGCTTCCAGTGAATTAAGAACTCACCGCTCACCGCTCACTGCTCACTTTTTCGACTCACGCCTGACGCCTGACGATTTCAACTCACTGCTCACTGCTCACTTTTTTTGATCTCACGCCTCACGCCTCACGCCTGACGATTTCAACTCACAACTCACTGCTCACTTCTCACTTTCAAGTTCTTGAAGTCCATCTTTCGCTTTTACATAATCCGGATCAAGTCGCAAAGCTTGTTCGTAGGCGGCTTTGGCTTCGGCTGGTTGATTTTTGAGATGATGGATTTTGCCTTTATAAAACCAAGTGGCTGGATTGGTGGGATCGATTTGCCCGAGGATGTTTAGTTCTTTCATGGCTGAATCGAGACTATCCTGATACATCAATAAAATTGCGGCATTGAGATATGCTTCCGGATATTGGGAATCAAGCGTATGGATGTGCCGATAGATTTCAAGTGCTTCTGGGATCTTGTTATTGTTTTGTAAATAATACGCTTTGGCGTGCCAGGCAGCGACATTTTTCGGATCCACCCGAACAGCATTATCAAAGTATTGACTGGCGAGGGGATTGTGTGTCCTGTCCATCAGGTCCCCAAGGATGACCCATGCTTCACTCAAATTCGGATCTCTTTCCACTGCGGATTGAAAAGCGCCGATAGCCATCTCTGTTTTTCCCTGGTCTTTATAAATCATGCCAAGCATAAACAAAGCTTCCGGATCACCTGGCCTGATTTTCATGATGTCAGCAATGGTATTTAGCGCTGCATCATATTGCTTTAAGATGAGTTGGAATTCGGAAAGTTTGAGTTTGGTGTTGATACTATCCGGGTATATCATGGCAGCCCGCTGCATAGTTTGCAGCGCTCGAGCTGACTGATAGGAATCGAGATATACATCGGCGAGCAGATGATGTGCACGAAGATTCATGGAATCCAGTTTCATTACACTAGCAAGATCTTGTACGGCTTGGTCGTAAGCCTGCCGCTCATAATAAATCTGGCTTCTCTGAAGATAGAGCTCCGGATCATTTGGCGTTTCCTGAATGGCCGAGGTCAAGCCATCGATGGCTGGGTCGCCAGTGAGGGCGATTCCTTCAGCTTGAGTTGCCGATTTTTTGCAGGCACCCACCATAGAGGCGATGAGAATAAAGGCAAACAGCTTGAGGAGCGTTTGCTGAAGATGAAATGATTTCATAGTTATGCTAAAACGATAAAGGCGCAAATATCTATAAATGGATTGGGGAATCAAGGTAGTCCATTAAGCACAATATCCCTCCATGCCTATATAGTTATACCTCTTGCCGAAGGCAAACACACCAATTTGGCTCGAAATTTGATATTATAATTTATTATCATTTGTTATTCAGCTCAACATAGCCCGATATGGGACGTAAATTATTGATAATCACTGGATTGTTTATTGTATCCGGGGCAAGCTTCGCCCAGGACCAGGTCGCCTATATCCGTAAATACCAAGATATTGCGGTCGCAGAGATGATGCGGTCAGGCATTCCAGCCAGTATAAAACTTGCTCAGGCCATCCTAGAATCCAATTGCGGACAGAGCGAACTAGCCTGCAAAGCCAACAATCATTTTGGCATTAAATGTGGCGGAAATTGGGACGGCAAATCATTCCATAAAGAAGATGATGACTACCATAATGGTAAACTGACGAAGTCCTGTTTCAGAGAATTCAACTCTGTCATGGAGAGCTATGTCGCTCATTCGGATTTTCTGAAAGATCCAGGTAAAACTTCCAGGTATAGCAGTTTGTTTGACCTCGAAAAAACAGACTATAAAGGCTGGGCCCAAGGCCTTTCAAAAGCAGGATATGCAACAGATCCCCAATATGCAAATCGCCTGATCCAGATTATTGAGAAATATGAATTGTACCGGTACGATAATGAATATGTACATGAATTGGTTGCTTCTGCCAATCAACCAACTATCAATGTTCACCAAATCATCCGCCAGGTAAATAATGTAAACTACACAGTCGCACTTACTGGTGACAATCTTCTTTTGGTGGCAGCGCGTAACAATATGTCGGCGCGTGAATTGATGAAATATAATGAGGGTGTCCGTAACAAGGAGCAAGTCTTAGCTTCAGGGGATAGAATATTCCTTGAACCCAAGCGGTCGTCCTATAAAGGGAAGCAGCAATATCATATGCTGAAAGAAGGAGAAGATTTGGCTACTGTGTCCAATCTTTACGGAGTGAAACTTGAAACCCTTGCTAAACGCAACGGGTTGAATAAAACCGAGGTTCCCTTACCTCGCCAGAAAATAGTCCTGAAAGGAAAATCCAAAAAAGAACTAAAAACTGCTAACCCTTACGAAGTACCTGGTAGCACAAAACCAAAAACACCAGTCACTCCGCCACCGGCAAAACAGCCAAAGGTTGACAACACTAATGATGCTGTCGCTTCCACAACGACGAAACAGGATGTCCATAATAATGTGTCGAAATATGTGGGTGAAATGCATACGGTTGTGAAAGGAGATACACTTTATGGAATCGCCAGGTCATATGGGCTCTCTGTTACTGAGTTGAAACAAAAGAATAACTTGAACGTGGATACTATATTTGTCGGACAAAAGCTGGTATGGAAATGAGCCATAGACAAATTGAATTTTCCTTTTTGATTTTGGTATTGCTGATGTTGCCTCTTATGGCTAATACCCAGGGTTCAGTCTATACGATCATGGCAGGACCATCGATGAGCACACAGACCGTGAATGGATTTGAAAAAGATCCGTTTTTCCGCTTGCATTTCCAGGCACAGATGGAATCTACAAGTGAATTAAGTCCAAATGCACTTTATCTGCGGCTGGGATATCATACAAAAGGAAGCGCTGTAAATATTTCAGACTATATCGACGATGGCGGAAATGAAATAGAGGGTTCTTCAAGTTCAATGGAATTCCATAACCTTTCCACAAGCGTCGGTGTAAAACAACGAAAGGAAGTAGGGACTAATTTTTTAAGTTACGGTTTTGGCATACGCGGAGATTTTAATCTCTCTACAGATTTTGATCCTTTTTTCCAGGCGCTGGAAGGAACTGAAAACAACTTTACCTATGGACTCAACTTTGAAGTAGGATGGGAATTTACACTCAGTGAATTGGTCAGCACCACTATTGAAGTAGGATTTTATCCTGATTTAAGCAATCAGATTTATATTCCATACCAGGATACCGGTTATAATTATGAAAACGGTCAGCCTTTTATCATCCAGGAATCCGATATTAAAAATGTCGTCTTTGAAGCGAGAGCAGGATTCAGATTCTGGCGTAAAGTAATCTACACCGATTAAATCCATTTAGACATTAATCGATAATCATCGAAGCATGATCCAACGCCTGCTGCTCAATATGCTCAGGAAGGTCACGCTCTCGATATTGCTGATCTCTTAGTTGTGGGATGTATCCTGCATCACGAATGGCTTGTTGAATGCCATTCGCAGTAAACCTGGTCTGTGCACCAGCTGCGGACACCACGTTTTCTTCAATCATGATACTTCCCATATCATCAGCACCAGCATGAAGGCATACCTGTGCGGTTTGTTTGCCGACGGTCAACCATGAAGCCTGGATGTGTTTAACATTGGGCAGCATGATTCTTGAAATAGCAATCATGCGGACATACTCATCAGCAGTGCATTGATTACGAGCGCGTTTTAGTTTTTTCAAAAGCGTTCCATCATCCATGAAAGGCCACGGAATAAAAGCAAGAAATCCAACAGCACCTTCCGGTTTCTCAGCCTGCACAGTGCGGATATCTACGAGATGCTCCATCCGCTCTGCCAGTGTTTCGATATGACCAAACATCATCGTTGCAGAAGTAGTGAGACCAGTACGATGAGCCGCACGCATTATATCAAGCCATTCTCTTGCGCCACATTTTCCTTTTGAAATCAGTCTGCGCACACGATCATTCAATATCTCTGCCCCTGCACCTGGTAAAGAATCTAGTCCTGAAGCTTTTAATTCGCGCAACACATCATCATGACTCATTTTTTCGAGCTGGCAGATGTGTGCTACTTCTGGCGGACCGAGTGCATGAAGTTTAAGTTGTGGAAATTCACTTTTAAGTTGACGGAAAAGGTTTGTATAAAAGGAGAGTCCGAGATCAGGATGGTGGCCTCCTTGCAATAGCAATTGTTCTCCTCCTAATCGGAAAGTCTCCTCGATCTTGACCCGGTATTCTTCCATCGTAGTGACATAAGATTCTTCATGACCGGGACGGCGATAGAAGTTGCAAAACTTGCAATTAGCGACGCAGACATTGGTTGTATTTGAATTGCGATCAATGATCCAGGTCACTTTGTTTCCAGGGACCGTCTTCTGCCGCAATTGGTTTCCAACAAAAACCAGCGATGAAGTAGGGGCATGCTGAAACAGAGCTAAGCCTTCTTCAGCGGTCAGAAACTCCTGACGGAGTGCTTTTTCCAATAATGATTTGATCATCGTACGAGGTGAAACAAAGATAAGTGCTGATAGATGCAAAGCATCGGAAATATTGACTTTGTAAGGTTTGACGGGGGCTTAAGAAGAGGCAAAAGGGAAAATAAGTTGCCTTTTAATCCAAATTTACATGGTTAGCAGTAGCTATTTGCACCTAATCGCATAATTTTCAAAACAGTATACATATGATTTAAATGCATGGTTTATCTCATGTTTCAGGTCAGGAACTTAACACTCCCTAAACACGTCTTATAGGCTACTGTAGGGATAGGATTGGGAAAAGTCATAAATAAGGCGTATATTTGCACCGCAGATAAAATGACAGAGGGAACAGAAGTTCCCTCTTTTTATTGGTATGACTCAACCGACTGAAGCGAATCATCTTGAAACCCTAATACGCTCCGCTTTTGAAGAAGGGCGATGCGGGGAGTACTACATTGTTGAATTGGCGATCACCCCGGCCCACCATATCGGTGTATTTATCGATGGTGACGAAGGAGTGAGCCTGGACACATGCACACAAATTAGCCGGATACTGGAAGCAGTATTGGACGCAGAGCCTTCTTTGGGAGGTATATACGAACTGGAAGTATCGTCCCCGGGCGTCAGCAGACCGCTGAAGTTCCTGAGACAATATCTCAAACATGTGGGCAGAACGCTGCGCATAAAAATGAAAACGTACGACGAAGTAGAAGGCAAGCTACTATCCTCAGGTCATGATTCGATCACCATCGAAATTCAACCAAAGGATAAAAAAAGCTTACCCGATTTTCGTGAGATTCCTTTTGAGGATATTAAGGAAGCTTACGTTACGGTTCAATTTGGGAAAAAATGAAAGAAGTAAAATGAAAAATGAAAAATGGTCTCAGTGCGAAAAATCCATTTTAACCATTTAATCAAATAACCATTTAACCAAATTAACTTATTGCTCTTTACATGCTGGCGGAGAAAACTCCATCCAGCGGCAGAATGAAGAATAAACTTATAAACCTATAAACTCATAAACACAAGTTCACAATCGAAATAGATAATTCAATGACTCTAAACAGCAACAGATCATGAACCTGATTGAATCATTTTCAGAGTTTAAAGCCGGAAAGAATATAGACCGCCCAACCATGGTACGGGTGATGGAAGATGTATTCCGGACACTCATCAAAAAGAAATACGGCTCTGACGAGCACTTCGATATCATCGTAAACACAAACGGTGACCTTCAACTTTGGCGGGTACGTAAGATCGTACCGGACGGTGAGGTGATGGACGAACAAGGCCAGGTGTCTTTGTCAGAAGCGAAGAGCATCGATGTGAGCTATGAGCTTGATGAAGATTGTTACGAAGAATTAACATTGGAAGACTTCGGTCGCCGTGCCATCATGGCTGCAAGACAAACGCTTGTATCCAGGATTATGGAACTTGAAAAAGACGAAGTATTCCAGCGCTATAAAGATCGCGAAGGTGAAATCATCCTTGGTGAAGTACAACAGATTCTCAAACGTGAGATTCTGATCCTCGATGATGCCACCAATAATGAACTCTTGTTGCCTCGTACTGAAATGATCCGTGGTGATTATTTCAAGAAAGGAGACATGGTACGTGCCATCATCAAGCGCGTAGAAATGAAAAACAATAATCCTGTCATCATCATCTCACGCACGGACAATATGTTCCTTGCCAAATTGATGGAGCAGGAAGTACCAGAAGTTGAAGATGGATTGATCACGATCAAGAAAATCGTTCGACTTCCAGGAGAACGTGCGAAAGTGGCTGTTGAATCCTATGATGACCGTATTGACCCAGTAGGGGCATGTGTCGGTATGAAAGGATCTCGTATCCACGGTATCGTGCGAGAATTGAGAAATGAAAATATCGATATCGTCAATTATACCAATAACCTGACACTTTACATTCAGCGTGCACTCACGCCGGCTAAAGTTTCAAGTATTGAAATCAATGCAGAAAGCAAACGCGCAAGTGTTTATCTCAAACCAGACCAGGTTTCCCTGGCTATTGGTAAAGGGGGTTCCAATATCAAGTTGGCTAGCTGGTTGACCGAATACGAAATCGATGTGTTCAGAGATAGTGCAGATGCAGAACTCGAAGATGTGGATCTCGACGAATTTGCAGATGAACTCGAAGCATGGATCATCGATGAACTGAAAGGCATCGGATGTGATACGGCCAGGAGTGTATTGGCTTTGAATAAAGAAGAACTCGTCCGTAGAACCGACCTCGAAGAGGAAACGGTCGATGAAATTTTACGGATATTTACAGCTGAATTTGACGAAAGCTGATTTTGACCCTTTCCGGAGGTCGGTTTCTTAATTGGAAGCCTTGACCGGAGAAGATTTGTTTGAACTTAACAACCTATATGTCGCAAAGACTAGTTAAAGTAGCTAAAGAATTAAATGTCGGTACGGACAGTATCGTAGAATACCTTTCTAAGAAGGGTTTCGTGATCGAAGCCAAGCCGACGAGCATGATTTCTGATGAGATGCATAACCTGCTCCTCCAGGAATTTAGTGGTTCTATGGCTATCAAGGAACAGGCTGACAGTATGGTCATTGGTACCCGTCCTGCTGCAAAAGGACCGGAAGTAATAGCCCCGGTTGCTCCTGAGCCTCCTAAGAAAGAAGCTCCGGCACCTCCACCTGCTCCAACGAAGGTTGTTAAAAAGGCGGAAGTTAACGAGCAGGATAAGCCAAAGGTTAAGGTTGTTGGAAAAATAGATCTTACTCCAAAAGCACCAGAAACAAAACCGATTCCGGAGGAAAAACCGGTGCCGGAAGTCGTTGAACCAATTGTCAAGGAAGCTCCACCAGAAGTTGTTCCTGAAGAAAAAGAGGTAGATGAATTGGTAAGGGCGGAAGCTCCACAACTCCAAGGACTCACGATCCTAGGGAAAATCGATACAAACAAATTCGATACAGCCAAGACTAAAAAGGTCGAGAAGGAAAAAGAGAAAGAGAAAGAGAAAGCGGCTGCAGCAAAAGCGAAGAAAGACAAAGAATCCAAGCCCCTTGCATCTTCTGATACAAGTACGGCGCAGAAACGTAAACGTAAGCGTAAGAAACTTTCATCCGACTCATACCCAGAAGGCGGTGGTGGTGATCGACCAAGACCTGCTGGTGGCGGTGGTCCTGGCACAGGTACAGGTACTGGTACATCTCCAGCCGGAGCGCGCAAAGCCCCAGGACGTTATGGTCGCGAAGAACTCAAAGAAGTTTCTAAGAAAGAGATCGATGATCAAATACGGGCGACTATGGCCCGCCTTTCTGGTGGTAAGAGCAGACGCCAGAAAATCAGAAGAGAGTCCCGCAAAGACAAAGTTGATCGTCAGGAATTACTCACAACTGCAGAGAACGAAACAACATTACAACTCACCGAATTCGTATCAGTTTCTGAGTTGGCAAGCATCATGAACATTCCGGTGACGGATGTAATCATGACTTGTATGAATCTCGGTGTCATCGTTTCAATCAACCAACGTCTTGATGCTGAAATCATCGAGCTCGTTGCCGGCGAATTTGGATTTGAAGTAGAGTTTATCTCTGCTGAAGACCAGGTGTTGTTTGAAGAGGAGGATGAAGAAAATCCAGAAGATCTCAAACCACGTCCACCGGTTGTGGCTGTCATGGGTCACGTCGATCATGGAAAAACATCACTCCTTGACTATATCCGTAGCGCCAATGTGGTGAGCGGTGAGGCCGGAGGGATTACACAGCACATCGGTGCTTACGAAGTAGAAGTTAAACCAGGCAAGTCCATCACATTCCTTGATACACCAGGTCACGAAGCCTTTACGGCTATGCGTGCACGTGGTGCCAAGGTGACAGACATTGCGGTAATTATAGTAGCAGCTGACGATTCTGTGATGCCACAGACGCGCGAGGCGATCAGTCACGCACAAGCTGCGGGTGTACCAATCGTATTTGCGATCAACAAGGTAGATAAGGCAGGTGCAGATGCTGAAAAGATCAAAGAAGAATTATCAAGGATGAATCTTCTTGTGGAAGACTGGGGTGGAAAAATTCAATCTGCCGATATCTCCGCGAAAAACGGATCTAATGTTGACCTGCTCCTTGAGAAAATTATTCTCGAAGCAGACATGCTTGATCTGAAAGCTAACCCTGATGCATTAGCTTCAGGAACAGTAATCGAAGCTTCTCTTGATAAAGGACGTGGTTACGTTACTAAACTGCTTGTACAGAAAGGATCATTGTCGATTTCGGACATTATCGTTTGCGGTGAATACAGTGGAAAAGTGAAAGCCATGTTTAATGAGCGTGGTAAGAAAGTAAATACAGTAGGACCATCAGCACCTGTACTTGTACTTGGTTTGAATGGTGCTCCACAAGCTGGTGAAAAATTCCGTGAATTCGAAAGCGAACAGGATGCACGTTCTGTTGCTGCATATCGTGGACAGATCAACCGCGAACAAACCAATAGGGCAAGCAAACGTATCTCTCTTGATGAGATCGGACGTCGTCTCGCATTGGGTAGTTTCAAAGAACTTAACCTTATCATCAAGGGTGACGTGGATGGATCTATCGAAGCTATGGCCGATTCGCTGGAGAAATTGTCTATCGAACGTATCAAGGTTAATATCCTACACCAGGCTGTTGGTCAGATCGTAGAATCTGATGTTCTGCTTGCTTCTGCATCTGACGCAATCATCATCGGTTTCCAGGTTCGTCCATCACTGGCGGCAAGGAAACTGGCGGAGAAAGAAGGTGTCGAGATCAAGTTGTACTCTATCATCTACGAAGCGATCAACGAAATCAAGGCTGCTATCGAAGGAATGCTCGAGCCAACCAAGGAAGAGAAAATTCTCGGACAGGTTGAGGTGCGCGATGTATTCAAGATCAGCAAAGTTGGTACAGTTGCCGGATGTTTTGTGCTGGAAGGTAAAATCACCCGTAACAGCCTTATCCGCGTGATCCGTGATGGTATCGTGATCTATCCTACGAAAGAGAACACGCATGGTGAACTCTCTACACTCAAGCGTTTCAAAGACGATGTCAAGGAAGTCAAGGCCGGAATGGAATGCGGTCTGACGATCAAGAATTATAATGATATCAAGGTCAGCGATATCGTTGAGGTCTATGAGATCAATGAGATCCGCGGAAAACTCGATTCCTGATCCACGTCTTTCAAAGCAAAGGTTTGACGCCCTCCATCGGTGGCTTGAAGAAAATGTACTGAAGTACAATCATCCGTCTTTTATAGCGGATGATCCTATTTCAGTTCCACATCGGTTTTCAAAACTACAGGACATTGAGATCGCTGGTTTTTTCGCTGCGATCATGGCATGGGGCCAGCGCAAGACTATTGTCCGGAAAGCTAACGAACTGATGAGTTTGATGGATGATTCGCCGTATGATTTTATCATGCATCATGCCGAACTTGATCGCAAACGTCTCACTTCTTTTAAACATAGGACCCTTCAGCCTGATGATATTCTCTATCTCGTGGAAGTGCTTCAACAATACTATTCAAAGTATACAAGTTTGGAGCAAGCATTTGCAGACCATATTACAACTGAGGATGCTGATGTATATAAAGGCTTGACTGGTTTTTACACAATGGTTTTCGATCAGCCATACATTCTGGAAAGAACCAGGAAACATATTGCTACACCCGAAAGGAAATCAAGTTGTAAACGTTTGAATATGTACCTGCGATGGATGGTACGATCAGACAGCAATGGGGTTGATTTTGGTTTGTGGAAAAAGATATCTCCTTCGCAATTAATTGTCCCCCTTGATCTACACGTTGGAAATGTCGCAAGGCGTTTGGAATTATTAAATAGACCGGTCAACGATTGGCAAGCTGCAAAAGAATTAACACTTCAGCTCAAACAGTTTGATGCTGCAGATCCAGTGAAGTATGATTTTGCTTTATTTGGAACGGGAATCAATCCGTAGGATCGGATGATTTAAGGCCATAAGCCAAATCCCCTGCATCTCCCAGACCAGGGACGATAAATGATTTAGCTGTCAGCTCTTCATCTTCAGCACAAATCCAAATCGTGGCATCAGGATATTCAATACCTACATATTCAAGTCCGGCGCTGGATGCAACTGCTGCAACGATATGAACTTCTCTTGGTTTGCCATATTCTGCATGGAGTGCCTTTAATGTTTTCACCATACTTGAACCAGTGGCCAACATCGGATCACAAAGGATCAGGACTTTATCCTGAATATCCGGGCAGCTGATATATTCAAGGCTAATCTCGAAAGTTCCATCCTTGTGATGTTTACGGTAAGCGGAAACGAATGCATTTTCAGCATTTTCGAAAATCGATAGAAGTCCTTCGTGCATCGGGATACCTGCGCGCAGAATGGTACCTAATACGATCTTGTCCTTCAGCTTAAAGCAATCTGCCACACCAAGAGGAGTGACCGTTTCGATGCTTTCATATTGGAGCACTTTGCTGATTTCATAGCCCATGATCTCCCCAAGGCGTCTTAAGTTCAACCTGAATAATAGCGGGTTAAGCTGAGTGGTTTCATCCCGCAACTGTTGCAGGTAATCGTTTGTTATTGAAGGAGTTTTCGAAAAATTATGGACCACGAGTACAGTATTGTTGGAGACCAAGATAGTAAAAGCCGCAGGAAGGCGGTCCGGTTGGGCGTGGTTTTTTGTCAAATTGGCGGCTCGGCCCGGAAATTTGGCAAAACCAATAAAAATTCCCCCTATCTTCCCTATGTGAAACGCCATTTTCCTAAGTTTCTGACGCTATTGGTGTGTACGTTAGGTTTTTCTTTGACCTACGCCCAATCCGTGGTGCAACCAAAGCAGTTGGATTATAGCACCATGGGCATCCTCTATCAAAAAGAAAAAGTCTTTGAAATCAGACCCCATACGAATGGCGGTGCGATCTCCATGCAATTCGGCAAAATCAAAACCTTTTATAAAACTAATTTTCACCAGTTTGATATAGGCTATATCAAACATCCTAAAGAATTCAGGCAATCGGTTACTTTCAATTCAAGTAATCCTTTCGCACGTACTTCCAACAGTTTCACCTACGGCAAACAAAATAACTTTATGGTCTTGCGTGGCGGCGTTGGAAAGAAAGTTTACTTGTCTGAAAAAGCAAAACGCAAAGGTGTCGCGGCAGGAGTAAGCTATGAGGTAGGACCTTCCATTGGTCTGCTAGTCCCTTATTATCTTAAACTATCAAGGCTTGAAGAAAACGGATTCCAGGACTACGTATCTACCGAACGTTATTCGGAGTCAAACAAAGATGTTTTCCTCGACAATTCAAAAATCATAGGCCCAGCTTCCTTCTTCCACGGCTTCGGCCATCTAACGGCTATGCCTGGATTACATGGAAGATTAGGAGGCCACTTCAGCGTTGGCGCCTTCGACAAGTATGTCAAAGCTTTCGAAATGGGCGTTATGGTAGATGCTTACTTCGAGCCAGTCCCCATCATGATCGTCGAAAACAATTCTCCCGTTTTTATCAACGCCTATCTTTCTTTCCAGATTGGAAAGCGTCAGTAGGCAAGGAGCAGAGGGCAGAGGGCAGAGGGCAGAGGGAAATATGCAATATGCAATATGCAATAAGCAATGTGCAATAAGCAATGATATTTAAAACATTTGCATCGCAAATGTTTTAAACCGTTTACCGTTTACCGTTTACCGTTTACCGTTTACCGTTTACCGTTAAGCTTAAGTTCACTTAAGCTTGTGCGTCAGCAAATTTTAATTTGCGTAAGTTAATTGCCCTATGCCCTATG
>Ga0157380_10001300_pt1 | contig 16241 bp, 16 predicted proteins | sample S35metaG_FD_119757 | JGI IMG/M metagenome (GOLD analysis project Ga0157380, IMG submission 119757) | Switchgrass rhizosphere microbial communities from Kellogg Biological Station, Michigan, USA - S3-5 metaG | ecosystem: Host-associated > Plants > Roots > Rhizosphere > Soil | place: USA... | reverse complement strand
GGCGGCCAGCCGGTCGTCCCATTCAAGCGCCGGAATGCCGAGCGTCGCGCGCTCCCGGTTGTGAGCGGCAAGAGTGCGCTGTTCGAAATTATCCAGCCGGCCAACATTGCCTTGAAGCAACGGCAGAGAGCAGGACAGAACAGCGATGCTAAACAATTTCGCTGCCGTGACGTTTATATTGAACAAGCGAAGCAACTCAAACCTCATTGCGTTCTGCAACGAGTCCGCACTTTAAGCATCGTCCTTTTCCTGAATACTTCCCGACGCGGTTAAGCTGACTTTACCCAATTTTCCGGGTTCATCCGTGAAGAGAATATTTACCCTAACGGCAGCGTAACATTAACAGCGCGAACGGAGATGCCCGGAAATGGGCCGGTTCGAAGGTTAATAACCGATGGGCGGCTTCAGCCTCTCGCCTCGCCGGGTGCACGCTGCTATCGGCGGCGCATGAGTGACCTCGCCGATGCGCCCCCTCCGATCACCGAATCCCCCTTTGATGACGCGCTTTCGCAGCGTTATCTGGTCTATGCGCTGTCGACGATCACGGCGCGCTCGCTGCCGGACGTGCGTGATGGGCTGAAACCTGTCCATCGCCGGCTGCTCTGGGCGATGCGGCTGCTGCGGCTCGATCCGGCGAGCGGCTACAAGAAATGCGCCCGCGTCGTCGGCGACGTGATCGGCAAATATCATCCGCATGGCGACCAGTCGGTTTACGACGCGATGGTTCGCCTCGCGCAGACCTTTTCGCTGCGCTATCCGCTGGTCGACGGGCAGGGCAATTTCGGCAATGTCGATGGCGATAATGCCGCGGCGATGCGCTATACCGAAGCCCGCCTGACCGCGGCCGCCGGTGAGTTGATGGCCGGCCTGGATGAAGGCGCGGTCGATTACCGCCCCACCTATAATGGCGAGGAAGAAGAGCCGGAGGTCTTTCCCGGCCTGTTCCCGAACCTGCTGGCCAATGGCGCCTCGGGCATCGCGGTGGGCATGGCGACATCGATCCCGCCGCACAACGTCGCGGAGTTGATCGACGCGGCGACGCACCTGATCGATCAGCCCGCCGCCGAGACCGCTGACCTGATGCAATTCGTGAAGGGGCCGGATTTCCCGACTGGCGGCATCGTCGCCGACAACCCCATCGCGATCGCGGAAGCCTATGCAACCGGCCGCGGCGCATTCCGGGTGCGGGCGCGCTGGTCGATCGAGGATCAAGGGCGCGGGACCTGGGTCGCGGTGATCAGCGAGATTCCCTATCAGGTCCAGAAATCCAAGCTGATCGAGCAGATCGCTGCGCTGATCTCCGACAAGAAACTGCCGATTCTTGCCGATATCCGCGATGAATCCGACGAGGCAATCCGCATCGTCATCGAGCCGCGCAGCCGCACGATCGAGCCGCAGATGCTGATGGACAGCCTGTTCCGGCTGACCGATCTCGAAATCCGCGTACCGCTCAACCTCAATGTGCTGGATGCCAATCGCACGCCGCGGGTGATGAGCCTCAAGGAGGCGCTCGCCGCCTGGCTCGACCACCAGTTCATCGTGCTGGTCCGCCGGTCGCGACACCGGCTGGCCAAGATCGACGACCGCATCGAGCTACTCGATGGTTATCTGATCGCCTATCTGAACCTCGATCGCGTCATCCAGATCATCCGCGAGGAAGATGAGCCCAAGCCGGTCATGACCGCCGAGTTCGGCCTCACCGACCGCCAGGCGGAGGCCATCCTCAACATGCGCCTGCGATCGTTGCGCAAGCTCGAGGAGATGGAGATCAAGCGCGAGCGCGAGACGCTCGACAAGGAACGTCAGGAACTTGTCCAGCTGATCGACAGCCCCGCCCGCCAGCGCACCCGCATGAAGAAGGACCTCGCCAAGCTGCGCGAGCGCTATGCGCCCGAGACCGAGCTTGGACGCCGCAGGACGGCTATCGAGGAGATGGCCCAGGCGCGCGAGATCCCGCTCGAGGCGATGGTCGAGCGCGAGCCGATCACCGTGATCCTCTCCCAGCGCGGCTGGATCCGGGCCATGAAAGGGCAGGTGGCGCTAGCCGATGCCGAAGCCGCCAAGTTCAAGGAAGGCGATGGTCCGGCCTTCGCGTTCCACGCCCATACCACCGACAAGCTGCTGCTGGCTGCCGACAACGGCCGTTTCTACACGCTCGCCGCCGACAAACTGCCGGGTGGACGCGGGTTCGGCGAGCCGGTGCGGCTGATGGTGGATATCGAGAGCGACGCGCAGCTGGTCGCGTTGCTGCCGGCCGCTTCCGCCCAGAAGCTGTTGCTGGGCTCGTCCGATGGACGGGGTTTTGTCGCCTCATCGTCGGACGTGGTCGCGGAGACGCGCAAGGGACGGCAAGTGGTCAATCTGCGGCCCGGCGCGAAGCTTCGTGTGGTGACGCCGATACCGGCGGAATCCGATTATGTCGCCGTCATCGGCGAAAACCGGAAGCTGCTGGTGTTCCCGCTGGGCGAGTTGCCGGAGATGACGCGTGGGCAGGGCGTACAGCTCCAACGCTATCGCGACGGCGGCCTTTCGGATGCAATCGCCTTCCGCTTCGCGGATGGCCTCAGCTGGCCGATGGGTGGCGAGGGCGGCCGGGTTCGTACCGAAAGCGACCTGACCAGCTGGCGGGCCGCGCGCGGAGCGGCGGGGCGCATGCCGCCCACCGGATTCCCACGAAACAATCGCTTCAAAAACTGAAGCTCAAGACCTGCTCCTGCTATCCGGTTTCGAAAAATTTTGTTGTTCAATCAAGCGTTAACGGATGCTGGTGTACGGCGGCACAATGTCTTTGGCGCGTCGGACGAACATTGCCGTTGTAAAAGGCGGAAGCGATGACATTTTATCGCCCGAAGCCGCGCGCCTCAATGCCAGGCGTCAGGCCTATCTCGATGCTCTGCCGATCCCGGCCGCGTTGCTTTCATCCGCCGAGTGCCCCCGGCTGATCTGCGGCAATTCAATCTTCAGGGCGCTCATCCGCGACTCGGATATCCCGGAAGAAGGCACGGCTACGAATCTCTTCGCGGAACCCCGGTTTCTGGTGGCGTTCAAGGAGTTTCGAGAATCGCCGCAATCCATGCGCCGGTTCGAATGGCTGAACGGCAACGGTATTGGAAGCCGCCATTACAGTGTGACGCTGGCGAGAGTCGATCTGGTTGACGAAGAATTCGTCTTCGTAACGTTGATCGACCGGACCGCCGCTGTGGAAGCCGAGCGCTCGCTTCGCGCCGAAATGCTCCGGGACAGTCTGACCGGCCTGCCCAATCGCACAGCCTTCATCGAAGCTGTCGATACCGCGATCGAGGCGGAAGACCATAAGAGCTTCGCTGTCCTGATCGTCGATCTCACCCGGTTCAGTCGGGTCAATGAATCGATGGGATCGCTCGCCGGCGACGAACTGATCATCACGGTTGCCCGCCGTCTCGTCTCGGCTCTGCGCGTGGGCGATGTGCTGGCGCGTCTCGCGGGCGATGAATTCGGGATATTGCTGAAGCTGAGCGATGGATCGGACGATGCGCTTCAGGCGGCGCGGCGCATCCACGCGGCGCTGCTGACTCCCTTCCGCCTTTCCGACCTCGAGATACGGATCGATTGCGCAATCGGCTGTTCGATGATGAGCGAGGCCGTGACGATGTCGGAAGACCTGGTCCGCAATGCGCAGGTCGCGCTCAAGCGCGCGAAGTCATCGGGGCGGGTCGAGGTTTATCAACAAGGTGAGGTGGCGGTCGTGCGGCGCCGCTTCAGCATGGAAACCGAACTTCGCCGTGCGATCGAGGGCGGGCAGCTCACGCTTGCCTACCAGCCACTGATCGATCTCCAGGCGGATCGGCTCGCCGGCTTCGAGGCATTGGCGCGTTGGAACCATCCCACGCACGGCGCGATCTCACCGACCGATTTCGTGTCGGTGGCCGAAGAATCGGGACTGATTGTTCCACTTGGCCGCTGGGCGATCAATGAAGCGATGAGCACGCTCGCCAAATGGGATGCCGCTTACGGCGCCGTTCTGCCGATCTATGTCGGGGTGAATGTCTCTGCCGTGCAGCTCGTGCGTGATGATATCGCCGAGATCGCCCGTGGTGCGCTGGAGACGAGCGGCCTGCACGGTAGCCGCCTCATGCTGGAGCTGACCGAAAGCGCGATCATCGGCGATCCCGAACGCTCCGGGCGGCTGCTCAATCGCTTGAAGGCGCTTGATACGACCATCGCGATGGACGATTTCGGCACCGGCTATTCGTCGCTGGCCTATCTTCAAAAACTTCCGATCGACCTTCTCAAGATCGACCGCAGTTTCGTTTCCGGCATGCTTCGCGATCGTGACTCGGTGGCGATCGTCCGAGCTATTCTGAGTCTTGCGAGCGCGCTCGGAATGCATACGACCGCCGAAGGCATCGAGACCGCGGAACTGGCACAAACGCTGGCCGCACTCGGCTGTTCCTATGGCCAAGGCTATTATTACGCACGCCCACTGAGCGCCGACGCCGCGCTCGCCTATTGCAAGCGCCTCAACCCGCCAGCGCAGACCTGACCTTCTCGTCGGCGATCGCGTTCACGCGGGCCGCATCCGGAAATTCTTCCGCTATCCATTGCGCCTCGACCGCCTGGAGCGTCGCGGCCACCAGCGGGCCTTCCTTCAGTCCGCGCGCCACCAGGCTGCCGCCGCTGATCGGCAAGCGCGGCACATCCCACTGTGAGATCATTCGCGCCGCATTCGGCAGGTTCGCGAGCAGAAGACGATCGATCGCACTTTCGCGGCCGAGCCGGTAAGCGAGCGCGTGCGCGCCCTCAACATCCGCTGCGCCCACGGCGCGCGATAGTCGTTTGCGCGCGGCGTTGGACAGTTTGAGCCGCGCTCCCACGGCCTCGACGATCGCCACGTCTCGCGGAAGCAGGGCAGCGAGCCGCCGCAACGGATCCGCGCTCATTTCCGCTGCACGCTCGGCCGCCACCAATGCAGCTAGCCGATCAGCCGCATCGCTCTCGATCTCCGGCAACACCGGCCGCAGGATGTGGCGAGAGAGGATGATGGCAATGGTGGCAGACGGATCAGGGAGGGCGAGCAGTTTCAGTAGCTCGTCGGCAATTCGTTCGCGCGAAAGCGCCATGAGATCATTGGCGCGGGCGGTGCACGCGGCCAGGGCCGAGGCGTCCGGATCGCCCTTCCCGAAACGCGCATGAAAGCGGAAGAAGCGCAGGATGCGCAAATGATCTTCCGCGATGCGTGTCAGCGGATCACCGATGAAGCGGACCCGGCCCGCCTCAAGATCATCGAGCCCACCGAAATAATCATGAATTTCACCGGTGGTGGGATCGGCCGACAATCCATTGATGGTGAAATCCCGGCGCGCCGCGTCCTCGCGCCAGTCGTCGGTATAGAAAATGGTGGCACGGCGACCGTCGGTGGCGACGTCGCGGCGCAACGTCGTCACCTCGACCGGTCCGGACGGCAACACGGCGGTGACAGTGCCGTGCGCGAGGCCGGTCGGCACCGCCTTGAAGCCCGCTTGCTTTACCTTTTCGAGCACATCATCGGGTTGCAGTCGTGTCGCGCAATCGACGTCGGTGCTTTTGAGACCCAACAGGCTATCGCGCACGAAGCCGCCGACGAAGCGGGTCTGCCCTCGGTCCACCCCAAGGGCAGTCAATAGCGTGCCGAGGCCCGTTCGGCGCTGCCAGCTTTCAATCGCCAGCCGCCTCATCGCACCGATCCGATCCGGCCTGAAAGGTTGACAAGGATCGACGCGGTTGCGCCCCATATCCGGTATTCATTCCAAATCAGCTCGCGATGACGGCGCAGCCTGCCGTTCCATTCCGTTTCAAGCTCCGCGTAGTTGGACGGGTTGATCAGGTGGGACAAAGGCGGCTCGAACACGGCGTCCACCTCGGCGGCATGAGGGTTGAACGCAAGATCGGGCGGCACGACCGCCATGACCGGCGTGATCAGATATCCAGTCCCCGTTTTATAGGTGTCCGCCACGCCGACGATTTCCACATCTCGCGGCCGCAGCCCAATTTCCTCCTCGGCCTCACGCAGGGCGGCGGCGATCGGGCCGTCGTCTTCAGGATCGATCCTGCCGCCCGGCAGCGCAACCTGCCCGGCATGTTTTCGTAACGCGGCATTCCGCAAGGTCAGGAGCACGCCAGGCTCCGGGCGCTCGGTAACGGCGATCAGGACCGCGGCCGGAACCAGCGCTTCCACCGGTATAGAGTAATCGTCGCCCGCAAAGAGGGGAGGGCTGCCCTTGCTATCCGACAATTGCCGCCGCAACCGTTCAGCGAGGGTCACAATGCCGGCTCCAGGGGAAAGAAGCAGCCTTGGCTCCACAGGCCGATCGGATCGTGATCTTCCGCCAGGGCGATTTCGGCGAGTTCATAATAAACCGGCCGCGCGATCAGCGCATCCAGCCCCGCCCGAACTTTCACATAAGGGTGAGGGCCATCCTCCCGCGATTCGAAGCGAAGCGGATGCGCCTCGTCGGCAACCACGGCGTCGCCGGTGTTCAGCTGGAAGGCCAGCTGCCGCGCCTTGCCTTCGCCCTCGCTCTTCACGCCGATCGCCACGAACGGCGCGTCGTCCACCATGATGTCGAGCTTCTCGACCGGAGTGACCAGCACGAAGCGGCCATCCGGCTCGCGCCGCAGAATATTGGAGAACAGCCGCACCATCGCCGGGCGGCCGATCGGGCTGCCCTGATGAAACCAGGTTCCGTCGCGCGCGATCCGCATCTCGCTGTCGCCGCAATGGGTGGGATTCCATTGCTCGACCGGCGGCAATCGCCGCTCGGCGACCAGTCTGGCGATGTCGGCGAGCGACAGTTTTTCGAGATCGGGCGGTGCTTGGCTTTCGGGCATCGCGAGAATGCTAGGCGATCCCGCCTCTCAGCGCAAAGGCGCGAGATCGACCACCGCCGGCCCCAGCATGCCCTTCGATCCCCGCAACCGGTCCGTGGTCAGGCGCGCGAGCAGACGGTGCCGTTCAACGGGTCCTGGCACCTCCCAGCCGCCGGTGTGGGTGGCGCTGAACCCGAACAGCCGATCATAATATTCCGGGTCGCCGATCAGCATCAGCGCATCTTCGCTTTGGCGGTCGGCGGCTTCGATCAGATACTCCATGAGCGCGCGACCGATTCCTTCGCGCTGCCGTTCCGGCAGAACCGCGACTGGGCCTATCATCGTAAGCTTGCGGGGGGGCGTGCCGTCATCGCTGTTGAGCTGGATCGGCCAGCTCAACAGTGCGCCCACCAGTTCCCCTTCGTCAAACGCGGCGAAGGACAGCGAAGGAATCGCGCTGGTACCGGCGCGCAGCCGATAGGCAGTGCGTTCATGCCGGTCTCTGCCGAAGGCCGCGTCGAGCAATTCTTCGACGGCTGGAGGCTCGGCGGCGGAAATGGGACGAATCTCGATCAACAACCAGGATCCAGCATTGCGAACGGAAGGCGGTGCGTTTAGCGCTCGTCACGCGGAATGGAAGGGCAATCTGGTGTTGCGCTTCGCCTGCTACACAAATGTGACTTTTCCCCAGAACATGTGGACAAGCTGTGGATAAGACCGGGATAAGTATAACCTTGGCCCCTGAACATGGTTGTGCCGATCGGCTTGCTCCATTTTTGGGCAGCCATTAGAAAGCTCGCTCTCAATCGATCATGGCATTCGAGCTTTCCCTTCCCCGCACAGCGATCGTGACCGGCGGTGCGCGCCGGATCGGCGAGGCGATCGTGCGTTTGCTGGCCAGTGAGGGCTGGACGGTGCTGATCCATTGCCACCAATCGCGCTCGCAGGCCGAGCAGCTTGCCGCCGAGATCGGGAACGCCCGCATCGCGGTCTGCGATCTGGCTCGTGGCGATGCTTGTATGCCGATAAGAGAAGCGCTTGCCGGCATGCCGCCCGTCGGCCTGCTGGTAAACAATGCGTCACGCTTCGTGCACGACGATTTCGACGATTTTTCGCTGGAAGGATGGGCCGCGCATTTCGATGTCAATTTGCGCGCGCCCGCCTTGCTCAGCCGGATGTTCGCCGAGCTGGCGACCGAGGGCGGGCTCATCGTCAACATCCACGACGCCAAGCTGGCATTCCCCAACCCCGACTTCTTCACATACACATTGTCGAAGATCGGCCTCGCCGGATTGACCGAACTGAGTGCGCGCAAACTGGCGGCAAGGAAGATTCGGGTGTGCGGTATCGCCCCCTCCGTGACGATGGTGTCCGGACCTCAGTCTCGGCGGAATTTCGATGCGGTGCACGCGATGAACGCGCTTGGCCGGGGCGTGGTCGTTGAGGATATCGTCCGGGCGCTCCGTTTCATCGTCGATACTCCCACGTTGACGGGGCAGACCATTGTTCTAGACGGCGGACAGCGGTTCCTGGGCTTGCCGCGCGACGTGCAATTCATGGGGGACGAATGACCACCGAAAGCTTGACCGGCCTCGTCCCGGATGCGCTCCAACCCAAGAGCCGCCGTATCTTCTTCGACGATCTAGAGGTGATCGCCAATATCGGCTTTCACGATATTGAGATCGGCGTGGGCCAGCGCCTCATCATTTCGATCGAGATATGGCTCGACGAGGCCCATTTCGCGACTGATGACGCGGTCCGTTCAGCCTGGAATTATGACAATGTCCGGGCGGATGCGATTCGGCTGGTGCATGCGCAACACTATAATCTTCAGGAAACCCTGGTCGCGGCGATCTATCGTGCGATCGCAGCCCGTGCGGGCGTGAAGGCCTTGCGCGTTTCCACCCGCAAGCCGGACATCTATCCCGATTGTGGGGGCGTGGGGGTGGAACTCGCCTCGTTCTGACGCACTCAGTTTACCGGGGTGCGCTGGCATGTCCCAAGTGCATTGAGCACATATCGATAGTCGGCGCTGGCGGCCGCCGCGTCCTCGACCGCGAGAGCGGCGACGCTGTGCTCGGGCAGGGTGGCCGGCAGGAAACACGCCAGCCGGTACCACAGCAGGGTTTCAGGCGCAGGCGGCTTCGCGGAGTCATCGATGATGTCGCCCAGCGCCACGGCCCATTGCGGCTCCTCACCGGGACGGCGAAGGACGTTAAGCGAAACCGGCTGATCGCCGACCGTCTTCAGAAAGAGCTGGGTTTCGCTCTCTCCGGGCAGCGAGCCACGCACATGGAAGGCATTGCCGATACCGAGAATACGCGGTGGCGCGTCTGGCGCGACGGCTTCCGTTACGATCGCACGAACCCGCGCCTCGAGCGGCGCCTGCCAGTCCATCTGGCCTCGGGCAGAAGTCAACTGGATGCTTGCCGGTTTTCCGGCGACCGGCGCTCCCGCGAGCACGACCTTCCTCTTGGTCAGCTTTGGGGGCCGGCCATTTTCATCAAGTTGCGCATCGAGAAGATAGTCGATTCGCTCAGGCAACCCGCTTTTGCCGACCAGCAGGCTGGAAACTCTGGCGGTGACGAGGAAGCGCGCCTGTCCTGCGGGGACATTCCCGGCGAGGTCGCCCTTGAGCCGCTTCGCCTTCGCGATGACCGCTATCGCCACGATCGGCGATGTGCTGACCGCGTCCGCCACATCCGCATATGTTAAATTTGCAGAATCAACGGCTTGAGGAGGTTTTGCCTGAACTTGAAGCGCACCAGCGAGGAGCAGCGCGAAGACTATAATCCGGTTACGATCCCGCAATGGAACATCCCTGATGGTTATGCCGTTAAGGGGCTTGTCGTCGCCTTTTCGCACGCTTACAAGCACGGTTTCAAGCCGTTAACAAAGCGTTTGCGTCCGTTTGTCGGGCGCGATAGAGACGGTGCGCCGAGGCAGATCAGCCAAGCTGACGTTACGGCGCGGTCGCTGTTAAGACGCTATAACGTTCGGCTTGCCTGCGGCAAAGGTAGGACAAGGAGTTAGGTTCCTGAATGGCATACGCTGATCAATCGATGAGTTCCCGCAGAATGGTGGCGATCGCGTTCGTCATTCTGTTCCATGCGCTGATAGGTTACGCATTCATCACCGGCCTCGCCTACAACGTGGTCAAGAAAGTTGCCGAAGACCTCAAGACCTTCGACGTCGAGGAAGAGCCGCCGCCCCCGCCGGAGGCCCCGCCGCCGCCGCCGCCGGAGCAGAAATTCGAGCCGCCGCCCATGGTGGCGCCGCCGCCGATCGTTCAGGCGCCCGTCGTCGTCGCACCGCCCATCCAGACGGTTCGTGAGGCCCCGCCGGTTATTCACGTGGAAGCGCCGCCCGCGCCGCCCAAGCCGAGCATGGCGTCGGGCCCCCAGCCGCGAGGCAGGCCGCAGGAATGGCTGTCGACCGATGACTATCCAAGCTCCGCTATCCGCGAAGGCGTGCAGGGGGTCACTGGCTATCGACTGGATATCACGCCTGAGGGCAAGGTCGCCGGTTGCACCGTGACTTCATCGAGCGGATCGGCTGCGCTTGATGACCAGACCTGCAAATTGCTGCCGCGCCGCGCGCGCTTCAAGCCGGCATTGGACACTGCCGGTAACGCCATCCCGTCCAGCTATAGCGGCCGCACGCGCTGGCAGATACCGAAGGACTAGGCACTATAAGAGCCATTCCGGGCTTTTCGGGATGGCGTAATCGTGAACTTGAGGAACGAAGAGGAAAGTTACTATCATGGCTACCGAAGCAGCTGCGGCCGCCGCGGCGAATTCCAATCCCTATGGCCTTTGGGCGGCGCTCGAGCAGGGCGGCACCATTGCGTGGTCGGTGTTCATCATTCTCGTGATCATGTCGGCCGGTTCATGGTACCTGCTGCTGACAAAGTTGCTTGAACAGCAGAAGATCATCAACCAGGGCAAACGCGTCCGTGCGACATTCTGGGGAGCGCCCTCGCTCCGCGATGCGGTCGCCAAGCTCGAGAAGAATAGCGCTTATCGTCAGATCGTCGACGATGGCCTGCTCGCCCAGGAGCAGCACACCAAGCTGACCGACCCGGTCGATCAGCACGAGTGGCTGCTCGGTTCGCTGTCCCGCAGCCAGGCCGCGATCAATGCGAAGCTGGGCGAAGGCCTGGCGTTCCTCGCCACCGTCGGTTCGACCGCGCCGTTCATCGGCCTGTTCGGTACCGTCATCGGCATTTATCGCGCGCTCATCAAGATCGGTGCCGCCGGTCAGGCTTCGATCGACGCCGTCGCCGGTCCGGTCGGTGAGGCGCTGATCATGACCGCGCTCGGTCTGGCCGTGGCCGTTCCGGCCGTGCTTGCGTACAACTTCCTGATCCGCCGCAACAAGTCGGTCGCGGAATCGTTGGGCGCCTTCGCGACCGATCTTCACGGCTACATGGTGTCGAATGGCGCGGTGAAGCCAGTTGTGCCGGCTTCGCGTGCCGCCGCGCCGGCGAAGCCCGCTCCGGCCGCTGTCAAGGCGTAACGACCGGGGCGGCGCCATCGATGCCCCGGCATCGGTAACCGTCGCCCGCCTTTTTGCCCCGGCCGTCGAGCGGCGGCCGGGTAGAAGTTAGGATAGGATCACATTTCATGGCCATGAGTGCCGGCCCCGCCGACGACGAAGCCCCGATGTCGGATATCAACACGACGCCTCTGGTGGACGTCATGTTGGTGCTCCTCATCATCTTCCTGATTACCGTTCCCGTCGTCATCCAGACTATTCCGATGAAGCTTCCAAACGTCGTGTTCGAACCGACCACAACCAAGCCGGAAAACGTCTCGCTGTCGATCAAGGCGGATGAGAAGGGAAACTGTGAGGTCTACTGGGGCATGACCAAGGTGAATGCCCAGGAACTGATCGACCGTGCCGTTGCCAAGCTGCGGTTCGAGATCGACAAGCAGGGCGGCCCCAATGCGCCTGGCGTCGAACTGCCGGAGGCCCATATCCGCGGCGATATCAATACGCCGTACCGATGCATCGGGGGGGCCATTTTCACCATGCAGCGCGCGGGCTTCGCGCGGGTCGGTTTCATTTCCGAGCCGCCGGCTGGCTATGCGCACGGCCGGCTGTGATCGAGGAGTAGTTTGAAATGGCAATGAGCACAGGCGCCGCCGAAGGCGAGCCGATGATGGACATCAACACGACGCCGCTGATCGACGTTATGCTGGTGTTGCTGATCATGTTCATCATCACCATCCCGATTCAGACGCATGCGGTTAAGCTGGATCTGCCACAGGACAGCGATCAGAATAACCCGCCCCCGATCGATCCGGTGAAGAACAAGGTGACGATCGATCCGGCCGGCACCGTCTTCTGGAACGGTCAGCCGATCAATCTCGTGGTGCTGCGCCAATATCTCGACCTGACCCAGCAGATGAGCCCGATCCCTGAGCTCCATCTCGAGCCCGATCCGCAGGCCCGATATGTTGTCGTTGATCAGGTGCTGGCGGTGACCAAGCGCGCGCGCGTCGAGAAAATGGGCTTCATCGGCAACGAGCGCTACGGCGCTTTCTAACCCGTTGAACCATGGAAGCGATGGGGCGGGCATGATGTCCGCCCCATTTCTTGTTTGTCACGCACGGCATCGTTGAAGGCGAACCGCCGATCGACTAAGCCACCTGCCATTGCTCCTGAGAAAGCCAGCCCATGTTCACCTTCCTGCTTGTCGTTCACGCCCTGATCGCCGCGAGTCTGGTCGGGGTGATCCTGGTGCAGCGTTCGGAAGGTGGCGGGCTCGGCATGGGCGGCAGCCCGACCGGGTTGATGTCGGCGCGTGGCGCGGCTGATTTCCTGACGCGGGCGACTGCCGTCCTTGCAGCCTTGTTCGTGATCATGTCGATCGCGCTCGCCGGCCTCGCGAGCGTGCAGCGCGCGCCCCAGACGATCGATACATCGCTTGCCCGCACGCCCGCGCCAACCCCGGTGGCACCCGCGCCCGCGCCGGCCTCGAACAGCGCGGTCCCGCTCGCTCAATAGGCGTTCATCCACAATTAATTTGGGCGGTGCGCGTGCGCTGCCTTGCTCTTGCCCGAGTCCTGTCGCTAAGCCTTCTCTCCCATGGCGCGGTTCATATTCATCACCGGCGGCGTGGTTTCATCGCTTGGCAAGGGTCTGATGGCGGCAAGCCTCGCCGCGCTGCTTCAGGCGCGCGGGTACAGCGTCCGCATCCGTAAATTCGATCCCTATCTCAACGTCGATCCGGGAACGATGTCGCCCTATCAGCATGGCGAAGTCTATGTGACCGATGACGGTGCCGAGACCGATCTCGATCTCGGTCATTATGAGCGCTTTACCGGCGTCCCAAGCCGCCAGTCAGATAATGTGACCTCCGGCCGGATCTACCAGCAGATCATCGCTAAGGAGCGGCGCGGCGATTATCTTGGTGCTACCGTCCAGGTGATTCCGCACGTCACCGACGCCATCAAGGCCTTCGCCCGCGCCGACACCGACGATGTCGATTTCGTGCTGTGCGAGATTGGCGGCACGGTCGGTGACATCGAATCGCTACCGTTCATCGAGGCGATCCGGCAGCTCCGCGCCGATCTCGGACGCCAGAACGTGGTCTATATCCATGTGACGCTGGTGCCGTTCATCGCGGCTGCCGGCGAGCTCAAGACCAAGCCCACCCAGCACAGCGTGCGCGAGCTGACCTCGCTCGGCATTCAGCCCGACGTGCTGGTATGTCGCTGCGAGCGGCCACTGCCGGAGGGCGAGCGCGCCAAGATTGCGTTGTTCTGCAACGTTTCTCCCTCCGCCGTCATTCCCGCGCTCGACGCCAAGTCGATCTATGGGGTGCCGCTGCAATATCATGCCGAAGGGCTGGACAAGGCGGTGCTCGACGCGTTCGGGATCGAGAAGGCGCCCAGGCCGCGTCTTGAACGCTGGGACGATATCATGGACCGGCTCGACAATTCCGAGGGCGAGGTCACGATCGGCGTGGTAGGCAAATATGTCGGGCTGCCCGACGCCTACAAGTCGCTGCAGGAAGCGCTGGTCCACGGCGGCATCGCGAACCGGGTCAAGGTCCATATCCGCTGGCTCGACGCCGAACTGTTCGAGCGCGACGAGAGCGAAGTAGCCGCGCGGCTCGAGCCGATGCACGGGATCCTTGTTCCGGGCGGCTTCGGCGAGCGGGGCAGCGAAGGCAAGATCGCCAGCGTGCGCTTCGCGCGCGAGCGCAAGGTGCCCTATTTCGGCATCTGCCTTGGCATGCAGATGGCCTGCATCGAAGGCGCCCGGAACCTCGCCGGCATTGCCAAGGCTTCGACCACCGAGTTCGGCCCTACCGAGGAGCCGGTGATCGGTCTGATCACCGAGTGGATGTCGGCCGAGGGCCTTCAGAAGCGTGATGCAGACGGCGATCTTGGCGGCACCATGCGGCTTGGCGCTTATCCAGCCAAGCTGGCGGGCAATAGCCATGCGGCGGCGATCTATGGCGCCGCCGACATTTCCGAGCGCCACCGCCACCGCTACGAGGTCAACATCCACTATCGCGATGCGCTGGAGAAGGGCGGGCTGGTCTTTTCCGGCATGTCACCCGATGGCCAGCTACCGGAGATCGTCGAGCGGCCGGATCATCCCTGGTTCGTCGGCGTGCAGTTCCATCCCGAGCTGAAATCGAAGCCCTTTGATCCGCATCCGCTGTTCGCGAGCTTCATCGAAGCGGCAATGCACCAGTCGCGGCTGGTATGATCGATCCAAGTTTCCGCCGTTCGCCCTGAGTAGGAGACTGAGCTTGGCGAAGGCTCCGTATCGAAGGATGCTTCGATACGCCGCTTCGACGGGCTCCGCAGCTACTCAGCACGAACGGTCAGAATCGTTGCACCTCAATAGCGCCGCAGCAGCCCCGCGAGCTTGCCCTGGATCCGGACCTGCTGGGGTGCATAGCGCTGGGGATCGTAGCTGCGGTTGGCGGGATCGAGCCGCACCATCGAGCCTTCGCGGCGGAAATATTTGAGCGTTGCTTCGCTGTCGTTGATCAGCGCGACCACGATCTCTCCGTCGCGGGCCACTTCGGTACGGCGGATGAGGGCGTAATCGCCGTCGAGAATGCCTGCGTCGACCATCGAATCGCCGGCTACTTCGAGGGCGTAATGCTCGCCCGGCCCCAGCAACGCGGCAGGAACGGACAGGCTGCTCTGCCCTTCGAGCGCCTCGATCGGCAGACCGGCGGCGATGCGGCCATGAAGCGGAATCTCAAGCACGTCATTGGCCGGTGGCGGCACGGCCCGGGGGTGCGCGCCAGTGCGCATTGACACGACATTGTTCGTGACCGGTGGCTTCGACGTGCCCACCGCTTCCGGCATCTTGAGGATTTCCAGTGCCCGCGCGCGATTTGGCAAGCGGCGCAGGAACTGCCGTTCCTCGAGCGCGCTGATCAGCCGGTGAACACCGGATTTGGACTTGAGATCAAGCGCCTCCTTCATCTCCTCGAACGACGGCGAAACCCCGGTTTCCTTCAGCCGCTCGTCGATGAAGCAAAGCAGCTCAAATTGCTTGCGGGTCAGCATCTCAGCCATCCTTCGTAGGAACGAACGAAGAACGTGTAGGAAACGAAACGGTCGGTGTCAAGCGATCTCGATGATCTCGACCATTTCCCCGGCCTCTATTGCCGGAGAGTGCGCGGGGCGGATGATGAAGAGGTCTGCGCGCGTGAGATTGGTCAAAGCGGAGCTGTCCTGTCCTTCGAGAGCGATCACGCCATCGTCAGTCCAGGTGCCGCGCATATAATGGTCGCGCTCGCCATTGGCTGTCATCGCCCTGGCCAGCCTGGCGCGGCGCACCGGCATGAACGGCCTGGCGGCGCCACCCAGCGTCGCGATCAGCGGTCGTGCGAACAGGCTGGCGGTCACGAAGGCGGAAAGCGGATTGCCGGGCAGGCCCAGCACGATCGCGCCGCCCATCGTGCCAGCCATCAGCGGCTTGCCGGGCCGCATCGCCACCTTCCAGAAATCGAGCCGGGCACCGGCTGCCTCGAAGGCCGGCTTGACCAGATCATGATCGCCGACCGAGGCTCCGCCACTGGTGATGATGATGTCCGCATCTCGCGCGCGCTCGATCAGGGCGACCGTCGCGTCCAGCCGATCCGGGGCGATGCCGAGATCCTCCACGATTGCTGAGGTGCCACCGAGCAGCGTCGCCAGCATCGGCGCGTTGGATGAGGGAAGCTGATGAGCCTCGCCGGCGGTGCCGGGCGGGATCAGTTCATCGCCGGTGGAGATCAATGCGATGCGGGCCGGCCGGCGGATGCCGAGCGTGCCATGCCCGCCCGTCGCCGCCAGCGCGATATGGGCGGACGTGATGGCATCGCCAGCTTCGATCAAAACGTCACCTTCGACAAAATCCATGCCCGCTGGCCGGATATTTTGTCCGGGACGACG
>Ga0157380_10001299_pt1 | contig 16242 bp, 12 predicted proteins | sample S35metaG_FD_119757 | JGI IMG/M metagenome (GOLD analysis project Ga0157380, IMG submission 119757) | Switchgrass rhizosphere microbial communities from Kellogg Biological Station, Michigan, USA - S3-5 metaG | ecosystem: Host-associated > Plants > Roots > Rhizosphere > Soil | place: USA... | reverse complement strand
GCAAGTCCATCAACACGACTGTCGGATGATGGATTCGAGCCAAACGGAGCGCTTCTTCACCGTGGCTGGCTTCGGCGACGACCTCCAGATCCCGATGAACTGACAGTAGTGTGCGCAAGCCTTCTCGAAAGAGGGGCTGATCATCGACCAGAATGATTTTGATTCTCTTCATTCCGGCAATTCCACCTCGAGTACGAAGCCCTTGTGATTCTGTGTGGTGATGCGAACCTCACCGCCAAGCTGCTGCGTTCGCTCGCGTACTCCCAGCAATCCAAAGCCGGAATTTGAACCGTTCGCGCCAACGCCGTCATCTGTTACTCGAAGGCGCACTGCCTCGACGTTCTGAAAATCAAGCATGAGAGCGACAGTGCTTGCCTGAGCATGCTTGCTCACATTGGTTAACGCTTCCTGAGCAGCTCTGTAAATAGTCAGATCAGCTTGCGGGCTTAGCGGTCGCGTATCGCCGAGTACAGAAAACACAACGTTCATTCCGGCACTCTTCCATTGTGCAACCAGCGCCGTCAAGGCTTCAGGGAGAGGGCGACTTTCAGTTGGTGACGCGCGTAAGGCGGCGACCGAACGACGTATCTCAGCGAGTCCTTCCTGCGTGAGTGTCTGCGCTGTCGACAGATGTTCGAGCGCACGGGCGCTGTCTTGATCAAAGACTGCCTGGGCCGCGCCAATTTGAACATTAACGACGGTGAGATAATGGCCGAGGCTGTCGTGAATCTCTCGGGCCAACCGGTTGCGTTCTCGAGTTACGGCTAACTCTTCCTTCTGAGCCGCATTCTCTAACAGTAAACGGTTTGCCTCTCCCAAACTCGCTCGAGCCTTGCGTTCACTTGCGGCAATGCGTGTGAAAGTGACGACGAACACGATGCCCGTTCCGTAAATCATCGCGACAGCGACTGCGTCGATCCATCGACTCACAAGGATCAAAGGCATCACCAGGACGAGATAAACAATAGTGCAGACTACCAACATCCAGCGCAGAGGCAGCAACAGCGCGCTTTGACCTGCAAGCGGTAGCAGAATAAGACCGAGCTCGCCTGCGTGGCCGCGCAGCTTGATGAGTAGCGCAGCCAAAAGAAATTGGACCGCGAAGTAGATTGCAGAAGTTCCCAGTTTTCCCGAGCGACGGCACGATGCAAATCCATAGGTTCCGACGATCAGGTAGGCGGAGGCTGCCGAAATCAGCACCGCGAGTTCCCAACCGGGCACGCGGCGTTGCGCATAGACCAAAGCTGTCGTTGTCGAAAGATAGGCCGCTCCCACCACGATCACGAACGCGATGTTTCCGCTGCTTAGCAATCCGGACTTTTTGTTTGGCGCAGTTGTCATTTGAGTTCACGCGAATCGAATTCAGAAGTGCGACACGGATCGTATTCTCGCTTCGCCCCGGAGGGGTGAAATGTTTATAGCGGGAATTCCTTTCAGACCTCTAAGCTCCTTTAGGAGCCTTGATTGGCACAATCTGACAGGCCCTTATCACTACTCATGGCGCCTAAACGCAGCAATATTTCCTCGCGTATTCTCCTGGCTATAAACATCTCGCTCCGCTGGAGCGAGAACCGCAGCCACCTACTCTAATCTGACCCTTGATTGAAAAACAGTGACTATTGTCACGTTGGCGCGCGCGATAATCATGACCTCACATCATGACGACCGGCACATCCTTCAATCATTCCAATCTGGTATCACTTAAAACTGATTGGCTCGGAGGACCCAAACTGTCTACGGAAGCGGCAAGGCCGCAGGTCGACCTGCAGACCTTAAACTTTGTGCTGGACGAACCCAAGAATCAAGGAGCAGATCATGCAATCATCTCAGACAAAAGAAGTCGAGGTATTTCCAGGAGTCACTGAACGGCGATACTTTCTGCGGTCATCAATAGCATCGGCAGCGGCAATGGTCGCGCTGGCTGCCAGCCAAAACGTCTTCGGGCAAGAGTCGATGAACACTACCGCCGCCTCCGGCGCTGAGCTGAGCTGGGATAGCTTTCTTCAAGAGTCGGTTCCGGTAGCAAAACAATTGTTTGCCGACCCTGCATTCACCGTAGACGAATACCTCTACCGCATCGGCTCGCTCGCCACGCGGGTGAGGGAGATTCCCGACACCAAGCTGTATCCCTACACTCAAGTAGACTCGCGAGTTTTCTTTGCGCCCAGTTTCCGAGACAAAGCTTCTCCATTCTTTATCATTCAATGGCGTCTCGAGCCAGGAGCTGTTCTGCCTCCGCATAATCATCCTAACGCGAGCGTGTGTACCCTCGGCTACCAGGGCCAGGTCCGCTTGAGGAATTTTGAAATTGAAGGCGAGGCAGCTCCGTATAGCGAGAAGAGATCTTTTCGAGTTCGCGAGACTCACAATGAAATGATGGCGCCTCGCAGGATAAACACACTCTCTCCCACGCGCGATAACATTCATTGTTTTCAAGCAGGGAAAGAAGGCGCTCGTGGCATCGATATCAGTACGCTGCACGGGACGACGAACGACTTTAGGTTTCTCGAGATAGCTGCCAAGCCTATCGAGCCTGATGGCCATATCTTTGAAGCCACCTGGAGCGACATCGGTAAAAAGAAGAACTGATCTTAGGTCTTGGTTCTTTGTTTTTAGTTCGTTTGCCGCTTGTTGACGATTCCCAAGGGTCGAATTTCTGTTCGACGGAAACAACAAAGAACTAAGAACCAAGTACAAAGAACTAACCACACGATCCTCATCAACGTAACTCGTGTACCGCTCTCCTTGTGGTGGTGGCCTAGTTTGGTTTCGTAACGCAAACTGTTAGTTTGCGGATGCGTTGAATGCCATTCAATCCACGCAAACTAACAGTTTGCGTTACAACTTAGGCCACTACCCCTTCTGTGAATTTATTGACTTTCCTCGGCTACAGGGATATCGTCTGGCGCTCATAAGTTTTCATGACGCTCCTCGCTTCTCAGAACTCGTCATAGTTAGCTTCGCGGAAATCACGAAACGTTTTCGCTGCCCGAGACATTAGTCAATTTAAAGATTTCCAGCGGCCGAACACTCGTCCTGATCTCTCACTCTTTGGCCAGGCTTGAGGAAAAGAAAATGAGCACAAATCCAGACGAACGTATCTTCGAATCGCCCGTGCGGTGGCTGCTGGGACGGCAATTAGTAGGCGCCCTCAAAGGCGCCCTCCTTTATGCAGCGTACGGGAAAAAAATCGATCCGCGCGATTGGATGGCTGGCGTACCCGTTACCTTTCCGGAAGAATCGCCAGAGTTTTGGTTCGATTACCTTTCAGATATTGGCGACGGCACCAGGGCGATGTATAGCTCGGCGTACTTGGCCATGTGCAGAAGTTTGGGCACGAAGCTGAGGTCCACCGACACAGATTTGCCGTCAGATCCGCAGCAGTGTGAGGTCACCACCATACCAGACTCCCAGGCAGAGTTCTCGTATCAATTGCCTCGAGGAGAGTTTCTTTTCGTGGGCGGTGATACCGCTTACCACGCCGCATCCTACATCACGCTCGTAAATCGGATCCAACATCCATTCCGATATGCCTACGAGGACCTGGTAAAGAACAACCTTATATCAAACGATGATCCGCGCCGGCCGCTATTCGGCATTCCGGGTAATCACGATTATTACGATCAGGTCGACGGCTTCCGGCGCCAATTTCGGAAACCTACTAGACCAGAGGGGCCCTTGCCACCGGCTAAAAGTAAACCTGGAAATGCTCAATTGACTCTCCCCGGTTTTCAGCGAGTGCAAGAGGCGAGCTATGTTGCCTTACGTCTGCCTTTTGGTTGGTGGTTTTGGGGTCTGGATACAGAACCTGGTTTGATCGATCTGCGCCAGCGAAAATTCTTCCAGGACCTCGCCACTGTAGGTCAAAAGTTTCAGCCTCCCGATAAATTGATCCTCGCGACTTGTTCTCCAAGTACCGTGATTGGCCACTTAGCTGCACCGGATGATTTTAAGGTTGCGAAATCAATCGATGCACTACGTGTGGGCGTGCCTTTCCTTCCGGACAACGTTGCCGGAAAACCCGACTTTAGCAAGAGTGGAGACGGTAAGCTCAACAGTGGACAATGCAGGCTTGATCTATCAGGAGATGTTCATCACTACGCGCGCTACTGGGGACCGAAGCCGGCTAACGGAACGGTGCCTCGACAACAAAATACGGCGCCCAGGCCAGATGCCAGCAGTTATGCTTCAGTTGTATCCGGCGCTGCCGGCGCGTTTCATCACCCGACGACAACTTACGACGATCAGATTTGCGAGCAGGTACTTTATCCTTCAGAACAAGTTTCACGAGAGGCAATTGGAAACAAGATTGCCGCGTTCTGGAACGTGATAAACGGCGGCTACATCTGGCTGGTCGGATTCATCATCGCTTTTCTAATATTTTTTGGCGCCGCAGTTGTTCCCAGCAGTAGCCAATTCGTCGGTAAGATGGCAGAAAAACTCAACCACTTTGGTCTCGAGGTGGTATCCACCGAAGACATCAAGCCCACAATTGTTCAAGATGGCGCTTGCAATGCCATCGAGCCGTTCGGCTTGTGGACCATGTTGGGCTTAGCGCCTGCGACCTCGCCGCCCCCACAGCCGTGCCAAATTTCAAAACCATCGTACTTCATCGGAACGAATCAGTCGGGGACAACGGCTGACGGATCAAGCTGCTGCAGCGAGGTGAGGCCGGCCACTGTCAGGGAAGCAAACCCGGATCATCCCTGGCCTCGGGATCTTTTTATCGGCGCAGTGTTTCTGGTTCTGGCGCTGATCGCGTTAGTAGCGACGCTGATCATCGGTTCCTTTACCAACCTGATTTTCACCGACAGAAGTATTTTTTCAGATCCGCCCGATCCTAACAAAAAGCTTTGGCCCATCGTCATTGGTATCACCATTCTCGCGGGGCTGGGGTTCTTGAGCGTCACGCCTTATCGTGATCACATCACGCCGTTTGCAAGTAGTGTTCTGGTTTTCTTTTCGATTTTCACCGCAATCGTCGCGATAGTTCTGGCGATCCGCTATAACGGTTATCTATTCCAGAAGAGTTTTCACAAAACTTCAACTGGAACGAGCGACTGGATCTTACCCTTCACTCTGTGGATCTTAGCGATCTTGTTTGTGGGCGCCACCCTTTGGTTGTTTGGGAAGAATAATCCACCAGCGTTCCTGCTGTCTGACATCCTGTTTCTGACTGCCGTTATCGCCCTGGTCTTCAGCACTATCGCGCTGCCCCTCAAGGTGGGTGGCGACCTCCTTTGCACCAAGCCAAAATGGGTGCGAAGAATCGGCAAATTGCTGATCGCAGTTTGGCACTTAGTCCTTCAGTTGTTTGTCCCTTATCTGCTCATCAGGACAGGCAACGTCGTGCTGTGGATTTTGGCGGCCGTGCTGCTGGTCCTTCCTATTCCGCTCACGAAATTATTAATCAAGAAGAATAGTGCGATTGGGGTGACGTTGTTGTGGGTCGTTTATGGCGCCGTGATGCTGACGCTGCCATGGCTTACGATGAAGGGGCTTAGCTACCTTAATGTTCCGTATGTCCCTGTTTTCAGAACCTTCGCTGGATGGAAAGCATTGGTGCCAACACTATTGGCGGGCGGGGCAGGCGCGGTCATTTGTTGTTTGTGGACCGGATGGTACTTTGTCGTTACCTTTCTCTTTAACGGACACAACAACGAGGTCGGAGGCGCCGCTCGAGTCGAGGGCTTTAAGCAATTCATTCGTTTCCGGCTTACTCGCGAGGGCCTGACTGGCTACGTCATCGCCGTAGATGACGTCAGCAAGATTGGCGAGGTCGATGCACAGGGGCGAACCATGGACGGAAGCGACCTTAAGCCAAGACTTGTTGACGTATTTCATCTCCGGCCTAAGACTTAGATTGAGGAGTATTATTCAAGCTCGATTTGAGAAGGATCGGTCTAATGATGCCACGGGCCTGCCTAATGGTGATTCATGCTCGTGGTTCGATGCAGTAAAATCTTGTCCATCCTGAAATCCTGTCAATGGAAGCCGGAAACAGGTGGTGGCCTAGTTTGGTTTCGTAACGCAAACTGTTAGTTTGCGGATGCGTTGAATGCCATTCAATCCACGCAAACTAACAGTTTGCGGATGCGTTGAATGCTATTCAATCCACGCAAACTAACAGTTTGCGGATGCGTTGAATGCCATTCAATCCACGCAAACTAACAGTTTGCGTTACAACTTAGGCCACTACCTATCTTCAGAAAACTATTCTTGTCTTACTGTCGCAATTAACAAGTACCCGTGGCATCCGTAAATCTCGGCGTAACCTCATTTACCCGACCTAAATCATTCCCAACGGTCTTCGGTCCTGATACAACTCCCAACCCCGCTCAGTGGCCGCTCCCAAGCGCGAACTGTGGTCGTTGTGGCCCGGTTCTGTGGTAGCCACCATTACTTCAATTTCCTCTCAATCTTAGTATCAGCCCGCATTACGAGGAGGCCTGTGCCTTCCAAAGTTTAGCTGGAGCTGAAAATGAAGACTGACAATATCAAATTGAAGTTGCTGAGTATTTGCCTGGTTCTGTTTTCGATGGCCCTTGCTTTCGTGCCCGCCTCGGCGCAGGAAGTTGCTAACGCCAAAACTCGTGAGGACAAAACACTTTCACCTTACTTCATGGTCAAGGGAGATCCGAGTATTGACCATCTGCCGCTGAAAGACACGCGCGTCGAGATTGCAGTTTCGGGTGTCATCGCCGACGTCAAGGTAGTACAGACCTATCGCAATGAAGGCTCAAGACCAATCAACGCGAGCTACATTTTTCCAGCCTCGACACGCGCGGCCGTGTACTCGATGCGGATGCGGATCGGCGATCAAATAATCGTCGCCAAAATCAAAGAACGAGAAGCAGCCAAGCAGGAATTCGAGAAAGCCAAAGAGGAAGGGAAGAGCGCCTCGTTACTCGAGCAGGATCGTCCCAATGTCTTTTCAATGAGTTTGGCGAACGTTATGCCAAACGACCAAATCGAGATTGAGCTGCGCTATACCGAGCTGCTGGTGCCGACCGATGGCGTCTACGAAGTTGTTTATCCAACCGTTGTCGGACCGCGTTATGCATCACCATCAGAATCGTCTGCAACGAAGCACGATGGCTTTGTTCAGACGCCTTATCTTCATGAAGGCGAAAAATCAACGAGCACTCTTCACATCGCAGCAAGAATTTCTGCTGGCTTGCCCATCCTCGACTTGAGTTCTCCTTCGCACAAGATTGCCCCGACGTGGCAGAACTTGAATGTGGCTCAGATGGACCTGGACGAGCCGGACGCATTCCAGGGTAATCGAGACTTTGTTCTTCACTATCGGTTAGCGGGAAATCAAATCGCTTCAGGTCTGCTTTTGTACCAAAGCGAAGGCGAGAACTTCTTCCTTTACATGGCCCAGCCGCCGCAGCGAGTGGCTACTGAAGATATTCCGGCGCGCGAATACATTTTCGTGGTTGACGTTTCTGGTTCGATGGAAGGCTTTCCTCTTAACACCTCGAAACAATTGTTGCGCGACCTGATTGGAAAGCTGAAGCCAACAGATTCGTTCAATGTCGTGTTGTTTGCGGGAGACTCGACAGTTCTTTCACCGAAGTCTCTGCAGGCAAATCAGGAAAACATCGCGCTCGCGATTCACCTGTTGGAGAAGCAGCGCGGTAGCGGTGGGACTGAGTTGTTGCCGGCAGTAAAGCAGGCCATGAGCCTTCCTCGTGAAGATCAGGTCTCGCGCAGCATTGTTCTGATCACTGACGGTTACATTTCAGGTGAGCAGGGTGTGTTTGATCATATTCGAGAGAATCTCGATCAATGCAATGTGTTTTCGTTCGGTATCGGCTCTTCGGTAAATCGTTATCTGATCGAAGGTGTCGCAAAAGCCGGCATGGGCGAGCCTTTTATTGTGCTCAATGAAGCTGAAGCCCCAGCTATCGCAGCTAAGTTTCGAGAGTACATTCAGACGCCGGTCTTGACCGACATCAAAGTCAAAGCCAACGGGTTTGATGTTTACGATGTTCAGCCGACTCACCTGCCTGATTTGCTCGCGCAAAGACCAGTGATTCTGTTTGGTAAGTGGCGCGGCTCGCCGACAGGAACTTTTGAGATCAGAGGAATGACTGGACATGGGGAGTGGGCCACGAGTTTGGACGTTGCTGGGGTTCAGCCTGATGAAGGTAATCGCGCGCTGCGGTACTTGTGGGCTCGTTCACGCATTGCCGAGTTGTCGGACTACGGTTCGCGTGACATAGCTGAGAACCGGGTCAAGGAAATTACTTCTCTGGGTCTGAAGTACAATCTGCTGACTCAATACACTTCGTTCATAGCCGTTCGCGAGGAAGTGAGAAATCCTTTGGGACCGGCGCACGACGTCAAGCAACCGTTGCCGCTACCGCTCGGAGTTACCGATCTCGCGGTTGGTGAAGGTGCTGAAGTGGGAAGCGAGCCGGAATTAATTTGGCTGATAAGCGCGGCGCTGTTAGCGGGGTTGATAATCATGTTTCGAGGTCGAGGCAAACGATTGCTGGTTGGCTAACGCAGTCAGGCTTCGATCTCTAAACAGCTTCGGAGGAGTCAAATGCTTAGGATTGAGTCGGGACAGCGCAGTTTGGGGACGCTGCTGTTCGATGTCATAAGCAAGCGCGACTCCTCCGGAGCGGGCCGGCTACGTAAACAACCAATGTTGATTTGGAACGCTGAAGGCTACGCCGTGATTCACAAGAACACTTTCATTCGAAACGCGCAGATAGCATTGGTTCTGTTGGCTGCACTGATACTCAAGCTTTGTTACTCAACTGCCAGTGTGAACGAGTTGCGTTGGATACTCGCTCCGACAACTATGGCGGTTGAGTTAATCAGCGGCGCGAGATTTAGTTTTGAATCTTATACGGGCTACGTCAATAGCGACCACAGCTTTGTGATTGCTGCTTCGTGTTCCGGTGTCAATTTTCTTATCACCGCCTTCCTGATGCTCTCCTTGGGAAAGTTGTGGCAAAACCGCGGACTCAATACCTCCTGGATATTCTTTCCGGGCGCCGCGATGTGCGCTTATGTCGCTACTATTGTGGCTAACACGGTTCGTATCTCCACCGCTTTGCGGATGCATGGGGCGTCTTTCGGTCTAACCGGCTTGAGCCAAAACCAGATACATCGCTTTGAGGGCATCTTCGTTTACTTCGGATTTCTGCTTCTACTCTATCTCTTAAGTGAAAAACTGAATTATGGAGACTCGCGCACTGCCGAGCTGATACCGAAGCTGCCGGCAGCAGATCGATTGCGTCGCTTCGAGCGTTTCGGGAAGGCACTTTTCCCACTGTTGATTTATTACGCCACGACATTAGGAATTCCGCTCGCAAATCTCATCTATCATCGAGGCGCTGCGACTTCAGAGTTCGGGGAGCATTTCGCGTTCGTCCTGATGACCCCTTTATTATTCATTGTCCCAATGGCCATTCTCCGGTTGGCGTGTCGGATTTCTTCAATGAGAACCTCACCCAGGACATTGCCAACCTGCAAGCGAAGGGCGCAAGCTTGATTCACTCGACGCCACAGGATTTCCCTGACGGAAAATACATCGCCTTCAGCGATCCGTCAGGGAATGTGATTGAGTTGCTCGAGTTTCAACATTGAGAGATCGAGGCCCGTTACCTGCCGATGGCTTTTACGTTTGGAGCATAGTCGAGCGATGCATACCAGTCGCCTCGACCCTGCGGAGTAAGATCCATCACGTTGTAGACCGGACTCAACAGATCCAGGCCACGCTCCTTAATATCCTCGGCCATCCGCGGATGCGCGGAGTAGAAGTGTCGAATCGTGCCGTCGGCATTGCGTGTGAAGACATTGAGCGTTGAATCCTGATTACCATCGCTGTCTTCTCCTCCGAGATCATATTTGTAAGTGCTGTTCTCGTCGGCGCTCAACAGGCGCACGTTAGTCCAACCTTGCCGGCGAGCGTGAGCGCGCAAGGTCTCAGGGTCCGCAGCTGCGACAATGGCCATATCAACATTTTCAGCGATGTGGTGGCCTGAACCGTTAAGGCTGTCGATTATCAGTGTGCACATTGGGCACGGTTTGGTGTTTTTCTTTCATACATGAATTGATAAATGACGACTGAGCGATCTGGACCGGTGAAAAGTTCGCTAAGCCGGACCTTTCGAATGGGCTTGTCACCATCGCTTAGGTCCGCCGGTCCTTCCAGAAACTCATAGTCTTCGACCTCCGCTCCCTGTGGCAACTGACGCCGAAGTTCAGCCACTCGCTCGCGCGACTTCATTAACTCAACCTCAGCTAATCGTAAATTCTCTCGCTTGGCAAGATAGTCATCGGATTCGTTTGTTAGTCTGGTCCTGCGGGTTGCGGACTTAATTTGTTCATCACTCATTGCCTGTTATTCCTTTCCCAATGCACGTATGAATCGAACTATTTCAGCTGGTGGCAAAGCAACATGTTGCCGTTTTGAAAGGCCCTGGTCTTTCTGAGCTCGAGATTGAGCGGGTCTTTGATGCCATCAAACATCGTTCGACCACCGCCCAGCACGATTGGATTAAGCACGCACTGATATTCGTCGATCAGTCGTTCGTCGGTTAATTGCGAAACGATGGAGCCACTTCCCATTAACACGAGCTGATCGCCCGGTTCCGCTTTCAACTTTCGCACCTCTTCCGCGAGATTGCCTTTGAAGAGTCTCGTATTTTCCCAGGTTGCTTCATCCAGCGTTCTCGAGAAAACAACCTTTGGCAAGTTGTTCATTCCTTCCGCGACTTCCGGATCATTATCCATGGCCTGGGGCGTGGGCCAGTAGCTCGCCATCATTTCATAGGTAACTCTGCCGAACATCAGCTCCCCTCCGGATTGCACGTTTCGTCCGACAAAATCATTCCATTCCGGATCATGTTTGTGAGCCCAACTGATGTCGCCTTTAGCATCGGTAAAATAACCATCAAGCGACACACTATTAAAAACAATTAACTTTCTCACTTGCTCCCCCCGTTCTCGTCAAGATTTGCGCACGACTTTGTAGTTTTCACTGCCGGGAAGGAGAAAACTAATATGGGGGTTTTGGGGAAGGAAATCAGGGAATGGAGGACAGTATACACAAGGCAGGCGAAGTCTTCGACTGTGGCCGTAGCATAGACTTCAGAGCTTCTTGCAACACCCGCGAAACACTTATCCGCAGATTACCGCAGATTACAGTGATTGTTAAGAGACTCGTTTCGCAGTTGAGCAGGTCCCCGGTAAATGAAGCTTTAACATCGGTGGAATCTGCGTAATCTGTGGACAAGGTTTTTCCATGGTGGATTTTCGATTAATCTAAGAGAAAAGGAAGACTGATTTTATGGAAAACACTGATTTCATGGATAACGACCCCCGACGGGAATACCTCGACGCGTTCCGGCTACATTCTTACCATCCTCCGCAAAAACGAGGCTGGTGGCTGGGCCATCGCTCGCGACGCCAATCTCCTGATGCCCGAGAAGGACTTGTAAGGGTAAGGGTCCTAATCTGAATTAGGATACTAACTGGGAGTAGGTCCAAATTTCTTGACAGCTCTGGCCCACCGTTGTTAAATCCAAATCCTCAAATTCGTTCTAGTTGGGCCACTTTCTCACCCGCATCAGAAAGGCAGGCTTGTTCACCCTGGCAACTATCGGCTCACGCCGGCTTAAGGAGGTCTTTAATGAAAAACTTTAAACGCTCATTTCGACTAATGTCGTTGGGTTTCATCGCAGTCAGCTTTTTTGTCTCTGTCTCAGGGCAGACAGCGGACGATAAGTCAAAACCCGCAAGAATCATGTCGCTTGGTTCGAGCCTCAGGTGGGAAGTGTCGACGCCACATTCAGCCTCAACCTTAACAATTTCCGCTCCAGATGGCCGAGTGTTCCGCAAAGAATTTCAGGGCAGCGTCGCGCCAGAATTCGTGATGGCCGATAACAAGGGTGAGCGATGGCCAGACGGTCAATACACCTACGAGTTGCGACTTACTCCGGCAATGTCGCAAGCCGCTCGCGAAATGCTTACGGCAAATCGTGGCAAGGACGATGACCCTGAGGAGGTCCGCGCGGCGCGTAAGCAGATCTCGGTCCAAGGTCTCGTGGAATCAGGAAGCTTCTCGATTATTAACGGAGCTGCGATCGTTGCCGGGTCGATGGAAGAGACAACCAAGCGGCCGACGGTCAAAGCGATGGAACGTTCTGTTGATCCCGGGTCGCGCCCCTCGGGAACCAAAACTCAACAACATCACCCGGTGCTCACGCCTGACGATGTAATTCCCGATGACCTGATAGTGCAGGGGAGCGCCTGCGTTGGGCTCGATTGCGTTAACGGCGAAGTCTTCGGCTTCGACACGATCAGACTGAAAGAAAACAACACGCGGCTTCAGTTTGAAGATACCAGCGCCGCGGGGTTTCCGCTCAATAATTGGCAGATTAGGGCGAACAGTTCCGGAGCAGGCGGCGCAAGTTTTCTGGCGTTTGTCGACCAGGGCGCAGCCGGCAATTCGGAAACCGGAACGATACTGTTCGAGGTCGATGCCGGTGCACCGGCAAACTCTCTGAAGGTGGCCAGCACGGGGAAGGTTGGACTACGAACGGCCACTCCAGTTCTGGATGTGCACGCGAACACGAGCGACACACCGGCAATTCGTCTGGAACAGAACAACAGCGGTGGTTTCGCCGCCCAGACCTGGGACATGGCTGGCAATGAAGCCAACTTTTTCGTCCGCGACGTCACCAGCGGCTCGCGCTTGCCATTCCGCATTCGGCCGGGCGCGCCAACCAGTTCGATTGACATTGCGGCGAGCGGCAACGTCGGCATCGGGAATCAGACCCCATCGTTTCCGCTGGACGTCTTGACCACCAGCGCGAGCGTGGCGCGGTTTAGGACCACTGCTGCTGCGAATGGAATCAACCTGACGCTGGATTCCGCTGCGGGCCGCAATTCAAATATTGATTTCCAACAAGGTTCTGTGAATAAGTGGTTCGCCGGAAACGACGCTGCCAATGACCGTTTCCGTCTTGCCAACAGCGCTGCCAACGGCAATGCCGAAGTGTTTTCTGTTTTGCAAAACGGACGCGTCGGCGTAGGGACCGCCGTTCCCGACCAGCTCCTGTCGGTCAATGGAGACGCCAGCAAAGCTGTCGGAGGCGGATCCTGGCAAGTCTTTTCGGATGAGCGCCTGAAAAACATCAAGGGCCGCTTTAACAGCGGGCTCTCAGCTGTTATGCACTTGCAGCCGCTTCGTTATGAGTACAAGCGAGACAATGCTCTGGGCCTTAAGCCGGGAGGAGAGCACATCGGCTTTGGAGCCCAAGCGTTACAGAAGGTCGTCCCTGAAGCCGTTAGCAGAAACGAGAACGGCTACTTGCAAGTTAACAATGACCCAATCCTCTGGACCATGCTCAATGCGATTAAGGAGCAGCAGAAGGAAATTGAACAACTGCGCGCGCAGGTCCAGCGATTGCAGACACGCTCGCACCGCCGCCGGTAGCACGCCAACAACGTGAGTACGAACCAGGGCCACTGCAGGTGCGGTGGCCCTTTTCATGCCGGGCGAACGGCGGGGTGCTCTAACTTAGGAGTGAAAGGCTCCTCCGATCGCCGCGCCGAATGACGTACTGCAGGCTGCCAGCCTGCAGCTCTCGCGGTGTCACTCTCCTCCTCGATACCACGGGCTCGTTCCGTGGGAGGGTCATAATTGCGGCTAGAAAAGGCGAACCGAGTTTAGGTGGATACCACGGGCTTGCCCCGTGGAGGCTCATGTTGGTCGCCAGAGCCCTGAACCTGTACATCCCGAAACCATGTCATAGCCGCTGCACGTGAAACACCACGGTGCAAGCCCGTGGTATCTGGAAAATGGATCTAGGAATTTCCCGTAGCCTCCAACATGAACCACCACGGTGCAAGCCCGTGGCATCCGAAAAAATTCTCTCCTCATGTAGAAAAGCTTCCTTCGGCTCCGACTAGACCATGAAAGCGCAGTAAACTAAAAATCACAAAGGAGCACACGAGATGAAATACATGTTGTTAATGAGCGCGACGAAGGACGTTTTTGAGTGGTACTCCAAATGGCCCAAGGAAGATCTCCAAAAGAACATTGCCTTCATGCGCAACTTCAACAAGGAACTGAAGGACGAGGGAGTGTTGGTTGCCACGGGAGGTTTAGCATGGCCGAACCAGGCCGTGATCGTTCGCGCCGCCAGCGACGGGACGCCTATCACCGACGGTGTCTTTCCCGAATCAAAAGAATTTCTGGCCGGATACTGGATAATCGACGTTGAGAATGCCGATGAGGCTCACAAGATAGCCGCACGCGCTTCGTTAGCGCCGGCACCCGCGGGAACTGAAGGAACCATGCCCGTCGAGGTGCGGGAAGTGATGGGCAGCGCACCGGAAGATTTGATGTGAAAGATGAGGCTGGACGTCCATGCGACGTGGCGCAATTATGACGTGCGGGGTTATAGTCAATTCCGCTCAGCACTTCAATGCAGGAGGATTTCAGAAAATGAAACGCATCAGCGTTTTTGCTCTTCTTCTTTTCGCGGTCATCTTCGTGCCGCGGGTCAACTTTACTCAAACACCAATGGAAAGCTCTCGCGGAGTTGCCGGCGGTGGAATCTCAGTTCCGGGTTGGACAGGAAAGATCGATGCGAAGGAAGAGGCAGCCGGGATGACTCTTAACAGCGCCAAATTGGCCAAGGACGGCGACGGTTTGCACGTTACGACGGGGCCCGCTGTGACATATTGGAATCCCGCAAACAAAGCGTCAGGAGATTACACCGTCAAAGCCACGTTCAATGAACCCAAGTACATGAATCTCAACAGTCACCCGCATCCTTACGGAATCGTAATTGCGGGCAATGACTTGGGAACCGCGCAGGAGAGCTACCTGTACTGCGCGGCTTATGGCAACGGCAACTTTATCGTTCGGGGCTTTGGGCCAGGTCCATTTCAAATGAACGGACCTCGAGGCGCCGCTGATCCAGCCGTGAACAAAGCCGCCGCCGTGGGCCAACCAGTCACGCAAGAGATTGCTCTTTCTGTTAAGGGTGACAAGGTTGAGTGCTCCATCAACAACAAAGTCGTTGCGAGTTATGACAAGGCAGCACTCGTGACGGCGGGAAAGCTCAAGTCAACTGACGGTGTCTTTGGAGTCCGCTTCGCGCACAACACCGAAGCAATTGTGACTGGACTCACAGTGACAAAACCTTAGCTGTGCTTTGAAGCCCACCACCACTCTCTCGATCGAGCACCTGCTGCGAGACTTGACGCCGCAGGTGCTCGGAATCGTCTTCAGAAGATTTCATGATTTTGCAGCTGCGGAAGATGCTGTCCAGGAAGCGTCGCTCGCAGCGGCGTTGCAGTGGCCGCAAGATGGCCTTCCTGATAATCCCCGCGCCTGGTTAACTCAGGTCGCTTTCCGAAGAGTAACCGATCAGATTCGCACTGAGTCCGCTCGCCGCCGCCGCGAAAGTGAGGTCGCCGAGCAGACGAGCGAAGTAACCTGGCTAGTTGAAGACACGGAACACGAAGACGATACTCTTATTCTTCTGTTTATGTGTTGCCATCCGGCCTTGACGCCGCCTTCGGCGATCGCGTTGACATTGAGAGCGGTCGGCGGATTGACCACAGCTGAGATCGCTCACGCGTTTTTAGTTCCTGAAGCGACGATGGCGCAGCGAATCAGCCGCGCCAAACAAAGCATCAAGACCTCAGGCATTCCCTTTCAATTGCCGACACCAATCGAGCGTGCACAACGCTTACGTTCAGTTCTCCACGTGCTCTATTTGATTTTCAATGAAGGCTACACCAGTACCGCTGGAGCTGATCTGCACCGTCCCGACCTTGCGCATGAGGCGATTCGTCTTACCCGAATTGTTCATCAGCTTCAACCAGAGGACACCGAGGTTGCCGGACTACTTGCCCTGATGTTGTTAACCGATGCGCGTCGGGAAGCGAGGACAACTGTGGAAGGAAATCTGATTCCCCTTGCAGAGCAGGATCGCTCGCTTTGGGATCGAGAACAAGTAACTGAGGGCGTCGCAATTATCTCGGCCACTTTGCCGAAGGGTTCCATCGGGCCTTACCAATTACAGGCTGCGATCGCCGCGGTTCATGATGAAGCTGAGCGCTACGAAGACACCGATTGGCCTCAGATCCTGGCGCTGTACGGCTTGCTGCGACGAATGTCCGACAATCCAGTCGTTGAATTGAATCATGCGATCGCAACGGCGATGGTTCATGGCGTGACGAGGGGACTCGAACTTC
>Ga0157380_10001297_pt1 | contig 16250 bp, 13 predicted proteins | sample S35metaG_FD_119757 | JGI IMG/M metagenome (GOLD analysis project Ga0157380, IMG submission 119757) | Switchgrass rhizosphere microbial communities from Kellogg Biological Station, Michigan, USA - S3-5 metaG | ecosystem: Host-associated > Plants > Roots > Rhizosphere > Soil | place: USA... | reverse complement strand
CTGAATCTGAGGAACCCGAGTCGCACACTAATGACAGTTCGCGGTGTCGTACTACGCGATATGGTGGACTGACTTTTGAGGTTTGCGTCCAGGACCGAAACGATTCCGATTAGTGCCCGGCAACAGCCCCGGCGGCTCGGACTTTGCTTGGCCGTCGATCGTGTTTAGCACAGGCGCGGGCCAGAGCGTCTTCAACCCGGGGAGTAACATTGCATTCGGGCTGCCGACAAACCGCTGCTAATTCGGAAATCACAAGATAGCGGGAGCGCTCGAGCATGCGCTGCTCGCGAAACGACAGCGGCTTGGTGTGACTCAAATAGGTAAGATGCTTGAGCACATTCGCCACTTCAAAGATGTCGCCGGTGCGCATCTTGTCTGAGAATTCTTTGAAACGATCTTTCCAATCATTGGCGGGGGACGAGAAATCATCTGCAAGAGTTTTTAGGAGCAGTTCACATTCACCCGACGAGATTGGGGCACGAAGGCCAACTTCTGAAGCATTGGGGACCGGAACGAGTACTAGCGAATTGTTAGCAGCGAGACGAAGCGTGTAGAACGGCAACAAAGTTGCGCCTATCTGCTTCTGTTCAATCTGCTCGATGGTTCCGATCCCGTGATTTGGATAAACGACCTTTTGGCCGATTCTAAAGCCCACCACAGCACCTCCATCGATGTTGACAAAAATCAGACTGCGCCGCACGCGCGGGTCTGGGGGAACCCCCTGGGTTTGAGCGACGCAGGGTTGCGTCGGTTTCCAATTAGGAATGTAAACCGAGTCTAGCAAGTGGTTTTTTGAGCGTCAAGGCTTTGACACTATGGATTTGCTTGTGACCCTCTTCACATTCTTCGGAGAGGGGCAGTTTGGTGGTCCTAAGCGGGCTTTCCCCTCCCCACTGAATGGGGAGGGTTGGGGTGGGGTTACGGGGAGCTACCTCTCCCCTCCACCTCTCCAGCCCTGGAGAGAGGAACCAATCATTTGATTTCGAAGGCAGTCTTGTTTTCGCAGAGCTTGAATTCGACTTCCTTCTTTGCGAGTTCTGCGTCACGCCTCAAGCGCAGGCGGGTTTCATTCTGGTCCGGGCGATTCAGTTTGGTGAGGCTCTCATTTTCACCGGGGACTTTTGTTATGGCCCAATAGCGGCCGGGTGCGAGATTGTTAAGCGTAAAGCTGCCGTCGCTGTTTACTTTGGTGCCGTAATAGCGGAGCACGTCGTTGGCTTTTTCGCGGTCGGCCGGAACCAAATAAAAGACCAAACCGTCCGGCACTGCCTGCCCGTTTTCTGTTTTCACCTGCCCACGTAATGATGCCGCACCTTCGACCAGCTTAACGTTTAGACCAGTCAACCGATCCCCAAGCTTCAAGACGGTCCAGTTGCGAGCCGCGTCGGTCACACCGGACTTAGCATTACCTGCAGGCGCGTCCAGTGAAACTGAATCGAGATACCAGTATTTGGCGAAAAAGCGGACTGGAAAAATGTATTGTCCCGGGGCCAGGTTTTTGAACTGGATGGCGCCATCCTTGGCTGGAACTGCTTGCGAGTTGAGGAATCGATCTACAGCTGGGCCGGCAGGTTTCTCATCGCGCTGAGTGTAAACCATGGTTTCAGTAAATACCGGCCGTCGCTTGTCCTTACACGCTTCTACTTTTGAAGACTCAAGTATCAACCGGCCCGAGACCGATGCCAGAGGCTTTGTGATTAATTCGACGCCGGTGACATTCGCACCTTTCACCTTGATTCTCTTAGGTTCTGAGATCCCAGCATCTCCCAACCCAACAAAAGAATTGCTCCAGATATCATAGTCGCCATCAGCCAGACCATTAATAGCAAAGCCTTTCGCGTTCGGAGGTTGAATAGTAGAGGTGCTCCATAGCGATTTGCCGTTGACTATCGAAGCCAACCCTACTGTGTAAGTATTCATGCCGTCAGGGGTGACGGCTCCTGTTACGCTACCGCTTACCGTGTGACCCTGTTCACCGCGATAACGGATGTCCACGCCGGTAATTTCATCGCCCGCCCGCAAAGTTATCTCGGATGCTGTGTCGCGAGTTGAAGAGGGTGCATAGGTCGGCACGTCAGTGTCGTACGCAGTCACGTTAAATCCGAAAGATGTTCCCGCGCCGGCGAACACTACATAGGTTCCAGGCTGCAGACCATAAATTCGATAAATTCCGCGATCGTCGGTCGTCTTCCACCCCAGGTCCGTGGGAACGCTCCGCGGCTGTTTTCCTTCGGCATCACGAATCATTAGGGCGTGGACCTGGACGGCTATTACCGGTTCACTTGCTGAATTCACGACGGTCCCAGTCAACACCGCTCCCTTAACGAGAGTTAGCTTTACTGCATCGCCAACGCGATAAAGGCTGGCTTGCGAATCGGTGAAGTCACGCAGCGATGTTACGTACCCCGGACTAGTCGCGAATATTGAGTACAGGGCGCTGTCCAACCCGGTAAACTGAAAGTTCCCATCTGCGTCTGACAAAGTGGTACGTGTCGAGTTGATCGTGCCGATCACGCGGCTATAAACCATCGAGTTTGATACGGGCTGGCCGCTTTCGTTCACGATACGTCCGGTGATGGTTCCGTTCGGCGGTTCCTCAGGTCGCTCAGCCGCCGGTTGTTGTTTAGACTGCGCACAAAGCCCACCACTCGCAAAGATGAGAAGAGCGCCGGCAAGCACGAGTCGGCGAAGAATTGATTCTTGTGAGACCATAATTACGGGTTGGGCTTCTGACCAAGATCCAGATTAAGAATCAGATCAGTTGTATTCTCATCGGTAATCGTAACTTGCTGTTTGGCTGTCGACGCCTCGGTGCGAACCCCAGGCACAAATACGGAGGCGGCTACGTCGTAAACTCCGACCGGAAGTCCTTCCACGATGAAATGACCTCGAGAGTCAACAGTCGGTGGACGCAGGCGGGAGATGGTTTCGCCCGGTTTCGTTAGCCGCAACAAGATGCGGCCGTTAGCAGGTATGCTGCCGTTGATGACGTTGACTTGCCCTCGCAGGGTTCCCGAGCCATAAGCAACGACAAGCCGCACACCGGAGATGTCGGTGTTCTTAATCTCGACGCCTTGGGGCTGTGGTATTCCATCCTTCTCTGTGCGAACAAGGTTAAAGGATTTGACATTGCTGTCATTGTAAGGACCAAGGGAAAGATATGCGACGCCCGATTCAAGCCCGGTCATCTGAAAGCTGCCGTCTCCGTTAATGGTGGCGCTATGGCCAATATTTCCACCGGGCGCTTGGCTCTGAACGAATCCCTGCACCTGGAACTGGCTCAATCGTGCCAGGATTGCCCGGTCTTCCGTGTTTTCCACCACCACCACGCCCGACAAAGTCACTCCCTTTGAAGTAGTGACGACCAGATCCTTCACGTCTTGATCGACGATCTCAAAGGTGACGGCATCGCCTCTTAAGGGATTATTCATCATCGGCAAGATGAAAATTGCGTATTTGCCGGGAATTAGATTTTCAGCAACAAACTGGCCCTGGCTATTTGAGAGTGCTTGCGAACTGATAAACGCGCCTCCGCGATTTTCGGTAATCTGTCTTAATCCAAAACGAAGATTGCCTACCGGTTCGCCGTTTTCTCCATTGACTACACGGCCGCTGGCGGTGAACGTCTGCGTGGCTCGGCCCAGACTAATGTCGACATTCGAGCTTTCGCTTCCTTCAGTTACTTCGATCACCGTGGCTTTGTCATAATCATTGACGTCAGGGTGAAAAGTTTCTTTGTAAACTGGGCGTCCGGTACTTACGCTACTGAAAAAACTGTCTGGACCCTGTCCCACTGCCACTTTGTATCGTCCCGCGGGTATGCCAAACAGCCGATAAATCCCGCGGTCATCGGTAGGCATGGTACTAGCTATGCTCAATCGGTTTCTTTGATTAGGCGGGATATCGGCGCGAACTAAATTCACTCGCAGCTCGATCACTGGACGTCCATCAGCGTCAGTTACTTTGCCGGTGATGACTCCACCTCTAACCAGTGAAAAGTCGATTCCTTCTACAGCTTCGCCTTCGTTCAGAACTACAATCTTTCGAGTCGGTTCATTAACCGTCACGTATGCCGCAGCCACAGTCGATATCTGGTAGTTCCCCGGTGGGATGTCGTTAACGCGATACAAGCCCTGTAGATCTGTGACCGCCTTGTAAGTAGGTTCAAAACCGTTTGAAAAATCAGAAGTGCGAACAGCGATGGTTACGCCGGCGGCAGCTTTGCCTTTGATCGTTACCTTGCCGGCTACCGAGCCCTTCTTAACAACTTTGACGGGAGCTTGCCCGCTTGCCTTTGCAGCATTGAGGCCAGCTACAAGAATTATGGCGATGAAAATTCGAAAAAAGACGGGCATAGAGGTTCCTCTGGAGAGAGATGGACTGCCTGACCTGCGATTTGCCGTCATCTTAGCGTATGAGTTAATACTTGTCTCTAGTTATTGGGTGTAACACGTCCGGGAAACAAGTACGTTCCAAACTCGTATTGAGGTTGGTTGTCAGCTTAACTGGCGACTGTTAGGATCGGGCTCGGGTTATTTGTAGAATCTCCCGTTCTTCATGGCCATTCTCAAGATTACAGATGCAAGCGGCCGTCAATGGCAACATACGCTGGCGGTTCAGGCCCCCTGCACCATTGGACGTGCGCCTGACAACGTAGTTGTACTCGATGACCCTCGAGCCTCGCGTTATCACGCTCACGTCAAGGCTGGCGAAGAAGGCTCGTTCCTGGTTGTGGACGGCGCCATCATCAACGGTCAACTCCGGCGCAGCGCGAATAAGGTCTTCATTAACGGCGAGCCTCGGTACGAACAACCTCTAAAAAATGGCGATAAGGTAACCATCGGCGCCAGCACGATTCGATTTGAACAGGAAGCCGAGGAACGGACCGATGTTCGTTATGACGACAAGCCGCTAGGTCATACGCAACTGCTAATTTCTGCGAATGACGTGATGACCACCGTGCTGCGGTCAAAAACCGAACTCGGGCCCGCGCGAGACAAAGTTTTGGAAGCTTTACAGCGGAAGGCCAACATCCTCGCGGCACTGTACGAAATGAGTAAGACGCTGGGTTCAGTGTTTGACTTAAACGCGATCTTTTCAAAAGCAACCGACATTATCTTCAGGTCCACCCCGGCCGATCGCGTAGTAGCCTTGTTGGCTGAGGGGAATAATCTCGACAATCCTGAAGACGTTAAGCTGACGCCAATCGCCACTCGCGCTCGAGACGAGAAACTCGAAGCCCATGCGCGCAAGCTGACTATTGGGCGCACCATTACTCGAAAAGTAATGAGGGATCGGGTAGCTCTGCTTTCGCAGGATGCTGCTGCCGACGAGCAATTTGCGGGAGTCGATTCGATCGTATCCCAGGGCGTGCGTTCTACGATTTGCGCGCCGCTGGTTGCCGAGTCGCGAGTACACGGTGCTTTGTATGCGGACCGTCTCGATCCTTTTGCGTCGTTCAAGCCCGATGACCTTGAGCTAATCAGTGCGGTTGCTGCTCAGACTGCTATCGCCGTTGAGAATGCTCGAGCCCACGAGCGCCTCGCTCGCGAAGAAGTGGCCCGCGCCAACTACAGCCGATTTCTTCCTGAATACGTCGTTACCCAGATGCTGGAGAACCCGGACTCGTTTAAGTTGGGAGGCGTAAATCAGCTGATCACGGTCCTGTTTGCGGACATTCGAGGCTTTACTCGAATTTCGGAGCATGCGAAGCCGGAAACAATCGTACACTTGTTAAATCGATATTTCTCGGCGATGACCGATATCATCTTTGCCCACGGAGGCACGCTCGATAAATATCTGGGTGACGGGCTGATGGCATTGTTTGGCGCGCCGACAGCTACGCCGCAGGATGCTGCCAATGCGGTTAATGCGGCAGTGGCAATGCAACGACGAATTATCGGAATCAATCAGGAACTGCGCGCAGAAGGATTTCCTGAAATCGGTGTGGGTATCGGCTTGCACACGGGCGAGGCGACGGTCGGCTACGTAGGATCTGAAAGACGATCGGAATACACTGCCATCGGTGACACCGTCAACACGGCTTCGCGACTGGAATCAAACTCAAAAGGTGGAGAAATTCTGGTCAGCGAGGCGACTGCCAAAGTAGCGCGGGCTCGTTATAAACTTAATCCGCGCGAACCAATTACGGTGAAGAATCGCCAACAACCGGTGCTCCTTTGGGAAGTTGATTGGCAAAGAACAAGCGGATCTTTATCAGGGGAAATCAAGCGTGAAGGCGAGAGCAAGTAAAAAGGCAGAAATAAGCCTCAAACTTTTTTCTTTCTGGAGCCATCAAAGAGGTTACCATTTGGTGAGTGGCGCTCGGGCCTATGAAGTCGGGTCACCTCGCCATTCACCATTGGTGTCTTAGCATGTCATTTCTAAGGCGAAAAACAGGTTCATTCATGGGTTTAGCAGCACTCCGTAATCTGGTGTCTGATTCCATGGCTATTGATATGGGGTCGGCCAATACCATTATCGCCGTACGAGGTCGCGGTGTGGTCATCGATGAGCCCTCTGTGGTCGCTGTCGACAAGATGTCCGGTGAAGTGCTCGAAGTTGGCAACGAAGCTCGCAAGATGCAGGGGCGCGAAGCCCGAGACGTAGCGGTCATATCGCCTTTGATCGATGGCGTAGTTGCGGACTTTGAGCGGACTCGCGCCATGCTCGACCACTTTGTCAGAGAGGCTCGCAGCGGCATCTCACATGTCAGCCGTCGCGCCATCATGAGTGTCTTGTCCGGAGTTACTCAGGTAGAACAGCGTGCCTTGCTCGCCGCAGCTGAGGAAGCACACATCGGCCGCGTTTACATGGTTGAGGAAGGCTTGGCTGCTGCTGTTGGCGCCGGCGTTCCTGTGAACGATGAAACGGCCGCAGCAGTCGTTGATATTGGCGGTAACACTACCAACATAGCCGTCATCGTCAACGGGTCCATCATCAGCTCGCAAGCAGAGCGCCTCGGAAGTACTGACATTGACACAGCCATCATGGACTTTGTCCGGCGTCATCGTGGATTGACTATCGGCACCTCGACCGCTGAGCGACTCAAGCTCGAACTTGCCTCCGCGATTGAACCGAAAGATCCGGCCGCGAAGCTTGAAGTACGTGGGCGCGACGTTCAAACCGGCGCACCGGACGCAGTCGAGATCAGCGCTGGTGAAGTCTACGAAGTAACCCAACCAATCATCCGCAAGATGGCTGATGAAGTACGCTCCACTCTTACTGATCTTTCTCCTGAGGTCGCCGGTGACATTTACGATCGCGGCGTGATCCTGACGGGCGGCGGCGCTTTGCTGGAAGGCCTGGGTCAATATTGGCAGAAGGAACTAGGCCTGGCTATCCGCGTTGCCGATGAACCTCGGTTTGCCGTGGTTCGCGGTCTGTCTCAAATGTTTGATGAGCCGCTATTACTCAGACGTGTCGCCCGCACCGAACCGGAAATCGTCCTCGATACCGACGCGATGGTGTTTGAGGATTGACCTGACGCAAACTGCTGGTTTGCGTTCCGCGTTTAATGCCACACAAGCACCGCAAACTAACAGTTCGCGCTACATCTCATGTCGGTCAGCTTCTACAAACGCAAAATCACAGTAGCTCGCGTTTACGGAATTCCAGTGCGCATCGACTACCGCTGGTTTGTGGTTTTCGCCCTCAGCGTTTGGTTAGTCGCGAACAATCTTCATCGCGCGCCGATCCAGCTTCCCGGCATTCTCATGCCGCCGCTTGATGCAGTCACGGCGTGGATAATCGGAGTAATCACCACTGGCGCACTGTTCCTCTCAGTGTTTGGCCACGAACTTTCACACGCGCTCATGGCGCGAGCCGAAGGAATCGAGATTGAGGAGATAGTGCTCCATCCGTTCGGTGGACTCGCGCGCTTGCGAACGCAACCAGAGAATCCACAAGCCGAATTCCGAATCGCGGTAGCTGGACCAGCTGCGAGTTTTCTATTTGCTGTGCTCGCGTTCCTGGCCACCAAAGTTGCTTCACTGGGTGGATACCACCTTACAGTCTTGGTCTTTTTCCTGGTTGCCGCAGGAAACTTGTTGCTGGCAATCTTCAACCTGTTTCCAGGCTACCCGCTCGATGGCGGTCGAGTTTTGCGGGCGCTGCTTTGGAAACGCAGTGGCAATATTGCTGAGGCGACGCGAATGGCCGGAATTTGCGGAATACTCGTCGCTGCGGTTTTGATTCTGTTTGGTGTCTACATGATAGTGGCGCCGAACTTTCGCGCTTACTTCATGGGACTGTGGTCCATTCTGGTAGGACTCTTCCTGATGGATGCGGCCTTTGCTGTAGTGCGACACGGTCGAAGCCTGACTTCAGCTACTGTGTCGGATGCGATGACGCCGCCTTTCTCACTTGAGCCGGATTTATTGATTAGCCATTTCATCGACTCGATCCTTCCACTTCACCCGCAAACAAGTTTTCCAGTAGCGCGCGAGCAGCGGCTGCAAGGAATACTTTCATTACAGGATCTCAAAGAAGTACCACGCGAGCGTTGGCGCGATAAGCGAGCTCGGGACGTGATGCGGCCGGTGGCGGCGGAAATGTTTGTCCAGCCCTCGGTAACTCTGGTGAGCGCGCAAGAGCTGATGCGGCATAACGGGTTGGGGTCAGTTGCGGTGGTCGACGATAAGGGACTACTGGTCGGGTTTCTTCAGAACGGGACGATAAGACGAGCATCGAAGCGAAGTTCTTGAAATGCCGATCACACAGACCCTTTGGAGATTGTCACTCAAGACTAATCAGCTCGAGGTCGGGAAGTGATGCTTGCTCCCGCTTAACTTCGGCTAGATTCAAGTGAATAGAGTCCAACAAAGTTGAAGCTGATGAAAGTCGAGCGGGAGCAAGCATCCCTTCCCAACTTCGAGACTTTCCACCGATGTAGTTAATCCCCACACAAAGTGCTGTTCCTGCGGGCTTAAATCAGCAAATCACCAACAAAACATTGCCAGCGGGCGAATTTTTCGCGATAATCCAAACGGAGTTCCGCGTCGCAGAGCCGTCAGTGCGTTAGGAACGGGAAGCCAAAAGGTAATCCGGAACGGCTTCAAAATGTGAAAACCTGACGGTAGTAAACAACCAACACAATGAGCTTAACAGGTAGGTCCAGACTTCGATTGTCGACCGGAGCAGTACACAAGCCGGGTCTACATCGAAAGTCACCAACAGGTCGGATACTAAAGGATGCTACCACTAGTACCATACACCGAAGCCTTACGAAGACTCGCTGAGCCGCGAAATATCGCGGATATCGCGCTTGTCTTCTTGCTGGTGTATGGAGTTTTGAAGCTCGTCAGGGGCACCCGCGCTGCTCCGATGGCCGGCGGTATTGCCGCCATCGGGATCCTCTACTGGCTCTCCCTCAAAGAAGGTCTCGCTACACTCGAGTTTGTTTTGCGCGGCGCGCTGCTTTACATCGGCGTTGCCATCATCGTTCTGTTCCAATCAGAAATTCGCCAGGCCTTGATCACCTTCGGCAATCGCTTTCGTCTGCCTTTGGCGCGAAGGCATCATGGCCAATTTGGTGAGGGCGTTTACGACGAGATTGTTTTGGCCGCGACTACTCTGGCATCGCTTAAGACTGGCGCGCTCATCGTCATCGAGCGGAACGTAGGTTTGAAGAACTTCACTGATGGGGGCGTCAAGCTCGATGCGGAACTAAGTTACGACTTACTGGTCAGCATATTTAACCCGACTGCGCCGTTACACGACGGCGCCGTGGTCGTTCAGCGACATCGAATTGCTGCTGCTTCTTGTTTCCTGCCGCTTACGTTAAATCCCAGACTTTCGAGGGATCTTGGCACTCGACATCGAGCTGCGATTGGCGTTACCGAAGATACTGACGCAGTCGCCGTCGTTGTGTCCGAAGAGACCGGATTGATTTCGTTTGTGCAGGAAGGTCATATCAAACGCGGGCTGGATGCGACCCGCTTGCGCGCGGCTATCTTCCAGGCACTCGAAGTCAAGAAAGAGAAGAAGCGCGACAAAGTTGGAGAGTCCGAAGCGGAACCCGAAGAAGCGTCCGTGTGATTGGGGAATGCTGATTGGTGATTGCGGATTTTATGTCTGCAAGAATCGAATTTAAGACATTCAGCAATCAGCAATCAGCAATCAGCAATCACGCTATGGCTATTCAGGACACAGATGATATCGAGTACGAGGCGCCCAGGCAGCCGGGTATGGCGGAGCGCTGGCTGCGGCGCATCTTCGTCGAAGACTTAAAACTCAAACTGCTGGCCCTCGGCATTACCCTCATACTCTGGTTCGCTGTCACCGGTCAGAAGAGACCAACCACGAAACGACTGGCGGGTGTTCAACTCAGCTTTGTCTACTCAGAGAACCTTGCTATCAGCAACGATCCGCCCGCCCGAGTCGATATCACGGTCACCGGCAGCAAAGATGAGATCGATGCCCTGAATCCTTCAAATATGCTGGCGACTATCGTCGTTGGCGAGAATGGCACCGGGAATCGCGTGCTACATCTAACCAGAGACAATGTCAGGGTCGATCAGTTAGCGCAAGCAGTACACATTGATTCTTTTCAGCCAGCTGTCGTCTCGGTACGTCTCGAGCCCAGAATTGATCGTCAGGTAGATGTAAGTCTTAAGCTGGAGGGAAAGCCCCCCGACGGTTATGAAGTTCGAGCAGCGACTGCTAATCCTCTGAAGGTTCGAGTGCGCGGGCCGGCAAGCATCGTGAATGCGATCCTTCAGGTTTCTACTGAAACAATCTCCCTTGAAGGGAAGACCAGCAGTTTTGATCTCAATCAGGTCGCGGTCGACAGCCCCGGCGATAAGGTAGAGGTTCTCGATAGCAGCGTGCAGGTCCATGTCGAAGTGACTGCCCGAGACACTCAGAAGACCTCCACCGAAATGTCAGTTCAATCGGTCGCGCGCAATCGTTCGAATTCTCGAGATCGAGTTAGGTTCTTACGAATTGGATGGCTCCCATCTCCATCCAAAACGCCAATCTGAGCATTTGACCGTCGGTCACCGGTCGAGTAACTTCGCTTCTCCCTTTCCAATTCATGGCAAAACTATTTGGTACAGATGGGATCCGCGGTCATGCGGGTCAGTTTCCCCTGGACGCAGCGACTGTGAGCGTCATTGGCGCTTCATTGGCCGTAGAACTTCGCAAGAAACTTAATAAGCCGGATCCTCTGATTGTGGTCGGCCGCGACACTCGCGAGTCCGGTCCCTGGATCGAGCAAGCCTTCATCGACGGAGCCTCTGCCGCAGGTGCGACCTGTAAGTCGGCAGGAGTCATTACCACTCCTGGAGTAGCCTTCCTCGCCCGAACGTTACCTGCTGATGCTGGAGTGGTTATCAGTGCTTCGCACAATCCTTATCAAGACAACGGCATAAAGATTTTCTCACCGTCAGGCAAGAAGCTTGAAGACACTACCGAGCGCTTGATTGAAGCCGATATTCAAGCTGCGGGTCACTCAGAACCGGTAGCGACTGCCTCGTCGGTGATTGATGCTTCTGAAGTAGCGGAGCTGCAGCAGCGTTACCTAAATTATTTAGAGCAGGGGATTGCGGCCGGTCTATTGCTGAGCAAACTGACTATTGTGATTGACTGTGCCAACGGTGCAGCCTCAAACCTCGCGCCGCAATTGTTCACCAGGTTGGGCGCACGCGTCGTTGTCATCAACAACGAGCCTGATGGTCGCAATATTAATTTGAATAGCGGCTCCTTACACATTGATGGGTTACAGAAGCGGGTTGTGCAGGAGCGAGCTGATTTGGGAGTTGCTTTTGATGGCGATGCCGATCGCGCTCTTTTTGTCGATCACAAAGGAAACTTTGTGGACGGCGATGCGACGCTTTGGGTTTTGGCTAAGTACCTCGATGCCCGAAGCAAGCTGCATCACGAGACGGTGGTCGCAACTGTTATGAGTAATATTGGACTTGAGATTGCCTTGAAATCGAAAGGGTTGCGCCTCGTTCGCACAGATGTGGGCGACAAATATGTGCTCGAAGAATTGCTTCGTTCGAATGCCACGCTTGGTGGCGAGCAATCCGGGCATATCATCTTCCCTGAGCTAAGTCTCGCAGGCGACGGCATGACCACGACCCTTTGTTTACTTCGCGCTATGTCAGAAGGAGAGGGAAAGCCACTCGACCACTTAACTGAGGGATTCACGAGATACCCGCAGATCCTCGTCAACGTTCGAGTAGTTGAAAAGAAAGCCTTTGATGAAATGGAGAAAGTTCGCAACCTTGCTGCAGAAATCGAGGCTAAGCTCGACGGCCGAGGGCGCTTGTTGCTGCGTTATTCAGGCACGGAACGGCTGGCCCGGGTGATGATTGAAGGCGAAAGCCAGGAGTTGATCGAGAAGTACGCGAACCAATTGGCCGGCGCGATCAAAGAGACGATCGGCGAGCAATGAAAGAGTTACGCTCAATGACACTTCAATGAAATTTGTACATGGTGTTCACTATAAAATTTACACTCTGAAGCTTACTCACTCGCCCTTGATCAAGGTCCGCATTGGACCAACTAAATCATTCGTTCAGCAAAAATGATCAGTGCAAAAGGCTCAGAGCGAAAGGCTTGCACGGCACAGACTTTGCGATGTATATTGCGGGGCAAGAGAGACGGTTGGTGAATCCTCCGTCTCAAGTGGTTGCTGGGGTGAGGACAGTGACCACAAATATGAATGGACGCGAGCACTCCCACGCTCGCGTCCGTTCGCTTTTTATGGGTTCCTTCCGTCCTGGGTTCTCCACGAACTTGTCGGTGCTACAATCCATCGCTGAAATTTAGATGTGACGCAAACTGTTAGTTTGCGTGAGCGTTTGAACGCCACTCATCCACGCAAACTGACAGTTTGCGTTACAAATATGGATATCAGCGATTACCGCACCCACTTTGCCTCATTCAACTCGGCCCTCGAGTTGGCGCGCTTTCAGAATTACGTTGGACTCCCAGCAGAGCCTTCCCTCCACGAAGTTTACGATCTTTTTAGCGATCTGTTTTCGCGTGAGGTGATCGCTGAGTTGAAGTCTTTTCGCGAGCAGATTCCTGCCAATCAAGAAACCCAGATAAAGGGAGTCGACCAGCTGATTTCTACAGCCTGCATTCATTTTGCCGAGTCCCGGGCCAGTGATGTAAGCAATGAGTTGCAGCGTTGTGAAAAGGCTTCGTCAATTGAATGGCGAGGTCAAACAATTCTGCCTGCCGAGATACCAGAACGATTGTCAAAGGATCCAAACAAGGATTCGCGCCGTGACCTTGCCGCCCGCTGGTTAGATTCGGTTTTGGAATGCAATGATCTACGCGTCGCTCATCGAGCCTCCCTCAATGATGCAGCCAAGCTGGTTGGCTTCGATTCTTTTTCCGGAATCCAGCAGTATTCCGGAATCACGTCAGGGGCGAAATTGGAGTTAGCAATAAGTTCGCTCCTGAAAGAGTCCGACTCAAAGTACAACGCAACTCTCAACCGGTTGCTGGCGCGTGAAGTTCAAGATCTGTCACGAGATGAACTTAGTTTCGCCGACCTACCTTACTTTCAAGCAATGCCGTGGCTTGATCAATATTATTCGACGTCGCCGTCCGTTCGCATTCAAGGTGAGATGATGACCGGGCTGGGGATTCGTAGAGATGAGCAACGTGAAATTCGGATTGACGGCGAACCGCGAGCAGGAAGAAAGCGCCGCGCCGCGTGCTTTCCGATCGCGCCACCATTTGATGTTCGAGTAGCAATGCTGCCGCTGGAAGGGCCCGCGGCTTTCCTGGATTCGATGGAGTGTTTGGGAAAGACTCAATTTCTGGTCTGGTGTTCCCAGGACCTTGCAACTCGCAGTCCGGAATTTGTCTACATAACAGATTCGGCGGATTCGGCGACGAGTCTCTCGTACGCGTATTTGTTTCGATATCTGCCCATCGACATTCGTTGGCATCTAGATTTTCTGGGCGGCACTGCCGAAAGCAAAGTTGCTCCGATCCTTAGCGATCTTGCGTTTGATCTGGCGTTGCAGACGAGACTCGCTTGCGTTGAAGCTGCGTACGAGAACGAAGATTCTTCAGGCGCGGCAACTGAAGAATCGATTTCAAACTATGAAGCTTTTTTCAAAGGAGCTACTTCGTTCCGTGCTCGTAAGGAGTTGTGTCTGTTTGGCCGGCAAGAAGGTGAAGACCCGCTCATAAAGTTACGAGCCCTCGCTTTTTCATTCACGCTTCGCGAGTATTTGCGGACGCGATTTGGACACCGTTGGTGGACGTCCCGAAAAGCAGGCGATGAGTTAGTCGATTTGTGGAGCACTGCTTCACGTTATTCGGTTGAAGAGTTAGCTAGTTCGATTGGATTCGGGGATTTGAGTTTTGATTTGCTCGGCGACGCTATTAACTCAGCTTTAACAGGAGATTGATTAGGTGCGTAAGCTTCGAGTGACGTTCCAGTCACCGATCAACGATTATCAAATCATTATTGGCCGCAACCTGCTTGGTTCGGTCGGCGATCACGTTCGACGCTTGCTTGGGGCCGGTTCACGGCGCGTCATCATAGTCTCGGATGAGCGAGTCTTTGGTCTTTACGGTCGGACCCTGATTGGTAGCCTGGCAACGAAAAGTTTCGAGGTTACTAATGTCTTAGTAGATGAAGGCGAGCCCTCCAAAACGTTAAGGACGCTGATGACGATCTTGAATCTGCTTAGCGAATTGAGATTCGAGCGAAACGACGCAGTCATTGCTCTTGGCGGAGGAATCGTTGGTGATCTGGCAGGCTTTGCGGCTGCGACCTATCTCCGCGGCGTGCCTTATTTTCAAACGCCGACAACCTTATTGGCGCAGATCGATTCCTCGGTTGGCGGAAAGACCGGAGTAAATCTGGCGACTGGGAAGAATCTCGTCGGCGCATTCTATCAGCCGCGCGGTGTGTTCATCGATGCGGAGACGCTCACGACCTTGCCAGCCAGAGAACTAACTGCAGGCTGGTGCGAAATGGTAAAGAACGGCGCCGTTGGCAGCCGGGAGTTGTTTAATCATACGTGTAAATTCTTAACCCGGTCATCGCTGCAGTCGAAAGATTTGGAAAAGCTCATCGAGGCTCATTGCAGTTTCAAGGCCGGCATAGTTGCCGGAGACGAACGCGAAGAAATAGGCCGAGCGGATCACCGATCGCGTCGAATCCTTAACTTTGGTCATACGGTTGGTCACGCCCTCGAAGCGGTTACGCGTTACCGGCGTTTTCGACATGGTGAAGCAGTCGGTTATGGCATGCTCGTCGCCGGCGAGATTTCAAAACTTCTGGGCTTGCTTGAGCCTTCGGGGTTAGAATTACTCCGAGGCGCGATCGCTTTGTGTGGGCCATTGCCTCGCGCTAATGATCTGGATGAGCGAAACATCATGGAAGCAGTGAGCCGAGATAAGAAAAGTGTAAGCGGTAGTATCAAGTGGGTGCTTCTAGAGAAGATTGGCAAGCCTCGAATTGTCGACGGTAAGGAAATATCGACGAGCCTCCTCCTCGATGCTCTCAAGAACGTTTTAAAGAATTAGTTTGTCAGGAGTTGTTAATGAATCAAGGAAGTCTAAGAAAATGGGAAGCCCGACCTTCGGAACGAGGTGGCGCTCGTTTCAAGTTCATTGCCTTTATGACCATCATTATTGCGGTCGGGTATGCCGGGTACCTTTACCTTCCGGTGCAGTTCGATGCGTATCGCTTCAAGGATCTGATGCAGCACGACGCTGATGTCGCTGCTACGCAAGGCTATCCTGTCAACTGGGTTGCCGATCAACTAAAGAAGAATCTCGCGGAATATAACGTTCCCTCCAACGCGGTGATCACGCCAACCACACAGCAGAACCGGGTGTTTGTGAGAGTTCAATACACACGGCCTATCGAATTCCCGGGCTACACCTACAATTTCGAGTTCGACCACACCGCGCAAAGCACCGATTTCCTGACGGTAAAGTAAGAGGAGCAATCAGTAATCAGCAATCAGCTATCGCTACCGGCGTTCAGAGTTCAATCTTTAGATTGCGTGCTATCAACAGCACAAACTAAAGTTTGAACTCTGAACGCCGGTAGCGATTGCTGACTGCTGATTAATTCCTACCGCTGCGTACTTTCGAGGAAGGCTTTTAGCTTTCGAGAGCGAGAGGGGTGGCGCAGCTTACGAAGCGCTTTGGCTTCGATCTGGCGAATTCTTTCGCGCGTAACCGCGAAGTGTTGTCCTACTTCTTCGAGCGTGTGCTCAGATCCGGTAGTGCCAAGCCCGAATCTCATCTTGATCACTTTT
>Ga0157380_10001294_pt1 | contig 16282 bp, 13 predicted proteins | sample S35metaG_FD_119757 | JGI IMG/M metagenome (GOLD analysis project Ga0157380, IMG submission 119757) | Switchgrass rhizosphere microbial communities from Kellogg Biological Station, Michigan, USA - S3-5 metaG | ecosystem: Host-associated > Plants > Roots > Rhizosphere > Soil | place: USA... | reverse complement strand
TTCTTGCGGTTCTCGAGTTCAGCTCGGAGACCAGGTCGCAACGATAAGACCTTCTGAAAGTCATGTTCTGCCGCTTCACTCTTTCCTGATATGAGGTAGGCGAGTCCGCGATTCACATATCCAATCACAAGATTCGGATCAAGACGCAGCGCCTCATCGAAGTCGGCAATAGCCAAATCAAACTCGGAAGTTCTCATCCGTGCCACGCCACGACGTTGCCGTGCAAGAACAAGTGTCGGATCAAGTTCCAGAGCACGATTAAAGTCAGCGATGGCTTTCTCATAATCGTGTTTTTCAAGCCACATGTAGCCTCGGTGACTGTACGGGTTGCCGTTGGTTGGATCGAGCTCAATGGCCTTGTTTAGATCAGCCCAGGCGCCATCGATATCTCGGAGTTCATCCTTTAACCCACCGCGATTTGAATAAGCCTGCGCCAGCCGGTTATCGAGTTGGATGGCGCGGTTCCAGTCTGCAAGCGCCGCCTGCTTGTCTCCTGCAACGTAGTAAGCAGAAGCACGATTACTATACGCACTCGCAAGGCGCGGATTAATCCGAATCGCTCGATTGAAATCTGCCATGGCAGCTTCATTCTCACCCTTCCGATAAAAGGCGAGCCCTCGGCCCGTGTATGCGTTCGCAGTGAATGGATCCACGACTGCAATACCCGGCTCGGCAAATTTATGGGCGGACTCTTGGGAACTGCTGGGGACTGAGTTGGTTGGTTTCAGGCCAGAGTTGATTTCAATCGCTCGCGTGAAATCCAGGATGGCGCCATCAAAGTCGGCGGCATCTAACTTTTTCATTCCGTGCCCGTAGTAGCGCGCAGCCAAGTCGCTGGTTTGCGCTACAGTGACCGACAGACACCCGAACAAGATACAAATAGAAAGGGAAAGAACTCTTCGTTGAAACATCTCTGACCTCCTTGATGTTGTCACTCGAGACAGACCTCAACATCGGTGATAAATCAGGGGAGTTTTTCGTAATCGAGATGCCGGGCGAATTCCAGGTTGAGGTTCGGACAGAAGGTAGGCTACGATGCGCGCAAGTCGACGATGCATCTTCGTGCCACCATCCGAATTTGTGTTGTCCCTGGAGAGCCTCGTTGCTATCGCAAGTAGCAACGAGGCTTTCGCTTATGCCAGTCTGATTACTTTACGTTTGGCGACCCGCGACGTTAACACTCGCACTCACAATCGCCAGGTCCACAAAACCAGCCGTTCCACGTTCGTTCGTGCTCTACAGCAAGCAAACACCGCCATTACAAAAAACGTGACCAGTTTTGTTAGACCACTTTTTCGTTCATCGTTGCACCACGTTAGATGGTTCAACTGAGGCAAAAGGTTTCAGTTTTGCGTTTAAGCAAACGCAAAGTTCGAGATTTATAACTCGTCTCATTCTCCAAGTTGGGATCAGAATTGCGTTGGGAGCAGCGTATCGGAGATGTCTCTGAAGTTGGTGATGAGACGCGGACCGGTTCTGACGTTATGCGGTGTCGGTCTTGACTTACTTAGCGCGCTTACATTGACCAGCGATAGATCTTTTGCGGTCCCACGTTGTGAGTAAGAGTGGCTTTGTCTGGAGACGTCTTCAATCCCACCTGCGCAGCTGGTGGATTGTTCAAGTTCGACATGGGCGGGATCCCATGCCACGTCAGTCCGAATCGTTCTCTTCGTTTTTTGGATCCGGTGATGTCTGCATCCAGCTGGAAATGCTCGTCAACTCTCGATCCTGGACTTTTCGACCAAGTCCCCGTTCGAGTCTGCTTTTGTAAACGAGCTTTTGAATGAAAAGGATGATGGCGATAAGGGCGAAAAGCGCCACTAAGATTAATAACAAGAGGGGGTTTCCTTTCTGAATTGGGAGTGCCGGTTAATAAAAGCAATTCTCACTCACGTTGTCCAGTGCGTGAGCCAAGTGGCGAACACCAGCCAGGCGTGCGTGTTGCCGATAATCAAACGAAGCGGATGTGAGGCTACGATTAATAAGCCGCCGAGAATCGTGGATCGCTGAACTTGTCCACGCACGAAGTATTCGAAAGCTATCAAAGGCAGTATAAAGAGATCCGAAAGTCCGAAAAACGCAATTGGTCCGTACGCTTGAATAAAGGCGAACGGCAACCGCGCTACGGCTGCTGGTAAGATTGCAATTGTAGCCAGCAGCATTAGACTTTTGTGAGCGTTCTTCTGGCGGCGGAACCACAATCCCGTTGTCACCAAAATCGCGAACACCAGCATATCGCCAAGCGGAATCGTCAGGAAAATAAGTGGAGAAGAAAATCCCGGTGGCGGATCAAAACTCTTCGCCCGGATAATCGCCGTCAGGGTTCCGATGATTACCATCAATGCTGCCAGCACGCCGCCGGCAATGCCGAGACGCCGATGAATGTCGACTCTCTTCGCAGCTATTAGTACAGTTTGAGTAAAGAACAGAACGATCCACGATGAAAAGACCAGCCCATGGAGTCGTAATAGGTTAGGCAGAGATTCCGGGACAAAGTAACCTCTGAGATAAAACGTCCTCGCAAATCCCCCGAACACAGTAATCGCGACAGCAAAGATCATCATCGAGAAGAAGATGCGCTCGCGTCGTCGGTTAGCGTTGATGGTGTCGAGGGAGATGCTCATCAGCGGATTATGGCTGCGTCTTATATCGTCTCAGCAGTGCTTAACGCAAGTTACGCGAATGGCTTTGAGCGAAAAGTCTTAAATCCCACCTGCTGGCTGCTGGTGGATGGTTCAAGTGCAGCCTAATTGAAAACAAAGGCCCTGTTTCTGAATCCCACCTGCGTAGCTGGTGGATGCTTCAGAGCCTGCCTATTTGCGCGTTAAGTTGAGAATGAGGCTGGACTTGAACTATCCGCCAGCTACGCAGGCGGGATTCCAAAGAACAAATAGACTCTCTTCGTAGGTCGAACTTGAACCATCCACCAGCTGCCAGCAGTTGGGATTTAAGACTTTTCGGGCAAAGTTGCGAATCACCCAAGCGGAACTCGAACTAGCACGGTCGTTCCCTTTCCTTCCGCACCGGATACTTTAACTTCACCGCCGACCAGTAGTGCCCGCTCTTTCATTCCCAACAAGCCGAGTGAACGGGGATTAACTCGTTCACTATCAGTGATGCCGCGGCCATCGTCCTTCACTTCAAGTTCAAGGTGACTGTTCGCAGCTGAGATCGAAACATACAGGTTTACTGCGCCCGAGTGCCGCAAAATATTTGTGAGAATCTCCTGGAAGATGCGAAAGACGACTGTTGCACGATCGCGACTCAATTCGACCTCATTCAAGCCACTTTTCCAATGACATTGCAGCCCTGTCCGCGATTGAAACTGTTGCAACTGCCATTCAATTGCCGCTACCAAACCCAAATCGTCCAATACTCCTGGCCTAAGATCCGATGAAATTCGACGAACTGTGTTTATGGTCGCTTCGATCAGGTTAGTCATCGTGCTGATGCGCTTGCGTACGGAAGGAATTCCGGAACCGTTCTCAGTTTTATTCAAACTTCTATCGATTGTTTCCAGGTCCCACTTCAAACCAGTTAAGGCGCCACCGAGTTCGTCGTGGATTTCACGCGCTATACGCGTCCCTTCCTCTTCACGGGCCGAGTGGACTCGAGCGGAAAGCGCTCGGAGGGCTTCTTCCGCGCGTTTGCGCTCGGTAATGACCTGAGTAAACAAAACCAATCCGCCAATCTCACCGTTTGCTCTACGCCAGGGCCGGCTTTCCCATTGAGTCCACTCAACATTTCCATCTGCCGTGGTGTAGCAATCCTCATCGCAGCGCTCCACCGCGCCCGCCAGGATCCGGCGATGGACTTCCTTCCAACGAAGAGGCAGGTCGGGAAATACCTCATAGTGCGACCTACCAATGATCGCATGCTTTTCGAGTTTGTAGTCGGCGAGAAAGCGATCGCTGACTTGCAGGTAGCGCATTTCGTTATCAAACATCGCGATCGCCGCGGGAGTGTGTTGAATGAACAGCCGCAGCAGAGCCTCATTCGCTTTCAACGACTCTTCTGCCAAGCGGCGCTCTGTGATATTTACCATCACAGAAAGAATACAAGTCTCGCCTTGTATTTCGATTAGCTCGCCGGAGTAATTACTGTAAATTGCCTCGCCACGCCTGTTCCGAAATTGAAGTTCGCGATTGTGAATGGAGCCTCGCACTGCAAGGTCCGCGAAGAGTCTTTCACGTTCTTCCAAGTCAGCCCACAAGCCTAATTCCACTGGCGATCGTCCGATTAACTCATCACGAGAGTAACCGGTGAACCTTTCCAAGGCCTCGTTGACTTCAATAAACCTGGCATCCGCCAGGCGGACAACTGACAAAGCAACCGGACTTGAGCGAAAGGCTTTCGAAAATTTCCGCTCAGATAGTCGAACGGCCTCCTCCGCTCGCAGTCGTTCCTCGATTTCCATCTGCATCTGTTGGTTGACTTCGCGGAGACTAGCTTGCTCAGTGATCAACTCTTCGTTTTTGTCCTTAAGCTCAAGAGACATACTGTTGAAGGCTTCAGCCAGGGCGTCGATCTCAGGAGATCGTCTGAAGCGAAGCCGCGCCGGGGCCTTCTCACTCGTGAGGCGCTCCACCCACGATTTAAGGGTGGAAAGCGGTGCCACTACCAGGACGCGAAGGGCAATCCACAACACGACCGACAACAAAACGACAAGCAGCAGAAGTTTGATAACAATTCCCCATCTGAGTTTGGCGAGCTCTGATTGAAGGTGTGCATCCGTAATGTCGAGAGTGACGCTGCCGATTTTTTTTGCGGCATGAATGATGTCTTCTGAAAAGGTGTATTGAGGCGGCGGGGCTGAAACTGCTTCCACGGAACTTGAACGAGTATTGTCGATCAGTTTGATAGTTCCATCGGCCTGTTTAACGGCGCCAAGATAAGGCGCACCATGCTCGTCGAAAATTTGAATCCTGCTGACATCGACAGAGTTTATTTCGTCAAGAACTACTCGCTTGGTTTCTTCGCGATCCAAATTCCACAACGTATAGCTGAGACTATTGGCAATACGCCGAACGGTTATGACCCCTCTGTTTTGCAGCGATCTAGTTTCGCGCTGCTTGAGAACATTGAGCTCGATGATGCTCGAAATGCCCAGCACTGAGATTACCGTAAAGATAACGGCCAATAAGCTCTGAACCGCTATGGAGGAAAACCGTCTCATAAAGTCACATCGATAACTCTCGTTTCCATTTGTTCTTGATCTGTTTCAAGGTTCCGTTGGCGCTAATTAGCCGGTGCCCTTTGTTGAACTCACGTAAGGCCCACCTGCCATCCTGATGTTTCCTGCTGAAGCCAATGTAAGACTTCAAGACGCCGGCAGTGAACCCAACTTTGACTTTGTCGACCACACCGGCCCGATTCAACAACCAGTCGGGCGACTTTATCTCGTTGTAAGTTAGTAGAGCCAGATCGACACGACCCAGCGCCAGCTTTCTCAGGTTTAGATCTTCCGACGGAGACTCCTCGAGAACAATGATGCTCTTTTCAATCAGTTTTTCGAGCGAAGGCGGATACTCATAATCTATGACGGTGCCGACGATCGTCTGTGACGGTAGGTCTTCCGCTCGAGAGACTCGAGGTGGATCGTTTACGTTATAGAAGTATCCTGCTTTACAGGTGAACAGCGGTTTTTTTGAAAGCTCGATTGATTCATTGAATTCACTGGAAGGCGACATGCTGAAACAGGCAGCAACGTCTCCATTCACTGCCATTCGTTTACAGCGTGCATAGGGCACCAGACGAAATTCTGCAGTGATACCAACAGCCTTGAAGGCCGCGGTCACGATGTCGTTTGCGTAGCCAGAGCCGTCGGAACGCGACCACGGCGCCGCCTGGTCCTCCACCGCAATCACCACCGAGCGTGATTGGGAAAAGATGTGGATTGGAACAGTCAGAATTACGACCGTGAGAGCGATTCTCGGGAGGAAACCGAATCTTAGAGAGGACCGCGAGTTAATCATTCGCAACTCCAGGCAAATTCAGAGCGACTCCGAATTGCTGTGTGGTGGGGCTGACTCGAATTCTACTACCTAACACGCTTGGGTTAAATGAAAACGAGTCGAAGGAATAAGAACGGGACTTTTCATAGACCTACAAACATGCGGAAGCGATCCATCTCGGCAGCAAGCTCGCGCTTAAACACCGGTTCACGCGGCTCGGATTCTACGTATCTGAACTCGGATTGTAGTTCACCGTTCTTAACAGCGAGATTGGCCCAGCCGATCACTTGGTCGCGCCAGAGAAGCGGCATCGCGTAATAGCCGAGCTTGCGTTTTGGCGCAGGAGTGTACGCTTCGAACCGATATTCCCAGCCCCATAAAAGTTTGAAGCGCGTCCGATCGTGTACCAGTGGATCGAATGGCGCCAACAGCCGCACTCTTTCCAAAGAGCCATCGCTGACAGACGGTCTTAACTTTTCATCCGACGGCCAGAACCACTCGACGCCGTCAATGGTTGCCTTCGACAATCGCGCTTTCGCTCGCTGAAACGCAGCGGGCAACGTATTCTGCAACTGGGGCGCAGCATAGCGTAGACGACGACTGTAGTATGACAAGCTGGGACTGGTAAGAGGCGCGTAGATGTTGACTACAACATCGACAAGCGCGTCGATTGTTGCACTCGCGTCACTGGCAACGTCGATCTCCGGAGCAATGCGCACTGCATAAATCCGAATTCCCTTCTCACGCCGCACTACGCGCAGCAGACCTCTATAGTGCATTTCATCCATCAGGTGCGTGGTCGCATTCGATGAGCCACCCCAGTAATTCGTCACCTTGCCATGCGAAAAATGTTCATCCACTTCGCGCGGATGTACCTGACCGCGTTCACGGACAAACTCGAGCAACTTCTGAGCTCGAGCCTGCCGGCCATTCCATGTTCGGGGATGCATCAAGGCGTGCAACCACTGGGTTACATAACCGTAGTTGATAAAGAAATCCTCTTCGATGTCGAGAGTCTCGTAGCGCTTTTCCAGGTCTCCGGCTCGATAATCTTTTACGCGCTGACGAAGTATTAGATCCTGCGCCCGGGCAGGCGCGCGAATTGGATCGGCCTGGACAAAGCCCATGCGCGCAAGCGCTCGCTTAAGCGTAGTCGGCTTTGAAAAGTTCCGCGCCACCGCAAACCGGCGCATCTGCTCGAGTGTGTTCAGCACTGATTGATGTTGGCTTTAATCAGCAATCCGAATTCAGCAATCCGCAATCGCATCACTGCGGGCATTCGGTATTGTCGTGCGTGACATTGGTGGAGAATCTTCGTTGGTATTCCGCGGATGTGACAAAGGAACAAACCATCGCATGCTGCTGACCGATATCGCGAAGTGGCGCGCCATTCACTCGGTCAAGCCAGAACATGAAACCCGGAATATCTGAGTCACGCCGCAAGTAGCCGGCGTACTGAGTGTAAACAAAAGCCCGGTTGTATTCAGCGTCGATGAATGATCGATTGTTGACTGGGTTCGTTGAAACGCTGTCGTCAGCCAGGCGATACATAACGCCGCCACGCCCCAATGAGTTGTAGAGAGCAATCAAGTTAGCGCGTTCAGAGTTCAACGGACTGCCAATGCTTTGCAAGTTCGCCAGCACCGCGTCGACAAACTGGTCCGCGGTCGCCAGGCTGGCAGGATACTTCTGCGTAAAGATCGCTCGGTTCACAAACGCATTCGCAAGTGCGAGCTGCGCCTGCACCAGGCTCGGTCCACCCGGTACTGCGGCGCGATCCTGGGCAAACACTTGATAGCTCGGCATCTTCAAATTCTCTCCGGGAAAACTCGCAGAGGAAGACGGATTCGGAATCGGCTGATTATTTCCGAACGCGGCGCGGTAGAGTCGATAGACGTAAGCGCCCGTCTGTTGGAACTCGAGCTCAAAGAAGAACGCGTTCGAAACGTTGATTCGCCGCGTATTCACACAATTCGTATCGCCCGGCGCGCAAGGCGGCGGGTTGTTGCTCGCGTTGCCCTGTATTTGATCAATCCAAAAAGTCTGGCCGCTTGCATCGGGTTCACGACTGAGAAAATCCAAATAATGCTGTCTCACAAAGAACGGAGCGCTGTCCAAAGGATTCCCCGGGCCGTCAACGCTCTCATTGTCAATGATATTTAGATTTACAGTGGCCGGAGAACCAAGCGTGGCGGTCGTAGGATTGCTCAGGGTGAGCTGGAAGGACTCGTTACCTTCCGCTCGATTGTCGTCAATGATCGAAATGTTGATCGTCTTCGAAGTCTCGCCCGTGGCGAACGTCAACGTGCGCGAGGCAGGCATGTAATCGCAGCGAGCTGACGCGATTCCGTTAACTGTAGCGCAGTTGCTCGAAGCGGTATCGCTGGTGGCGTAATCAACCGTGGACGATCCAGAAGTGTCGCCCGACCGCGTTACGGTTGCAGTCAAGGTACCGGCATGTTCGTCCGCTGCGAAGAGAAGTCCGAACTGTATGCTCGGCGGCGAATTAGGATTCACGACCAGACTATTGGAAGTGTTGCTGGCCGCGAACTGCGTATCAGAGGCGTAAGTCGCTGTGATGGTGTGACTGCCATAAGTGAAATTTGATTTTGAGATCGATGCGACACCGCTCGAATTGAGTGCTACTTGTCCGATCGACGTTGGCCCATCATAAAAGGTCACCATCCCACTTGGAGTTCCCGAGCCGGTAGGAATTCCCGAGACAGTCGCGGTCATCGTAACTGATTGCCCTTGAGCCACTGGGCCAGCAGGCAACGACAGTTGAGTGGTGGTAGCGTTCGCGTGAACTTTCTGCACCAATGTCATTGATGCAGACGGATGATTGCCGTCGCCGCTGTAGGTAGCCGTTATCCAATGACAGCCGTGGCGATCGCCTCCCGCAGTCAGCGACGCAGTCGTTATCGAAGCGTGACCACTGGAATCGACCGGAACGTTCGTGGCCAGCGTTGTAAATTCAGGATTCAAGCCGTTGTAGGTGATGTCAGTAAAGGTCACCGTTCCCGTCGGAGCCGGCGCGGGTCCGGTTACCGCCGCTGTGAAAGTGATCGAATTCCCCACAACCGCATTGCGCAAATCAGGAGATGAGGATGTCAGGCCAACATTGATACCAGCAACACTTCCCAGTGCAAACATAGTCCCGCCATTCAGAGTAAACACGGTTCCGTCCGGGCCAATTACAGTTGGCACATATGGTTGTCCAATACCCTGATTCAGCTGCACCGCCTGGTCAACTGAATTGTTGGCCAGGTTCCAGCGGTAGAGATGACCGTCCTCGTTATTGAAGAAGATACTCTTCGTCGAGGGATTGACCGCTGGGGCGTTGATGCACCATTCCTTGACCGCGGTAGGCAGGTCAGCGTGCTCAGGATCGGGAGTGAAGCCAATAACCGTCAAGACCTCTCTCATTTCAACTAATCCAAAAACGGCTGGATGTGAATCAACTTGAGTGGAATTCGGATCGAGTATCGCGACTCGATTCACACCGTTACCATCGCCGACCCCGTAATCGTTGTACTTGCAGAAGAGCAAATATGACGAACTACCGGTATAAGCTGAAACCATACTCGCGGGAACAATTCCCGCTGTGTAGTCCCACCCAAAGGCTCCTGGAGTTTTGGGAAACAGGGTCGAGCTGAAGTGCAGGAGAAAACCGCGCGACCCATTTGAATTTGGATTTCCCAATACTCCAATGTAGATGTCGCCGTCGGGCGCAATCATCGGCGAGGCCGTTCCGTCCTCTCTAATTGAAGCGGGATTATTATTTCGTGGATCTAAAAGAAAGGCCCTGCCCTTTGTTGCGAGCGTGGTTGAGTCCAATGCCAGCAGATAACCATAGTTCGAATTGGTCGCCCACTTAACGACTGTGTAAACAGTAGTCCCATCATTGCTGAGAGCCGGCGCAACGTTGTGACTGATGCGAGTGATGTTTGCATCGCCCGCAGCTGTGCTGGCTAAGACATAAGTTCCATTACCAGAACTGTCGATACGAGCGAAGCCACTTTGAGTTGTGTTCAGTGGGGACGGAGCCGTTCCCTGCACACGAAAACCAAAATAGATATTTCCATTCGCGTCGGCTGTGATCGGCGTATTTACAAAGATCGTGTTGTTGTAAGCTCCGGCATTCACAGTGTAGTTGGCCAACGAAGTGTAGAAGACTTCTCGAACAGGAGCGCCGGGAGAATTAGAGTCGGGATTATCGATGTGGAAAATGGTTCCCCCTCCGCCGGCATAGTAGAGCCGCGTCCCGAAAGCTCCGGTGGCTATGCAGGGGTTATAAGCAGGGATCCAGTTGTGCTCGGGAAGAATGTAGTCCGAATCAAGCTTGTACTTTTGCTGACCCGTGAACCCATTGTAGGCATCTACTTCAAATCCATCGATCGCTGTCTTAACTGGAACCAGGACTGTGTTAGCGGTCGTTACGAGTGGAGCTCCATAGTGAATGAGCGCTCCTGTATTGTTGAGGTCAATGCTCGCGGTCCATTTGATGGTATTCAGAGGCTGCGCGGAAACGGGGTAATTCGAAGTATGCTGCGCGTTACCTCCAAAGTCGACAGCTTGCGCCATGACCGGTGAGGTAGACGTGAAGAAAAGGCCTGCAACAACACTAAGAACCGCGAGTAGCCCATTCCGATAAACCGAACTCTTCGTGACACCCATGGATTTGAAAACTGTACGGCGACAATTTCTCACTTGGTTTGCGAACTTCGACTCGAATTGTGCCCCAGGCGTTGCCCTCGAGCAATACTGAATCCGAAAGCTGAACTGCCCACGCCACGGCTTTGCCGGAAAGGCGGTTTGTATTCACAGGAATCTTGGGTGTAAAAGAGCTTCTCCGAAACCAGATCTCAGATCTCAGATCTCGGATCTCAGATCGGAGTCTGATCGAAACCTCCGGAGAGCCCCCAATGAACATACTCGACGCTATTGGCAACACGACACTCGTCCAACTTCGCAACGTAGTACCAACTACTTCTGCAAGCATCTTCGCCAAGCTTGAGTGGGAGAATCCTACCGGCAGTATGAAAGATCGCATGGCGGAGGCTGTGATCTCACGCGCTGAAGCCGACGGCCGGCTGAAACCTGGCGACACCATCATCGAGTACACCGGTGGCAGCACGGGCACATCCCTGGCACTGGTCTGCGCCGCTAAGGGTTATCGAATCAAGATCGTTACTTCCGACGCATTCAGTAGGGAGAAACTGGATCACATGGCAGCACTTGGAGCGGAGCTGACTTTGGTTCCGAGCGAAGGTGGTCTGACGACGAAGAAGTTGATTCTCGACATGATCGAAACCGCGCGCATTTTAAGTCAGGAGCCAAACACTTACTGGACTGATCAGTTGAACAACTACGACAGCATTGCGGGTTACTACGCGCTGGGTGAAGAGATTTGGAAGCAAACTAATGGAGAAGTCGATGCCTTTGTTCATTCAGTCGGCACCGCAGCGTCATCGCGTGGCGTGGCTACGATTTTGAAGCGATACAATCCAAACATACGAATCATCGTGGTGGAACCTGCCGAATCTTCCGTGCTGCTTGGTGGTGAACCTGGACCTCATAAGATTGAAGGCGTTGGGATTGGCTACACGCCGCCGCTTTGGGAACCATTGCTCGTTGACGAGATCATTCCGATAAGAACCGAAGACGCCAAGAAAATGGCACGCCGGCTTTCGCGCGAGGAAGCCTTGTTTGGCGGTACTTCTTCGGGCGCCAACGTTCTCGCCTCGCTGCAGGTCGCCGAACGTCTCGGACCTCAAGCTAACGTCGTTACGCTTCTGATCGATTCAGGATTGAAATATTTGAGTACGGATGTATACAGGAGAGAATAAAACCCGTGTTACACAAATTGGTTGGCGGCCATATCGTAAACGCGTGAAGATTTTTCCAGACGATCGGTTTCTGCTCTGATCGCCATTAGCTTGACCTTTTTGAGTTCGGTCCCCTTCATCCCAAAGTAGGTGGCCATCTGAACAATCTGGTTGGCGCTTACGAAGTCAGTTGGGTTGGAGCAGAATTTATCCATGGCCGGAGCAAAATCACGACAACTCATGCTCTTGGGTATCTTGAGGCCCAGCCGGCACTCACCGGCGCGCTCGTAGTTCACACACGATTCACAAATTATCATCTCTTCTCTCGGTTACTTAAGATACGCTGATCGCCAATCAGTGTCCGGCGCCTATTCTTTGGAAGCGCTTCTTTCCTTCAGCGTCATCCCATGAAATATGAAGTACGTACGGGCTCGCTTGTCCGGCAACCACTCTTAGTCGTTCCAACTTATTATCCAGGCTGGCGTCGACCGGTTTTCCGTCGGTCCAGGTTCGGTGGCGCACAACTGCTGTCTGCCGAGGCTGAAGAGCGGTCAAACTTTCGAACTTGATATGAGCCTGTGGTTCTTCATCTTTCAAAAACACGGTGAGCACCTCTATGCACCTGAGCGTTTGCTCACTTTGATTCATTAACTCTAATGAACAAGCGGACCCTTCCCCGGTAAGCCGGAAAGTAAGTATCTTTTCTGGTCGGTTATTTGTAGACAAGGCACTCTCCTTCGCCCTCGCGCTTTTAGACCAGGGCTGGTCGCGCGACCCTTAAGACTTCGCTGCTAAAGCTGGCCACCGCTTGTTCGTCGTCGTCAAAGACATCGAAGACGGTTAGCAGTTTTGTGATTACCATGAGATCGCGCATGCGTTCTGTAAGATGGCTCAGCTTCATACTGCCACCCTTATTCATTACCGTACTGCGGCTGGCAATGAGCTCGCCCAACCCGCTGGAGTCAACATGTGTTACGTGGGCAAGGTTGAGAAGAATTTGAGTTTTCCCTTCCCCAACCAAACATCGGATTGATCTATGCAACTCTGTCGTTCCACCGCCAATCCTAATCCGCCCTTTCAGATCGAGGACGGTGACGTCGCCAACTCGGTGCTCATTGATATAGAGGTTAATCATTGTGGCTCCCAACCTTAAGCCTGTTGCATCGATCGATCAGCAGTCGCGCTCTTGGATAGTTCAGCTGTTGACTTCAGGTGATCTGGGAGATTCCAGAGGAGATGAGAAGAGAGTAAGCCGTACTCGGTTCAGTGCCACCTTACGCCGCCCGGTGGGTATATGTCAACTATGAAATATATTTCATATAGACAATATTTTTCGTATGTGCTACTGATCTACTTCTATGAGGTGTCCAATGATCGAGATTCGAGTTGACGAGTTGCTTGCCGGCCACCGCCGAACTTTCTATTGGCTCTCCAAGGAAACCGGCATCAGCCACACAACTCTTTGGCGTTTGAAGAAAGGAAAGGCGCTCGGCATTAATTTCGAAACTCTCGAAAAGTTATGTGAAGCGCTTGAGTGCCAGCCTGGTGACGTCCTGTCACTGACCAAAAGTAAGAAAACCTCGAAGCCCGCCCGACCAAAAAGCAAATCGCGGAAATAGTGAAGTTCCGCGGACAAAGCTAACGTTTTCCGAGTATCACGTTAAGACAACTTCGCTTAGCAAACCGTCTCCCTCGGTTATTTCGGCCCGCGATAATCGCACCGAGCGATAGCGACGGGATCGAAGACTCAACTAGCCTCAAAACATGCGTTTTCACCGCGTTGAGTAAAGGATCCCGTCGCTACCGCTCGGGGTACTGTAATGCACCTCCCTCGATTTCAGTTTGGGACACCACTGATTCCGTGGAAAACATTGTAGCGGCACAGTGAATTGCCTAAACTTGCTTGTAATCTCGATTTGAAGAGTGAGTGCAAAAGATGATCAGATATGGCCAGCTAGTTCTAGCTTGCGTCTTATCAGTGTTTGGGTTGAGTTCTATCACCCAGGAAAATACAAAACAGCATAAAAGCGTGACGGAGGCCGTCATCCTGACGCCTTGTGAGGTTACGGGTGCGAATGGAACGACGAAGGAAAAGGTGCTTTGCGGAGCGGTGGAAGTTTTCGAAGACCGCAAACGCAAAGACGGGCGCAAGATTGCTATTAAGATTGTTGTCTTCCCTGCAACCGGTCCAGAAAAGGCGCCGGACCCGCTTTTTTACATACCTGGCGGTCCCGGGTCTTCTGCAACTGAAGATGCGCCCTTTGTTGCGCAAGAGTTCAGAAAGATTCGCGAGCATCGCGATTTGGTGTTTGTAGACCAACGCGGCACCGGCGGCTCAAATCCTCTGAACTGCGATTTCTTCAAAGCGGCAGATTTGCGCAGCTACCTGGGTGATTACTTTCCTCTTGAGGACGTGCGCAGGTGTCGCGAGCAACTGGAACCGAAAGCGAACCTCAAGTTGTATACGACCACCATTGCGATGGATGATCTGGACGATGTGCGCGCAACGTTGGGCTATGATCGTATCAACATTATCGGCGGATCATACGGAACCCGCGCTACTCAGGTTTATCTTCGGCTTCACCAGGACCACGTTCGTTCAATTGTCCTGCACGGTGTTTCTTCAACCAGTCAGTTGATGCCGCGTGACTTCCCGCAGCACACAGAGCGGGCTTTAGAAGGCGTCGTGTCCGATTGTGCAGTTGATGAGGCTTGTCGCAATGCCTTTCCCAATTTGAGATCTGAGGTAAAGAGCGTTCTCAAAAGATTAATGAGCGGTCCCGTCGACGTTGAGCTAAAGCGGCCAAAGCCGGAAGAAAATGTTCGCGTAAGTCTCTCGCGCAATCTGGCTGGAGAAGCGATTCGCTACATGCTCTATCAGGCCGGCGCCGCCAGTCGGATCCCACTATTCGTGCACCTGGCCGCGCTGGGCAACTTCAATCCACTCGCTGAAGCAGCGATTTATTATCGCCGCGAGATTGTGGCGACCGGAAGTAACGGCATGTACTTGTCAGTAACTTGTGCCGAGGACTTGCCGCTCATCAAGCCAGGCGAGGGAGAGCGCAACGGCGCGAACACCTTTCTGGGAGACTATCGGCTGCGCCAACAGCGGGCGGCTTGTGCACTTTGGCCGCAAGCCAGCATTCCTAAGAATTACTCCGAGCCGACTCGTTCAGATGTGCCGGTGCTTATTCTGACCGGTCAATGGGATCCGGTGACGCCACCGCTTTACGGTGACTTCGTCGCGAAATATCTCACCCACAGTCTTCATATTGTCGTCCCACATGCTGGTCATGGCTTTAATGGGTTGAACGGACTCGACTGCATCGACAACCTGATCTCAACCTTCATAGATCGCGGGACGGTCAATGGATTGGACACATCATGCGTTAGCTCGATTACGAGAAAAGAGTTTCTCTTGAAGCTGACGGACTCTAAATAGGTGAGTAGGGTTAATCGCTATTTTTAGTTGAATCGAACCGGTCAAGCCGCTCTTTAATCTCGGCGACGATCTGGTTCACCTGCCTCATATCCGAGTCGTCCAGGTGAGAGGGGAGTTCGGAAAGCAAAGATTCGATGTTAGGGCCGTGCGAGTGCATCAACGTTGCTACATCATTCTCATAGAGGCCAACGCGGGTAAAATTCCCTTGCCGGTAGAGAGATGGAAGCGCATAGAGCTTCAAGAGAATCAGACCCTCGACACTCGCACAGGGAATGTCCCGCTCAACAAAGCGCCGTGTGATCGTGTGATGCTTGCGCACTCGTTCGAACAGCGGATTGCTTGCGAAGAGTACATCAACTTTTAGATCACCGAACCGGCTCTGCGCAAAATCGGCATTACGAGTCTCAACATTAAGCTCGGGTAGCTGCTCAAGGTCAGAAACTGCCATGATCAAATCCACATCTTCGGTATTTCGACCCTCGACGTACTGCAGTAACGCGATGCCGCCCACAAGGACATAATCAATTTGACGCTCCTCAAGAAGGCCAAAGAATTGCGCCACCGTTTCGAGGAGGGAATCCGTGTTCACAAGACGGTCCTGATGATTTGCGGGGTTGAACACAACGGCGTTGCGAATTACTTCGCCGATGTGGACTCGAGGTGGGATATTCGTTGAGCTCATTCGGTAATACGTTCTGAAGTTTAACTTAGAACCCCCGCAAAGACCATGAAGTTGCTTTCATTGGCAAAGCTCCTCGCGAATCCGCTCAAATCCACCGCCGCGAGTGAATGAAATGCCAGGGTCCGCCTAGGTGTCAGCAGCCGAGTTAAGCGAGGTCAGTATCACTACGCCTCGGGATACTGACTTAACTCATCTGCCGACACCTTGTTGAGTAGGCTAAATCCAAGTACGAATGAGATAGGCGCATCTAGATCTCGATCTTTTAAAAGCGCCAGGCTCCGGCTTTCATGAGCAAGAGCGCGACGGCGACGAGCACGGCCGCATCGATCGTTAATCCGAAATGGGTCGCACCAATCAATACGGTGCGCATACCATC
>Ga0157380_10001293_pt1 | contig 16289 bp, 14 predicted proteins | sample S35metaG_FD_119757 | JGI IMG/M metagenome (GOLD analysis project Ga0157380, IMG submission 119757) | Switchgrass rhizosphere microbial communities from Kellogg Biological Station, Michigan, USA - S3-5 metaG | ecosystem: Host-associated > Plants > Roots > Rhizosphere > Soil | place: USA... | reverse complement strand
GACGTGGAAGGGGCCTACATCAAGCCGGCCGGAGAGTCACCCGGCCGATAGCCGAGGGAGAAGCGTCCAATGCCGTCTCTGCCCAGTAAGCCAGCCATATCGCCCGTCGGGCGCCGCGAATTGATCGTCGTCGCCACGCAGGATGCCGCGCTCAGGGCCAGTCCGTCGGGACTCGCCTCGGCGGCGAATGTCGACGTCAGCTCACTTGCAAACGTGCTCGGCCAGCACGGCGCAACCTTGCAGCCGCTGTTCGGCGTTCACGAAGATCATCTGAAGGCCGAAGCCGCGGCCGTGGCGTCGACCGCCATGGGAGAGGTTCCCGATCTTTCGGTCTACTACCATGTGCAGACGTCCGACGCGAGCCTCGATGCGCTCGCTGCCGAGCTTCGTGCGCACGATCTGGTGGATGCGGCTTATGTCAAGCCGGCGGGCGGAGCGCCGGTCATGACGCCGTTCGTCTCGACGATGTTGAACGACATGGCCCCACTTGCCGCGGACGCGCCGCCCGCCAGTCCGGACTTCAGCACGCGGCAGGGTTATCTCGACGCGGCGCCTGGCGGCATTGATGCGCGCTTCGCTTGGACGCAGGCCGGCGGCAGCGGCGCGGGCGTCAACATCATCGATTGCGAATGGGCTTGGAATCTCACGCACGAGGACCTGGCGGTGAATCAGGGCGCCGTCGTGGTCGGCGCCGCAGGTGGCGACAACAATCACGGCACAGCCGTATCGGGGGAAATGGGCGGCACACGCAACGCTCCGGGCATCACCGGGATCTGCCCCGATGCGTTCCGCCGGTTCGCGGCCTTCTCGCTCCCGAGTGCCTCCGTCATCCGCCAGGCGGCCAATCTCCTCAGTCCCGGCGATCTCCTGCTGCTTGAAATTCACCGCTCCGGGCCGGGCGCGAGCGGCGTCGGGCAGGACGGTTACATTGCGATCGAGTGGTGGCCCGACGATTACGATGCGATCCGATATGCGACCAGCCGCGGCGTGATCGTGGTCGAGGCAGCGGGCAATGGTGCACGGAATCTCGACGATGCGATCTACGATACGCCCGCGACCGGCTTCCCGAGCGGATGGAGCAATCCGTTCCGGCGCGGCGCGCGGGATTCCGGCGCCATCCTCGTAGGCGCGGGCGCGCCGCCGCCCGGCACGCATGGCCGGAACTGGGGCGCGGATCGCTCCAGACTGGACTTCTCCAACTATGGCGCCGCGGTCGACGCGCAAGGCTGGGGTCGTGAGGTCACGGCAACGGGCTATGGCGACCTGCAAGGCGGCGGCAACACCAATCTGTGGTACACTGACACATTCAGCGGCACATCGAGCGCATCGCCGATCGTGACCGGCGCGCTTGCTTGCACGCAGGGTGTGCTGAGGGCGCGCGGCCGTGTGCCACTGTCGCCGGCCCGCGCGCGTGAATTGCTGCGCGCGACCGGCTCTCCCCAACAGGACGAGCCGGGCCGTCCGGCGACTCAGCGCGTCGGCAACCGGCCGAACCTGCGCCAGTTGATCGCTTCAGCGACCCAGAGTTCGGCATTCGGCGGCCCGCAATTCACCGGCACGCTTGCCGCACACCAGACCCAGAGCTGGTTCACCTTTAACTGGCCGGCCCACTGGCACGTGGTCTGGACGGCCGTTCCGACCTCGCCGTTCGCGGCCGCGTCACAATTGCGCTGGCGCGTGCGCGTCGAACGCGCCTCGTTCGCAAACATCACCTACTGGATCGAAGTAACTAACCTCACCGACGCCCCAATCACGTTCGAGGCGCGATACAACGTTCTCGGCTGGTAACAGGAAGGAGACGTCTCATGCCCGTCGGAGTACAATTCACCGGTACTGTCCCCGCCAACGCGACGCAACGTTGGTTCACCTTCAACTGGAATCCGGCATCTCAAGTCGAATGGAACGTCGTGCCGACGACGCCGAATCCGGGCGCGCCGCAGGTCGAATGGAGCGTCGAAGTGCAGCGGACGTCGGCGACCGCCGTCACCTACTGGATCAGCGTCCATAACCTGACGGCCGTGCCGGTGGGCATCGAGGGCCGTTACGCGATCATGAGTTGAGGGGAGATCCACATGGCCAAGACAATCAGCCAGCCCAAGGCCTCGTCCCGAGAGGCTGCGGCCGCCCCTCCCGCTAACGATGGTGCCATTGATGCGGGGGCTGGACCGGACACGCAAGCGAACCCTGGCGCAGATTCGCCTGAAACGCCAGTCAACGTGGATGGCGCGCTGAACGGTGGCGCGCCATCGGCGGAACTGATTGCGGCTATCACGGCCGCAGGCGGCGGATTGACGCCGAGCACATCGTCGCCCTCGGGTCTCGACGGCGGGGCGTCACCGCAATAGGCGCACATGCTAACCTTCGCCGCCGCCAAACCTTGACGGCGGGGAGACTTGTCCCCACACCTTCCCGGGTCCGGGAGCGGCGACGCGGATCGCGCTAAGGCGTCGTGACACTGCGATCGGCGTCAGCGACATCAAGGGATGGTCCCGCAAATTGGCAGCACTTGTCGCGCCAAGTTTTCAAGATCCAGCAGTCTGCTGAAAACCTTAAACTAGAGAGTTTTGGTATTCTCGCCGATCGCCACTTCAGGTCACCTGAGAAGAACTCCATAGCATGCCCTTGCGGAAATGCTGGCGGCCCATACGAACGACGTCGCTCTGGCAATTCAGCGGCCGCGCAGAGATCTCGGAAGTGATTGCCGAACCCGGCATGGGAAGGCTGTCCAGCGGTAGAACCGCCCCTCCAGCTTGCGGGAGCGCGCGGCTTAGGCGTGGAATTCCCAAGCCCGGCCGAGCTTTTGGTGCTCGCGCCTTGCGGCCGACCACAGATGCAGCATCTGGATCGTCTGGCCGTCGCTTGCGGCATAGAATGCCGCGGCCAACGCAATGTTCTTGATATTGCCTCCGGCAAGTTTGACTTCGCGTGCCAAGGCGTCGAAGTCCACATCATCAGCCAGCGGGGCCTCGTGCGGAAACGCGACCCGCCAGATGTCACGGCGATGCTCGTGATCCGGGAATGGAAAATCGACAATGAAATGCATGCGGCGAAGAAACGCCTCGTCGATATTCTCCCTGAGATTGGTCGCCAGAATCGCTACCCCTTCATACTCCTCCATCTTCTGCAGGAGATAACTGACCTCGATATTCGCGTAGCGATCGTGCGCATCCTTTACCTCCGACCTCTTGCCGAACAGGGCATCGGCTTCGTCGAAGAACAGGATGGCGTGCGCGGCTTGTGCCTCCACAAAAATCTGGTGGAGATTCTTCTCGGTCTCGCCGATATACTTGCTGACAACTTGCGAAAGGTCGATCCGGTAGAGATCAAGCTGCAATTCACTGCCGATCACCTCGGCCGCCATGGTCTTGCCCGTTCCGGGCGGACCGGAAAAAAGCGCATTCAATCCTTTGCCAAGGGAAAGGGCGCGGTCAAAACCCCAATCGCCGTAGACGCGGTGCCGATAGCGCGCTCGTTCGCAGAGCTCCTTGAGCTGCGCCAGATCATCTCGCGGGAGCACAATCTCGTTCCATGTGTATTTTGGTTCGATTTTTTGCGCGAGCAAGCCCAGCTTTGGGCTCGATTGCGTACGGCACGCCGCGGACAAATCGGCTCCGGTTATTTGCCAGTCGTCAGGCGACCTCCAGCGAGCCAAGTTCTCGGCCGCGATCAAGGCTGCCTGAATCTGGTTCAGTCCGAACCGGAATTTGCCGGCTAGCACAGCGCTGTCGATGTTGTCTGCCAAACGTCTGTGTGCCGCAAGGCCCCGGTCCCAAAGCAGCTGGCAGTAACGGAGGTCCGGGCGCGATACCGCAACGGACAAAAACAGGGATTTGGAAGCGCCGCCTTGAGGTTGCCACGGCCGGCTCGCGAAGATGAATGTCAGCCGTGAAAAGGCCGTGGCCGCCTCCATCAGCGCATTCAATTCCAACCGATGCTTTTCCGGTTCGGCAAGGAGACAATCCGCGTTTTCGAGGCAGAGCACGGCGCCCTGCAACGCGGCTTCCCGTGCCAACAACCACATCGCCTGCCCGAAGGGCAATTGGCCGGCTTTCATTGCCTCGACGTCACCGACGAGCAGCGGCAAAGCGAGCTTGTGGCAAAGCGCGTCAACGACCAGTCGCTTGTCAAGATTTTCCGGCCCGTGCAGGTGGAGCACCAGGTTTCGGCCTACGGAGGACCGCTTCGGAAAATGTCCTTCCACGAATTCGAGGACGCGCTGATAGAGTTCGTGCCCATCGATCGATTCGGCGTCGCCCTCTTGAGGCAGTACCTTCTGTGCGAGCCGGTCCAGCCTGGCGTCCAGCTGGTTGTGGCCCAGAAGGAAATTCACCACCCGGTCGTCCAGCTTGATTGCGCGGGACAGCAGCGGCTTCTGACCGTCCGCCACCAAATCGATCTGTATGAGCTTGAACTTGAAAAGCGGCGCATGCGGATCAAATGCGGACCGTGCGTTCAGCTTTTCGGTCTGACTTCCACACAGCAGGTTAAGGACCAGATCGACACTGGGTTTCGTGCGGTTGGCATCGTCCTGAATGTATGCGTAGAGCTTCTCGTATTTACGATCCAGCTCCGGTGCCAGGCAAATGATCAGGCACTGTTCTTCGAACGCGGTCAGGCCGAACAATTCAGCCAGGCACGGCAGTGCCAGATCCACCCCGGCACGCAGCGCGGCGCCCTGTCGCAGTTGAACTTCATTCTGGAGTTCCGCCAGCGCGTGCTCCAATTTCTGTTGCTCGGTGCGATCGCCATCCATCTGGCGCGCGGCGTTCGTCGATGATGGCAGAAGGCGGGAGATTTCTTCATCCGTTATCACCAGCCCCGCAAAGCTGGAGAAAGGGTCGCTGTCCGGCGCATGCGGCTGATCGAGGATTTGCCGGCGAAGACGCAGATCGAGGCAGCGCAGCCAATCCGACAGACATTCCCAGCTGCTCGCATACCCCGCCAGCTCTGCTACAGGGTTCCGGACGGCCGCCGTTGGCATCGCGCTTACCTCAAAAATCCAACAAATACTCGGCGGATCTCGGCGGTGGCAACTTGAACAACCGGTTCAGGCCACCGGGCCCGCTTGCATGTGGCGGACGGCACAAAACCTTCCAAGAGAGCGGTTGCAACCTCAGAAACGTAACATGTTTTCAACCGATCGCGCAACAAAACGAGGATGCGAGTGGACCGTGCATTCCCAGCGTCAGAGCCAACCGGAACGAGCTACATCCGCATTTCAGCTTCAAGGGTTTCCCGTTCTCATGTAAGCTGATCTGGAAGAAAGCGCGGCTGGACGGCGTATATTTCGGGCAGTTGAGGGGGCGCAAATGTCTGGCCACGGCCCTACCAAATCGCCGGAAAAGACCACGCAGCGGTCCGCCGCCCGAGAGCCGCGCCCGGCATCCTTGCACCAAAGCGAGCTTCACCCCGTTCTCAAGCTGCAACGCGTCATCGGCAATCGGCAAGTCGCGCACCTCATTCAAACGAGGCGGCTCACCCCAGCGGGCCGGATCCTTGCTCCGCAGCGAAGGCTGACAGTCGGCACCCCAAACGACCGGTACGAACAGGAAGCTGAGCGCGTTGCGCAACAGGTGCTGAACATGCCGGACGCGGATGCGACACCCGCGATACAACATGCTGATGTCCCCGAAACCGGCAAGGAGCAGCCTGTGCAGGCAAAGCCGGTGTTCACGTCAATCACCCCGCTGGTTCAGCGACAAGCGATGCCGGAAGAAGAGGAATCTCTGGCGCAAATGAATCCGGATCCGCCGCACGTGGCTCGGGCAGAAGGCGTCGTGGCAGACTCCAGCGTGGAACGGCGGATTGACCAAAGCCGCGGCCATGGATCTCCGCTGCCTGGAACGGTGCGAACCTATATGGAGCCGCGCTTTGGCGCCGATTTCTCCGACGTCCGCGTCCATACCGGTAGCGAATCCGCCTCTCTTAACCGCTCGCTGAATGCCGCAGCCTTCGCCCTCGGCAAGGACATTTACTTCGCCGCCGGAAAATCCCCCCTCGATCTGCATTTGACCGCCCATGAACTGACGCATGTGGTGCAACAGACCGGGGCCGTGCAAACCAAACTGCAACGCAGCTGCCCCGCATGCGCGGCAGGAGGCCAGCCATGTCCCAGCTGCCAGGAGGAAATAGACAGCAATATCTGAATCACGCCTCGCCGCTTTGCCGCTCCTCTAAGGAGGTCTGCTTCGACACCGAAAGCTCTGCGTTCCGAGGATAGTTTTTCATGTCCCAGCAACAGCCGACAAAATTGCAGCATAAGGCCAAGCAGCCGAGCGCGCGGCGGGCGCCCAGCCCTGCTTCTGATTCATCGCGCCAAGGCGACGTTCATCCGATTCTTCAGCTGCAGAGAGCAATAGGCAATCGGCGCGTAGCGCAGCTCATACAGGCCAAACGCCTCACTGCACAGGGCACGATTCTCGGTCCACAGCGAAAGCTGACTGTCGGCGCCAGTGGCGACTTTCACGAGCGGGAAGCCGATGACGTCGCGCGCCAGGTATTGGCCACTCCCGATGCCGCGATCGCTGCGCCGCCATTGGCAGGCGCGCCGAACGAACCGCATCCGGGCAAGGGGCTCGCAGCCTCGATCACGCCGGTCATGCAACGGCGCCTGCGGCAAGACGAAGAGGAAGGCAATCCGACCCTGCCCTTCCCTGCAGCCGGTGGCCGCTTTGAGGCAGGCATCGATATCGAAAAGCAGGTCGAACTGAGCAAAGGACACGGGGATCCCTTGCCGAACCACGTGCGCAACTACATGGAGCCGAGGTTCGGCGCGGATTTCGGCCAAGTCCGCATCCATACCGGCAGCGACGCCGCACAGATGAGCAAGGATATCGGCGCGCAGGCCTTTACGCACGGCTCCGACATCTACTTCGGCGCCGGACATCATCCAGCGGATCTGGCGCTCACCGCACATGAACTCACTCACGTCATTCAGCAGGGAGACGCGTCGGTGCCAGGCAGCGCGGCCGGGCCGTCGGTGGTGCAGCGAAAGGAATTCGATCCGCTCGCCGTTCCCGCGAATAACCTTGCGAATCGTCAACTGGCGGAAGCCATCGAGAAAACCGAGAGATACATAACGGAGCACCAGTACGTAGGTAATCCCGCAGACCTCGACAAGGCACGGGACAACCTGAAAATATTGATCGCGGAGAAGGCCGCCAGGACGACTCCATCCCCGCTCGCCGAAGGGAAAAAGGAAGCGTGGCAGGAAGGCGACGCCGCTTCGCAACTGGGCATCGTGCAGGTCGACGAGGGAGCCTGGTTTTATAACAGCATGAAGGGCGTGCCGGTCAAACGGCTTCCTCTCAATACACTCGTTGCGGTGGAACGCGCCATTATCGGCGGCTGGTATCTTGTCATCACAAAAGACGGAAGTGCCGGCTATGTGGACCAGGCGGACATCAATACCTCGATGCCGGATCCGCAAGCCACGCTATACCGCATCAAGCCAGGCGACACCGGATTGGGCGTTGTCGGAAGAGCTTACAAGGACGAGAACAACGGCAATCCCTTCACGTACTCGAAAGACAAGCGCTTTTTCCTGAACGTGCTCGTCCTGGTAAATCATCAGGCCAAGCGTCCGGGCATCAAGAACAAAACGCTTACTGCGCCGGAAGGAGAAGGCAAGGCTGACGTCGATTGGGAAGCCAGTCAGCTTTTCGCCGGCGCGCAAATATGGATCCCCGGGTACGCCTACGCGCTAAGCCTGCACGGAAAGGTCCCGTCCGGCTCGATTTCGTACGATGCCTTCACGAAGGTTGCCGATTTCATCAGCAGCGTGGGCGAATTCCTGCTCGGCACAGTCGCCTTTATCGCAGGCCTGTTGCATGGCGCTCTGGAGTCGCTGTGGGACCTCCTGGTCGGCCTCGTTGACCTCGTCAAGATGGTCTATTCGCTGATCAAGAGCATCGTGCTCGGCGATATCATTGGTGACATCGGCAATCTCTGGGACACGATCAAGAAGATCAAATTGTCCGACGTCTTCGATGCAGTGGAGGACTGGCTCGACAAGAAGTGGAATCAGCCGGGTACGTGGAGCCGCTGGCATTTCCGTGGCTGGCTGATCGGCTACATCATCATGGAAATCGTGATGCTGGTAGCGTCTGACGGTCTCATAAGCGCCGTGAAGTGGGTCGGCAAGTCGGCGAAGATCGCCAAGCTTATCGAGAAGATTCCGTTCCTCGCGAAGGTCGCGAAGCGCGCCGAGGAATTGAAGTCGGCCGGCAAACTGAGGGATGCCATCAAGGGCAGCAAAGCCATCGAGGCGCTCGCGAAGGCGCGGAAGTGGGCGCACGAGGTCCTGGCCATTCCATTGGAAATCCTGGAGTGGCTGACGGAAGAAGCAATCGAACGATTGAAACAGCTGCCGGCGTGGGCGATAGAGCGATTTCGTGAATTGAGCGCGGCCGGCATGAAGGTCGTTCTCGGATGTGCTTCGAAGTGCAAGGTGAACATGACGACGATCATGGAACACCTGGGTGGACTCGCCGAGAAGGGTTACGTCGGCGCCAAGTAGCTTCTGAACAAGTCGGACGTCCTGAGTTCGCTGGCAAAACTGCAGAAGCCGATGAATACGGAGAAAATTGCAGAGTACCTCGAAAATTATCCGGCGCTCATGAGAGTGATCAAGAAGGCCGAATTGACCGACGCCGATTTGCTGAAGCTCGGCGAATTTCTAACCGGAGCTGACGGCAAAAATCCAAAGGCCGCCTACGACACCTTCATCAGGTACCTCACACACGCCGTACCGGCAAAGACCGGTAACAATATCACTCAATTCAACGAAATCATGGAAGACATGATGAAGCTTGGGGACAAGCTCACGGAAGCCGAGAAGCTGGCGCAGATCCGGCAAGGCTCCGCGTTCAAGGGTTCCATGTTCGAGTCTTTCGCCAAGATGCATGTGCAGCAATTTCAAGGCAAGGTTTTCCAACGCGTGAGATTCAAAGCCGGGGGTGTGCTGGATCTGGCAACGGAGACGCGGAGCGGGGATTTCTTCATCGAAGCGACAGGAGAATTGTGGGATTTCAAGAACTCGATGAAAGTTGAGCTGGATCAGCTCGGCGACTACGTAAAAGTCTTGGGTCACACCGCACCCAATATGAAAAAGCCAGTGACATCGATCCACTACCTGTTTCCTTCGAAGGCAATGGCGGAAAGCGCGGAAAAGGCCCAGCACATCAAATCGCTGGGTGCGTCGGTTCATTACATTGATCCAACCGGCGTTATGCGGCTGCTTTGAAAGGTTTCACCGATATGATGGAGAGTTTGATCTGGAGGAACGCAACGCGCGTTCACGACTGGCACGATCTGCGAATTCCGCTTCGGATTATCGATGCGTGGATTTCGCTGCGTCTGGTCGCCGCTGCGGAATGGATGCAAGGCAGCCGCGGAAAACAGCGCAAGATAAGCGTCACTGCAGAGGGGTTGGGAGATTTGATCCGCAACGAACCGCGCGGGCGCGACGAGCGGATCATGGTGTTTGTTGGGGGGAGCGAACCCCAGCCCTGGAACATCGCCGCGGTGATTTTCCCAAAAGGCGTTGGCATGAGCTTGTTCAACCTGACGGTCGAGTGTGGCGATGCTCTTCCATCGTCCAGCGTGATGGAGCAACGCTTCCTTGCCTTGTACTCTCCCGAAATTGTCGACGCAGCCTACATCCACGCTGACCCACAATGGAAGAAGTTGACCGCCGACGCGTATATACCCCCGCTGGTTACGACTCCGACCTTCGCAGGCGTCTTCTGGGCCAACTTCCTGGGGCCCGGACATCTGGCGAATTTTGACGTCGCAAAGCTTCAGTCTATCGAGGCGTACCGCACCAAATGGCACGGCAAGACAGGCCTTTCCCTCGTTTCGGCACCGACGCTGGACGACGCGCTCACCACTGACGGCGAAAAGGAGTTGCTGCGCCTGACCGCGGAATTCCGTGCGGCCAAGGTCAACTGAACACCGGGCACAAAAGCGTTCTCATGGGGCGGTGCTTCAAGGCACATGACCGCACCATGTGAAGCGTCTCACAATCCCAATGCACCCTGCCTGATATTGTAGCGCCTATCAACAACCCATAGGAGGCGGCGATGCGACGACTGTTAACGCAGATGGTACTTGATGTCGATTTCGTCGACGGCGATTCCGTATCGGACGACGTCGTGGAACACTGCGAAAAACATCTCTTGGCCGAGGTCGATCAGCTTACGAAAAGATTCTCGCTCCGGACCATCAATGGCCTTAAGGTCATGAACCTGCATGTCGCCGAGATCAAGGGCCAGATCTCGCTGTAAAGAGGTCTCGCTGTGAAACGAGCCTGCCAGGCGCGGCCAATCGCAGCCGCCCTGCCCCATCGCAAGTGACGCACAAATGTCCCTTGCGGCGTGCAGGGCGGCCAAGGCCTGAACACGAGTATCAGGGCTCTTTTTTCCGTCCTATCGCCTTCAAGGGATGCGACGCAGGAAACTTCTCAACGATCTTCTCGAAGGTGCGAAAATCGCTCTCGCGCTTTGCCGCGTCGTAGCCCGCCGGGGCGGCGTCGTAGACGATGGTCAACTCATCGGGGGTCATCGTCAGCCTCACGTTGGTCTGCGGACCGGTCCAGCGCAGTTCATAGCGGTTCTCGAGTCCCTGGACGAAGGCATCCTGACCGCGCACGTTTTCGGGAGAAGCCGGGCTCTGCGACGCCGCGCCGTAGGCCTTGACCAACGCCGTGTCCAGATCGCGGAAGATCGCCAGCCGTTCGGCCCGGTCGGTGACGCCGTCAGCAAAAGCGTATGTGACGCTTTGCAGGCCTTTCTGCTGATCATATGCCGTCTTGAGGACACAGTTGCGACCGGCGATCGAGCAGCCGCCACCGCTCGCCGGCGCGCTCGGGGCGCTCGATTGAGCCGAGCCCCAGATTGCAGTGCCGACACCCCAATAGTCGAGCGCCGGCAGCATCTCCTGGCGGTTGGCAGCCCCCGTCAGTCCGGTGAAAAACGGTTGCATCTGAATGAGCTCCTGGCCAGCCGACTGTGGAGCAGGCGGAGGAGGCACGAGCTTTTGCGCACTGGCGCTCGACGCAAACACGAGAAGTCCCATCAAAATCAGCGATCGCATGGTGCGGTCCTCCTACTTGACGCGCATGATGAAATGCATGGCGAGATAGCGCGGACGATTGTCGAAATCCCCGGCCGCAAGCGTGTTGCCGCTGATGCCGACTGACCCGCCCATATGCCCGTGGGTGTTATACGGATTTGCCGAGCCGCTTTGCCTGCCAAGCGAAAACTTCGAGGTGTCCCACCCTGCAGCGGTCGTCGGCGAAAAACTTCCGAAAGGGCCGTTGCCATTGCCGCTTTCGTTCGGCAGCCAGACGCTGCCGGTGTTCGAGAACCAGTGACTGTGAGCCGGCACTGAATCGCGTCCACCGGTTGCTCCGAGCTGCGCCTGACCGTTGGCACCGCGCATGAACGTTTCGATGAGGTTCGGAGCACGCTTGCCGTTCAGCGGCGATGTGGCGTCACTGATCAGGCGGCCGTCGCACAGGACCCAGCTCGTGTCGAGCGTTGCGGGATCGCCCCAGAACGGCAGCACCGCTCCGATCGGAAGCGCAATGACATCGGCGCCGCGAAGTTTGAGGCCTCCGTCGACCCGCACGTCGCCCTTCAATACGGCGGCGGGCCCGGTGCCGTTGGCGGTGACCTGCAACGCCGTGCCGGTGCTGGCGGTGACCTGCAATGCCGTGCCGCCGCCGGCGGTGACTTCCAGCGCCGTGCCGGTGCTGGCCGTCAAAATCTGGACGGCCGACGTCGTGTTGGCACCGCTTTCGTTGCGGAAAATTGCCGCCGATCCGCTGCCCGCAGCGACCGCCTCGACCGCGGCGCCCGCCGCTGTCCCGCGCGTCCGAACGCCGGCGCCGGCGCCATCGGACCTCACGTCCAGTGCCGGCAGCATGCTCGAAACGTTGTTGAGAATGACTTCGAGCACCGTCCTGCTGCCGCGATTAGTAAGCGACAACACAGTGCTGTCCTCCAGAGCCACTTCCTGCACGACAGGAAGCGGCAAACTGTTGGTCGGCTGCGAACGCAGCGCCGATCCAGCGACGAGCAGCATGGCCACAACCGTGAGGCCAAAGAACCAACGCATGATCATATCTCCCTGTTGATTTGAAATAGTACGGCGATATCCCTTCGCGTCCGCACTGCCGCGGTTCTCAAGTTACTTCTTTCGTGGACCGCGGCCCTTGTGGTTGGCTTTTTCAGGCTTGCCATGCGATCGCTCGCCTACGGCGGCATCGACCGCCGCTCCCGGCTCTCTGCCGGACACGAGATCCTTCAACTCATCGATCTCGCCCTTGAGCTGCCGCAGGGCTTCAACAACGAGGGCTTCAAAGCCGCTGATGCCAACGCTCTTCGATCCCTGGGGATCCGTTCCGACCCACTCGGGAAAGACCTCTTCAACCTCCTGCGCCACAAGCCCCATCTGCGGACCAGGCCGACCATAGTATTTCGTTGTTTCCTTCCACTCGAAACTGACGCCCCGCAATCTCAGCAACTTGTCCAGAGCGCCTTCCAGCTGACTGATATTCTTTTTGAGATCTCTGTCGGAAGACGATTCAAAGGCGCCGCCATTTGGCTTGAATGCCCTACCCTGCACCTCGAAGACGTCTTTCACCTTCACGACCCGCTGAGGCGGATTGAGCTGGAGCGTCCTGCCCAATATCACTAACGCGTTTTCAGTTGTGTCGTTCTCGATCCCCGCAAAGCCCAAGGTATTGCTGCTGAAGTTGGTCAGCGCGTGATTGGTCGCGGTGAAGTAGAGTTCCGAGCTGTTCAGCTGCACGGCACTTTGCGTGACCAGCCTGCCGTCGGTCCCGTTGATCGTTGCGCGCAGGAGATTGTTGGTGCTGAACTGGATGTCGCTGGGATCGACGGTCATGATACGGCCGGCGCCATCCACGCCGATCCGCAGCTCGCGGTTGTCGTTCTTCACGCTGGCGAACGCGCCAGTATTGGTTCCGGGCACCTTGATCGACAGTTTCTGGACAGGATTCGGGTCGCCGATGCTGAGAATGCCGGTGCTAAGCGTGCCGTTCACCGAAACGTGGGCATTGAAGGCCGCCAGATTGGCTGCGCCGCAGGTCAGGAATGGCTGGGCATTGTCGGCAACGCCGGTTTTCTTGAGGGTCAGTTTCTCCACCGTCACGTTGCTGCCGATGACCACGCCTGCGCGGGTGAGCTCGCTCAAATCGAAAGCGCCGAGCGTGGTCCCGGTGCGAGTCACCTTCGCCAGGATCAAAGTCTTGCTCTTCTCCGTGGGAGCGGTCGTCGACGCCTTCACTTCCGCCGCCTCCTCGATCCGCGTGTCGCCCTCCCCGCCCGCCTCGGCGGTATGGTCGGACGGGCTTTCCTTGTAGGCGATGGTGATGAAGATCGGCGTGCCGGCGGTTTGTTGACTCAAATCCAGCGGCGTCCTGTCGCTCAGGATGATCTCGCAGCCGTCACCGTCGATGGCTCTGCCGGCAGCGACGTTAACCGTGGTGCCAGTGGCCGTCACCTCGAGTCCGTCGAGGACGCCCCAGGTATGCAGCAGCTTGTTGTGCATGCGCCGCATGTTGACGTGGTAGTCCTGCTCGGCCTTGAAGTCTGCCGCGCCAAGGAACTGATGGTCGTAATAGTTCATACGCTTGGTTGACATGTGCTGCCTCTGCCTTTGTAGCCGACGCCGATGACTTCATTTCTCAGGAACGCCGAGCAAGGTGTCTACGCCGATGCGGGATGTCATGCCGATCTGGAACCGGACCGTGATCGGCGTCAGCTCGAAATGGGTGTGCGCGGGCTTCTGCAAGTCTATGAGCGAGTTCAGGATGTCCATCTGCTTCTGCAGATCCTGAATGCCCAGGACGGCCTTGACGCGGAAGAAGAATGGCGAGCCGCCGTCCAGAAACGTGTCCACGCCGACCCTTGAATGGACGCCGATCTGGAATCGATCAGTCAGTTCGGAGAGGTCGATGCGCGTGTTGTCGCCGATATAGATCTTGAGGAATTGCAGCACGCCGGCCTTGGTCCCGCGCAAGCGATAAAGTTGGGCAGCGTTGGCGATGAAGCTGCGCTTGTGCTGGTCGCTCCAGTCGTCCCGCAGGGACAGCGCAACCCAGCCGGCGAGCCAGGCGAGAAATTCCGACGGCGCCTGATCGTAGTCGATGATTTTTTCTGGATCCGGCGCGCGGCTGCTGCCCGGATTGAAATAGCGCTGAATCCCGACAAGCAAGGTTTCCGAGCTGCCTTGCTCGACAGCACCGCCGATGATTTCCTCCAATCCCGGCTGGTAGAGCAGGTCCGCCCGTTCATCGCGACTGCTCTTGGACAAGCCGAGGAAGAGGCTTTCAAACGCCATCAGGAAGCGCGCGAGAAACAGCGGCGACTGCGGCCCGGACCCCTGTTCCTCCTCCCGCTCCTGATAGATCGCGGGCAGATACCCGAGCAGGCGGCTGGCCTGGCCAAGGCGCGGATCGAGCGTGTCGGGATCAATTGCCATGGTCCTGCTCTCTAGGTCAGTTCGATGCTCACGCGCCAATCCACAACCTGGCCTTCGGCGACGTCGACAAATAATTCACCGGACTCGGTCTTCAGGTTCCCCGACGGCGTACAGGCCATCTCGACCGATGCGTTTGGAGCGATGCCTCGCACCTCGCTAACCAGTTTGGATCTGAAGATTTTCTTCGGCTCCAGCGCACCGGCCGGATTCGGAGCGGGCTTCAGTGTGGGATAGCAAAGCTCGCGGATCTTGGCCTTGATCTGCTGCTTCACCAGCTTGGGATCGGCGTTGACGGGGTTTGGCGCGGAGACCGTGACATTGACTGCGATGAAGGCGTCACTGGGACGAATGACCAGCGTCGCAGGCCCCTCGAACACCGGCAGATGGTGCTCCTCGATGCCAAGCCCGATCAGGTCGCCCTCCGCATGCCAGAACGGGTCGGCAACCACGCATTTGTCGTAGCCCCCCGCGCATGCGCTGCCCAGCATGACGTCGGACACAAAATCGATTCCGGAGGTTTTCTCCAGCGCCTGATAAATGTCGGATACGAAGACGTCACGGCCGAACGGCCACCCCTCGCCGGTATCGGATGGCAAAGGATCGAGCAGGCGTTCGAGGCTCGCTTGCACGGCCTTTGTCACTTGGGCATCCACGGCATCCGGATTGCGCGCGATCACCAGTTGCGCCGACACATGCACATAGAACGGGCCCACGACGCTGAGGCGCGTCGTCAGCATGCGCCGCTCGTCGAGATGGCTGAACAGCCCGCTGAGCTGCTCGGCACTCGGCTGCGGAAAGCGATCGGGATTGGATGGAGGCGCAACCGGCTGCCCGCGGGCGGGCGCAAATCGCGGCGGGCGGGGCCGCGGCGGAACGATGACGACGCTGACGTGTCCCGGCCGCACCCTCAACCGCTCGCTCTCGGTCCCGGCGGCGAGATTTCGCTGCGGAACGCAGTGAGCACGTCCTTCCAGGCTATCGGCAGGCTGTTGCCCGGCCAGCCATTGTTTCGAGAGAAACTCGTAGTCATCCCTGGTCACGGCGCGAAAACGCTCGCGCACTGCGTTGACCGCCTTGCCCGTTTCTTCGATCAGATCGCTGTCCGGCGGCTGCACCCAGTCCGGGCCGTTCATGAGCCTCAGGAATGTCCGGCGGTTGTCGTCGGTCACGCGATTGAGACGATAGAGCAGCACATCCGTCAGATGCGCGAGCAACTCGACCAGCGTGATACCCGGATCCGACGGGTTCAAATTGGTCCACTCGGGAGAATCGGCCGGAATCCGCACCAACGCTTCCACCAGCAGGTCGTTGAAGCGACGGTCGTCGAGATCTGGCAATTGCAACGGCATGACGCGATCCAGATGCTTACGGTACGTATTTCAATGCGATGCTGTGAATCCCGGAATACACGAGGAAGCGGCCGGTCTCCCGTGCTCCCGGGAAATCTTCGAAGATGTCGACCTTCAATGCCCTGATGTGCCCGACCTCGGGAATCTTCTCGATCATTCCGTAGATGTCCGAGCGGTGCGGCTCGCGGCCGAATTCCCAGCCGTTACCGTCAGGCCCGCCGGTCAGCGGATGCAGGAACTGCCTCAGCGCATCCTGCACCTTCGACGTAACCGTGGCGGCGTCCTCGAGAGACCGCAGGCCGATTTCGGTTCGCACATCGACCCGCAGATAGGGTGCACTCACGACGATCACCGTTGCCGTCACCGGACAGGACGCCGACATGAATCTCTGGACCCGGCGTGCGAGCTCGAGGCTGGGCTGCGGCCGGG
>Ga0157380_10001292_pt1 | contig 16298 bp, 10 predicted proteins | sample S35metaG_FD_119757 | JGI IMG/M metagenome (GOLD analysis project Ga0157380, IMG submission 119757) | Switchgrass rhizosphere microbial communities from Kellogg Biological Station, Michigan, USA - S3-5 metaG | ecosystem: Host-associated > Plants > Roots > Rhizosphere > Soil | place: USA... | reverse complement strand
TATGGATTACATCCTGATGATATTGAGTTTGTCGTGGATTGCCTCATGCACGGCAAAGTAGGGATACTTCCAACGGATACTGTTTATGCTTACTGTGCTCTATCGGATCAGAAGACTGGTTTCGAACACATGTGCAGACTTAAGCATCTTGATCCAAAAGATGCGATGATGAGTATTGTCTGTCGGGATCTCAGCCAAGCTTCTCATTATTTTATGCAATGGGATACACCTGTATATCGTCTCCTCAATAAAAATCTACCCGGGCCATTCACCTTCATTTTAAATTCCGGAAACAGGGCACCTTCCTTCCTGAAGAATAAAAGAAAAACACTCGGACTTCGCATCCCTCATCACCCGGTGATGAAATCTGTCATGAGTAAGTTAGAAATGCCATTGTTGGTAAGCTCAGTCATCAATGAGGATGAGATCGCTCCTTTTTTCTCTGATGCCGATCTCCTGATCCGTCAACATGAAAAACAAGTCGCCTTTATCATCATCGAAGAAGGCATGGACCAGGAAGAATCTACAGTCATTGATATGACCGGTCCAGATACGGTGATCTTGCGGCAGAGCAAACACATTCTAAGTGAATAGTGAATAGTGAATAGTGAATAGTGAATAGTGAGCAGTGAGCAGTGAGGAATCGTGAGTCGTCAGGCGTGAGTTGTGAGTTGTGAGTTGTGCGTTGGGAACAGTTTGCAGATATAAATGGGAAATTGCATTGACGAAGTCAATGCAATTGACAAGTAAATGTTAAGCGTAGGTTGCACCTACGCTTTCGCGTCAGCAAATTTCTGATTTGCGAAATGCGATGGCTACGCCATCCGCCACTTCCTTTGCTCCCTTCATCCTTTGCTCCCTTCGGCCCCTAAATGATCGTCCCCGCCAGGAACACGATCATCAAGCACACCCAGACTACATCAATAAAATGCCAATACCAGATCGTATGCCGTAGTTTGCGTTTGATATGATCGTCAATAAAAAACAAGGATGCATTTCCCTGGTGATACCCGACATGAATAGGAATCAGTAGCCGAAGTAAAAATGGAATGCCTGCTCCTACGTGTAAGAAGTGCAAAATTGAAATCGCGTATAAGTATCCATGTCCACCTGAAGATCCGGGAGTGATTTGTTCTGTCAATAAGCGATACCATGCTACTCCCTGCATGGCCAGGAAGAGCAAGGTTAAGGAGATAGTCGCATAGCCCCAGCGAATGGTACGCTTTTCAATACGAAGCTTAAAATATTTGTGGCATCGTTCGATACAATATCCGGCGGAGATGAGGATAAGTGTATTAATAAAAAACAACCATGGAATACTGATCCCTGGCATACCCAACCTGGAGCGCGAATAAACATAGGCTATTACTAAAGCTCCGAAGAGGGTAGAGATCCCGCTCAGGATCAACACCATCATCACAGAGGATGGATGGATCACATACTTCTTTTCACCGGACTCAGTTAACATCCATTAAAGTTATTCGGTTTGAGGGGGAAAATCGCAAGGTTCCTGAAAGTTTTAGGTAGGCTTGAAATCAAGCCGAATATTTACTACCTGACAATTTCTTTCAGTGGTAAGCCCTACCTTTGAAAATAGAATCTTGCTTATGAACACTCTTCGATATAACGTACTGATCACTGTTTGGTTGATCCTGTCTTGCACCCTTTCCGCACAGGAACGAATCGAGGTCCCTGTTACTATTGATGGAAAAGAATTAGGCATGGATTGGAATGGGGGCTTTAATGCTCCGCAATTTTCCAATATTGACCTCAATAGGGATGGGATAAAAGATTTGATCTCATTTGATCGCCAAGGTGATATGCTAAGGACTTATTTACGCATGCCGGCTACCGGACAGTGGGTTATTGACTGGAGTTATATTCCTTTTTTTCCACCATTGGTGGATTGGGTTTTGGTGGCTGATTTCGATAAAGATGGTATAGAAGATTTATTTACCAGCTCATCCGCATCTGGTGTCGCAGGGATTGGTGTTTACAAAGGAGCTTACGATAATGGCGTATGGAGTTTTACTCGATTGATGGATAGAGGCAGGCCTTATCTGCAGGTTCCTTCTGGCGGAGATTTGACCAACCTATACACATCCTGGGAGGATATTCCGGCGATCATTGATGTGGATAATGATGGTGATCTTGATGTACTTGCTTTTGAGCCGGGTGGAGGATTTATTGCCTACTACGGAAATCAATCTATTGAAAATGGATGGGGAAAAGATTCCTTGCGATTTATCATCAAAGATGTTTGTTGGGGTAAAATATTGGAAAACGAATTCAGCGAAACGGTATACCTAAGTGATGATCCGGATATTTGTTCCGATGCTAATCTCGTAGGTGAGGAAGTCATCGTACCGCGACATGCTGGAAGTACAGTGATGGCATTGGATGTTGATTTTGATGGGGACAAGGATGCATTTCTTGGGGATATTTCTTCTGATAGAATTGTTTTTTTACTCAATGGCCTTAACGCTCAACAAGCGTGGATTGTGGATCAGGATGGACATTTTCCATCTACCAATACACCTGTCGATATGCCGATTTTCGTTGGTTCCTATAGTGTCGAACTTGATGATGATCCGGAGCCGGAATTTTTGGCAGCAATTAATTCAAGAACATTGACAGAAGATAGAGTCAGTGTCTGGCGTTACGATGATGATCCCTTCACTGATGGACCATACTCGTATCAATTGAAGGAGAAAGGTTTTTTGCAGAATGATATGATAGATCTCGGATCTTTCAGCCGGCCGGCTTTAACTGATGTTACTGGAGATGGATTGATTGATGCTGTAGTTGCCGGCTATCAATACACAGAAGAATCATTTACCAGGTTGCCATATCTATGGCTCTTTGAAAACCAGGGCACACCATCGCAACCTCATTTCGTCAGAACTGATGATGATTACCTGGGCATGTCTGCATATGCAACTCAACCAACTTTTGATTACTCTCCTGCTTTTGGAGACATAGATGGGAATGGTACGATTGACCTAGTGGTTGGAGATCAGAATGGAAAACTTTTTTTCTATAAAAATACTGCTCAGAAAGGTGACCCTATGGTTTTCCAACCTGTAGTATATCCTTACATGAATATTGCTGTTGGTGTTTCCGCTACACCTCAAATAGAAGACATCAATGGTGATGGATTAGGTGATCTAGTCGTTGGAGAGCGCACGGGTAATGCAGATAACAATGGGCGTTGCAGTAACCTCAATTATTTTGAAAATCGTGGTACGACAGGAAGTGCAATGTTCAATCCTGATGCCACCCTTGCCCCGAATTCCCAATGTTTTGGAAGAGTGTTATTCGATTTGCAAATCGGGCTTCCACAATATAGTGCACCGTCTATTTTTCGTACGGATCATGGCCTGATGATGCTTGCTGGTGGAGATCCCGGCAAGTTGAATTTGTACAGTAATGTAGAACAAGGCAAAACAAGTGCCATCCCATTGGTTGAATCTGAATATGGATCTATTGATGTAGGTATCCGTAGTGCACCTGCATTGGGTGACCTCAACCATGATGGTATATATGAATTGCTTGTAGGGAATCAACGCGGTGGTCTTGAAATATTTTCAACCAACTTGATCGTAGGCTATACAGCTGTTGCTGAACCTTCACCCACAGTAGAGAAACCTTACCACATTTATGGTACCATCGGAAATGGAATAATAGATGTTACCTGGAAAGATGCAATCAATGGTACAATTGCAGTCTTCGATATGCTCGGCAGGAAAGTAAACAGCAGTGTTTTTGAAAATGGATCCAACACACGAATTGAGTTGGAAGGTCATTCCATCGGTGTCTATTTAATGGAAATTAAAATTGGGAATAACAGGTATGTTGAAAAAATAATGGTCGAGTAACCTTTATTTATCCTTCAGCAATTCGCGGGCAATCACCAGTTTTTGAATTTCAGAAGTACCTTCTCCAATCGTGCAGAGTTTGCTGTCACGGTAAAATTTTTCTACAGGAAAGTCTTTCGTGTAACCATATCCTCCGAAAATCTGTACCGCATCCGTTGAAATCTGGACACTTATTTCTGAAGCATAATATTTTGCCATAGCAGCCACTTTCGTACAGTTCTTTCCTGCATTCTTGAGATCTGCTGCTTTACGAAGTAACAACTCTGCCGCTTCGATTTTTACAGCCATATCAGCCAGCTTAAAACTGATGGCCTGGAAATTGGCGATAGGTTGACCAAATTGTTGACGCTCTTGTGCATATTGAACACTGGCTTCATAAGCACCTTTAGCGATGCCTAGTGCGAGTGCACCAATGGAGATTCGTCCCCCATCAAGAATTTTCATCGACTGGATAAATCCATCGCCGACCTTTCCCAGAATATTTGCAGCAGGCACACGGCAGTCTTCGAAAATCATTTCTGCAGTTTCAGAAGCACGCATACCTAACTTATTCTCTTTTTTTCCTGCTTTCAGCCCAGGTGTATCTCTTTCAACGACAAAAGCGGTCATGCCATGGCTGTCAAGCAAATCACCTGTGCGAACGATGACCACCGAAACATGGCTTGACTTTCCGTGGGTGATCCAGCATTTGGTTCCGTTGAGAATATAATCATCACCATCCTTTACCGCAGTGCATTGCATACGCATTGCATCACTTCCTGTATTGGGTTCAGTTAGACCCCAGGCACCAATCCATGCACCAGTCGCTAATTTTGGCAACCATCTACGTTTTTGTTCTTCGTTTCCGAAAGCGTAAATATGATTGGTGCAAAGTGAATTATGGGCGGCAAGTGAAAGACCGATTGAACCGCAAACTTTAGCAATCTCCGTGATAATGGTGATATACTCCTGGTATCCAAGCCCTGAGCCTTCATATTCTTCCGGAACCAGGACCCCAAGGAACCCCTGGTCGCCTAATTGGTGCATCAGATCCATTGGAAAGTGCTGACTTTCATCCCATTCCATCACATGAGGCAGGATATTGGTGCGGGCAAACTGGCGGGCGCTCTCTTCTATGATCTTGTGATCATGGGCCAGGTGATGAGTTGTTGTCATAAAAACAGGATGCTGTGGAGGCGTAAAGATAAATATCCTTTCCTAAACGGTCCGGGACGGTTCAAGGATGGCCGGATTAGCCAATTTGGAATGCAGTTAATTGGATATTTATATCTTCACTTTCAGTCATCGCAGGCCAATAAAGCATTCTTTGGCTAATTCACTTCTCACCCTATTTATTTTATGCTCACTTCTACCAGGTATTTTTTGATTCTTGCTTTGCTCTTCCTTCAGGCCACAAGTTTTTCACAAATCTATTCCGGCACCGGCGGTATCATAAACGATGATGGATCTATTAACGATTATTCCATAGTCATTAACGATTTGTCACCGGATACTTTAAGTGAGCAGCATGGGCTTAAGCAAGTGTGTATTAATCTCACTCATTCATGGGTATCTGACCTGGATATCCGGTTGATATCTCCATCAGGAGCGAATATCCTGCTTACTTCTGCGATGGGAGGTGATGGCGACAACTATGAATTTACTTGTTTCAACATGGATGCGGGGAGTCATATCATAAGAGGTTATGCACCTTATCACGGATCGTACAGGCCATTTACTCCATTGGGGGATGCCAATAACGGCTTATCTGGCAATGGTACCTGGACCTTGCGCATCTTAGATACCTATGCATATGCTGATGGTGGTGATATGATCGGCTGGAGCTTAACCTTTGATGAGGATGCTCCTGCAAAAGAAGCGTATACACCTACGTCATTGCCCATCATCGTTATGGAAACTGATCACATTACGGTACCCAACGAACCGAAGATTCCTGGCCGTATCAAAGTGATCGATGATGCCAATGGAAACTTAAATAGTTATCCAGGTCCTACAGTGTTTGAAAGCCATATGGCTATTGAAGTGAGAGGTTCTTCTTCGCAGAGTTTCCCAAAAAAGAGCTACAGTTTTGAAACACAGGATGAAGATGGGGATGATCTTGAAACACCTCTGCTTGGCTTGCCTAAAGAAGAAGACTGGATTCTGTATGCACCTTATACTGACAAATCATTTCTGAGAGATGCACTTACGTATTATATGGGACGTGCTGTGGGTGGATATGCACCGCGTACTGAAGCATGTGAACTTGTACTGAACGGAGATTACATGGGTGTGTATTGGCTGGAAGAAAAAATCAAACGTGATAAGAATAGGGTAGATATCAAAAAACTAAATCCTGTAGATACCTTAGGAGATGCATTAACAGGAGGATATATTCTTAAAATTGATCGCCATGATGGAGATGGCACCTACTTCGTTTCCAATTTTGAAGGGAGTAACCCGGCCGAAGAAGTATTCGTGGTTTATGAAGAACCTGAAGGGCCTGATATGCATCCAAAACAGCAGGCATACATTCAGGATTTGTACAATGACTTTGAGGCCGCATTGTTTGGAGACGATTTCGCTGATCCTCAAATCGGGTATCGGAGATATCTTGATATAGAGTCATTAGTGGATTATTTTATTGTATGTGAAATTGGTCACAACGTAGATGCTTACCGGCTGAGTACATTTTTCTATAAGGATCGAAATTCCATTGATTCCCTATTTCATTTAGGTCCTCTGTGGGATTTTAACCTGGCTTATGGAAATGTTGATTATTGCGAATGCCAAACTGTGGAAGGCTGGGCATATGAACATAGTACTGCATGTGGCAATACTCCATTGTGGTGGGGTAGGTTAATGGAAGACAGTTATTTCCGTGACAAAGTGAAATGTCGTTACGATACTTTAAGGCAAACTGCACTGAGTACAAGCAACCTGATGAATTACCTTGATGACCAGGCCGATTTGCTTGATGGACCATCTGAAAGGAATTATCAAAAATGGCCGATTCTTGGAATTTATGTTTGGCCTAATAATTTTATCGGGGATACCTACCACGAAGAAGCTAATTATTTGAAGCAGTGGGTCAACGGTAGAATGCAATGGATGGATGAAAACATCATGGGAGAATGTCTTCCAATCACAAGTGTTTATGACTGGGAAGAATCAGGACTGAAGCTGAGTCCTAATCCTGCAACAGATGCCTTTACGATTCAATCCACATCCAAAAGAGGTGAGTCATTTGAGATCGCCATCATGACCATAGAGGGTGTTGAATGCACGAGGTTGAAGCATGTCAACGTGGGTGAACAGGTTGACATCACAGCATTGGTATCAGGGATGTATATCGTCAACCTGTTGGATCAAAACGGAAAATGGATTCAGCAAAAGCTGGTTATACCATAAGCTTTATCACTGACCAAAGAGGTCTGCGTTTAAGGCTTCGAGGGCCTGTTGCTTGTACTGTGAGTCAATCAATACCGAGATATTGCTTTCACTTCCTCCTGATGAGATCATTCGGATTGGAATATTCTTAAGTGGATTGAGTACTTGTACAGCGATACCGGCATCTCCTTTTCTGAAATCACCAACTACACAGATGATGGTTTGTCCCTTATCCACAGTGATCGAACTGTAATCCTTGAGTTCATCCACGATTTTGTCGAGATTGGTATCATCATCAATAGTCAGACTCACAGCAACTTCTGCAGTTGTAATCATGTCCACCGAAGTTTTATGCTTTTCAAACACTTCGAAAAGCTTGCGTAGGAAACCATGTGCCATGAGCATGTGCGAAGACCTGATATTGATGGCTATAATTCCATCTTTGGCAGCTACAGCTTTTGGTCCACCTTTGTCAGATATATTTTCGCGATGGATGATAGTGCCTTCTGCGTCCGGATTGAGGGTGTTTAATAGACGGATAGGTACTTCGGCTTCACGTGCGGGACGAACACACAATGGATGCAGGATCTTGGCTCCGAAATAAGCAAGCTCTGCAGCTTCCGCATAACTCAACTCATCGATGCGACTTGTTTTTTTAACAATGCGTGGATCATTGTTGTGAACACCGTCGATATCGGTCCAGATCTGGATTTCATCCGCGAGTAATGCAGCACCGATGATGGTTGCAGAATAATCGCTTCCACCACGACGAAGGTTATCAACCATGCCTTGTTCGTTGCGACAGATATAACCTTGCGTGACATAGATTTTCTTATCACCAGTACGATCAAGCACATCAGGTAAAAGTTTCTTAATGCTGTCCATATCTGGTTCACCTTCGCGGATGCGCATGAAATCAAGCGCAGGCAAGTAAGCAGCATTGATGCCGAGTTCTACCATCAATAAGCTGAAAAGAGAAGTAGACATGATCTCTCCATAAGCCACAAACCATTTCTCATCACGAGGAGTTGGTTTGAGTAAAGCTTCACCTAATGCAAAAAATGTTTTCTCCAGAAATTCATTCGCCGCTTCACGACAATCTACATTGGTAAACAACTCTTCCACGTAAAGTTGATACTGACGCTCCATATCGGAAATGATCTTCTTTCCTTCATCCATGGTAGCGGCAGACAAACGGATCAATGTATCTGTAGTACCTGAGACAGCAGAAAGCACAACCACTTTCTGATGGTCATCCCGGGTGATCAGGTTAGCTACTGATTTCATTCTTTCGGCATTACCGAGGGAGGTGCCTCCGAATTTGTATACAATCATTGTCAGGTATCGAGTTTGAGGCAGCAAAGGTAAAACGAAAAGGGCGAAAGGAGCAAGGGAGATTAAAGATGGCGTAGCCATCTTATTTTGCAAATCAGAAATTTGCTGTCGCGAAAGCTTAGGTGCAACCTAAGCTTAACATTAGCTTTTTAAATGCAATGACTTCGTCATTGCATTTAGACATAAATCGCCGATCGCCGATCGCCGATCGCCGATCGCCGATCACCGATCACCGATCACCACTCGAGTATTTCTCTTTCCACCAATGCTTTATCCTCGCCTCAATCTCTTTTTCATGTTTATTCTCGCCCGGATGATAGAAGACCGTGCCGGCAACATCATCGGGCATAAATTCCTGGTTGGCGAAATTGCCTTCGTAGCCATGGCTGTATTGGTAACCTGAACCATAACCAAGATTTTTCATGAGTTGGGTAGGGGTGTTTCTTAGTGCTAATGGAACAGGTAAAGGACCTGAGCTTGCCACCGTTTGCATCGCTGCGCTTATTGCTTCGTAGGCTGAATTGGATTTTGGACTGGTGGCCAGGTAGATGGCCGTTTGTGATAAGATAATGCGCGCTTCAGGCATGCCGACAAACTGAATCGCATCGGCATTGGCTTGAGCAAGTAGGATCGCATTTGGATTTGCTAGGCCGATATCTTCTGCGGCAAGGATCAACATGCGACGGGAGATAAATTTTATGTCTTCACCTCCATGCAACATTCTCGCCAACCAATATACAGCCGCATTTGGATCAGAACCCCTGATGGATTTTATAAACGCCGATATAATATCATAATGCTGATCACCACCTTTATCATAGAAAGCGATGTTTTGCTGAATAGCTGAAAGAACATTTTGATCATTGATGACAACAGGCTCTTCCTCTTGATTGGTGATCAATTCCAAGGCAGATAAAAGTTTCCGTGCATCACCTCCAGTCAGCATTAGAAGCGCATTGTCTTCGTCCACACGAATTTCCTTTTTGCGAAGCTCTACATCTTCTTGAATAGCCTTGTGCATCAATTTTCTGAGCGTTTCTTCATCCAGGGGCTTCAGGACATAGACATGACACCTTGAAAGAAGAGCCGAGATGACTTCGAAAGAAGGGTTTTCCGTAGTGGCTCCAATGAGGGTGATCGTTCCGTCCTCTACAGCTCCGAGGAGGCTGTCCTGCTGGGATTTGCTGAAACGATGGATCTCATCAATAAACATGATTGGTCCGGCACGGTCGAAAAAGCGTTGCTTTTTAGCCTGGTCGATGGCTTCCCTGATATCCTTTACGCCGCTATTGATGGCTGAAAGTGGGATAAAAGGTCGATCCACAGCTCCGGCAATGACCCTGGCAAGGGTCGTTTTGCCTACTCCGGGTGGTCCCCAGAGGATCATGGACGGTAGTTTTCCGGATTTTATGGCCTTCATCAGGACCGCCCCCTCGCTAATCAGGTGCTCCTGGCCCAGAATTTCAGCCAGGATACGGGGCCTCATCCGCTCAGCCAATGGAATTACAGACATTTTGATAAAATATATAAGAAAATTTACCCCTAAGCCCAACCTATGGGCCCTGAATCTCGTACTATGGGATGAAACCGTTTAATTTCGAAACCAATTTAATGGATAAAGTATGTTCGACAAAAAACTTTTACTGATTTCCCTCCTAACTGTAATGTCATGGCTCGGTGCCATGGCGCAAAATAATGTAATTGTACACGGTATAGTCTCCAATGAAAATGGCAGCCCAGAAAGCGGTGTCAACATTGTCGTTTCTGTATTTTTTGCAGATTCAACTGCAGGCTGGTATTCTGAAGTCACAGATACAGCAGGATATTATTCTGTGGATATTATAACACCAGACCAGAACTACCTTGGTTGGGTGGAAGTAAGCATGGTAGACTGCTGGGGTACCACCCAAAGTTTGTTTTTTACTATCATGAATGGGAATGAAGTTTTTCAGGCGGATTTCGCTTATTGCGAATGGATCCAACCTGATTCTTGCGCTATGTTCATCGTGGAAGAATGGCTAAACGGAGATTCTATTCTCCTCACTGCATGGATTCCTCCCGGCACCACAGCCGATTTCTTATGGAATACAGGTGAGTCGTCACAATATATAGTACCACCGGTTTCAGGTAGCTATTGTGTGACCGCTACGTTTGGTTCAGGTTGTGCCATCACAGATTGTATTGATGTGTGGATTGATTCTACTAGTTGCTTTTCGTATATCGTGTCGACAAACAATAGCGACAACACTTTCAATCTTGAAGCCGTTGTCGGTTTCGGCCAGGCTCCATTTTCCTATCTATGGTCCAATGGAGAAACGTTTCAAGTTATTGACAGTGTCCCTGCTGGTACATATTGTGTAACACTTACGGATGCTACCGGATGCACATACACTGCGTGCACGATTGTAGAAGATATCAATTTCTGTGAGACCTGGATTTACGAACAACCTAACGGTTCATTATATGCTGAAGGATTCGGAGCGAATCCATTAGAATTTGTTTGGAGCACAGGTGATACCGGTCAGGTACTTTATGTAAATGCATCCGGTCTTTACTGCGTGACCATGACAGATGCTGAAGGATGTGTATCCTCCTCTTGTTATGATTATTACTACCCAGTAGATTCATGCTACGTTTATGTTAATGCCTTTGTCACTGATTCAAATCAGTTTTCACTTACGGCGATTCCATATACAAGTGCAGAATCATGGTCATTCCTGTGGAGCACCGGTGAAACAACCGATGTTATATACCCAACGGACCCTACAACATCCTATTGCGTGACGATGACCGATTCAGAAGGTTGCCAAAGTGTAGGCTGCTATGATGTCGGTAACTGGTGCTATGCATGGATTAATCTCCAATACATCGATACGACAACAGCCATACTGGATATTTATACCAATCCTATATTTAATGTCCCTGGATATCAACCAAGCTACCAGTGGTCAACTGGTGATACAACACAATATGTGACCGTCAACGAATCAGGTACATATTGTGCTACAGTGACTATAGGTACTGAATGCGTTACAGAGACATGCGTTTATGTTGACTTTGACAGTCTAAGCAATGATTGTTCTGTATGGGTGATTCAATATCCCGACAGTTCTGGTCAGTGGTATGCAGAAGCATATACATGGGGCTGGGGATTATTTGATTACAACTGGTCTAACGGAGATACAACTCCTGTAACCCTTATCGAAAATCCTGCTGAACAAACTTGTGTTACGGTTACATCCACCTTTGGATGTGAATCTGTAGCATGCACTGATACTTTGTACTTACCATGTGAAGCATTTATTTCAGTATACTATACTTCTGACACGGAGGCTACTTTAACTGCGACTGTCTGGAATGATCCTACACAGAATGCGACATTCCTTTGGAGTACAGGAGAAACAGGGCCAGAGATCACAGTTTCTGAAGAAGGTACGTATTGCGTTACCACAATGGCAGGTGGTTGTGTGAAAACGACATGTGTCGATGTGTACTTCTGGAATCAGGATTCTTGTGGCGTTTGGATTTCTGAAGATCCTTCACAAGGTTCAGGCATCCTGTACATTGCACATGCATGGGGTGTTTATCCATTCCAATATCTCTGGTCAAATGGTGCTACATCAGATAGCGTATTTGTTGATTTTGGTATCCATGATCTTTGTGTAACCATTACAGATGCTGTTGGTTGTGTTTCAACCGGCTGCAATTACAAAGCAGACAGTTGTTATGTGCAATTGTATTACACAGACGTTCCTGTACCATCAATCCAGATTTATTCTTCAGATCCAATTGCATCTGTATATTGGTCAACTGGAGATACATTGCAATGGCTGGAAATTTCAGAGCCAGGAACCTATTGTGCAACCGTAACCACCATCCTTGGTTGTGTAAACACGTCTTGCATTACTGTTGACACGTTGATACCAACAGAAGGATTAAATGTTATTAACGGGTATGTATTTGGTGATACGCTTTCCGCACCTCTTGTAGGACATGTATATGCTTACTTGTTGAATCCAAATACTGGAAACGATTATGATTTGATTGACTCAGCGCAGATCGGTGATTATGGATTTTATAATTTCCCTGATTTGCCAGATGGTGTATATCTGTTAAAAGCAGAATTGTCAGAAGGTTCGCCTAGCGAAGATGCCTACTTGCCAACATATCACCTCAATAGTACAAACTGGGAAGAAGCAACACCACATGCATTGCCTAACTGGTTGCCTGTGACTACAGATATTTATCTGAAGAAAGCAACAGGGTTAACGGGTGGTGGAGTGATTGGTGGTTTTGTGACTGATCCACAGCATCTGTTTGCAGGTGAAGATTTAGAATCAAGAGGCCTAAATGGTTTAGGTCATGTAGAAGTTATACTTAAAGATGCACAAGGTGAGCCGCTGCAATTTGCATGGACTTTGTCTGATGGATCTTTCCGTTTCCCTGGATTACCATGGGGAACATACAGAATCAGCTATGATATTCCGGGTCTTACTTCTCCGGATATCTGGGTGACGATTTCAGAAGAAACACCTGAACGTCTGAACATAACTTTGATTGTAGAAGGTACAGTTGCAGTTGAAGAACCAGTACGCGAAGAAATCAAGCTTTAACCTAACCCTGCTTCACAAGAAGTTAACATTCCATTGACTGGAACGTTTGCTAAAGTGGATGTACAAGTGATGGATATGCAAGGAAAATTAGTGTACGCAGGCAGCGTAAGGAATACAAATAGTGTCATTACTGTAGACGTCGCATCTTTTGCACCTGGATTATATCATATTAATCTCAGCAGCGAGCAAGGTCTCTTCTACGGACGTTTTGTAAAACAAGATTAATGGGAAAGATCCCGAAGATCTCTTATTGAGCAAAGGGCTGCCGGCAAGTCATTTAGAGGGAATGACAAGCTGGCGGCCTTTTCTGCATTATGTATGAAGGTAGACGAGCAATTGATCAACGAGTGTATCCGGGGTGACCGGAAAGCTCAGCTAAGGCTGTATGATCAGTGCTATTCGTATATGATGTCTATCTGCATCCGGTATTGCAAGGATAAGCATGAAGCAGGATCAAGGTTGAATCTCAGTTTTCTCAAAGTACTACAACACCTCGACCAGTTTGACCGCAATGGTTCATTCAAGGCCTGGGTTTCCAAAATCACCCTACGCAGTATCATAGACGAATTCAGGGCCCAGCAAAAACATTACAAGCAACACGTCTATTTCGGACAGCTCGGCCAGGATTTAGATTTACCGCATGAAGAAGATAGCCACATCGCACGCGAGACGGATATCAACTACCTGATGTCTATCATTGCAAAGTTGCCCCCAATGGATAAAGAAGTATTTAATCTCTTTGCCATTGATGGTTACGCACATAAAGAAATCGCTGCAATGCTGAATATATCAGAAGGTACATCCAAATGGCATGTGCATGAAGCGAGAAAGAAGATCAGAGAAACATTAGTTAATGCATCTAAAACAGCATCATTGAAATGAAAGAGGAATTCGATGATATCCTGAAAAGGAAATGGGAGGAGCAACATTTTCCGGTGGATGAAGGCCATCGTGAAGATATGATTGCCCTGCTCAATGGTAAGAAGAGGCGGAAGATGATTCCGATATGGTGGCTTGGCGGCTTGGGTTTGGCAGCCATCTTTGCCGGCTATTTTCTTACCATGCAAGGTGATAGTAACACCCCTGCTTTAGATAATACTGTTTTGGAAAGTCGCGAAGTACAGACCACCGATGGAACCAATTTACAAAGTGAAGCAAGCAATACTGAAAACAATCATACGCCTTCCTCTTTACAGGCAAATGAAAGTAAAGCTTCAGTTAATACCACAGTGGTTAATCCTTCATCAACCACTCTTTCAAACAATGCAATTCCTTCAAAAGCAAAAAATGTAAACGCAAAATCTGCTAATCAAGATAAGTCATCTAATATCCAGGATAAATCATCTGTTCAGCAAAAAGCAAACGCTAATAATCAGACGAAACCAATTACCCAGGTTGATCAGCATTCTTCCTCAACACCTACAGGTGTTGGTTCCACACCAAGTAATGTTTATCAGGTGGATGAAGAAGCTGCAAAATCTTATCAAATTATTTCCACAGCCGCGGCAGTAACCATCGAACCTGAAACCAGGTATGATGTCAACGTGGCGGATATATTTCTACCTGATTTTACGGGTATAGTATATTCGAATGATGACTTGCCTGCAGATACAAAGCCAAATACATCGTTTAAAAAATCTTTTTATCTCTTTGGTGAGACAGGGGTAGGAATGATCTTCGCGTCTAAACCCGACTATACATCTGGTTGGAAATTCAGAGCAGGTGTTGGAGGAGGATATAAGCTGAATCCTAAAGTTCAAGTCTCTTTATCTCTAGGGTATTTGCTTCAAGCTGGTGGATTTGATTTCCAACGTTCATCGACTGTTAATCAAGCAGGCTTCGGCGCGCGTAGCAGCTTTAATACACTTACTCCGGACAAATTGCATTACGTCTACTCACGAGCAGGTGTGCAATACCGGATCAAGAGACATGTGTTTGGTGTTCATGGTGGCTTCCAATATCTCTATGGTTCGCAAGGGGAGTTGGTCACTCAAGTGAATGATCAATTTGCTAGCGGTACTACAGAAACTTCTGAATATACCTGGCTGGTCACAGATGGGTTGCGTAAAATGAATTGGACGGCTGATGTATCTTATGGGTATCAACTAACGCCAAGATTGTTTGCGAGTGCGGGAGCAGACTTTTATTTCGCACCGATTACTATTGAAGATGCAGCTTTAGCGCAGGATGGTTATTACTGGAAAGGGGCATATGCACCTGTGCATCCATTTATCACTTTAAATTATTTGATCTATGCAGGACATTAAGCAGATCATCATGGGGCTATTGCTCCTTGTCGGATCATTGGCTTCATGTGTCAAGGATCCAAAAGACATTCCACCTGGAGTTACGGAGAGCCCTGATTTTGGCATGAAAGCCAATTTTGGAAATGAGGCTATTGATATAAATTCAGGTACTGATCAATGGACGATGCTACCAGTTGTTGGGCATCAAGATTCCTTAGATGTGTATACGGCTGTATTTAGTAAAGACGGCTGTTTGGATCAATGCCAATCATCGTGGACCTTTCATTTTTACCAGGCATTACCCGATCAAGTAGATCCTGCCGCAGATTTTAATAACACCATTAAGCCAGGTGAAAAGCCATTAGTGTTATCTGACCAAGAGCTGGACAGTTTTGATATTCAATTGTCAACTCACCCTGGACTTTTTATGAGTGGATTCAGTTTTTGGGATGATTCTTTGGCAGGCACAATAACGTATGAACATAAGTATAGAACTGTTCTTGGATACCAGGATAGTCTAGGTGTTTGTTTTCAATCACTGGTCTATACCGGTTGCCAATATATGCAGTGTGTCTATTTTGACCCGGCTACGTTGATACCTTGTATTGTTTCCATTGACGCCAGGGTGGATGGGCAATATGTCAGTTTGAGTGTGCGGCCGCAAGGAACACCTCCTTTCAAGTATCAATGGTATAATGAAGCCACTTCACAAAGTATTGTTGTACGCCTTCAGGATAGTTTTAATGTAGCTGATATCTATGCTGGTGTGATCGTTACTGATGCATTAGGAAATAAGGCTGAATTATTGCAAACCGTACGTTACCAGGATGGAATCGTAGATGCTTGTTATTTTCCTA
>Ga0157380_10001291_pt1 | contig 16301 bp, 8 predicted proteins | sample S35metaG_FD_119757 | JGI IMG/M metagenome (GOLD analysis project Ga0157380, IMG submission 119757) | Switchgrass rhizosphere microbial communities from Kellogg Biological Station, Michigan, USA - S3-5 metaG | ecosystem: Host-associated > Plants > Roots > Rhizosphere > Soil | place: USA: Michigan... | reverse complement strand
TCTCTCGAGCGAGCAACCGCCGTCGTAAAAGTGACGCTGGCACTTTCAACCGAATGAAAGTGCCAGCGTCACTTTTACGACGGCGGTTGCTCGCTCGAGAGACGAAGCGATTACGCTCGCCGACAAGTATTTGGATCGTGATACTTGTCGGCGAGCGTAATCGCTTCGTCTCTCGAGCGAGCAACCGCCGTCGTAAAAGTGACGCTGGCACTTTCATTCGGTTGTAAGCGAATGCGGCAGCGTAGACTGAAAACTGGATCAAGAACTGCGCCAACCGTATTTGAAAGCGGTCGTTCTTCCATCACTGCCACAGGCTCGGAAACCGTGTGACCTCTGCCGAGAAAGCGGCCGCGATCAGTTTCATACTGCACAGCGCCTATCATCGATCTTTCAACCATCACCACATGAACGCCCCAAATCGGATCTTCATCACCCGAATACTGGCGTCGATGAGCCAACAAGGCATTGTGTGGATGCAGAAACTCGGTTTCGATAAAGAGGTTGCCAAACGCGGGATGCGCGGCATCGGCTGCGGGCGGCGCCAGGACAACTTCAGCATAGCTGGTGAGCTCGATTTCGCTCGTGCGGCTGGTGTTGTTTGAAATCGTCACCTGCCTAACTTCGGCATTCACCTCGGGTGAAACCACTATCTGCGTGTGGGTGACGAAGCCGGCATCCTCGCGCCAGAAATCCACTTTATCTTCAGCGAAAGTTGCTTCGTAGGAGGTTGGCTTACGGTTGACTGGCTGCTGTCCCGCCGACCAGACGGCCCCGCTCTGAATATCGCGCAGATAAATGAACGTGCCCCAATTGTCTCTGGTCACATCTTCGCGCCAGCGCGTTACCGCTCGTGCGGCACACAGCGAATAGCCCGACCCTGCGGCGGTCATCATCACGTGATAGTTTCCATTAGTCAGCAATTGTGTCCGCGGATTTGACTGATCGGCGCCCAGGTAGATTCGCGCCACTGAACCAGCGATGTCTCGAGCTACGCGGCCAATCAATACTTCTTCGGCGCGAGGCCGCGTTGCGGGAACTCCCTGCGGGATTCGCTCTTGCAGCAACAAGTCGGTGGCGCGAACGAGTGGGTCGGCGTGAAATCGACTCTCCATTCGACCGTTGTGCAACACATTATCGAGGGCAACGAGGCTCATGCCCTGGTGATGGGCCATGAAAGCGCGGATCAGGACGAGTCTTTGATTCTGGGGAAGACGATCTGAGGTGTAATCAATCGATTCGTAATACCCGTAACGTCCGAGCGCACCCTCGCGCCGCAAATGCAGAAGATTTGAAATCGCAGCTGCAGCGTCAACACGCGCAGCCAACATCGTCGCATAAGGCGCGACTACCAGATCCTGAACCAGGCCGCGCTTCAAACCTAAACCAGGAACACCAAACGGTGCGTACTGGTAGTTCAAATTCAAATCGCGCGCGTTGTAAGCCGATTCAGAGATTCCCCAGGGAACGCCTCTTTCTTCGCCATACTCAATCTGGCGTCTGACGACGGCTCGATGGGTTTGGTCCAGAAGCGTGGAGGAGTAGCTGTTCATGACGAGCATCGGCATCAGATACTCGAACATTGTTCCAGTCCACGAGATAAGTGCCCGCGAACGATGAACCAGAGTTAGTTGCCTGCCAAGTCGGAACCAATGATCCTGTGGAACATCGCCTTTGCCGATACTGATGAAACTGGCGAGTCGTGCTTCAGAAGCCAGCAAGTCGTAGTAAGAGTTATCGGGCTTTAGTTCAGCTACGTTGTAACCAATGGTGAATAGCTCGCGATCTTTATCGAGCAGGAACGAGAAATTCATCTCGTGAAACAGCTCGTCACATCGTTGCGCCAAGCGCCGCAACCGCACCAAAAGATCATTAGCTGCGTTAGGCGCGCTTTGAATTCTTTCTGCCAACTCCTTCAAATCGCTACTGGCTACCAGGCCAACCGGAGTTTTGTTAACGCTTTCCAGCTCACCCAGGAGAGCTGCGAGTTCAACCATTAAGTCGTCGCAGCGTTGTGAAACTTCGGAGAGCGGCAGATTCTGATCTATGAGGTTCTTTATGACTGTCCAACGTTCCTGCGCCGCTGTGCTTGCACTCTGAACCAGGGTATCGATATCGATCGTCCTGACTTCGGCCCAGGGGACTACCGTAGTCAAGTCACGCCTTAGTCCACGCAGTTGGTGGCGTAGAGCGCTGATCCACCAACTCAGATCAGTGAAACTCTCGGCCCCATGTTCGAGAGTAAGCGCGCCGACAATGTCTTCAATGGTGCCCGCCCGGCGACTCAGCGCATCGAACAGCGTGGCCCAACTCGTCAGCGTGGTAGGCGCTTGAGCCGACACCAGCCTTTTGCAAGTCTCGATTTCTTCTCGGAGATGCTTGATAGTGATGACTTCAGTGCGTTGCCGAATGGTGCCGAGCCGAGTCGACTCTTCACTGATTAGCTCAATCGTGTCCGCCAGACCTTGAATAGTTGACTCGCTGAAGATTGGCTTGTCTTGCAGCTCAATGCACATTTGTTTCAGCGCAATCAGATGACCCGCTAGATTGCCGCTGTCGACTGTGGAAATGTATTGGGGCAGCAATGGCTCGAGCGAGCGGGTGTCATACCAATTGAAGAAGTGGCCTCGGAACTTCTGCATTTTTGCCAAAGTCACGAATGTCAGTTCCTGGCGTTCGATTAGCTCAAGCGCGCCAACGTAACCAAGATCGTACGCGGCGGCGGTGGAGATTAGGAGTAACCCAATGTTCGTCGGTGAAGTGCGATGCGCGACCACTGGCGTTGGATCTTCCTGAAAATTGTCGGGCGGCAGCCAGTTGTCTTCCGCCCCAACAAAAGTCTCGAAGAATCGCCAGGTCCGTCGCGCAATCAAACGGGCGAATCGCACTTCTTCATCTCCGAGTTCGACTCGCTTATCGTCAGCCCGGCGACTTACCCACCAGGCAACGAGTGGGGAGGCGAGCCAGGCTGCGAGAAACGGTGCCGCATCGTCAGCCGCTCCAGGTCTCATCCACAGAATCAAACCGAACGCACCGAGCGTGAGTGGAATGACCGGCCACATGAATCGAATCATTGAACTCAGATTGTGATTGCTTGCCTTCTCGGCGTCGGCGGCGGTTACCCATTCCAGCTTGCCCTTGTGAGATATGAACCCGCGGTAAAGGACGAGCGCGATTGCATCGATCATCAAATACGCCTGATGAGCGATGAACGTGAACGTCAAGGCAAACTGTGCCGTGTTTGTCCGCAGGCCACCCCAGACACCCCAGAAGTGACTTGTCCAAGGAATGCCGCGCGGATGAGTCATCACTCCGGTAGTGACGTGGAGATAAGCAGGAAACGCCATCGTGACCAGCACAACCAAGCTCCACAACCATGGTGACCCCGGAAATATCGTCCACGAAGCTAACAGCCAAAGGACAATCGCCGGCGCCGTGAGGCTACGACGAAGGTTGTCGAAAATTTTCCATCGAGAGATTAGCGGCAAGACATTGCGCACCTTGCGGCCACGATCATCGGGAACGTGACGACCCATCCACGCAACGATTTGCCAATCACCCCGGGTCCAGCGATGTTGGCGCTTCGCATAAGTGTCGTAGTGCGGAGGGTAATCATCGAGAAGCTCGATATCAGTTACCAGAGCCGCTCGTGCAAACAACGACTCAAATAAATCGTGACTAAGTAAAGTGTTCTCTGGAACCCGCGACGCGAGGGTTTGTTCAAAGCTATCGACTTCGTACAAGCCTTTACCGGTGTAGCTGCCTTCACCAAACAGATCCTGATACACATCCGAAACCGCGGTCGTGTAAGGATCGATGCCCGTATTTCCGGAAAAAATCCCGGCGAATCTCGATTCACATGAACTGAGGAGCGAGACACTGACGCGTGGTTGAAGAATGCCGTAGCCGCGCCTGAGGCGGTTGACTTTGCTATCAAGCACTGGACGGTTGAGAGGATGTAGGGCTGTGCCAATCAGGCGGCGAGCGACGTCTCGCGGTAGCTGTGTGTCGGAATCAAGTGTGATTACGAAACGCACGTCCTTGAGCCGGCTCGTATCACCCGTCTGGACGATAAAACTCGTGTCATGCTGGCCGCGGATAAGCTGATTCAGTTCGTGCAACTTGCCACGCTTTCGCTCCCAACCCATCCATTTTTCTTCTCCGGGATTCCAGAGACGACGTCGATGAAAGAAATAAAACCGTGACCAACCTGACTCGAGCCCCTTTCCGTAGGTGGAATTCAGACGCTCGATCCCGGCCAGAGCTGCTTCCAATAATGGTTCGTCCTCCGGCAGCTCAGGCTCAGTGGCGTCGCTAAAGTCGCTCAGTATCGCAAAGTGAATGTGGTTGTCCTGGTTCGCCAGAAACAAGACCTCGAGCTTTTCGATCAGTTTCTCAACGACATCGAGGTTCGAGATGATCGTGGGCACGACTACAAGAGTTCGAGCGTTCGCTGGTATGCCCTCTGAGGTATCCATGCGAGGTAGCACGCGAGGTTCAAAGACGTGAGTGATATCAAAGTTGAGGACGCTCAGCGCCAGATCGCTCGCAGGCAACAACGCAAGTATCCCCATCAAAATCATCACCGGCCAACTGCCACCTTGGCGGGAGAGCATGATCCCAAGAAAGGCGAGCATCAGCACCGTAAGAAAAGTAAGCGTGCCGAGATAGACGAAAGTCGGGTGACGCAAAACCCAGCGGGCGATGCGCTCACCAATCCTGGGCCGATAGTTGAAGGCTGACTCTAATTGCGATTTGCCGGAATCAATCAGAAAGTACCCAACATGGCTTTCGAAACCAGCTGAGCTTGAATCCCCGGACGCTGACTTTCGCGCCAGATCAACGGTGGCCTTTGCGATTTCGACTTCAGGAACGTTAGTTCGCTTGCTGATCTTTTCGATTACATGCCGGTATCGATCGCGGCTGGCGAACTCCATGTTGGCGTATGAGCCGGTCGGATCCTGGCCGAGGATTGGCTCGATCAAACTCACCTTTTCAAAGAAGTCCCGCCAGTCGAGCGTAGACAAGAGGCGCATGCTGGTGATGATGTTTCCGACCGTGACCTGAGCGGCCGCCTGACGTTGATGCTCGCCATGCATCAGATGCTCGATACTGTTGCCTTGTCGTTGGAGCTGCTTTTCTATCCAATCGAAGACCGGTGTGATCGAGGTATCCTGATCGCGCAGACGCTGCATTAACTGCACAGTGAAAGCACGGTGTATTCGGTCCCACCGCTCGAAGCGATCAGCAACCAGCGACACCGGGTCATAACCCTGGGTCGCAGTAAGTTCGAGGAGCTTGTCGGCAAAGTGATCGGCTTCATCCTTCTCAGAGCGCCAGCGTACGATCTGTGTTGCCAGGCGGCGAAGATTCTCCACCAGCGCCAGACGCAAGCTAATGGCTACGGCCCACAACTCGCCGATAGTCAGCGCTGAGACGGACTGATATGCAATGATGAAACGTTTCAGAGTTGCCGGATCAAGACGGCTATCGGTGTGGGCGATCAGCGCCAGAGCGACGACATAAATGCGCGGATGATCCGCGAAGTCGCCGTCTCCGAGTTTTGGAAGCTCGTTGTAATAACCTTTCGGGAGATCCTCTCGAATCTCACGCAGCTGCTCTTCTACGATGTGGAAGTTGTCGAGCAGCCACTCAGCAGCGGGCGACATCGACTCGCCCTTGCGTACGGCTTCAACAAGAGCTCGATAGGCAATGACAAGTTTGCGGCCGTTATCTTCGAGTCGCGGCAACAGACGGGCGCGACCTTTCTTTTTGACGGTGCGATGTTCGGCAGCGAGCGAGTGAGCGTATTGCTCGAGTCTCTCCACACTGAAAAGCTCGGCGCGAATCGGATCTTCGCCCGTGTAATCGATGGAGTTAGATTCCCCCCGATTGGCTCGACGCAAATCAACCATAAGTCGGATAAAAATCTAGTTGGGGGATAATGCCGGCTGTGCAGAGCTTGCGATGTTACGCAGGGGACACAACGAAACGCGCGAGTTGTATTGCAGGCATCAGCATGATACTCGATCTCAACGAAAATCGGGTGTAGGAGTTAAGGTGTCGGGTGTAGAAGGTCTGCTTCACACCTAACTCGAACTCATACCGATTTTCCATTTGTCATTTATCATTTTTCCTTTGCCATTGGTGGGTCCAAGGGTGGAAGTGCAAGGTGATTTTGGTTTTCGCTCCTACGGAGCGAGATGTTTATAGGAAATTTGCGTTTTGACACCCTGAGGCCTTTAGGAGCCGGAGTGAAAACTCAATCAGGCGACCACGATTGCCACGCTGCATGCTCCTAAAGGAGCGAGATCTTTTGGGATGAGTTCTCTTGCTATAAACATTTCGCTCCGTTGGAGCGAAAACCAAAATCACGTCGCACTTTTACCTGGACCCCACCAATGGCAAATGAAAGTTTTGGAAAATGAAAAATGACAGATGACAAATGGAAAATCGGCATGAGTCCCATGCGTTGGGACTGGTACGACTTCTTAACCTACTGACGATTTGAGTGTGGGGCGACCTTACACCCCACCCGACTCCCTACACCCTATCTGTCCTGATCGCCGCGGTCACCCTGTCCTGAAGGAACTTTCGTCTTGGCGTGATGTTTACGATCTTCCGCCAGCGACTTGCCAACGTCGACAACTTCGTCAAATTGTCCTTTGTCGTTACGGCGTACGTATCGCTTATCGTTTCCAGTATCGATTAACTCACGATGGCTTTTTGAGTGTGATTTTTCTGTCATGATGCCCTTTCTCTTTATGACCCCAAGTGAAACGTGCGAGGTAGGGCTGCGGTTGAGACGGAATTTCTAAGCGGTTGGTCTTGCGAAAACCCTCAGGTGAACCAACCGACCATTTTGTTTCGTGCGCCTACTCGCTACACCCTACCTCTACACGCTTCCCCTAGTGTGTATATCTCCGGTACATCGACCGGTTGAATTATGTTTAGTTACGAACCACAAAAGCGCTCTGCTTCTGCCGATTCCATTGATTGGCAACATGAATGCCACCGTATTTAACCTCTGTCTCGCCGAAATCGCCTCGCTAAAATCAACAAATCCAACTCGTATCCATTGAACTGAAAACGACGGAGCAGCAATTGCATTGACCGCTCACGAGCGAACTTTTGCGGGGGTCTATAACTGTGGCGGCTTCAGCAGCATCACTACAACCAAACGCAATCCAGGGTGAGCTCGGCGCAGTGAGAGACAGCAGCGTCTCGCTATCCGCAAGGCAGCAACTCATCGAAAAGATCAAAAGTAACGTGATGGCTTGGACTAAATGGAATCAAACAGAGTTATCGGATAAATCAGCGCAACCAAATAGCTCGTGGAACGAGGGCGCGAGAAGTAACTAACGCTGCCAGGAGGCAACCGCCGCCGGCCGGGTTAGCGCGCTCAATCATAAGAGGGGGAGAATGAAATGGCAGAAGATGGTGGAGGCAGCGGAAGCACCGGAGTTATCGCTATTCTGGTTATTTTTGTTGTGATCGTCGTGGCAGGTCTGCTCGTATTCGGTGGACGCATCTTTAATCGCGATAAGAAAGTCGACATCAACATCACTGCGCCCAAGTAACGCGGCTTGTTGACTGAACATGGAAAAGACCAACAGAGTTACGGTCAGTCTGGCCTTGACTCTGTTGGTCTGTTTCTTTTTGCCGTGGGTTCAGGTGAGTTGTGGCGCCGAGAAAGATACTGCCAGTGGACTCGATCTGGCGCGAGACGGTGAGACTGGTCTTTGGCTGGTCCCGTTGTTGACAATCGTACTTGTAGTTTGCGGGCTGCGCTTGCTGCGCATAGATCAGAGAATATTCGCGTTTATAACATTGCTGTGCGGGCTGGTAGTTATCTATCTTATGAACCATCAGCGGGCCAGGTTCACGCAAACAACGGGACTTATTGAGACACGCCTGACTTTCGGATTTTGGTTGGGATTAATCACTGCGGTTGGTACCGCTATTAGCGGCGGGCTGGCGTTATTGAAGCGACCGCGAGCACCATGAGAATGCGGATTGCAAGTAAGTGAGTTGATGACTCTCGAAGCCACAAACAAACGAACGTTTGTCGTCGGCGACATTCATGGTTGTTACGACGAGCTCGTCGACCTGCTCGACCGCATTGGCTTCTCGGCGAATGATCGTGTCGTCGCAGTCGGCGACCTCACCGTGAAAGGGCCTAAGAGTCGCGAAGTACTCGACCTCGTAATTTCAGATTCGCGATTTTCATCTGTAATGGGTAACCAGGATCTCGCTGTGCTGAAACGTCTTCAGAACCAGGACGGCGATTACACCAAAGCACAGAAGGCAACCGCAAAGGAACTCGAGGATGATCGCGATAAGTACCTCAACTTATTATCGTCATTTCCTCTCACAATCGATTTAGGTTCACATCTGGTCGTTCATGCCGGCTTGCGGCCCGGGATTCCAATCGAAAAGCAAGACCCCGATGACCTGCTGGAGCTGAGAACTCTGGGCGAAGAAAAATCAAAGCGCCGCGGCACCGCCTGGTACAAAGTCTATCGAGGCGACAAGTTCGTCTTGTTTGGACACTGGCCGCGAAGGGCAATACATCGAGGCCCAACGGCAATAGGTCTCGACACTGGATGCGTCTACGGCAATCGCCTGACTGCTTACCTCGTTGAGACCGGCGAGTTCTTTAGTGTGCCTGCGCTCCGTCCATACAGCCGTCCCTCGAAGTGGTTCTATCAAGCACCTCTAACCGGCCAACTGCCCAGCATCCAAACGCTAATGGGCTTCCCAAGCACGGAATCAATACACCTCTGACCGCATTTCCTCTAAGCATTCCGTCCAATTCCTGAAATACTTCCAGTTATTGAGGCTTTGACGCTTCTTGTTTCTGGGAATGCTGGTTGCAATCTCGAAAACCCGGACTCCAACTAATTCCCGAATCGAGTCCGCGATTTGTCTACTTCGTGCGCTCGCTCTCCCCCGCACTTAAAACAGACTTTAGCCTGAGTGGGAGAGATCAATATCCATGGTTGCACGAAGAGAGACCTTTGCAGAGCCGATCAAATCCGGCTCGGTCATAACTCCATTTCCGGAAGAAAATTCGCTGCTCCTGAACCGCGAATTAAGTCTGCTCGAGTTCCATCGCCGAGTTCTCGACGAAGCGCGGGACGAGAGCAATCCATTACTCGAACGACTAAAATTTCTCGGCATCTTTGCGTCGAACATAGAAGAGTTCTTCATGGTGCGCGTATCTGCCTTGAAGGAAGGCTTGGAAGAGCAGGTCACCGAACTTTCACCAGATGGGCTTACGCCCGCGCAACAACTAGCGCGCATTCGTGAAAGGCTGATCCCGATGATCGCGGCTGCGGACGAATGCTTGCTGCGAGACCTCTTGCCCCAACTTAAAGCTACTGGAATCGAGATCGCTTCTTTCGATTCGTTGACTCAATTAGAGCGTCACGTGCTCGACTCATATTTTGTGGAAAAGGTTTTCCCCGTGTTGACACCGCTGGCTGTCGATCCAAGTCACCCTTTTCCTTACATCTCGCCTTCGAGCTTGAACATCGGCTTGATGGTGAAGACACCCGCCGAGCCAAATCGGAAACACTCGCAGGAGGAGACTCGCTTTGTTCGCATCAAGGTGCCTTCAGCAGTCCCACGTTTGATTCCTATCGGCGGCGCTAAAACAAAGTTCGTGCTGGCTGAAGAACTGATCAAGACAAATGTGCATTCGCTCTTTCCCGGCGCCGAAGCCGGCGAGTGTCACATGTTCAGCGTCACCCGCGATGCGGACCTCAACGTTCGGGACGAAGAAGCTGATGACTTGCTGCGCGTGATGCAGCAGGGGCTTCGCCAGAGACGTTTTGGCACTCCAGTCCGTTTGGAAGTCTCGTCTGGCATGCCGTTGGAGATGGTCGATTATTTGATCGAATCGCTTGGTCTGGTTGAGGAGGATGTCTACCGCGTTGAGGGCCCCCTGCTGGCGCAAGGGTTGGGTGATCTTTACGACGTCGATAGACCAGACTTAAAGGACATTCCATTTGAACCCAGCAAGCCTGAAGCTTTGCAGGATAGTAGTTCCTTTTTCGATGCGATTCGGGATCGCGACATTCTTCTTCATCATCCTTTTGATTCCTATGCCTCGGTCACGGATTTCGTCCAGGCATCCGTTCACGATCCCGATGTAGTTGCCATCAAGATCTGCCTCTATCGCACGGGGCCTGATTCACCAATCCCGCCGGCGCTGATTGAAGCGGCCGAGATGGGGAAACAGGTAACAGTACTCATCGAGCTCAAGGCTCGCTTCGATGAAGCTCATAACATTGAATGGGCGAGACGGCTCGATCGCGCCGGAGTCCATGTTGTCTACGGTCTCATTGGATTGAAAACGCATGGGAAGCTGACCCTGGTTGTGCGTCGTGAAGGTGAAGCCATGAGGCGGTACGTCCATATCGCGTCAGGTAACTACAATCCAACTACTTCATGCACGTACACGGACGTTGGATTACTGACTGCCAACGAAGCCATCGGCGCCGACGCGAGTGAGTTTTTCAACTACTTAACTGGTTGCTCGAGACAAACCGAGTATCGCAAGCTGCTCATCGCGCCCGTCAACATGCGGGACAAGATGATTGCGTTGATTGATCGCGAAATAGCTCACCAAAAAGCAGGCCGTCCCGCGCGGATAATCGCCAAGATCAATCGACTCGCCGACACTTCGATCATTCGCAAACTCTACGAAGCTTCTCAGGCAGGTTTGCGCATCGACCTGATTGTGCGCGGCGTCTGCATGCTGCGTCCCGGAGTTCGAGGCCTCTCTGAAACCATCACGGTCAGGAATATCGTCGGACGCTTTCTCGAGCACAGTCGCATCTTCTATTTCGAGAATGGCGGCGAAGAGGAAGTCTTCATCGGGAGTGCTGATTGGATGTACCGGAATCTCTCGAATCGGGTCGAGGTGTTGACACCAATCGATGATCCCGAGTTGGTGAGCTACCTGAAGGAGGTAGTGCTGCGCGCCTATCTCCGCGACAACGTGAAAGCACGCAGACTCGGGCCCAGCGGAGGCTACGATCCATTCGAAGTACAACCGGGCGAAGAGAAATTTGACGTGCAGAAATATTTTCTACAAGAGGGGCAGTTGGCGGCTGACTGATCGATGATCTTGTTAATTCAATTTAAGTGGCTGGGCTTAACTTGAGGTGAAAACTATGTCTCGGCGAATTCTTTTACTGCTGTTGGTGATCGTTGCTATTTCATCAACGGCTTACCCGCTTAATCAGCGTGCTGACGAAGAGAAGCTACCTGCGGGTACGCCGGTCCTTTGGCGAGATCCGGGTGACATCGCAAAACGCGATCTTTACTGGGGGCCGGGCGGAGCGGGGGAAAAGCCCAACCTCAGCAAAGTCACCTTGATTAAGAAAGAGTCTGGCGGTTACTCAACCAAGTATCGAGTTCGCGATGGCTCAGGACGTGAGTGGGTTGCAAAGATTGGCAAAGAAGCCCAGTCGGAAACGGCGGCGACTCGATTAATGTGGGCTGTAGGATTTTTTGCAGACAAGACTTATCTCGTGCCCAAAGTGCGAGTTGAAGGCCTGTCCAAGCCTCTGGAAAACGCTCGGTTTAGTCTTCGTCCGCACAGCGTGAAACGGTTGGACGGCTGGAAGTGGAGTGACAACCCGTTCACCGGCACGAAACAGTTCCAGGGCATGAAAGTCATGATGGCTTTGATCAATAACTGGGACATCAAAGATTCAAATAACAAGATCAATGTCGTGCGCGACGAAACTACCGGCCACACCGAACTGCATTACTTTGTCGGCGACTTGGGAGGAACCTTCGGCAAGTCGAGTTCGATTCCTATTATCTGGTTGTTTACCCGCAGTCGAAATAATCCGAAGGACTACGCCGACGCTTACTTCATCGACAAGGTGCGCGATGGTTATGTGGATTTTGAATATGCCGGAAAGAAGAATGGACTTTTCGATGACATAAGTGTTAGCGACGCCAGGTGGATGGGAAGTTTGTTGTCTCGCTTGAGCAAGCGTCAGCTTGAAGATGCGTTTCGCGCGGCAAACTACTCACCCTCTCAAATTCGGCTACTGACGGAGGCGGTCCGGGATCGAATCTCTGAACTGACCGCCCTGCCCCGGTACCAACAAGTCGCGCGATGAAGAAAATCGGCATCACATACCTCCTCCGCCCTCACTGGAAATCGCTTGTGCTCGCCTTCTTCGCGGTGTTGGGTGAGGCGTTGACTGATCTGCTCGAGCCGTGGCCGCTGAAAGTCGTCTTTGACAACATCATAGGCTCGAAGAAGATGCCTTCCTGGCTGGCAACGGCGGTGAACTCGACGATCGGAGCCGACAAGCTATCGATTCTGGCTTTTGTGGCGTTGGCAGTCGTCGCCATTGCCTTGGTCGGAGCACTCAGCAGTTACACTCAAAAATATCTGACTACGTCCGTGGCTCAGTGGGTTGGTCATGACCTGAGACGTTTTCTCTATCACCACATCCAGCGCCTCTCGCTGTCGTATCACGACAACAAACGAACTGGAGACTTGATCAGTCGCATCACCAGCGACATCGATTCGGTTCAGGACTTTGTCTCGCAGGCATTGCTCGGGCTGGTAGTGAATGTGTTGACGCTGATCGGAATGCTGTGCGTTATGTTCTATCTTGACTGGCGCTTTACTTTGATCGCTCTATCAGTAGCACCGGCACTCTTCATTGTCGTTTTTAGTTATACGCGGCGCATCAAGCAAGCCTCGCGTGCTGTGCGCAAGAAGGAAGGAGAGATTGCTTCCGTTGTTCAGGAAGTTCTTTCATCCATCCGCGTCGTGAAAGCTTTTTCGCGCGAAGATTACGAACAGGAGAGATTTGAGAAACAAAGTTTGGAGACCGTCGAGACGGCGTTGCGAGCGCGCAGCTTGAAAGCAAAGCTGGCGCCGATAGTCCAGGTGATTGTAGCCGCGGGAACGTGTCTCGTGCTTTGGTACGGAGTTCGACTGGTGCTGGCAGGCACAATTACGGCTGGCTCATTGCTCGTGTTTTTTATTTACCTTGGCAAGATGTATAAGCCAATGCGCGAGCTTTCAAAGATGACGGATACGATTTCCAAAACTGTAGTCGGCTACGAACGCATTCGCGAGGTTCTCGAGACAGAGCGTGACGTGCGCAATCTTCCCGGGGCGCGGCCGGCGCCAGAGTTCAAGGGCGCGATCGAATTTAAGGATGTGGACTTTGGCTACTCGCCGGATCGTCTGACGCTGAAATCGCTCAATTTGAAAATCAAACCCGGCACCGTTGCTGCTCTGGTGGGCCCGACTGGCGCGGGGAAAACAACTATCGCCAGCTTGGTGGCTCGTTTCTATGATCCATCATCTGGCGAAGTCAGGATCGACGGCAAAGACGTGCGGCGCTACAAACTCCACTCGTTGCGACGTCAAATCAGCTTTGTCTTACAGGAGAACCTGCTATTCCGGGCGCCGCTCTGGCAAAACATCGCGTATGGTCGGCCGGAGGCGAACCGGGACGAGATTATTCGCGCTGCCAGGATGGCGAACGCTGATGAATTCATCGTGAAGCTGCCTGATGGTTATGACACGGTGGTGGGCGAGCGCGGAGTCACACTCTCAGGCGGCCAGCGGCAACGCATCGCGATCGCAAGGGCAATCATCCGCGACGCACCGATTCTTATTCTTGATGAACCGACTTCGGATCTTGACGCAGCTTCAGAAGAGTTGGTGTTCGACGCGCTGAGCAAGCTGATGGAAGGCCGCACCTCGATAGTAATCGCGCACCGGCTGGCAACGGTTCAGCGTGCTGACGTGATCTTTGTGCTCGAGGACGGCAGCATCGTGCAACAGGGTACTCACCGCGAGTTACTCGCGCAAGGTGGCTTGTATGCCGATTTATATGAGATTCAATTCCGCAGCGAAGAATCGCCAGCCGCTCTGACTGCCTGAAGATTTCTACCTCGCTCTTCCAATCCCCCCTGCGTAGCTGGGGGTCACACTTCAGATCCAGCCTAGTGCCAGATGAAGCTCGCTTTAGAAATTCCCCCTGCGTAAGCAGGGGGATCGTTCAGTTACAGCCTACAAAGGCAGAACTTGAAACATCACCCTGCTCACGCAGAGGGGATTAAGAATTCGGTTGAGTGGTTTCCGAGTAGGTTGGATATGAACGAACCCCCAGCTCACGCTGGGGGTATTCGATGGTTTCTTAGTCATTGCCGAGTCGAGAGTATTAATGCCGCTAAGTCTGTTCGACTCTCTCCCGCTCAGCTGCTTGGACCGGTCGGGGTCGCATCAGTAGTTTGACTGTAAAGGTTGATCCCTTACCTTCTCCATCACTCTGAGCTTTGATCGAACCGCCATGTAACTCAACCAGGTGTCGAGCGATTGCCAGTCCCAGGCCAAGGCCACCATGTTGACGAGTAATAGCACCGTCGGCCTGTCGAAATCGATCGAAGACGTAAGGCAGAAACGCTTCGCTTATTCCCTGCCCCGTGTCTCTCACGACGATCTCGGCCTCAGCGCCAGAGCGTTGCAGACGGACATCGATGTGTCCATTTGCGGGCGTGAACTTGACCGCATTCGAAAGCAGATTCCAAATGACTTGTTGCAGGCGATCAGGATCGCCTAAGACGGGTTCAACTTCGGGGTCGGCTGACAAGTCGAGGGTGATCGACTTCGAATTAATCGCCGGCCGAATTGCATCGATAGCTGACTCGATAACCAGCAAGAGATCTACCGAACCGGTGTGCACACGAAGCTTCCCCGTGATGATACGCGATACATCAAGCATGTCATCGATCAACTGAGTTTGCGCTCGAGCGTTACGGTCAATGATCTCCATGGCCCGTTTGGAGGTTGGCGGGTCGAGCCGGCCGGCGCGCAGCATGCCGCTCCATCCAACTATAGCGTTGAGGGGCGTGCGAAGTTCGTGAGACACCGTGGCGAGAAACTCGTCTTTCATTCGACTGGCGTCCTCAGCGGCTATCCGGGCACTCTGTTCCGCTTGGTAAAGATGGGCGTGATCGATCGCGAGCGCCGTTCGATCGGCGACCAACTGCAACAAGCGGATGTCTTCCTCAGTGAAGTGCCGAGGCTCGACGGTGTCGGCGTGAATAACTCCAAGCACCTTCCCTTTAACAATCAACGGTGTGCCGATGAAAGACGAAATGTTATCGCGCAGAATCGGGTTGTAGACATCTGCTTTCGAGATGTCGTCCAGCACTAAAGTCTCGCGGGTCTTTGCTATGGTGCCCGCCAAGCCACGGCCGAAAGGAACTCGAACTTCTTCCGTTGCCAGTTCTGTCTCTAATCCGACTCCGGCGGTCAGAATGAGGAGTTCGCCGTCTTCACTCATCAAAAGAATTGCGACCGAATCTACATCCAACACTTCGCGCACGCGCACCAGTAGCTCGGTTAACAGTTCGTCAATATCCAGGTGTTGAAGAGCAGTATCGGTAACTGTTTGTAACCGTTTGATTGTTTCAGTAGCTTTCTCGGCTTCAATGCGCGCGTGCTGCTCTCGCAGCAGTAATTCTTCGCGCTCCTGCTCGGCAAGCTTGCGGCCAGTTACATCCATGCAAACGCCGGTTACCCTGATCGTCTTACCGTTCCCATCGCGGATAACCTGACCTTTGCCCTGGACCCAGCGCATCGATTGGTCGGGTCTAATGATGCGGTATTCGATTTCGTGTTGGTTACCGCTGCCGACGTTACTGGTAACGGCTTCGATAACTTTCTGCCGATCGTCCGGATGAATATCAGCGAGGAAGTGCTCGAAAGTGCCTCCGAAGCTTCCGGGCTCGAGACCATGAAGCAATTCGAGATTGGTAGACCACTGTACTTTGGTAGTCTCCAAATCGTAATTCCACGTGCCCATGTTCGCTGCGTCGAGCGCCACACTGAGTTGTTGTTCATTTCTACGCAGTGCTCCGGCTGCAGTACGTCGCTCTTGAACGACACCAGCCAGGAACAGGAAAGTGATCGCGTTTGAGCCAACGAACAACTGTAACTGCAACAAAGCGTCAGCTGTGGTTTTGCCCTGACCGACGAAAGGACCGAGACCGTGAGATGTTCCCCAAATCGCGAATGCCGATAACACGATGGTTGCCAGAGTCGTGCCTCGCTGGCCCAATCTTAGTGAGACCCATAAAAAGAATGGCACGATCATGCGAGTGAGCGGGTAATACTGAATCGGAGTTGGAGCTGACCTCGCGAACGTCACCATTGCTGCGAGTGCCAACACTGAAAGCAGCAGAATAGCTTCGAGGTAGCGCTTCCGTGGTAGCCAATGATCGGATCGCGTTCCCCACCCCAG
>Ga0157380_10001288_pt1 | contig 16319 bp, 18 predicted proteins | sample S35metaG_FD_119757 | JGI IMG/M metagenome (GOLD analysis project Ga0157380, IMG submission 119757) | Switchgrass rhizosphere microbial communities from Kellogg Biological Station, Michigan, USA - S3-5 metaG | ecosystem: Host-associated > Plants > Roots > Rhizosphere > Soil | place: USA... | reverse complement strand
GCAGTTGCCTGGCGCACGATGGTCCGGAAGGCCTCAGTCTCGCGGAAGTCGCGCGTGTGGCCGGCGTCAATCGCGGCACCGCGTATCAGCATTTCAAGACGCGTGAGAACTGATCGCCGCCACCGCCGAGTGGGTTTCAGACAAGCTGTTTCACGCCGTATTCGGCGATCGGCAAAAGGATGCAGGCCGGCTCGTAAAGGTCGACGTGGCCGACCTGACCAATCGGTTGTCGGCGTTCGCCATGGACAATCCGGAGTTGTCGCGCGCCTGGTTGTTACAGGTGTTGTCGTCGCCGACGCCGACGAAAGATCGGTTCTGGCGGGCGTACCTGGGTTCGACCGCACGCTTCGTGACCACGGACCTGGCGCAGGAGAACATCGACGCCGAAGTGCTGTCAGTCATCATGCTGGCGGGAGTGTTCCTATGGCCCGTCTGAGCACACGCGCACGCGGAGAAGAAGGAAGACATGCGACCGCTTGCGCGTCGATTCGCTCAGGAGTGTCTGCGTATCTCGATGTACGGCAACCTGCGCAGCGAGCAGTATCCTGAGCTCGCTGCCCGGCTTCAGGTCAGACGCGACCGGTAATCGGAATCAGCGCCCCGGTGATGGCAGCTGCGCGCTCGGATAGCAGGAACACGATCAGGTCGGCGACTTGTGCAGGTTTCACCCAGCGCTCGAAGTCGGCGGTCGGCATGTCGGCGCGATTGACTGGCGTGTCGATAATGCTCGGCAGGATGGCGTTGACTGTCACACCGCTGTCCTTGAGTTCATCGGCGAGCGCTTCGGTGAGCTTCGCAACGCCCGCCTTCGATGCCGCATACGAGCCCATGCCGGCCGCTGCTTTGATCGAACCCGCGGCACCGATGTTCACGATGCGCGCCCCCGAAGACTTCAGAAGCGGTAACGCCGCACGAATCGCATTCACTGCAGTGCGCACGTTGACGTTGAACATGAAATCCCAGGTCGCGATGTCGCCGTCGGCAAGCTTCTCCCAGCGGAATCCACCTGCAATATTGACGATGCCATCCAGGCCGCCGAGCTGCGTCGCTGCCGATTCAATTGCTTTCGTCGCAGCGGCACTGGAATTCAGATCGACTCCATCGATCAACACGCAACCGGCGAGAGCCGCCGGCGCCTTGGAAGCAGGCGCGAAATCGATGCACGCGACCTGCGCCCCAGCAGACTTCACCGCGGCGCTGACTGCGGCACCGAGCACACCGAACGCGCCCGTCACGACGATCTTCTTGCCCGACAGATTCACTTCACGCTCCAGCAGGTTTCGGCATCAGGGACTTGAGATCGAAAGCGAGATCGCCGGCCTGCTGCGGAGTCACTGCCACGCGATTGGAAAGCAAGCGGCGCACTAGCATGTGATCGGCGGCTCGATTCAACGATTCCACGCAGACGAGTGTTTCGCCGCGGAACAGGAACACCGAACATGCCGTGCCATTCGGATCGCCGCGCATCACTTCCTGGCTGCCATTGGCCGGCAACCCAGCCATCTGCAGTTTCAAATGGCCCTGGTTGCTCCAGAACCAGGGCAGCGCATCGTAGTGCGCAGGTTTACCGACGATCCTCGATGCGACACAGCGCCCCTGGTCGCAGGCATTCTGTACGGATTCCAAACGGACCCGCGGCGTGCTCGCGTATCGATTGGAGTACGCAGCCACATCGCCGATCGCGCTGATGCGCGGATCGCTCGTCTGCAGGAATTCGTCCACGAGGATGCCGTTCTCGATCGGCAGATCGCAGGTCGCTGCGAGCTCGACATTCGGAATGACGCCGATGCCGATCACCACCAGGTCGGCCGGCAGGACCTGGCCGTCCACGGTCTCCACAGCAGAGACAGCACCCTTGCCGAGCAAGTGCATCACCTGCGTGTTGAACAGCAGCCGCACGCCCATTTTTTCGTGCTCGCGTGCGCACACTGCGGACATCGTTTTCGATATGGCGCGAGCCATTGGGCGGTCAGCCACGTCGAGGACTGTAACGTTCAGCCCCTGCTTAGCGGCAGACGCAGCGAACTCCAGGCCGATGAAGCCGGCGCCGATCACGACGGCGTTCTTTGCAGTCTCCATCTTCGCGCGCAAGACGCTCGCTTCATCGAGGGTACGCAGGAAAAACACATTCTGCAGATCGGCGCCAGGAACCGGCAGCGGGCGATTACGTGCGCCGCTTGCCAGGACCAGATGGTCGTACTCGATCACCGCATCGTCTTCGAGCGCCACCTTGCGACGCGTGCGATCGATCGCAACGGCTCGCTTGCTGGTAATCAGCTCGATCTGGTGCTGCGCGAAGAATGCCGCGGGACGCAAGGCAAGCTGCGCCTCGGTGGTTTCACCGAGCAGATAGCCTTTCGACAACGGCGGACGTTGATAGGGTGCGTGCGGCTCGTCTCCGACGAGCACGATGCGGCCGTCGTAATGCAGTTCCCGCAGGGACACTGCAACCTGGAGTCCGGCCTGTCCCGCACCGATGATTGCGACCGTGGGCTGCGCCATGCCGTCTCGCCCTCAGCTGGAGTAACGACCACCGTTCACGCTCAGCGTGTGACCGGTGATGTAGTCGGCGTCGTCCGTGGCGAGAAATGCGATAGCCGCGGCCATCAGCATGCTCTTGAGATTGATCGTCATGACCCGATCCCAGCCTTCTTCGATCATTTCCATGAACGGCTGGAACAGGGTGATGCCTGCGTTGTTCACCAGCACATTCACTTGGCCGATCTCGGCGTGAAAGCGCTCAACGGCTGCGTTTACATGCTGGCGATTGGAAACATCGACGCGACTCGCGAGCGCTTTGACACCCAGCGCTTTCACGTCGGTGGCGGCCCGCTTCGCGCCTTCTTCGTTGAGGTCCCACACGGCGACATTCGCACCTTCGCGTGCGAAGCGCAGAGCCGTTGCGAGCCCGATGCCCGAAGCCGCGCCCGTCACGATTACATTTTTTCCAGCCAACGACATTCGTTCATGCCTCTTTACAGAATGCTTGCCACAGAACACTCACCCACGGCGCAGCAGCCAAAAACCATACTATCCCGGTCGCAAGCTAAAGATCCGCCTGCAACAAGTCAACAAAGCTGCCCATCCAGGAAGGCGATCGCCATAGCGCCGCTGCACCGGGCAATTGCGATGGCACGGAGGGATATGAAGCAGGGTCGACTCAGGCGCCTTTCGCGGGCCGCTTGGTCACGCGCGCGCGAGTTCGGCATACTTTTCGGGACGGAGAGTTCCGTGCAGGCAGAGCCGCAACACCTCGCGGGAGAAACGCGCCGACATCTGCTGTCGCTCGCTGGCGGTACGTGTGTGCGCGCGGGCCCAGACGGGCCAGATGAAAGAACCGGCGAGAATCAGGACCGACAGAACTTCGACATCCATGCCGGGTTGCGCGAACTCGGTCGCGGCAAACTGCTGGAATTTCGACTCGTACTGCCGCCAGAACAGATCGTTCGCAGGCCGCCGTGAACTCAAGACCTCGAACAGCCACACGCGGCCGATTTCCGGATTGTCCATGGCGAATTCGGCGAGGTGCTGATTCACGGACTCGAGGTTGATGCTCTCCGCGGGTTGCTCGCTCGCGACCTCAGGGTCGCCGAATACCGAGCGATGCAACTTGTCGCTGACCCACGCGGCGGTGGCTTCGATCAACTGCTCGCGAGTCTGGAAATGCTGATACGCCGTACCGCGGTTGACACCCGCTCGTTGCGCTACCTGGGCGACACTCAAGCCCTCTTTGCCATCCTGGGCCAGCACCTCGCGTGCTGCTACCAGGATGGCTTCACGCGTGCGCAGTGGATTGCGTTTCTTGCGACTCCGCTTTTCTACTAACTGCGGTTCTGACCGCTCTTTTATCTTGCCGGGCACGAGTTCCTCCACCGACTGTATGGTACTTGAATCCAGCAAGCCCGGGCCATCGCAGTTGCATCTGCTGGGGCTGCGAATACGCGGCCTTGCCGAAATCGCCCGGGGAGCTACCGCCGGCAGACTTCATTCAGTCCTCGGGCGCGAGAGTCACCCGCAACCCGTCGAGAGCGTCGGTCCACTTCAGCTGGCACGACAAGCGCGAGGTCGGCTTGCGGTGGCTGGAGCTGTCGAGCAACTCGTTCTCTTCTTCGACTGCTTCGGGAAACCGATCCATGAATGCGGGGTCCACCCAGACATGACAGGTGGCACAGGACCGACTGCCGCCGCAGAGCGCTAGCAGATCGGGCACGCTGTTGTCGCGCATCAACTCCATCACAGACGTGCCAGCCTTGGGGTTCTGGATCGCCATCTCATCACCCGTACGAGTGACTACGGTCAACTTTGGCATCGTCGTTCGCTGCTCAAGAGTAATTGATCATCCGGCACCCCAGCGTGCCAGGCCGGCCCGCATGGCGGGGCGACAGGCTTAGGGATCACTGCGTCCAAACTGGCGGCCGTGAAACTAATCGACCGTGATATCGGTAGTCAACAACGCCACTCTAATCAACAGCATTGTTGACTATCGGCAACCCCTCGGTTAGCTTTGCGACCGACCTTCAATCGCCACCAAGTTTTCTTTGCTGCGACTGCTGGTTTGATCGGCGCGGCGGCGGCGCCGCTGCTGATTGCACTATTTGCGGAGAAGTTCTTCGGCGGACCAGCCGGCATCGGCTACTCGCTGCCGCGAGTCAGTGGCCCCCGGCTATCCGAGCAGTGTCCCCGGTCACTTCATCGTGGGCATCGAGAACTCGGTGCGATTCTCGACTTCGCGCGGCCAGCGTTGCGTGACTGCCTTCAGGCGAGTGTAGAAGCGCACGCCTTCACGCCCGTAGATGTGATGGTCGCCGAACAAGGAACTGCGCCAGCCGCCGAAGCTATGGAACGCCATCGGCACCGGCAGGGGAACATTCACGCCGACCATGCCGACCTCGATCGCAGATGTAAACGCGCGGGCGGCGCTGCCGCTGCGCGTGAAGATCGCGGTGCCATTCGCATACGCGTGCGAATTGATCAGCTTGATCGCAGCGTCCAGATCGGGAACGCGCATCACGCCCAGCACCGGTCCGAAAATCTCTTCGCGATAGATTTTCATCTCCGGCTGCACGCGATCGAAGAGCGAGCCGCCGAGGAAGAAACCTTCGCGCGAACCAGCTTCGTTTGGACCACCAGTGAAGCCGACGCGGCCGTCGACAACGAGGTTCGCACCCTCGCCCACACCTGAGGCAATGTAGTCGCACACTTCCGCGCGGTGTTCACCGGTGATCAGCGGACCCATGTCGGCGTTGAGATCGGAGTAACCGCCGATGCGCAGAGCCTTGACGCGCGGTCCCAGTTTCTCGATCAACCGATCGGCAGTGGTATCGCCCACCGTCACTGCAATCGAGATGGCCATGCAGCGTTCGCCGGCAGATCCGTAGGCAGCACCCATCAGGTGGTTAGCGGCATCGTCGATGTCCGCGTCCGGCATGATCACCGCGTGATTCTTGGCGCCGCCCAGAGCCTGCACGCGCTTGCCGTTCTTGGTGCCTTCCAGATACACGTGACGCGCAACGGGCGTCGAACCGACGAAACTGATCGCAGCAACGCCAGGATGGTTCAACAGTCCGTCGACGATCTCGCGATCGCCGTGGATCACGTTGAACACGCCAGGAGGCAGGCCGGCCTCATGCAGGAGCCGCGCGAGCACGCCCGATGCCGATGGATCGCGTTCGGACGGCTTCAGGATGAAGGTGTTGCCGCAGGCCAGCGCCACCGGAAACATCCACAGCGGCACCATCGCCGGGAAATTGAACGGCGTGATGCCCGCGACGACGCCGAGCGGCTGGCGGATGCTGAAGGCATCGACGCCGGTACCGACGTTTTCGTTGTGCTCGCCTTTGAGCAGATCCGGAATACCGCACGCGAACTCGACGACTTCCATGCCGCGAACGACTTCGCCACGAGCATCGCTGAGTGTCTTACCGTGCTCGCGCGAAATGGCTTCGGAAACCTCGTCGCTTGCGCGTTCGAGCAGATCGCGAAAGCGGAACATCACTCGCGCACGGCGCAGGGGCGGCATGGCAGCCCAGGCCGGAAACGCAGCCTGCGCGATACGCACGCACGCATCGAGTTCTTCTACTGAGGCATAGGGGACGCGAGCCGACACGCGGCCGGTGCTTGGATCGAACACATCGCCAGCGCGTCCTTGAGCGCCCGGCACGGCTTTGGCGCCGATCCAGTGAGACAGCGCAGAGACCGTAGCAGTCGAACAAGGGTTTGCGGACATATGGAGATTCCCAGCGATACAAGAAATTGTGCGCTTCTCAGCGCGGCAGCTCGACATCGGGCTTGCCTGTGGCAAGCGCCGCGCCGCCCTGATTCGCTGCAACCGCTCCAAGCTAAAGATCCATACCCCACAAGTCAACAGCGGTGTTCACAAGTGAAAGGTCGCGTTCCGGGTACGACCGCTTGATTCAACTGAAGTTATAGGCCTGCAGCCAGTCCGCTACGGTGCGTACAAACCGGGCCGCGTCGGCCCCGTTGATGACGCGATGGTCGTAACTCAAGGACAGGGGTAACAACAGTTTCAGCGTGGGATTGCCGGCAGCGTCCGGCACGAATCGCTCCTGCGTACGGCAGATGCCCAGGATCGCCACTTCCGGGGCATTGATGATGGGTGTAAACCCGGTCCCGCCGATGTGGCCGAGGGAAGACAGAGTGAAGCAGCCGCCGGACATTTCCGCCACGGACAGCCCCTTGGTTCGCGCCTTGTCCGAGATCTGCACGATCTCGCGGGCGATTTCGTCGATGCTCTTCTTGTCACAGTTGCGCAGCACCGGCACCAGCAAGCCGGTGGGCACGTCGACGGCGATGCCAATGTTGAAGTACTGCTTGGAGAACAACGTCGCGCCATCGGCGCTCAGCGAGCAGTTGAACTTCGGGTACTGCTGTAGCGCAGCGACGCTCGCTTTGACGAGGACCGGCAGCAACGTGCGCTTGTCGTCCGGATGAGCGGCATTCCATTCCTTACGGCGCCGCTCGAACTGCGTGACGTCCGCGTCGTCATGATGAGTGACATGCGGGATAGACACCCAGTTGCGGTGCATCGCGCGCGCGACAAAACCCTGAATCTTGCCCACCGGGCGAGCTTCGACGGGACCGTAGACCGAGAAATCTTCCGCTGGCCACGGCGGCAATGTCGGCGGAGCTGGACTATTCATTCTTACAACACCTTCAGAGGACCGGAGACGCATCGCCCAACGCGGTACTGCGCGGCATTTGCTCAGTCACAATACGTGAAAACAGTTCATCGAAGAAACTCTGCGGATTATCGGTTTCGACCTCGTACAAAGCCAGATAGCTCGCGGATTTGTTGATCCGCCAACGTCAAGCGACGCGCGGCAGTGACACCGGCGCAAGCAAGCAGGTCGTCGAGATCCGATTCGAGTACCAGTCGTTGTACTCCTGCTCGCGCCCTTCGACCGGATTGCTGTGGACTGCGAAGACATAGCGCGCCAGCCGTCGAACCATTGGCGCAAAGGCTCCGGACGCAGGTGACATAGCACCGAGGCCTGTGTAGGGCCGCCGTCGCTCCTGGCCTGCATGGTTTCGCGCGGCGGTAGGAGGAAGACGTTGCCGATGCGTTCGAACCGGTGCGCCCCCAATGGTCGCGGTAACAGGCTCGTGCGTTGCTCGGCCGCGGCGTCAGGCAGAGATCCAGCCAGTAGGTTTCTTCCTCACGCAGAATATTGTCGGCAGGTCCGTCAATATGAAAGCGAACGAGCTGCGTTTTTGCGATCGGGACGTGGATTTCCGCGTCGACCGTCATCAATGTTTCGGTTCCCGGCATGCTGCCCCCAACGGCTGTCTGTGACCGGTTCGCTCCGGTTCTGGTGCCATACTGCCGGAACCGAACCGGCTAGCAAAGCGGCTTTCGTCCCGGCATCATAAGCGCGGCCGGGCGTCTACATTATACAGAGTTGCCGGACCCGGAGCCGTCGCCGAGACTGCGCGGACAACGTCGAACGAAAATGTTAAGGGAGGCTTAGTGTCTACCGGAGCGAATCCCGTCGCACAGCACGACTTCACGGACCTGCTCGGCTGGCAGAAGCTGAAGGCGCGTGTTTTTACCTAATGAATCCGAGCAGCCCGAGCCTGGCAACGTTGGACGATGTCTCGGGCACTCCTGCCACCGCCGCAGATACACTAGTATGGCTGGCGAACCGGGGCGGACGGAGCATGTCCCGGCCCACCGTCATTACTGCGGCCGACACTCTCCGTCGTTGCGGCAATCGACGACCTGACTGACAGTTACGATGCCTGATCTCATGTCACCCCCGCGCAAGCGGGGGTCCACTTTCTGACCCGGACCCTGGATGAAATTCTCCATGGACGCCCACGCGCGCCGCACCCTGACTCATCTCGAACGCCTCGAAGCCGAGAGCATTCACATCATGCGAGAGGTCGTGTCCGAGGCTGAGAAGCCCGTGATGCTGTACTCCGTCGGTAAGGACAGCGCCGTGATGCTGCACCTGGCCAAGAAGGCCTTCTACCCCTCGCGTCCGCCGTTTCCGCTGCTGCATGTGGATACGACGTGGAAGTTTCGCGATATGTACGCGCTGCGTGACAAGGCGGCACGCGATGCAGGGATGGAGCTGCTGGTCTATCACAACCCCGAGGCGATGGCGAAAGGCATCAACCCCTTCGACCACGGCTCGTTGCACACCGACATGTGGAAGACCGAAGGGCTGAAGCAGGCGCTGAACCTGCATGGCTTCGATGTCGCCTTCGGCGGCGCACGGCGCGATGAAGAGAAGAGTCGCGCGAAGGAACGTATCTTCAGCTTCCGCAGCGCCAATCATCGCTGGGATCCGAAGCAGCAACGCCCCGAGCTGTGGAACCTCTATAACGCCCGCAAGGTCAAGGGCGAGAGCATCCGCGTGTTCCCGATCTCCAACTGGACCGAGCTGGACATCTGGCAGTACATCCATCTCGAAGGCATCGAGATCGTGCCGCTGTATTTCGCGGCGCCGCGCCCGACGGTCAAGCGCGATGGACTCATTCTCATGGTGGACGACGAGCGCTTTCGCTTTCGATCCGGCGAAGAGCCGGTCATGCGATCGGTTCGCTTTCGTACGCTCGGCTGCTATCCGCTGACGGGCGCGGTGGAAAGCGACGCAAAAACCTTGCCCCAGGTCATCCAGGAAATGCTGCTCACCACCACCTCCGAGCGTCAGGGACGTGCGATCGATCACGACCAGGCCGCGAGCATGGAGAAGAAGAAGCAAGAGGGTTACTTCTGATGAGCACTCCGGAAGTGATCTACAAGACCGACGCGCTGATCGCGGAGGACATCGAGGCCTATCTCGAAGTACACCAGCACAAGACGCTGCTGCGGTTCATCACCTGCGGCTCGGTCGACGACGGCAAGTCGACGCTGATCGGGCGGCTGCTGTACGACTCGAAGATGATCTTCGAGGACCAGCTCGCGACGCTGGAAGCGGACAGCAAGCGCATCGGCACGCAGGGCCAGAACATCGATTTCGCACTGCTGGTCGACGGCCTCGCCGCCGAGCGCGAGCAAGGCATCACCATCGACGTGGCGTATCGCTTCTTTGCGACCGAGAAACGCAAGTTCATCGTCGCCGACACGCCGGGTCATGAGCAGTACACACGCAACATGGTGACCGGCGCATCCACCGCGGACCTCGCGGTGATCCTCATCGATGCCCGCAAAGGCGTGCTGACCCAGACCCGCCGTCATAGTTATCTCGTGCACCTGATCGGCATCCAGAACATCGTGCTGGCGGTGAACAAGATGGACCTGGTGGGCTACGACCAGGCGGTGTTCGACCGGATCGTCGCCGAGTACCGCGAGTTTGCGACCAGCATCGGCATCGGCGCCTTCACCGCGATGCCCATCAGCGGCTTCAAGGGCGACAACATCACCAGTGCCTCGCCGAATATGCCCTGGTACTCAGGCCCCGCGCTGCTGCCGCACCTGGAGACGGTGGAGCTGGATACCTCGACCATGCAGACCCGGCCGTTTCGCATGGCCGTGCAGTGGGTGAATCGCCCCAACCTCGACTTCCGCGGCTTCTCCGGCCTGATCTCCAGCGGCTCGGTGCAGCCCGGCGATGCGATTCGCGTGCTGCCCTCGGGCAAGACCTCGACGATCACTCGCATCGTGACGCTCGACGGCGATCAGCCGCAGGCGGTAGCGGGTCAATCGGTGACGCTGACCTTTGCCACGGAGATCGATTGTTCGCGCGGCGATGTGATTGCCGGCGCCAAGGAGCCGGTGGAGGTGGCGGATCAGTTCGAAGCCACCATCGTGTGGATGGATGAAGCGGAGATGCTCCCCGGTCGGCCCTACTGGCTGAAGATCGGCTCGCAGACGGTCTCGGCCACGGTGCAGGCGCCGAAGTACCAGATCAGCGTCAACAGCATGGAGCACCTGGCGGCGAAGACGCTGGACCTCAATGCCATCGGCGTGGCCAATCTCGCCACTGACCGGCCGATTCCGTTCGAGCCGTACGAGAAGAACCGCAACCTCGGCGGCTTCATCCTGATCGACAAGATGACCAACGCCACGGTCGCGGCGGGCATGATCCACTTCGCCTTGCGACGTGCGCAGAACGTGCATTGGCAGGCGACGGATCTGGGGCGTGAGCATCATGCGAACGTCAAGAACCAGAAGCCGGCGGTGCTGTGGCTCACCGGTCTGTCCGGGGCGGGCAAATCGACCATCGCCAACCTGGTCGAGCGCAAACTGGCGCGGATGAACCGCCATACCTTCCTGCTGGATGGCGACAACGTGCGCCACGGCTTGAACAAGGACCTGGGCTTCACCGATGCCGATCGGGTGGAGAACATCCGGCGCGTGGGCGAAGTCGCCAAGCTGATGACGGATGCCGGGCTCATCGTCGTCACGGCCTTCATCTCGCCTTTCCGTGCCGAGCGTGACATGGTGCGGCAGATGATGCGACCGGGTGAGTTCTTCGAAGTGTTCATCGATACGCCGCTGGCCGCGGCCGAGGCGCGTGACGTGAAGGGTCTCTACAAGAAAGCGCGTGCGGGTCAGCTCAAGAACTTCACTGGCATCGACAGTCCGTACGAGCCGCCAGAGACGCCGGAGTTGCACATCGACACCACGAAGATGGATCCCGATGAGGCGGCAGAGGCGATCGTGGCGAAGCTGATTCCATGAGTCCCGGTGACATGAACGACGCCGATCTCGCGGCACATCTGGCGGATCAGGCCGGCAAGCTGCTGCTGCAGGTGAGAGCTGCCGGGGTGTTCTCCGACAAGGCGCTCGGCAAGGCGGGCGATGCGACGGCCAACCAGTTCCTGGTGCATGCCCTGCGGGCGATGCGGCCCGACGATGGGCTGTTGTCCGAAGAGATGAAGGACGATGGCACGCGTCTGTCGCAGAAGCGCGTATGGATCATCGATCCGGTGGACGGCACGCGTGAGTACGGCGAGGGCCGCATCGATTGGGCCGTGCACGTTGGCCTCGCCATTGACGGGGTGGCAACCATCGGCGCTGTGGCGTTGCCCGGCGCGGGTGTAGTGATGCGCACCGACAGTGCTGTTCCGGTGCCACGCGCAGGCACGCCGCTGCGCATGGTGGTGAGTCGAACACGGCCGGCGAAGGAAGCGGTGGACGTCGCCAAGAAACTCGGCGCGGAACTCGTACCGATGGGCTCTTCGGGCGCCAAGGCCATGGCCATCCTGCGGGGCGAGGCCGATATCTATCTGCACTCGGGCGGCCAATACGAATGGGATAGTGCGGCGCCGGTTGCCGTCGCACTGGCGCATGGACTGCACTGCTCACGCATCGATGCCAGCCCGCTCAAGTACAACAACCAGGATGTCTATCTGCCGGACCTGCTCATCTGCCGCAAGGAACATGCGGAGCCGGTGCTGAGTCTGTTGCGCGAGATGAAATCCTGACCGGCGCGGACGAGAGGCGGAAAAAGGGGACAGATTTATTTTCGCTGCCGCTGCGAAAATAAATCTGTCCCCCCTTTTTCCCGATTCTGCGCCGTGTTCGCCGCGCGATGTCTATACCTTGAGGGATCGTAGTATGACGGGGGAAAATCTATCCACCGGCGCCAGCGGTACACGCGCGCTCGTTGCACCCGAGTTGCTGCAAGGGCTCGACATGCTGGCGAAGTTCGAACTGAGCGAGGAGATCCTGTCGCTCGTGCGCGGCGGCGGCGGAAGAGAATGGATGACTCCACCTGCCCTCTCGCCTGAACAACAGGCAGTCCGGTGCGAACAGCGTTTCATTGCTAGCAAGGCCGGTGCGCCTGACGTGCGAGTACTTGTCTACACGGCACCCGGCAAGAGCACCACACCGCGCCCCGCCTATCTCCACATGCACGGCGGCGGCTACGTGCTGGGCATGCCGGAAATCAACGACGGCTCGAATCGATCGATCGTGGCCGAGCTGGATTGCATCCTCGTATCGGTTGCCTACCGGCTTGCTCCCGAAACGCGCTTTCCAGGTGCGCTCGAAGACTGCTACACCGCGCTCACGTGGCTCTACGCGAATGCGGAATCGCTCGGCGTGAACCGCAGTCGCATCGCGATCGGTGGCGAGAGTGCGGGCGGCGGCCATGCGGCGGCACTCGCTCTCCTGGCGCGCAAACGCGGCGAAGTTTCTATCTGCCTGCAGTTGCTCGACTCACCCATGCTCGACGATCGCACCGGCAGCGCTTCCGATCCGCATCCCTATTGTGGAGAGTTCGTCTGGCCACCTGCGAACAACCGCTTCGGCTGGCGCGCATTGCTGGGCGTAGAACCAGGGGGACCTGACGTTCCTGTCGAAGCCGTGCCGGCGCGAGCTACCGACCTGAGCCGCTTGCCGCCGACCTTCATCGTCGTCGGCGCACTCGATCTCTTTCTAGAGGAAAACCTGGAGTACGCCCGCCGACTGATTCGTGCGGGCGTACCGACGGAGCTGCATGTCATCCCAGGCGCGTTTCACGGCTTCGCCGTCGCTGGTGGCAGTGCGCCGCAAGTGCAAGCCTGTCTACGTTGGCGACGGGACGCGCTCGCACGCGCGTTCGCGTGAACCGTCCGGGGACGCTGCTCGCGGCAGCGAGCTGTGTCCCCATTCTTCATCCTGGGGCCGCCCCCTAACCGCGCCCCTTCGCCGCAGCCACAGCAGGTCCTACCTCATCAACCACCCGACGCAAATACTTCCAAGCAAGTTCGGGTGGACAGCCGCCGCACAAGGGATGCAGTCCCACGCGGCCCCAACGCTTCACCAGTTCCACCGCTTCGGCTATGTTGACCACGCGATGCGAGCCGCGCTCGGCACGCAGCTCCTCGATCGTCTTGCCTTGCGACAGGCTCACCGTCTTGCGCTTCGTATCCTTGTTCCACTCGGCGTACGCAGTGGCATCCTCAAGCATGTACGGTCCGACTTCCTGCAAACCCATCTACCGTCATCGATGAGTCTAGCGTGATCAAGATGAGTCGCGCGGAGAACGCTGGGAACGCGGAACAGAAAGGAGCAGTCGGAACATTCGGATTCCGACCTGGTTCGACGAGAAGTTCTTGCGCAAGGCCGATACGCTGGAAGCACTCGCCGCTGCCTGCAGCATGGATGCTGCGAAACTGCGCGCTTCAGTCGAACGCTTCAATGATTCGCACGCCGCGGCGCAGATACGGATTTTCATCGCGGCGAGCATGTCTACGAACAATGGCAGGGAGATCCCCTGCGCGAATCCAAGTCGCTCGGCCCGCTCGACCAGGGACCGTTCTATGCCATGCAGGTCTTTCCGGGCGATGTGAGCACCTATGGCGGTCTCGTCACTGACGCGCAGGCACGGTGTCGTCGGTGCGATCACGCCCTGGAACGTCCCGCTGTACGTCAACATTGGCAAAGTCATCGCAGCGTTGCTGGCAGGTTGCACGGTCGTCCTCAAGCCCGCTCCGGATACTCCGCTGATGGGCTCGATCATGGGCGAACTGGCTATCGAAGCCGGCCTGCCGCGCGGCGTATTCAACGTCGTATTGGACGATGCTGCCAACTTCGCCCAGACCGTCATGGGCTCGCTGGTGGTCTTCCACGCTGGCCAGGGCTGTGCGCCTATCCGACGCGCCTGCTGGTGCCCAAGAGTCGTTACGCCGAGGCCGTGAAGGCGCTCGAAATGGCATACGCGGGTTTCGCAAGCAAGTGGGCCACTTCGACGAGCCGACCTGCATCATGGGTCCGCTCATCTCCAAGCGTCAGCTCGAGCGCGTCAAGAGCTACGTCGATATCGGCAAGCAGGAAGGCGCCCGCTTGCTCGCTGGCGGCAACGTTCGCACCGATAAGGGCGGCGGCTTCTTCATCGAGCCGACCTGCTTCGTCGATGTACGCAATGACATGCGCATCGCTCAGGAAGAAATCTTCGGGCCGGTGCTGGTGGCGATTCCTTTCGAAGACGACGAGGACGCCATCCGCATCGCCAACGACAGCATCTACGGCCTCGGCGGCGTGGTCTTCGGCAGCCAGGAACGCGCTCTGAAGATGGCCAAGCGCATCCGGGCAGGTGCCCTCAGCGTCAACGGCGGCATGAGCATCACGGGCGATCTGCCGTTCGGCGGCTACAAGCAGAGCGGCATGGGCCGCGAGTGGGGCCTGGAGGGCATCGAAGAGTTCCTGGAAACGAAGGCGATCGGCATTCGCGTTTAAGCAAGGCGATGCATGCGACGTAGGCGCTCGAACGCCTACGTCGCGACTTTCCTGGCCCGCTTCGTCCGCGTCGATTTCAATGGCGCCGGCTTCGATGTCGATTGCGCCTGCTTGGATTCCGATGACATCTGCCGCAGGCGCGCTCGTTCGTATTCGGCCGGAGCATCCGCCGTGTCCGGAAGCCGGAAGTCGCGCAACATGCGGGCGCAGAGCAGCACATCCTCCCGTGTATACGACTTGAGACGCTCCAGGACCAGCTTGGCGGTCTCTTCCTTCACCTGCGCACAGACCTTCCGACCGAGCGCTGTCAGCGCCAATTCGAAGCGGCGACCGTCGGCGTCGTGCTGTCGGTAAGTAATCAGTTTCGCTTCGGCGAGTCGATTGAGTTCGGCGGTGATGAGGCTGCGGCCCACCTGGAATATCCTGGTCAGGTGCATCGGAAAGACCTCACCCTCGTTGACCAGGAGCACCATCCAGGCGCCGCGAGGCCCTAGCGAATACTCCTCGGTGATGCGTTTCGTCGCGATGCTCAGCGGCCGCGACGACAAGGACAGGCCTTCGCAGACGAACCCGATTTCATCCCAGGACAGTTGCAACGAATCGACCCGGCCGCGTTTCTTCATTGGCGGCAACCTTGTCCGCGCTCCAGCCAGCTGTCAAGCCGCGGTCGAGGATCGCAGTTCGAGTATCGGGTCGATCAGCCCTGCGTCGCCTGCCGAATCGGGAAGTGCTACTGCTTGGCGGGGACTTCGGCGATTTCGTACTTGTATCCATCCGGATCGGACACCCAGAACACCATGTGGTTGACCGAGTTGGCGTGAGCCTCGCCAGGTTGATAACCGGCGGCGACCAGTTGCGCGGAGAGGGCCGTTGCATCGGACACTCGCAGCACGACACGCCCGAAGCCGTTGCCGTGCTCGATGGGAGGCGATTTGCCCGGCGTCGCATCCTTGTACAGCAGGATCAGCGGCTGTTCCGGACGGCCGCCAAAACTGAGTATCACCTCGGTAGAGGATCCCAGCGGGATCCCCCTCACCACCGTCATGCCCAGTCCGCTGGTGTAGAACTTGATCGAGCGCTCCAGATCCGTGGAGCGCAGCGCAGGACCGATCATTGTGACGCGCGGACCGGCGACTTCCGCGGCCTTCGCTGTCGTCTCCGCCGGCATCGCGGTGAACGGCAACGCGAGCAAAACCAGGGGCAGAACGATGTTCCAGCGGCGTTCATTCATGCGACGCTCTCCCATGCGACGATCGGACAGACTTCATGGGCCACGCCCAGTAGGAAACAGCTCTCACCCGTTGAGAATACAAGCGGCGCCAGGCTGGTTCAACTTTTGAATCAGTTCGACTTGGGCGCCGGCGGCGGCGTTTGCGCTTCGACTGAGGCTCGGCTGCTGGCAACGGCCGGCTGCCATCGAGAATGGCCGTGATGAATCTTCCATCGCCCATGTCACTGCGCGGATAGCGCCGGCGGCATCGAAACCCCAATTGGCAACCGGCCGTTCGTAGGAAAACGGGGTCCAGAGCAGATCGAGCACGGCGGCCGCCATGTGCCGCTCCGCTTCAGGCCATGTATGCGTGACCTCACTGAGGGCTCGCACGATGGCATCGCAGCGCCGCTGCCCGCTGGCTGCGAATGTCGGGTCGCGCTGCACGAAGATCGGCGGCACTGCAAACGACGGCAG
>Ga0157380_10001287_pt1 | contig 16323 bp, 14 predicted proteins | sample S35metaG_FD_119757 | JGI IMG/M metagenome (GOLD analysis project Ga0157380, IMG submission 119757) | Switchgrass rhizosphere microbial communities from Kellogg Biological Station, Michigan, USA - S3-5 metaG | ecosystem: Host-associated > Plants > Roots > Rhizosphere > Soil | place: USA... | reverse complement strand
GAGGTCGAGGACACCCACGCCCGCGGCAAGATCGTCGTCGACGAGCGCCACCTGCACCCAGGCGGCTTCGTCCACGGCGGCGTCTGGACCGCGCTCGGCGACACCGTCGCCGCCTGGTCGACCTTCCGCTGCATCCCCGCCGGCCACAACTTCACGACGATCGAGCTGAAGCTGAACGTCTTCGCCGCCGGGATCCTCGGCGACGAGATCGAGGCAAAGGCCGAGCCTCTCCACGTCGGCAAGAGCACGGTCGTGATCGAGGTCCGGATCGAGCGCCGCCGCGAGGGCTCGGAGCCGCGGCTGGCGGCCAACCTAATCGTCAGCCAGTTCGTTCTGCCCCCGCGCGACTAAGCGCGGGCCAGGAAGTCGCTCGCCAGAACCCCGACCACCCGGGGCAGCGACTCCAGCGATCGCGCCAGCTCGATCTGGCGCTGCGCGCCCGTTTGCCGTCCCAGCTCGATCACGCCTTCCAGCTCCGCCTCGCAGCCGAGGTCCTGGGCATGCGGGCGGCAGACCGCGACCAGGTCGGCGAGCAGCTCCCGCGCCGGCACCCGGCGGTCGAGCTCGGGCTCGATCAGCTCCGCGTCCATCCCATCGCGGGCGGCGAGGAAGCGGTTCTCCGACAGCACCTCCTGCGGCATCCAGCGTTCGAGGTGGGCCCCTTCCTCGACCTCGGCGCGGACGATCGATTGCACCAGGGCGGCGATCGCGGCGGTCTCGCCGAGCCGCGTCTGCGCGTCCATGATCCGCACCTCGACGGTGCCGAAGCGCGGCTGCGGCCGCACGTCCCACCAGAGGAAGGTCGGCTCCGGTACGGCGCCGCTGCGGATCAGGACGTCGACCGACTCGACGTAGTCGGCGTAGTCCTCGAAGTCGCGCGGGATCCCGACCCGCGGGAAGGCCTGGAAGAGGGGGGTGCGAGCCGAGGCCAAGCCGGTGTCGCGGCCCTGCCAGAAGGGCGAGTTGACCGAGAGCGCCAGCAGCAGCGGGATGTGGGTGCGGAGCCGGTTGGCGACGTGGATCGCGTCTTCGGGCCCGGGCACGGCGACGTGGACGTGCAGGCCGAAGGTCGGCTCGCGCCGCGCCAGCTCCCGCATCGAGCCGTAGACGAACTGGTAGCGCTCGCCGGCCGAGACGACGATCTCCTGCCAGACCGCGAAGGGGTGGGTGCCGGCGCTCGCCGCCCGCATCGAGAGGCCCTCCAGGGTGCCGGCCAGATCGCGCCGCAAGGACCCCAGCTCCTCGATTCCGCTGCCGATCGTCGCGTGGACGCCGGTCTGGATCTCCAGCGCCGAGCCGTGCGTCTCGGCGGTGAAGCTGGCGTCGCGGCCGAGCAGGCGGGGGAGGACGCTGTCGATGCGGTGGGCGAGCGCCCAGCTCACCCCGTCGAGCAGCATCACCTCCTCCTCGATTCCGACCGTGTAGGGGCCGAGCCCGTGCGGCTCGGCCCAGGCTGCCCAGGCCGGCAGGGTGCCGGCCTCCTCGCTCACGCGACCTCGCGGCCGCGGCGGCGCTGGAACTCGGCCCGGTCGGCCTCGCAGGCCGCGACGAAGCGGCGGAAGAGGTTCGCCTCGTAGGGGCGGTGGACGAGCGTCTCGGCGTGCCACTGGACGCCGACGAGGAAGTCACGGCTCGGGTCCTCGACCGCCTCGATCGTCCCGTCCGGCGCACGCGCCGTCACCTTCAGCCCCTCGCCGAGCCGGTCGATCGCCTGGTGGTGGAAGGAGTTGACGTCGAGCCCGTCGGCGACCGCCAGGCCGTCGTATCCGAGCGCCGCGGCCAGCTTGCTTCCCGGCTCGACCTCGATCTGGTGGCTCGGCTCGGTCCCGGGCGAGGTCTGGCGATGGGGGATCTCCTCGGAGAGCTCGGGCAGATGCTGGTGGAGGACGCCGCCGCGGACGATGTTGAGCGCCTGGGTGCCGCGGCAGATCGCCAGGATCGGCATCTCGCGGGCGTCGGCGCGGCGGGCGATCGCCAGCTCGAAGCGGTCGAGGTCGGGCTCGGTCGGACCCAGCTCGTCATGGGGGTCGGCGCCGTAGGTGGCGGGGTCGAGGTCCGGCCCGCCGGAGAGGCAGAGCCCGTCTAGCCGGTCGAGCAGCGGCTCGATCGCCTCCTCGTCCATCGGCGGGATCACCATCGGCAGCGCCCCCGCCGCTTCGAGGCCGCGCAGGTAGGGCATCCCGAGCGCCATCTCGCGTGCCCGCGGCTCACCCTCGGGGACCAGGGTCACCTGCTCCGCCGCCCGCACCTCCGAGGTCGTGACTCCGATCAGGGGACGCATGTGCAGCGAAGCTAACGAACGGCGCTTCATCGCTCCTCCCCGAGGACCCAGGTGTCCTTGCAGCCACCGCCCTGGGAGCTGTTGACGACCAGCTCGCCGGCCTCCCGGGCGAAGCGGGTCAACCCGCCGGGCATCGCCGCGCCGCCGCCCGGGTCACTGACCACGAACGGGCGCAGGTCGACCCGCCGCGGCTGCAGGCCGGCGCCGCAGACGGTCGGGTGGCTGGATATCTCGATCGTCTCCTGGGCGATGAAGCGCTCCGGGCGGCGGCGCAGCAGCTCGAACGCGCGCCGGCGCTGCGGTTCGGTCGCCCGCGGCATGATCGTCACCCCGTGGCCGCCGAAGCCGCCGCGCGGCTTGATCACCAGCTCGTCCAGCCGCTCCATCGCCGCTCGCCGTCCCATCTCGTCGGCGAGGTCGTAGCTGGGGACCGAGCGCAGCAGCGGCGCCTCGCCGAGGTAGAACCCGATCATCGCCTCGACGTAGGCGTGGGCGAGCTTGTCGTCGGCCAGTCCGGTGCCGAAGGCGTTGGCGCAGCGCAGGCGCCCCGAGCGCAGGGCCGGCAACAGCAGCTCGCCGAGCGCGGTGGGGGAGCCGTCGGGCTCGCTCAGCCGGTCCTCGTCGAGACGGCGGTAGACGACGTCGACCTGCTCGCGCTCGCCGCCGCGACGGACGACGAGGCGGCCGCGCCTCGTCTCCAGTTGCTCCGGCGTCACCACCGCAATTCCCAGCTCGCGGCCGAAGCGCCGGTGCTCGTACCAGGCGCCGCTCGCGGGACCGTCGGAGAGGATCGCCACGCTCGGTTCGTTGCGCCCGGGCGGCGCCGCGGCGCGCAGCGCGGTGCCGAGCATCTCGCCGTAGCCGCGGGGATCGCGAGGGACCAGGGGCGCCCCGATCTCGGGCTCCACCGCCTCGCGCACGGCCAGCGCGTAGGCGGCGCCCGAGGGCATCCGCAGGTTGTCCTCCAGTACTCGCAGCTCGCCCTGCTCGTCGCGGATCAGGTCGAGCCCGGCGACGGTGGCGGGAGGCACGCTGGGGTCGACGAGCCCGCGCATCGCTGGCTCGTAGCCCTCCGTGGTCTCGAGCAGGTGGCGCGGCACGACGCCGGCCTCGAAGATCAGTTGCGGTCCGTAGGCGTCGGCGAGGAACTCGTTCAGCGCCCGCGCCCGCTGCAGCAGCCCCGGCTCGAGCCTCTCCCACTCGGCCGCCGCGATCAGCCGCGGCACCGGGTCGACGGCCATCTCCCGCCCCGGCCCGAACTCGAGCCCGGCGGCGGCGACTCGGGACCGGACGCGCTCGCGCAGCTCGGCCGGGGCCTGCTGCGCGAGCGCTTCGATCAGCTCGGCGTAGGGAGGGCGCGGAGCCCCGGTCGCGGCGAACGCCTCGTCGAAGGTGCCCGCTTCGAGCGGGTACCCGCCGGCCCCGCGGATGGAGGGGGCCGGGTTCAAGGTCGTCGCCATGGAAGCACGGTAGGTACGGAGTACCCGCCATCCCATGGCCCCCGGTCGAAAAAGAAGGGCGCTCGACTAGCCAGCCGTCGAAGCGGGCTCGGCTTCCACCCGTTCCTCGGGAACTTCCAGCCTTTCGATCTGCGGCAGTTTCCACATCAGGCTGGCGATGATGAGCCCCACGGCCGCCGAGAACAGGGCCAGGAACCACTGGGTGGAATTGAGCAGGACGAGGTCGAAGAAGTCGCGGACCGGGCCGATGCCGAGGATCAGGGCGAAGACCGAGGCGAGGCTGATCACCATCACCAGCATGTAGCCCTGGATCGCGATGTGCTCGCGGCCGGGGCCGCGCTCCAGCAGCAGGACGAAGGCGAGCCCGAGCACGATCAGGGTCGTCGTCGCCGCGGTGCGCCCGGCTTCGAGGCTGGCGCCGGCCAGGGTGTCGACGAGGAAGAAGGAGAGGATCGAGCCGAGCGCCGTCCCCAGCCCCGCCGGGACCGCGAAAGCGGCCAGCGCCCGCAGCAGGCGGCCGCGGTACAGCGGCCCGTCGGAGGGCAGCAGCGCCAGCACGAAGGAGGGGATCCCGATCGTCAGGAAGGCGGCGATCGTCAGGTGGCGCGGCAGGAAGGGGAAGGCGAAGCCGGGCACCGCGACCAGCAGGATCAGCGTCGCCGCGTAGACGGTCTTGGTCAGGTACAGGCGGCCGAGACGGTGGATGTTGCGGGCGATCCGGCGCCCCTCGCCGACCGCCTCGGGCAGCCGCGAGAACTGGTCTTTGAGCAGGACGACGTCGGCGACTCCCTTGGTCACCTGCGCCCCCGAGCCCATCGCCACCGCCATCCGCGCCCGCTTCAGAGCCGGCACGTCGTTGACCCCGTCGCCGATCATCGCCACGTAGCGCCCGGCGGCGACCAGCGCCCCGACCAGGGCTTTCTTCTGCTCGGGCTTGATCCGGCAGAAGATCGTGTTCTCCAGCGCCGCCTTCGCCAGACCCTCCTCGTCCTCGGGCAGATCGGGACCCTCGACCACGCCGGCGTCGCGCGGCACCCCGACCGCGTAGGCGACCGCGGTCACCGTCGCGGCGGCATCGCCGGAGATCAGCTTCAGGTCGACTTCCTCGTCGCGCATGTAGGCGATCGTCTCCGCCGCATCCGGCCGCAGCGTCTCCTCCAGCACCACCAGGGCCAGCGGCTGCATCCGCGGCGCTCCGCTCGCCGTCGGGTCCTCCGGCAGCGCCTCGCCCGTCTGCCCGAAGGCGACCACCCTGCGGCCGGCCGCGGTCTCCTCCTCGAGCTTGGCGGCGAGCCGCGGCGGCAGGGTCAGCGCGCCCGCCTCGGCGAGGATGTCCGGCGCTCCGAGCATGTAGGTGGCCCCGCCGCCCGCTCCGTCGAGGGCGACGCCGCTCCACTTCCACTCCGAGGAGAACGGCACCTCGCCGCGCACCGTCCCGGCTTTGCCGGGGAACTCCTGGGAGATCGTCTCCAGGGTCTTGTTGCGGTCGCCGGCGCTGGCGGCGAAGCGGCCGAGCGCCGCCGCCCCGGACTTCGGGTCGACCCCGTCGGCGTACTCGACCGCCGCGAAGCGCAGCTCGCCGGCGGTCAGGGTCCCGGTCTTGTCGACGCAGATCATGTCGACCGAGGCGAGGCTCTCGGTCGCGCTCATCTGCTGGACCAGGGTGTTGCGCCGCGCCAGGCGCACCGCCGCCACCGCGAAGGTGACGCTCATCAGCAGCACCAGGCCCTCGGGGATCAGGGTGATCAGCCCCGCCGTCGCCGTTTGCGCCGCCTCCTCCAGCGGCGTGCTGCGGAGGTTGAGGCTGACGATCAGGACGGCCGCCAGCGGCAGCATCACGTAGGTGGAGGCGACGATCACCCGGTTGACCTCCTCCTGCAGCGGCGAGGGCGGGTGGCGGAAGGTCTTCGCCTCCCCCGCGATCCGGCCGGCGTAGCTCTCCTCGCGCACCGCGTCGACCACGTAGTGGCCGGAGCCGGAGACGCAGAAGGAGCCGGAGAGCACGCGATCGCCCTCGCCCTTCTGGATCCCGTCGGACTCGCCGGTCAGCAGCGACTCGTCCATCGTCATCACGCGCGAGGCGACCACCTCGCCGTCGGCGACCAGCTGGTCGCCCGGGCCGACCTGGATCACGTCGCCCGGCACCACCTCGTTGGCGGTCAGCTCGGCCACCTCGCCGTCGCGCGCCACCTGCGCGTGGGGCGCGACGAGGACGGCGATTTCGTCCAGCGTCTCCTTCGCCTTCTTCTCCTGGTAGATGCCGATGCTGGAGTTGACGACGGCGATCAGGCCGAAGATCGCGTCGGCGTAGAGCCCGAGCCCGATGTTGAGGACGAAGAAGCCGGCGATGATCGCGTTGAAGAGGGTGAAGACGTTGGCCGCGACGATGCTCGCCAGCGAGCGCGACGAGGTCTCCGGTGGCGGGCCCAGCTTGCGCAGGCGCGCCGCCGCCTCCTTGGCGGTCAGTCCTTGATCCATGCTGGGAGGGCCGTTACCCATTCACCCACTATTCAATAGGGTGCGGGGGCGATGAGCCTGAAGCTTGGACTCAACCTGGGTTACTGGGGGATCGGACCCGCTGGCGAGGACGCGGCCGAAGTCGTGCGCGCCGCCGAGGGGTTCGGCTACGAGTCGGTCTGGGCGGCGGAGTCCTACGGTTCCGACGTGGTCAGCGTGCTCGCCTGGCTGGCGGCGAAGACCGAGAAGATCAACCTCGGCGCCGCGATCCTGCAGGTGCCGGCGCGGCCGCCCGCGGCGGCGGCGATGGCCGGGGCGACGATCGACAAACTCTCCGGCGGCCGCTTCCTCTTCGGCTTCGGTCCCTCCGGCCCGCAGGTCTCCGAGGGCTGGTACGGGGTCCCCTACGCGAAGCCCTGGGGGCGGACCCGCGAGTACATCGAAGTCGTCCGCGAGATCATCGCCCGCGAGGGCCCGGTCAACCACCAGGGCGAGCACTACACGCTGCCGCTGCCCGGCGGCGAGGGCAAGCCGCTGAAGCTCAACTTCCACCCGGTTCGCAACGAGATCCCCGTCTTCGTCGGCGCGATCGGCCGCAAATCGGTGGAGATGGCGGCCGAGATCTGCGACGGCTGGATCCCGATCTTCTTCAGCGTCGACGCCTTCGAGCAGACCTGGGGCGAGCACCTGGAGGCCGGCTTCGCCAAGGGCGGCCGCCAGCGTTCCGACCTCGAGGTCAGCCCTTCGCTGCAGGTCGCGATCGACGGCGACCTGGAGGCGGCGAAGAGCGTCGTCAAGGCGGGCCTCGTCCTCTACTTCGGCGGCATGGGCAGCCGCAAAACGAACTTCTACGTCGATCTCGCCCACCGCTTCGGCTTCGGCGAGGTCGCCGACGAGGTCCAGAAGCGCTTCCAGGACGGCGATCGCGCCGGCGCCTTCGAGGCGATGCCGGACGAGATCGTCGAGGCGACCTCGCTGGTCGGGACCGAGGCCGAAGTCGCCGAGCGGATCGAGCGCTTCCGCGGCGCCGGCATCGACAGGCTGATCTGCTCCCCCGTCCACGTCGAGCGCTCGCAGCAGCTCCACACCCTGGAGCGACTGGCGTCGCTGGCGGGGGTCCCTGCCTGAACGGCGGGGGTCGGGACGCGATCCCGGCCCTTTCGCATAACCTTCCGCGCCGCTTATGAAGATCGGAGTGCCGAAAGAGACCGCCGATGGGGAGCGCCGCGTCGCGCTCATCCCCGACGTCGTCAAATCGCTGAAGAAGAACGAGAAGGTCGACGTCGTCGTCGAGTCCGGCGCCGGTGAGGCCGCCGGGCACACCGACGAGGCCTACGAGGAGGCCGGGGCCGAGATCGGTTCCGCCGACGCCGCCTGGGGGGCCGACGTCGTCCTCCATGTCGCCGTCCCGAGCGTCGATGCGATCGGCCGCCTCAACGGCAACCAGCTGCTGATCTCCCATCTCAATCCCTGGGTCGCGGCCGACACCAACAAGGCTTTGGCCGGTGCCGGCGTCACCTCCTTCGCGATGGAGGCGATCCCGCGCACGACCCGCGCCCAGGCGATGGACGCGCTCTCCTCGCAGGCCGCCGCCGCCGGCTACGCCGCGACCTTGATCGGCGCCCGCGAGTCGGGCCGCTTCTTCGGGATGATGACCACCGCCGCCGGCACCGTGCCGCCGGCCAAGGTTCTCGTCCTCGGCGCCGGGGTCGCCGGCCTGCAGGCGGTCGCCACCGCCAAGCGCCTCGGCGCGATCGTCACCGGCTTCGACATCCGCCGCGCCGCCTGGGAGCAGATCGCCTCGCTCGGCGGCCGGCCGCTGGAACTGGACTTCATTCCCGACGCCGAGGGCGAGGGCGGCTACGCCCGTCCGCTGACCGACGAGGAGAACGCGCAGGTGCGCGACGCCCTCACCGCCAACGCGGCGAAACAGGACATCATCGTCACCACCGCCGCGATCCCGGGTCGCCCGGCGCCGCTGCTGATCACCGCCGAGGCGGTCCGCAACATGGCTCCCGGCTCGGTGATCGTCGACCTCGCGGCTGAGACCGGCGGCAACTGCGAGCTGACCGAGCCCGGCCAGACCGTGGTCGAGGGCGGCGTCAAGGTGATGGGTCCGCGCAACCTCGCCTCGGAGATGCCGGCGCCCGCCTCCCAGCTCTACGCCAAGAACCTCGAGAACCTGCTCGGCCTGATCGTCACCGAGGAGGGTGAGGTCGAGGTCGACTTCGAGGACGACATCATCGCCGCCTCCTGCATCACCCAGGGCGGCGAGATCAAGAACGAGAGGGCAGCGAAGTAATGGACCTGATGACCGAGATCACGATCTTCGTCCTCGCCGTCTTCGTCGGCTTCGAGGTGATCTCGAAGGTCCCGACCACCCTGCACACGCCGCTGATGTCGCAGACCAACGCGATCCACGGCATCGTCATGCTCGGCGGCCTGATCGTCCTCGGCTTCGCAGACGACGGGCTGGAGTACGTGATCGGCACGATCGCCGTCGCCTTCGGCGCGATCAACATCGTCGGCGGCTTCATGGTCACCGACCGGATGCTCGGCATGTTCTCGAAAAAGCCGAAACCGAAGGCCGACACGGGCGGGAAGGGCGGCGCCTGATGGTCAACGCCGTCTTCGAGCCCGGTGGCTCCGCCGCCACCGCGCTTTACATCGTCGCCTTCTCGCTCTTCATCGTCGGGATCAAAATGGGCACCCACCCGACCACCGCCAAGCGCGGCAACCTCGTCGCCGCCGGCGGCATGGCGGTCGCCGTCGTCACCACCCTGCTGCTCGACGGGATGGGCAACTGGGGATTGATCTTCCTCGGCCTCGGAATCGGCACCGCGGTCGGCGTGATCGCCTCGAGCCGGGTGCAGATGACCGAGATGCCGCAGATGGTGGCCCTCTACAACGGGGTCGGCGGTGGCGCCGTCGCCCTGATCGCCTGGTCGGAGATCCGCCACGGGATCTCTCTCGGCGAGGACTTCCCGCTCGACGAGCTGATCCCGATCATCTTCGCCGGCGTCGTCGGCTCGGTCTCCTTCTGGGGTTCGAACATCGCCTTCGCCAAGCTCCAGGACCTGATCCCGACCCGGCCGCTGGCGGCGCCCGGCCAGCAGGTGATCAACGCCGTCCTGCTGATCGCGATCCTCGTTATCTGCGTCGTCCTCGCGGTCGACCACGAGTCGCCCTCGCAGGGCCTCTTCATCCTGCTGCTCGTCCTCGCGGCGATCCTCGGCAACCTCGTCGTCCTGCCGATCGGCGGCGCCGACATGCCGGTTGTGATCTCGCTGCTGAACGCCTTCACCGGCCTCTCCGCCGCGGCCGCCGGTTTCGCCCTCGACAACGTCGCCCTGATCGTCGCCGGCACCCTGGTCGGCTCCTCGGGAACGATCCTGACGATGGAGATGGCGACGGCGATGAACCGCTCGGTCGCCAACGTCCTCTTCGCCGGCTTCGGCGGCGCCCCCTCGGGCGGCGGCGGTGGCAGCGGCGAGGAGCGCCCGCACGTCTCGATCGGTGCCCAGGACGCGGCGATCAAGCTCGCCTACGCCGACACGGTCGTGATCGTCCCCGGCTACGGCCTCGCCGTCGCCCAGGCTCAGCACGCGATCAAGGAGGTCGCCGACGAGCTCGAACAGCGCGGCGTCACCGTCAACTACGCGATCCACCCGGTCGCCGGGCGCATGCCCGGCCACATGAACGTGCTCCTCGCCGAGGCCGACGTCGCCTACGAGAACCTCAAGGAGATGGAGGAGATCAACCCGGAGATGTCGCGCACCGACGTCGCCGTTGTGGTCGGCGCCAACGACGTCACCAACCCGGCGGCGAAAAACGACCCGGACTCGCCGATCGCCGGGATGCCGATCATCGAGGTCTCCGAAGCCCAAGAGGTGATCGTGATCAAGCGCTCGCTGAGTCCCGGCTTCGCCGGCATCGACAACGACCTCTTCTACGAACCGAATACCTCGATGCTCTTCGCCGACGCCAAACAGGCCGCGGCGGACATCGCTTCTGAGATCGGGAATCTGTAGGCGAACTGCTTAGGGACGGGCCTGGTGGCCGGCGGGTCCTGTCCCCCTACGGCGCCACCCGCCGGAGGGGCGTCACCGCTGGACTCGTCAGCTCCGACGCCAGTCGGTAGATGGCCGCGGTCCCTCGCCTTGCGAGAGAGGGGCTGAGCTGAGGTGGCAGCTCGGCTACGAAGGCCGTGGTGTGCTCGAAGGTGTGGTTCTGCCAGCGGGAGGCGCTGCCTGGGTAGGGGCCGGGCAGGCGGACCAGGGGCAGGCCGATCAGTTGGGCGAAGCGGCTGGCGGCGAAGGGGTTGCCTTCGGGGCGGTCGACGAGGCCGAAGGGTTGGTGGAACCAGATCGTCACGTCGGGCCTCTCGCTGAGGATCAGGCGGTGGGCGGCGCGGGACTCGGGCTCGGAGAGAGGCCCGGGGCCGGAATATTCGCCGCCGCCGAGGGGGCGCCAGCGGTAGGGGAAGTTGCGGTTGAGGTCGACGCCGTGGGCGTTGCCGCGGGTGCCGGCGGTCGCGCCGTCGGGGTTGAGCGTCGGCACGACGATCAGCTCGGCGCCTCGCGGTGCCCCCAGGGCGATCAGCAGGCGCGCGATCCTCGTCCCCGCCCGCTCGTTTCCGTGAACGCTGCCGACCACGACGAACTTCACGGCGGGGTCTCGGGAGCCGGTGCGGACGCTGAGGATCGGTCGGCCTTCGACCGAGCGGCCGATCACCTGCCGTTCGCTTGCCGCTGCCGATTCGAGGGTCGCCCCCGAGAGGGCGGCAAGCGACAAAGCCGCGATCAAGACGGCACAGAGTCGGCACCTGGGGCTCACACGCGTGAATTCTTCCTGCTTAGCGTCGGCTCATGCGATCCGAGCGGGGTCAGGGGACGGTCGAGTGGGTGGGCCTGCTGCTGCTCGTCTCGTCGCTGCTGCTCGTGGCGGTCGCGAGCGGAGTGCGGGTACCCGGGGCCTTGCTGGCCCGGGCCCTCGCCGACCGGATTCTCTGCGCGGCGTCGCTGGCGAACGGTTGCGGGGACGAGCCGGCGCTGATCGGCGCCTACGGCACCGAGGTCGGGAAGCTCGTTCGCCGGCACGTGCCGATGTTCGCTTTCGAGCATGGATCGAGGGCGGTTCCCGTCGACTTCCGCCGCTGCCGCGTCAGCGAGTGCAGCGACGCCGCGGGGGAGGGGCTGATCCACCAGACGGACGAGCGCCTGCCGGTCACCGCCTTCGTCCACGTGATCGACTGCCGCGAGGAGGAGGAGGCGGTGCGGACCCAATCCGGTGGCGCCGATTGCTCCGGCGCGCGGGCCGGCAACCTCTATGTCCAGTACTGGACCTACTACGCGGACTCGGCAACGCTCCGCGGCGTCCCGGTCGCGGGGGAGAAGGGTTACCACCGCGACGACTGGGAGAGCGTCCAGTTCCGTATCCGCCCCGACGGGGGCGTCGATCAGCGCGCTTCCTCCCACCATGGCTACAACTACTTCCTCTCCGACGTCAACTGGATGTCGGATGCGGGCGTCGCCGCGCACGATGGCTGGGGCCCGGCCAGCCACCTCCTGATCGTCTCGGGTGGCAGTCACGCCGGCAACGCCGTCGGCCTGCCCGACGTCGATCGCTTCACCCCGGGCCGCCGCGTGCACCTGGTCCCGCTCGAGCAGGTCGCCGCCGAAACCACCGCCGAGTTCGCAGTCTCGCCTCCCTGGATGAAGCGGGTATGGCTGGATCCCGAGGCGGAGGGAACCAGCTAGTTCACAGGCGGGTATCCAATCGGCGATAGGGTCTTCCCATCCCGGCTGACGTGACCTCACAGTCGAAGGCAGCGATCGCGGAAGCGCTCGCCGAGGCGCGCGAGCGGACCCTGGCTCTGATCGAGCCGCTCGACGACGGGCAGCTGAACACGGTCTACTCGCCGATCCTCAGCCCGCTTTCCTGGGACCTGGGCCATATCGCCAACTTCGAGGAGCTCTGGCTGGTGCAGACGATCGGTGGGCGCGAGCCGCTGAACGGCGACCTCGGCAGCTTCTACGACGCGATCGAGAACCCGCGCAGGATCCGCGGCGAGCTGCCGATCCTGCGCGACTCCGAGCTGCGCTCCTACATGGCGGACGTCCGCGAGCGGACTCTCGACGTACTGGAGGATGTGGAGATCGAGTCCGACGTCGAGGACCCGCTGCTGCGGGACGGTTTCGTCTACGAGTTGCTGCTCGCGCACGAGCTGCAGCACAACGAGACGATGCTGCAGATGCTGCAGTTGGTCGAGGGCTACGAGCTGCCGGATGAGCTGGCCGAGCGCTTTTCTCCCCGCATACCGGGGACGACTGCGCGGGAGGACGGGGAATCGGTGGCGATCGCCGCCGGCGAGTACGAGACCGGCGCCCCCGCACGCGGTTTCGCCTACGACAACGAGCGCCCGCGCCACGCCGTCGAGCTCGCCGCCTTCGAGATCGATCGGGCTCCCGTCACCAACGGCACCTACATCTCCTTCATCGAGGACACCGGTGCCGAGCCACCGCTCTACTGGCGGCACGACGGGGAAAACTGGATCGACACCGCTCGCGGTCGTCGCGCTCCGATCGACCCGGGCGCTCCGGTGGTCCACGTCTCCTGGCACCAGGCTGACGCCTTCGCCCGCTGGGCCGGCAAGCGCCTGCCGACCGAGCACGAGTGGGAGGCGGCGAGCGACCGTCTCGACGGGGTCGGCCACGGCTGGGAATGGACCTCCTCGGACTTCCTCGCCTATCCGGGCTTCGAGGCGTTCCCCTACAGCGAGTACTCCGAGGTCTTCTTCGGCGACGAGTACAAGGTGCTGCGCGGCGGTTCCTGGGCCACCCATCCGCGCGTCGCCCGCCCGACCTTCCGCAACTGGGACCTGCCGCGGCGCAGCCAGATCTTCTCCGGCCTGCGCTGCGCGAGGGACGCATGACGATTGCGATCGACGTCCACCTCGACGCCGACGCCGCGGCGAAGATGGCCGACGACGTCCGCGCCGGGCTCTGCGCCTACCCGAAGGAGGTGGCGCCGAAATACTTCTACGACGATCGCGGCTCGCGGCTGTTCGAGCAGATCACCGAGCTGCCCGAGTACTACCCGACCCGGGCGGAGCGGCAGATCCTCGAGCAGCGCTCGGCCGAGATCCACGCCGCCGCCGGTTGCCCCAGCACGCTGATCGAGCTCGGCTCGGGATCGGCGGCCAAGACCCGCCACCTGCTGAGCGCGATGCGCGATTGCGGCAGCCTCGACACCTATGTCCCGGTCGACATCTCCGAGGAGATCACCGAGCGGACCGCCAACGAACTCGTCGACGAGTACCCGGGGCTGGACGTCCACGGCCTGGTCTGCGACTTCGAGCAGCACCTGGAGCGGGTGCCCCACGGCACCGACAAGCGGATGATCGCCTTCCTCGGCGGCACGATCGGCAACCTCTATCCGCGCCAGCGGCACGCCTTCCTGGAGCGGATCGCGGCGCTGCTCGGCCCCGGCGACCACCTCCTGCTCGGCACCGACCTGATCAAGGACCGCGCCCGGCTCGAGGCCGCCTACGACGACTCGGCCGAGATCACCGCCGAGTTCAACAAGAACGTTCTCGCCGTCCTCAACAACCAGCTCGGCGCCGACTTCGACCTCGACGCCTTCGAACACGTCGCCCGCTACGACGCAGAGGCGGAGCGGATGGACATCCGCCTGCGCTCGCTTGCCGACCAGGAGGTCCGCCTCGACCGCCTGGAGCTGGAGATCTCCTTCGCCGAGGGCGAGGAGATGCGGACCGAGATCTCGACCAAGTTCACCCGCGAACGGCTGGAGACCGTCTACGCCGGCGCCGGCCTCGAGCTGCGCGGCTGGTTCACCGACGACGCCGGCGACTACGCCCTCAGCCTCGCCAGTCCCGCGCGATAGCGGTCAGATCGCCGGCACCTGCTGGGTGATGCAGTGGATGTTGCCGCCGCCGAGGAGGATCTCGCGCGCCGGCACGCCGACCACCTCGCGCCCGGGGAAGCTGCGCCGCAGGACCGCCGCCGCCTCCTCGTCGTGGCGCGGATCGATCAGCGGCATCACGATCCGCGAGTTGCCGAGGTAGAAGTTGACGTAGGAGCTGGCGAGGCGTTCGCCGGCCCGGCGCGGCAGGGTGGCCTCCCGGGCCTCGACTCCCTCGGCCTCCTCGGCTGAGAGATGCAGCGGGCCGGGGGAGGGGAGGAGCACCACCTCCAGCGAGCGGCCGCGCGCGTCGCTGGCGGCTTCGAGCCGCTCGCGCGCGTCGCGGGAGATCGCGTGCTGGGGATCGTCCTCGTCGTCGGTCCAGGTCAGCAGCACCGTCCCCGGCCGGGCGAAGCAGGCGAGGTTGTCGACGTGGCCGTCGGTCTCGTCCTCGAAGACGCCGGCGCCGAGCCAGACCACCTTCTCGGCGCCGAGGTGGTCGAGCAGGACGCGCTCGATCTGCTCCTTCGAGAGCTCCGGGTTGCGGTTGGGGTGGAGCAGGCACTCTTCGGTCGTCAGCACGGTTCCCTCGCCGTCGACGTGGACCGAGCCGCCCTCGAGCACGATCGGCGCCCGGTAGCGGTCGGCGCCCTCGACCTCCAGGACCTTGGCGGCAACCTCTTCGTCGCGGTCCCAGGGGGAGTAGATCCCGCCCCAGGCGTTGAAGCGCCAGTCGACCCCACGCCGGTCGCCCCCGCCGTCGACGACGAAGGTCGGGCCGTGGTCGCGGATCCAGGCGTCGTCGGTGGCGATCTCGACCACCCGCACCGCGGGCGAGAGCATCGCCCGCGCGCTCTCGAGCTGGCCGCCGGAGACCGCCATCGTCACCGGCTCGGAGTCGGCGATCGCCTCCGCCACGGCGGCGAAGGCCGCCTGGGCAGGCGCGGCTTCGAGCCGCCAGTTGTCCGGTCGCTCCGGCCATGCCATCCAGCAGCCGCTGTGGGGCTCGAACTCGCCCGGCATCCGGAAGCCGTCCGTGGCGGGCGTCGATTTCAGCGTCGTGCTCACCGCCCTCTATCTTGAACCAGTGGACGAGATCCGCCTGATCCGTGCCGGGGAGCCGCCCGAGTCGCCGGCGAGAACGCGCCCGGCCGAGCGCCCGCCGCTGCGGATCGCCGCCTTCCAGCACCGCTGGCACTCCGACCCCACCGAGCACGAGGCGGCGCTGGGGGAGGGGATCCGCATCGCCGCCCGGGAGGGGGCGAAGCTGGTCTGCCTGCAGGAGCTGACCCTGAGCCGCTACTTCGCCGTCGACCCGGCGGGTCCCGAGGCCGCCGGCGCGGAGCCCGAGGAGCTGCCCGGCGGTCGCACCTTCGAGTTCGCCGCCCGGATGGCCGCGGCCCACGGACTCCACGTCCACGCCTCGCTCTACGAGCGCGCCGGCGGCGGCGACCGCCTCGGCTTCAACACCGCGATCGTCGTCTCGCCCGCTGGCGAGCTGGTCGCCCGCACCCGCAAGCTCCACATCCCGGTCACCGCCGGCTATCACGAGGACCGCTACTTCCGGCCAGGCCCCGCCGGCCCCGACGCCTACCCGCTGGTCGGACTCGGCGAGCTCCGGCTCGGCCTGCCGACCTGCTGGGACCAGTGGTTTCCCGAGGTGGCCCGCGCCTACAGCCTCGAGGGGGCCGACGTGCTCGTCTACCCGACCGCGATCGGCTCCGAGCCCGACCATCCCGAGTTCGACACCCAGCCGCTCTGGCAGCAGGTGATCGTCGGCAACGGCATCGCCAACGGCACCTTCATGGTCGCCGTCAACCGCATCGGCACCGAGCCACCGCTCACCTTCTACGGCTCCACCTTCATCTCCGACCCCTACGGCCGAATCCTCGCCCAGGCCCCCCGGGACGAGCCAGCCGTCCTGGTGGCCGACCTGGACCCCGACCAGAGAAGAGACTGGCTAGAGCTCTTCCCCTTCCTAACCACCCGGCGCCCCGACACCTACAGCTCCATGACCGAGCCGCCACCCGGCTAGTAGTGGTCCGAGGGCACCGGTGGGGTGTCCCGGGAGCACCTCCGACGATCGAGCCCCGCCAGACAGCAAAGGGACGAAGGCAACCCGTGGTTCCTTTGTCCGGATACCCAGGACAAAGGAACCACAGGATCGACAGGTCCCCAGGGACCTGGAAGCCACGGTTCCTT
>Ga0157380_10001285_pt1 | contig 16330 bp, 17 predicted proteins | sample S35metaG_FD_119757 | JGI IMG/M metagenome (GOLD analysis project Ga0157380, IMG submission 119757) | Switchgrass rhizosphere microbial communities from Kellogg Biological Station, Michigan, USA - S3-5 metaG | ecosystem: Host-associated > Plants > Roots > Rhizosphere > Soil | place: USA... | reverse complement strand
CACTCCCGAGGCGGACGCGCGGTTGCCGAACGTGATCGAGTTCGATGTTCCGGTCGCAGGCCAGGTGACCGTGTCGCTGCGGGACTTGAATACACCGGTGTTGCTGACGTCGTTGCGGGCCATAGTGGCCGCGGACCTCGAGGTTGCCGCCGAACTCGAGCTCGACTATTCGGCGGTCGATCCGGATCTGCCGGTGGCACCCGCGCCCGCAACAGCAACATTCGATGCCGCAGCTGGACATTATCGTGTGCACGTCATAGGTGCCGTCGCTGACGGCGAAGCGGGAGGCTCGTTCGGCCTGACGGTTACGCCGGCCGCAGTCGGGAGCTCGCTCGTCAACGCGGCGGACACCCTGGCCGCGGCGAATGCGCCTGCAGCCGGTCAGAGCGTACTGAAAAAGACGTTCGAGATTGCCAACCCCGGTTCCTACGAAGTGGTGCTGACGGACCTGGCCTTTCCCGAGCCGCTGGCGGGCACGAACCTCCTGTTGCTATATCAAGCGCCCGGCGGCGACCAGGTCGTGGCGACGGGGCCGGGTCCGTTTACCGCATTCGCGGGCACCTACGAATTGATCGTGATCGCCACGGCGGGAGCGGTCGAACAGGCGGGCATGTACAGTGTCCGGATTGGCGGCGGTCCCGCATCCAGCGTGGTGTATCCCGGCGCCAGCGATCCACAGACGAATACTGTTGGCCGCATGCCGCCGGCTACCGAACTGACGCTCCCGGCGGACGGCGACTATTCGCTGACACTCGCGGATCCGGCTTTTCCCGCCGCGCTGCAGTCGTTCCATGTCGCGGTCGTGCAGGGAGCTGCGTTGCTCGGCAGTGGCTCGGAAGTCGGAACGAGCACCGTCACCGCCTCGAAGGGAGCCGCGGAGTTGTTCGTGCTGGCGACGCCGACCGATTCCGGCACGCTCTCCGTGCGACTTGCACGAGGGACGCAGATTACGTATGCCGACGTGACGATCGCCGATTCGTCGCCCGACGCAGGTACGCCGGCAATCTACGTAGTCCGTGCGCCGGCAACCATCGACGCGGGCAGCTATCGCCTGACGGCCAAGGATTTCGGCCTGCCAGCGGCATTGTCTTCGCTGAAGACGGCGATCGTGCAACGCGGTGCCATCGTGGCGCGACTGGAACAGGCGGGAGATCTGACTACTTCGCTGCAGCGATCCGATGCCAAGGTGCTGGTCGCAGCAAGCAGCGGCGGCAGCGGCAGCAATGGCTTGTTCGGGCTGAGCCTCGTGTCGCAGGCCACCGGCAGTGCCGTGCTCGAAACGACCCAGGGTGTTGGCGGCCTGTTTCGTTCGAGTGTCGTCGAGGTGCCAGCGGCAGGCCGGTATGACCTGACACTGGCCGACCTGGAGTTCCCCGAACGCCTCAGCACCAGCATGCTCGCGATTACACGCAGCACGGACGTCGTAGCGCAGATCTTCGGTGCGGGAACCGTCTCGGGCCAGCAGCTCGCGGCGGGCACCTACGTTTTCAACTTCATTGGACAACCCGCAGTCGACGAACAATATGGTGCCTATGCGCTCAAGGTTGCCGGCTCGGCAGCTCCGCCAACGGTCACGTTCTCGGCCACGCCGACGTCGATTACTTCAGGGCAAATGGCGTCCTTGCAATGGAGCTCTACCAATGCCACGGCATGCACCGCGTCGGGTGGCTGGAGCGGCACGAAGACGACGAGCGGCACCGAGCCGACCGCTGCGTTGAGCGCGAACACGTCGTTCGATATTGCATGTTCCGGTCCCGGTGGAAGTAGCAATGCGTCGGTGACGGTGACTGTCAATGCGCCGTCGGCGTCTCGCGGAGGCGGCGGCGGCACCGGTCCGCTCATGCTTCTGTTCCTGAGTGGACTGGCCGCGGTTCGTCAGCGCCTTCGAGCGTCTACCCGGTGATCCGGGTAGCTCAGCGATCGGCTGCGCGGATGCCGATTCGAATATAGGTACGGTTTCGCATGCCGAGCCGCTCGTAACGGATCTCGCTCGACATCTTCCTCAGCAGCATCAATCCCAATCCGCCGGGCTGCGCCTGTTCGATCGATTGCGGCCTCGGTGGCGGTTGCGCCTGCGACGGATCGAATGCCCTGCCGTCGTCGTCGAAAATCATCGCGACGTGATTGCTGGTGATGCCGATCTCCACGCGGATGCGATGGGCCGCGTCGTCTGCGTACCCATGGCGGACGATGTTCGTCACCAGTTCATCGAATGCCAGCTCGACCCGCTGGATGGCGTGCGGATCGACGCGTTCGCTTTCGAGATAGGCGCGCAGTGCCTGGCGGTTCTGGTCCAGCACGCTCAAGTCGTTCCAGAATTGTAGCGACAGCGCAGACATGCCGCGATATTACGCCAGCAGCGCGAGCGCCTGCGCTTCGGTAGCGACGACCGGAATGACATCGTTCAACGAGACATGATCGAGCGTCTCCATGACGATGCCCTGCGCACCGAAGATGATCATGCGGTGCTTCTTGTTGTGAATCGCGCGGGCCGTACTGATCAGCATCCGGATGCCCATGGACGTGAGGATCGGAACCGCCGACAGGTCGACCAGGATGTTCTTGGCCGCCGTGGTCGCGGAGGCGACGAATCGGGTCTCGATGACATCGACGCCCGGAGTATCGAGGCGTCCTTGCACCGACAGCCTGGTGTTTTGAGCGTCGATATCGCTGATTTCCAGTTTCATTGCTGCACCGGGAAGCTGAGATGAATTGAAGTTAGACGAACTTGATGACAACGAGTGATGCATCGTCGTCGAGCGGCCCGGGACGGGCGAACGCACGGATCGCATCGTAGAGCCGTTGCGGTTCGAGCACGCCGTCGATGGGCTCGCGCAGGATCAGTTGCACGAACCGGTTGAGCGTGAAGGCGTCCCCGGCGGCCGTCGTGAACTCGAAACAGCCATCGCTGAACAGGTAGAGGGAGCTGTCCGGGGGCACCTGCGTGCTCTCGCTGCGAAATATGCCGGAGGGGAGGACGCCGACTGCCGGATTGCGCGTTCGTAGCGCTATCGCCGTTTCGTGCCTGGAGTCGACGAGATAGGCGGGGTGATGGCCCGCCGAACAGAAATGCAGCGTGCGCTCCACGCTGTCGTACACGCCATACCAGAGCGTGAAAAACAGTTCGCCATGGCTGTCCATCTGGAACATGGCGTTCAACGCGGCGACTACCTGGGCGGGTTGCCGCATGTCCACGCCGGGCAAGGCACGATTGCGCAGCAGGTTCATGACCGAAACGCTGTGCATTGCCGCGCGGGCGCCGTGACCGGCAACATCGAGGACGTAGCCGACACAGGTGCGTTCATCGAGCCTTTCGTAGCCGAACCCATCGCCGCCGAGCCGCATCGACGGAACGAACAGCCATTGCGTCTGCACCGGACCTTCGGTGACTGGTGCAGGCAGCAGAGAGTGAACGTATTCAGTGGCGTGCTGCAGGTCGCGCTCGAGTGCCTGAGCGGCTTCCACTTCGCGGATACTGCGTCGACCCAGTTGAAAGATATGATCGCCCAGGCGCAACGAGCCCCCGAGCGGCAGCACTTCCGAGCCTTCGATGCGTCGATCGCCTATATACGTGCCGTTGGTCGACTGCAGATCGGTCACGACGATGGTCCGCCCGATCAGCTGCACTTTGCAGTGAGTGCGCGAGAGATGCTCGTCGAGCACTGTGATATCGCACTCGGGTGCCCGTCCGATCGTCAGCGCCGCGGCGCCCAGGCGATACACGGCAGGAGGAGAAATCCGGATGAGAAAATAGGCGCGATCGTCGACTGCGGGAGCGTCGCCGGCAGGCGGCTCCTCCTGCAGCAGAATGGTGCGATCGAAGGCCGGAGTAGGTTCTTGTTGCACGGTGCGGCATCGGCAGGCCAACGACACAACTTACAACCGGCGTGTTGCAGATATATGTCAGCCTGCGCGGCAACCCATCAAGTAGACTTGCATGCCGTGACCGGTTGCGGAGCGCTGCGAATATGTCGATCGACGAGGTAGAGACCAGGGTGCAGGCACTCGAACTGGAGCTGCAGAAAGCGACCGAACGGTCGCGGCTGGCCAAGAAAGCAGTGAAGGATGCCAAGGCGCTGGCCAAGGAGGCGAAGAAAGATAAACGCCGGGCACGCAAAGCGCTCATCGCTGCACAGGAAGAGCAGGAGGCTGCCTTGAACGCGAGCAGCAAGCCGGTAAGCGAACCTGGCGAAGTCGCGCCGAAGCGCGCTAAAAGGGCCACGGCAAAGAGAGTACGTATCGTGGACAGTCAGGCGCCGCGCAAGACCGCAAGCAGGAAAAATAAAACGGCGAACGCGGATCCTGCGGAGACTGAACAGGGCGATGCAATCGTCGCGGCCCAGTCGGACGATTCCTCGCCCCAATCGTCAGGGGAATGAAGAAAGGGGACAGAACAAATCTGTCCCTCGGAATATGTCCCCTATCCCGCATCACTAGCCGCTGATCAGCGACTGGTTGCCCGCTTCGCTCACGAACACCGCCGACAACTGTTCGTTGTCGTTTTTCTCGTCGATCGTCTCGACATGATAGATCTCGCCTTGCGCACGCTCGCGACTGAGATCGAGCACACCGTAGCCGCGCTTGAACAGGTCGATGTATTTCAGGTGGGGCGAGACTGCTTGCAACTGTGCCGCAAGGGCGGCGCCGGTTGCGGCGTTGGGAGCGGGACCTGGAGACGTAACCGCAGGTGAGATGAATTCCACGCCGAGCACGCCCTTGCTGGTGGTCGGATCGTAGCTCTGCGGATCCCAGGGCTTCGCGACCAGGTCCGCACACCACGCCGAGTGAATGTCCCCGGTGAGCACGACGTTGTCCTCGATGCGGTTCGAGGCGAGATGCTCGAACAAACGGGCGCGTGCGGGTTGATAGCCGTCCCATTGATCGGGATTGATGATGGTGCGACCGAACGTGGTGCTCAACTGCGCCATCATCACCTGCTGGCCCAGCACCCGCCACGAGGCGCCGCGCAATTTGGATTCCCACAACTGCCGGTCGAGCCAGCGTTCCTGGTCGAAGCCAAGAAGCGTTCGCGAAGCGTCCGCAACGACGGGATCGTCTGACGGTACTTCGGATGCGCCAGTCTTGAATGCAGCCTGCTGGTCGCGTCCATGCAGACGCGTGTCGAGCATGATCAGGTCGGCGAGATTGCCGATGCGGAAGCGACGGAAGATCTCGTCGTCGAAACGCGATTCGGTGCGAACCGGCATGTATTCGTTGTAAGCGCGGGTGGCCTGGCGTTTGCGCACCGTCCATTCGCCTTCGCCTTCTTCGGGATTGTGATTCTGGGCGCCGTCGCGATACGAGTCGTTCGCGCTCTCGTGATCGTCCCACACACAGATGAAAGGATGGCGGCGATGCGCTTCCTGCAGGTCCGGGTCCGACTTATACAGCGCATGCCGGATGCGATAGTCGGTGAGCGTGACGATTTCGTTGACCGGAACCACATCGCGCACGCCGGTGAGCTTGGGATTCGCGTAGCCGCCGAGCGGATATTCGTAGATGTAGTCGCCGAGATGCAGCACCAGGTCGATGTCTTCGCGTGCAGCGATGCGTGCGTACGCATTGAAATAGCCGTACGGATAGTTCGAGCAGGACGCGAATGCCATCCGGAACCGGTCGACATGGCGCAAGGGCAGGGTGCGTGTGCGCCCGGTCGGAGATGTCTCGCCGCGAACTTCGAATTGATAGAAGTACGTGCGGCCGGGTTCGAGATCGTCGGCGTCTATCTTGACCGTGAAGTCGCGGCTGACGTCGGTAGCGAAGCGGCCCGAGTTGCACACGTGCTTCATGCGCTCATCGGTCGCTATGCGCCACTTGCCTTCGATATCGTCGCCGAAGCGCTTCGGGCTGACGCGCGTCCACAGGATGACGCGGTCGTGCAACGGATCGCCGCTTGCCACGCCGTGAGCGAACGTTTGTCTGCCGCCGTCATCGGACCCGCCGCGGTCGTGTGCGAAGGCGGCAGGTGTCAGGCCCAGTGCGCAAAGGGTGGCAATGAAATCGCGGCGGCTGATCTGGTTCATGAGCTTCCGTTCCATGAGGAGGAGCCCACTATCTTTCGCGATTTTCGATGTCAGTATGGTGACGATCCGTTGTCAGGCTGACAACGGACCGATTTGCATTGTGCTTCCCCGTGGAGGAGAGCGAATCGCGTCAACGCGCTCAGCGAGCGAGCTGCCCCTTGAGCGGCCCGGCAGTCAATATTCCATTCGCACCGATGCGGAAGCGATTTCGATACCACTCACGCGCGTCTTCAATGGCTGGATCGGCAATGGCTGGATCGGCATCCAGCGCAACGATTCGTGCGGCCGTCTTCGGGGCCGGTGCTGCAGGTTCGCCGTGGTTGCGGCAACCTACGGCCGCTTTTATCGCACGCGCATCGGCTATTAGTTCTTTCATCTTGCCCGCGAGCCTCTTGTCATAGGCAACGAGGCCGGCCTGCAGGTCGAAGGCGGTGAGCCACAGGCAGGTGCCCTTGAGATCCGATGCTTCGTAGGAATGCTGCGCTAGCCTCACGGAGTACTGCAGGAAAATCCCGGGTGCGGTCTTGCCGGCTTTCTCCGCCAGCTTCGTGTACAGCAGGGAAATGGGTGTAGCGATGAAGCCGCGCAGGATATACGGTGGATATGTATCTGGATCCGGTGCCCGCAACATATACGTTCCCACAACCTGGCCTGCGGCATTGATGGCCGAACCGAAGCCTTCGGTCCCGCCGGCGGGCAGGCCCAAATCGATCATCTCGCCGTCCATATAGATGAAAGGATGATATGCGCCGTCGGCGGTGAGAGCCTGGCCGGTGACCTGTCCCGATCGATTGACCGCAAACGCATTGCTGAACGAGCCGCCCAGCGTTCCCAGGTCCGCCATCGCACCGTCTGCCCACAGGAATGCGTGGGACGTGCCCGACGTGGATGCCGAGTCGCCAACGACCTGATCCGCATCGTTGAGCGCATACGCCGAACTCGAGTCGCCGCCGAGTCCTCCCAGGTCGACGATGCCGCCGTTTCGATACAGGAACGATCGAGTCGCGTCGGTTCGATACGTGCCGGTCACGTGCCCCGCCGCATTGATGATCACCGAGGTCGAGGACGCATACGACGATACGCCCGGAACCAGGTCTACGAGCGTCCCCTGCGTATAGAGATAAGCATGGGAGTCGAATTCCAGCTGGTAGATGCCGGCGACTTCGCCGGCATCGTTGATACCGTCACCGGTGCTGTAAGAATCGCCGAGCGTTCCCAAGTCCTGCATCCCGCTGGCCTGCGAATACACGAACGCGTGATATTCATCGTTGCCCGCCAGGAACGAGATGCCCGACACCTGGCCGGTTTCGTTGAGGGCATAGCCGTTGCTGGAGATGCCGCCCAGCGTGCCGAGGTCCGTTGCCGCTGCCCCGGCGTAGAGAACTGCGTGGGAGGAACCGTCCTGCGTCGTCGATTGGCCGGCCACTTCGCCCTTGTTGTTGATATCGGCGCCGCTGCTCCCGCCCGCTCCATAGCGGTCCTCTTGCAGGGTACCGAGGTCGACCATCCCGCCGTCCTTGTAGATGAATGCATGCTGCCAGCCGTCGGCTCGCGAGGCTTCCCCGGTAACTTCGCCGCGATCGTTGATATCCACGGCAGCCGCCTCGCTGCCGCCGAGAGTGCCGATGTCGAGCACCTGGTACCTGGGCAATTGAGTCTGAGGCAGCGCGGATAGCGAAGTGAGCATTGCGCTGGAAGCGAACACTGCACTGCGAAGGGCGCGAGATCGCGTCTTGTTCGTCATTGAACGTTCCCTGTGATCTTCTAGGTCGCGACAGCACGAGCTGTCGGGCTGCTGCGTGAGTGCGGCAAAGGGTAGTGGAGACACATCGACAAAACAAGCCAAGGGGGGCTTGTGTACTGCCGCGTCCGTCCGCATTCTGTAGTCCATTCCCAACTGTCGAATTGCAGGAGATTCGATGACGACACAACGAGCGATTCTTGCGGGCGGCTGCTTCTGGGGCATGCAGGATCTGCTGCGCCGCTACGATGGTGTGGTATCGACACGAGTTGGCTACTCCGGCGGCAACGTCCCCAATGCGACCTATCGCAATCACGGTACGCATGCGGAAGCCATCGAGATCGTGTTCGATCCCGCTAAACTCAGTTATCGGCAGCTGCTCGAATTCTTTTTCCAGATCCATGACCCGACCACCCGCAACCGCCAGGGCAACGATGTCGGGACCAGCTATCGATCGGCTATTTTCTACACGAGCGAGGAGCAGGAACGCATCGCCGTAGATACGATCGCCGATGTCAACGCTTCAGGATTGTGGCCGGGAAAAGTGGTTACCGAGGTCGCTGCCGCCGGCGACTTCTGGGAAGCCGAGCCCGAGCACCAGGACTACCTGGAGCGGATTCCCAACGGCTACACCTGTCATTTCGTGCGACCCAACTGGAGATTGCCGGTTCGCAAGGAAGCCCGCGCGCAGAATGCTTGACGGGGAAGCGACGGGAGACGACGCATGCCGACCTGATAGGACGATCAGGGCACGGGTAGTCGATACTATTTTTTCTTAGCGCGCAGTTTGCCGCAGCGCTCGTTCAGCCGCGCGACCATGTCGGCCAGCTGTAGATTGATGTCTTCGAGATTGCCCATGCGAGTGCCGGTGATGGCATTGGCCTGGTTGGTGCCCTGGCAAATGACGTACCGATACCATTGGTCGGAACCGCCGGTCGGATCGGCGACCGGGACGACCGAGTCGATGGCAAAGGGCGTTTCGCTGAGATCGGACGGCTGCGGGGCGCTCATGCGTTGGCGCCGGCGGGCGAGTGCCGCATCGATCCCAGGCGCCGCACCTGTTCTTCGTGAATCTCCTCCAGCGACAGCGCAGTGCTCTGCGCTATCAGGCGCAGAAGCTTGTGGTCCCGGCTGACGGGCAGCGTGACCTCATGGAGTTTTTCCCACAGGCGGATGCGCTCCTGCGGATTCATCAGCGGCGACGACTGGGCTTCGATCTCCGAGCGTCGCCGGGCAGTGCGCTCGGCATTTTCGCGAAGGACCGCGGCGCGTCGATCATTGGTGCTGGATCCTGCAGCAGCGAGGACATCATTCAACTCGTTTAATGGCATGAACTTCAACCGTTCCGGAGGGGGGCGTCCCGGATGTCGCTGACAACGACAGCGGCACGAGCGGCTGTCTCCTGTGGTTCGTGAACGATCGGTTCGCTACATCTGGCCGGCAAGGCGGGAATGTGGCCACGGAAAGGTCAATGGAAAGATCGCGAGCCACAGACACTTTACCCGTATGGGAGTCATCCTGCTTGCCTTTCATGCCGCCAGCGGCGTGAATTGTCGGCGGATTCGCACGCGCAGGCGGGGGGCCGGAGCCGTGATTAAGTCAGTCAGGACCGGCTGCCTGCCTGGTCGAACGCCGGCTGGGGCGGGCAGCGGCCGGGGGCTACATCATCTTCATCGTGCCCGCGAACGTAGCTACGTTCCTGGCTCGCTATACTCGACTCACCCAGCTCGAGACGTAGCACAATGCGACCCAGACTCGTTCTTTTCTCGTGCCTTGCTGTTGCCTCTACGCTTGTCTCGGCGCAAACGGCGACTCCCGCGCCCTTCACGAGTCAGCCCAGGATTTCCCCGGCGGCCACGATTCCACAGGCGATACTTGCCGATCCGGCGCCCGATCCAGAGTTTCCCGCACGCATGGAAGTCCTGCACATTCCGTCCGGTGGCGTTGCGATCAACGGCATCGCACTCATCGCCGCAGGGGCAGGGCCGCATCCGACGTTCGTGCTGTTCCACGGCCTGCCCGGCAACGAAAAGAATCTCGACCTGGCGCAAGCCGTACGTCGTGCCGGCTGGACGGTGGTGACGATCAACTATCGAGGTTCATGGGGCAGCCCCGGCCAGTTTCGCTTCGCGCAGAACATCGAGGACGCGAAGGCCACGCTGGCTTTCATTCGCGATCCGGCCAACGCGGCGAAGCTCGGCATCGATCCGAAGCGCATCGCGATAGGTGGGCATTCGATGGGCGGCTGGGTCACCGCGGAGACTGCCGCCGCGGACTCCGCCATTCTCGGCGCCATCACCATTTCGGTTGGCGATCTCGGTGCGCTCGGCTTGCGGGCAAAGACTGCCCGCGCCGACATAGTCGCCAGGATGAAAGACAATATGGAATCGCTCGCGGGCGTTACGCCAGAGAGCATGGCGGATGAATTGGCTGCTCACAACACCGAGTGGTCGCTCGCCACCGTTGCGCCGAAGCTGGTCGACACACGCCTGCTCGTGCTCTTCAGCGCGGACTTCGTCAAAGCGGATTCGGAGAGGCTGATCGCCGGGATCGAGACGGCGGGTGGCAAGAAAATAGAATCGGCGTTCGTGCCCACGGACCACTCGTGGTCCGACAAGCGCATCGCACTGCAGGCTCTCGTCATCAATTGGCTGCAGTCCTTGCCGTCGAGATGACGCTGAAGTGGCGGAGGTGCTTGCCGCCGCCGCTTCAATCCTCCGCCATCGATTTATCCAGCACGACGTCGAAAGTCTCCGTCGCTACTTCGTCGAGCGAGCTGAACATGCTGCGCACGTGGCCTTCGCCGCTCGCTGCGAGCAGTTCGGTCCCACCTTTGTTGACGAGCTTCAGGTTGATCCGGACGTGCTTCACCTGCGGTCCGTCGACTTGGATGTCCTTGCTGTCCAGTGAGATCTGCTTCTGGGAAAGGGTTTCGATCGAGGCTTGCCGGATATCGACCACCGCGAACGCATCTACGGCGAGCGCCTCCGCCAGGATGTAGCCCGTCTCGTAGTCGAGCTTGTCGATGCCTGCTTTCGTCATGATCTCGCTCGTCCGCGTCGCCGGCGTGATCGTCAGCTTCGTGCGCTTCGCCAGTCTCTTGATCACGTGAGCGGTGAAATCATCGCATTGGAGCGTATCCGGGCAGGCAAACGGTACGACGGCGAGTCGCTTCGTCTCGCTGGCGGGCACGTAGCGATGCTGGACACTCGTTGTGTAGGCGGATTCAGCGGCCGCGTTCCCCGCAGCGAGGAGCGCTCCACAAGCAAGAAGTTCGACGAGTCGCATGACGTTCTCTGGCCATTGATAAATCGGCAAATACTTATAGGGCAGCCGGCCAGCCCGATCTGAGAGGCAAATCGCAGGTTTGCATGCGCTCGGGCCGGAACGCAGTGCAAAAGAGCTCGTTAGTGATGTGCCTACCGCAATCGAGGGGTCGGTACTGCCGGCCCGCTTGTCGCACCCTCTGCAATTCTATCCCCCTGGCCGTTCCACGTAGTCGCGGCTCGTAGATGGTCAAGGGAGGCATTCGCCCGGTTCCAATCCGATCCCTTCGAATGCACCATAGCGATCCGCGCGGTCCAGTAAAGAGGTGCGCGATGCGGCCTCATCGTCGACGGAAGCGCGAGCTTGCAGCTCCCAGCAGGATTCGCGAGTAGAGCTTGTGAAAGCCGAGCAGCGCCTCGAAGACGAAGCCCATGTGCGCTTGGCCTGACTTCGATCGGGACGGGACTACGGCAGAACCGAAGTACAGGCGGGTGCCCGAGGCATTTCGTCCAGACGGAGCAACCATCAGCCACGACCGCGTACTCTGCCGAAAATCGCACAGAAGCAGCTGATCCGCGCTGCGACCCTCGACTGTCCAGGCAGCGAACGAGTCTACCTCCGCGAGCGCGAGACGCCTGGCATCGGAATCGCTCGAGGGCTTGGAGACTGCCCATTTCAATATGAAGCGTTCGAGCTTGAACGGCGCCGTCGTGTAGAAGGCTTCGACATACTCGGCCAGGGAAGCGGTCGTTGCGATCTCCGTTACATAGCAATCGGCATACGCCCCGTTGTCGAGGTACTTGTGGAGCAGTGCGGATGCAGGAAGCTCGCAGGTCTCGATAGGGTCGGGCATGGCGATTACTTTTCCTGGTGGTAGTGACTGTCATCGCTCTCGGATCCGGCTATGAAATTCGAAGGGACCTTGGAGCCTGCCCCGGGGTATGTCCGGCTGGGCCAGCGAATCGGCAGTAGTTCGCTCAACTCGGTTGAGCGGACAACGGTAGACCGAACCGAGCCCATTCTTGACGCGTTTGCAGCTCGCCGGCAAGCGTTTGTATGGAGATGCTGTCAGCGCGGTCAGTTCTCGCTTCGAGCATGTCGAACGATTCGCGAGGTTCGGCGATTTCACGCAGTTGAGAACTCCGCCCGGCACATGCAAGCTAGTCGCCAAGTGCCGAGCCGGATCTCCTGGGTTATGAATTCATCAGGGTGCTCGAGCGGCTGGGGCTCGCGTGGGATATTCAGACTCCGGACAACTTGCCGCCGCGTTCGGGCATCACCGCGATCGGTCCGGACGCGAAAAAATCTCTTCAGGAGATCGGCGCCAACAACTCCAGGAACGTCGGCGAAGTCAACACCGCATCCCGCCACCGCGGCGACGCCCGCAGATCCGGATCGATCGCGAGGGTTCCGAAGAGTTCCAGCGAACCGTTGCGTTCGCGGAATAGATAGACATTCCCGCCGGTGGTCGACGGCTGTGCGGCACCGTCTACCCATAGAGCATTTCGCTCGAGGTCATATACGACGTCGTGCTGGCCGAACGTGGCGCCGCTTGCAGGTCCGGAGCCGAAAGGCGGCGCGCGTCGCCATGCGGGTTCCTTCGTTGTGTTGCGCGATGCATCCGACAGCTTGGCCAGGACAGCGCACTGCAGCTGTGGGCGTCCCTTGACGATGTCGATGCTGTACCATGAATCGATGCCTGGCGCGAAATCCTTACCCCGGACGTTCTTGCGATCGGGCAGCGGCTTGAAGGACGGATGAGCGCTCGATGCGAGGAACGACGCTACTCGCGGCGCTCGCGCAAAGCCTTGCCGCAGCAGGCCGGACCACACAGCGAGGGGTGAAGGGTCGGCGGAACGCAGCGTCGGCGCATCCGACTCGAAGTCCAGCGAGACCTGCTCGGTACCCACCGATGTAATGATGCCGGGCTCTTGCTCATCGATCAGCACTACGTTGTCTACGACCGGCACGGCGAGCAGCCGGACACCATCCACCCACAGCTCTCGCTGCGGCAACCAGAATTGCATCGTGAACGGACCGACCGTGCCGCCACCGCCGGATGTCGCTCCTGGCGGCGCTCGTAGGAAGGCGGAATCCGGCGACTTCGACGGCAGTTCACTCGACCGCCGCACGAGCACCGCCAGGTCGAGAACGTTGCGTCCATCTCGCTTGCCTATATCGAACATCAGGTCGACGCCAAATTCGAAACCGTTGATGGAGCCGCGCATGGTGGTTCTCTGGCTGCAGTGCGTTAGGTCGGGTTGGGTTGGGTTGGGCGCCTAGCCATTGACGACCGACTCGCCGTTCGGGTAGCGTCGAGGCGTGGACAGGATATTCAACGCAGTATGCACTACCACGACGACCCCCATCGGCGGGCCGTCGTTGTCGTTCGTGTTCTGAATTCCCAGCTCACAGCGATTCTACGAAGGCCCCGCCGGCGACGGACGGGGCCTTTGTCGTTCATGGGCGCCCTCCGTACGAAGCAATTCAACTGGAGGACAGCATGGACCTTTACGATCATCGGGTGCTCGGGCCACGGCTCGGGCTGTTCCATCAGCAGGATGAAGCGCCGGGTACTGCGTTTTGGCACCCGCGCGGCGCCATGCTTTATCGCCTGATCGAAAGCTACATTCGCCGCGAGATGCGACGCACGGGATTTCTCGAAGTCCGTACGCCGCAGTTGCTTTCGCGTTCGCTGTGGGAGCGCAGCGGACACTGGGCAAAATACGGCGACAACATGTTCGCATTCGCGGACGGCGAGCGCGCGTATGCGCTGAAGCCTATGAACTGTCCGGGGCACGTGCAGATGTTCCGCCAGCAGATCCGCTCCCATCGCGAGTTGCCGTTGCGCTTCAGCGAATTCGGCGCCTGTCATCGCTATGAACCCTCGGGCGCACTGCATGGGTTGATGCGTGCGCGGGCATTCACGCAGGATGATGCCCATGTGTTCTGTTTTCGCGAGCACATCGACAACGAGGTCGCGCGCTTTTGTGAGTTGCTGCAGCGGGTTTACAGGCGCTTCGGCTTTGGAGAATTCATTGTCGGTTTCTCGACACGCCCGGCGCTGCGGGAGGGCTCGGACGCTGTATGGGATGAAGCGGAAGCATTGCTCGCTGCGGCCGCGCGTTCGGCCGGGCTCGTGTTTCGAGATCAGCCGGGCGAGGGTGCGTTCTACGGACCCAAGCTCGAATTCATCCTGCGAGATCGCGACGGCCGCGAGTGGCAATGCGGCACGATACAAGTAGACCTGGTGTTGCCTGAGCGCCTCGATGCCGAGGTGGTCACCGCGGCGGGCGCAAGCGTGCGACCGGTCATGCTGCATCATGCGGTGCTCGGCAGCATCGAGCGCTTCACGGCGGTACTGCTCGAGCATCATCGCGGTGCGTTGCCGTTCTGGCTGGCGCCGGAGCAAGTCGTCGTTTGTCCCGTCACGGCCGAGCAGCAGGACTATGCGAAAAGCGTCGCCGATGCACTCAACGCTGCGGATGTACGCACCGTGATCGACATCGCGGATGAGACGCTATCGCGGCGGATCGTCTCGTCACACGAGCGAGGCATTCCGATCCTCTGCGTCGTCGGTGCGAAGGAGCGCTCTGCCGGTACTGTTTCGCTGCGAGAACGCGACGGCAGGCAAGCAGTTCGCAGCCTGCCGGACTCGATTCAGTGGCTGAAAGGCCTGGAGGCGGCGTGAGCGCGGGGCGAATGCTGGATAGGACTGGAGCAGGTTGTCTATACCCATGTCTCGCGGGCGGCGGGCTGAGGCAACCCACTCCGTCGCTCTCCAAGCCTGTTGAGTTGGATCGCGATTCCCGCGCGGGCCGAGTTCGTATACGATGCCGCCAGAGGCCATCGCCAACCATGTCACGACAACTCATCAGCTGCCTGGTTCTGCTGCTGCTGTCCCTGCAGGGGATGGCAGCTGCCCGGGCGACTGTCAGTGTTGAAAGCTCCTGCGTCCACGGGCAGTCCATTGCCCTGATCATCAAGCCATGGGTCGCGATTGTCCCTGTTGCGGCGATACGCAAGCTCTGAGCGGCGGCTGTGCGGCACTCTGCGCTGCTAGCGCGATCCCGCCGGCTCTGGCGTTCTTCAGGGCAACGCATGCTCGCAACGAGCTCACTGTCTTTCTGCAGCCGCCGGTCAGCTACCTGACCTACCCACCGCCGAATCCTCCTCCGATCCACTGAGTCAACGGCACTGACTATCTCCGTGCAGGTGCAAGCCTGCGCGCTCGTGCTTTCGACAATCGGAGTTTTTCCATGAGTATCCCGTCAGGGCGCATCGCCTATGCGATCGCGTCGTTATGTTTCAGCGCGCTGCCGTTCCATGTGTCTCGCCCTATAAGCACGACTATCAGACGCTCGCGGTCTGGTTCGTGATCCAGGCGCGGCAGTACACGGGCGAACTCTACGACGGGGTCGAGGTTGCGGCGCTGCTGCGACTCTTCCGACGCAACGCATGGTTGGAAGCTGGCGTCACGCAGGACGGCAAACTGCAGACCATGCTGATGTTCAATTTTTGACCAGGTTACGACGCCTGCCATCGCCCGCACGGACAGATCCCTGGCCGCGATTCGGAAACAGATGCAGGAGGCAAAGTGACTTCGGCCCACAATCGAAATGTCGGCGTCGCTGCGACGGCGCTGCTGGCGAGTTCAGCAACGCTGGTGTGCTGTGTCTTGCCAGCTGTACTGGTGTCGCTGGGCGCCGGTGCGGCGCTGGTCGGCCTGCTGTCGGCAGTACCTCAGTTGATCTGGTTGAGTGAGCACAAGGCGCTGGTGTTTGGCCTGGCCGGCGTGTTGCTCATCGCGAGCGGCGTCCTGCTGTGGAATGCACGCAGGCTGCCCTGCCCGACAGAGCCTCGTGCTGCCCGAAGCTGCATGAGACTTCGAGCGATCAGCCATTGGCTGTATGCGTTTGCGGCGGTCGCGTACTTGCTCGGCGGCTCGTTTGCGTTCCTGCTGCCGAGAATATAGCCGGCATGTTGCGTCGTGGATGCATTGAACGAATGGCGGCCGGATCGGGTGGCTCGATCGCAAGGATGAATTGACCTTCATGGTCGGTGGATTGCTCTTCGCTGTATCGTCCAAGCGTGCAGTCATCCCACGCGACGAGAGCAGGCATGAATCCGCGCCAATTGTCGGAGCCGATGCGAGGGTGGCCGTTACTCGTGCTGCTGCTATTGCTACCGATATGGAGCGTCGGGCTGTTCGATCGCGGGATCTGGATGCCCGATGAGCCGCGCGAATACGCCATCGGGATGGACATGCTGAACCAGGGAGACCTGTTGATCCCGCGAT
>Ga0157380_10001284_pt1 | contig 16330 bp, 13 predicted proteins | sample S35metaG_FD_119757 | JGI IMG/M metagenome (GOLD analysis project Ga0157380, IMG submission 119757) | Switchgrass rhizosphere microbial communities from Kellogg Biological Station, Michigan, USA - S3-5 metaG | ecosystem: Host-associated > Plants > Roots > Rhizosphere > Soil | place: USA... | reverse complement strand
GTAACGCCGGTGGTACTCCTCGATGGCGCTGGCGCTGATCGCCGAGGCCGCGACCGGCAGCGCCGCCCGCGTATCGAAGTACGGCCAGACGATGGGGCCGACACGCGGCAGCTGCGCCTGGGACTTGAGTGCATGGCGCGCGTAGGCGGAATCGAGGTACTGGCCCAGCGCTTCAAGGTGGCGGTAGGCGCCACCTTCCGCCAGCTCGGTCAGCGTGGCGACGCCGGCCGCCAGGCACACCGGGTTTCCGGCCATGGTGCCGGCCTGGTACACCGGGCCCAGCGGCGCCAGCTGCGCCAGCAGTTCGCGCCGGCCCAGCACCGCGGCCACCGGCAGGCCACCGCCCACGATCTTGCCGAGCGTGGTCAGGTCGGGCTCGATGCCTAACAACTTGTCGTAACCATGGAAGCCGAAGCGGAAGCCGGTGATCACCTCGTCGAAGATCAGCACTGCGCCGTGGGCATGCGTCAGCTCGCGCAGTTTCTGCAGCCATTCACGCGACTGCTGCAACAGCCCGTTGTTGGCCGGCAGCGGCTCGATGATGGCTGCGGCGATTTCCTTGCCGGCTTCCGCGAACACACGTTCCAGCGCGGCGATGTCGCCCAGCGGGATCACCGTGGTGTCGGCGGCGACCGCGGCAGGCACACCGGCGCTGTCGGCCAGGCCCTGCGTAACCACGCCGCTGCCCGCCTTGACCATGAGGTGGTCGACGTGGCCGTGATAACAGCCGTCGAACTTCAACAGGCGGCGGCGCCCGTTGCTGGCGCGCGCGATGCGTACGGCGGTGGCGACGGCCTCGGTGCCGCTGACCACGAAGCGCACCATCCCGGCGTACGGATAGGCCGTGAGTACACGTTCGGCCAGTTCGCCCTCGAGGCGATGCGCGGTGCCGAAGGCCAGGCCCTCGGCGGCGGCGCGTTGCACGGCTTCCACCACGCGCGGGTGCGCGTGCCCGAGGATCAGCGGACCCCAGGCCATGCACAGGTCGAGATAACGATTGCCGTCTTCGTCCACCACGTGGGCGCCCTTGGCCTCGCGGAAATACACCGGCGTGCCACCCACCTTGCGGAAGGCACGCACCGGGCTCGAGACGCCCGCCGGTATCAGCGCTTCAGCGCGCGCGAAGAGTTCGGCTGAGCGCCCGAGCGGCAGCTTCTGAGAGCTCGACGGGTTTGCAGTCGGCGACGGCTGCGCGGATGAATGACTCATGTGAAACCTCTGGAGAACCTGTCGGAAGATCGAGCACGTGCGCGGCCCAGCCGTTTCCGGTGGCGATGCCCAGGTGCACGCGGTTGCCCACCACGTGGCAACCGAAAGGAGTGGAACAGCCGCCCTCGATGACGCGCAGGAATTCGCGCTCCCAGCGGGTGGCCGTCGCGCAGGCGGGATCCGTGAGCGTGTTGACCTGCGATTCGATCGCAGCGTCGCCGGCGCGGCATTGCGCGGCCAGCGCACCCTGCCCCGGCGCCGGCACCCACCACTCGGGAGCGAGTTCGACCAGCGCGAATGGCGTGATATCCAGTTGCAGGCGGCTCAGGCCGGCGGCGGCCAGCACGATGGCGTCGACGCTCTCGCCCTCGGCGAGGCGACGCACGCGCGTGGGTACATTGCCCCGCAGCGGCACGGACTTCGCGTGCGGCGCGTAGCGGCCCAACAAGGCGCCGCGGCGCAGGCTCGACGCACCGACGCGCGCGCCCGCCTTCAACGGCAACAGACCGTCGTCGCGCGGTTCGTAGAATTCACGCCGGACCAGCAGCCAGTCCGCCGCGCTGGCGCGCGGCAGGATGGTGCGGTTCACCAGTCCCTGCGGCTCGGCCGTGGGCAGGTCCTTGAGTGAATGCACCACGAGATCGATGCGCCGGTCGAGCAGCGCGATCTCGAGTTCCTTCGTGAAGAAACCCTTCTCGACGCTGCCGGCCAGGTACGGCGACTGGTCGACGTCACCCCGCGTGGTGATCACCGTGATGTCCGAATGCCAGGCCAGCGGCGGCGCTGCGGCGTTGAGCGCCGCAAGCACGGTGCGCGACTGCCACAGGGCCAGGTCGCTGCCGCGGCTGCCGATGAGCTTCGCGCTCATGGCTCGCGTCTCGCCGCGGCGATGAACTGGTGCAGCATGGCGTTCACCTCGGAGGTGAGCTTGCGCGCGCGCTGCGGCGGCAGGCCTTCGAGCAGTCCCGGTAGTTTGTTCTGCATGAATTCGGTGCGCATGGCCGTCATCGCCGCCAGTGTGTCGCTGGGAGGCGGCGCGAGCAACGCCTGGCAGATCCTCTCCACGGCGCCGGCGCATTCGGTATCGAGCGCTGCGTATTGCTCCTCGGGCAGCACGGCGCCCTGCGCGTCCAGCAGCTGGTCGAGCGAAGTGAGCTCCCAGCCGGGCGCGGATACCAGCTGCAGGGGGCTGCCGAGGTCGAAGGCCCGGCGCCCTGCGCCTTCCGGCAGCGCCAGCCAGGCCCGCGGCGCACCGGAAGCCACGATCACGATTTTGGAACGCTGCACCGTGCTTTCGAAGGCGCGCATGCTGGCGCGGTTGAAACTTTCGACGGCGGTGAAACCCGCGTCGGCCAGGGCCCGAAGCATGGCGCGGCCGATCTCGCCGAGCCCGAACACCGCGATGGTAGCGTCGCGGGGTTCATCGAGCAGCCGCTGCATGACCAGCGCCTGCACGCCGCCGGTGCGGCCCTGCGGAAGGATGCGCCGCGCATGGTTGAGCATCTCGCCCACACCGCGCCACACCACGTGAAGATTGCGGCACACCGTTCCGGCTTCGTGCGCGCGTTCGAAGGAACGCAGGACCTGGTTGCCGATGGCGTGTTCGCCCTGCGCCACGGAATCCAGGCCCGCGGCCACGCGCAGCAGTCCACCCACCGCGGCCGCACCGTGACGCACGCGCGGTCGCACGTGGTCGGGATTGTCGGACGCGCCGCTCAGCATCGCACTCAGCATCTCGGCGGCCCACGCCGGACGCGGCGAAGCGATCAGCCATTCAACGCGTGCGCAGCTTTCGATGCGCACCACGCCGGTGATCTCGCCGGCGTCGAGCAGTTCCTTGGCCGGGCCGGCCTCGCCCGAGTCGAGGGTCACGAGCGCCGCACGCACCGCGGAAGGTGCTTCGCGATAACTCATGCCGACCAGCGCGAGCGGGATCACGAGCCTGCCTCAGGAGAATTGCGCCGCCGTTTCGACCATCGCCGCCACGGTCTCGGGCGGCGTGCCCGGCAGGATGCCGTGGCCGAGATTGAGGATGCAGCTGCGGCCGCCCGAGGTGCGTTTCATGGTCTCGAGCAGCGCGCGCGTGCGCTGGCGGATGACGTCGGCGCTCCCTAACAACAATACCGGATCGATGTTTCCCTGCAGCAGGTGCTTCGGGTACATCTGGCGCGCCACGTCCCATTCCGTGCGCCAGTCGAGCGAGAACCCGGTGACGCCGCTTTCGCCCAGCAGCGGCAGCAGGTGGTGGCCGCCGCGCACGAACAGCAGCGTCGGCACCTTGCGGGCGTTCAGTTTCTCCGTGATGCGTTGCAGGGCCGGCAAGGCGAAGTCGCGGTATTCATCGGGCGCCAGCAGGCCGCCCCAGGAATCGAACAGCTGCACCGCGTCCGCGCCGGCATCGACCTGCGCCAGCAGCAACTCGGCGACCACGTCGGCAATGGTGTTCAGCGCGCGCCGCGCCAGCGCCGGATCGCGGTGCATGAGCGTGCGCGCCTCGCGGAAATCTTCGCTGCCGCCGCCTTCGACGCAGTAGGCAAACAACGTGAAGGGCGCTCCGGCGAACCCGAGGATGCCGTAGCGGCCATTCAGCGTCTGCTTGAGGTGGGCCACGGCGCGCGGCAGGTAATCGATGCGTTTCACGACGCCATCGAGCTGCCAGGCGTCGTAGTCGGCGGCGGTGCGCAGCGGACGCGCGATGCGCGGTCCTTCGCCGGGTCCGAAACTCACGCCCAGTCCCATGGCCAGCGGCACCACGAGGATGTCGGAGAACACGATGGCCGCATCCAGCGCGTAGCGGTCCAGCGGTTCCAGCGCAGCACGGGTAGACAGTTCCGGGTTCTGGCAGACGTCCCAGAAACTGTGCTCGGCGCGCAGCGCGCGATAACCCGGCAGGTAACGGCCGGCCTGGCGCATCAGCCAGACGGGAGGTCGGTCGAGCGCGTCACCGCGCAGCGCCGCGAGGAAACGCTCGCGCGAATGCATCGGACAGTAAACTCCAGTGGAATCAATCGGAAGCGTACGGCGGGAGGACCGCGGGTCTGTCACAGCTATGTCACGGCGGCGCCCCCGCGGCTGGTTCCGACGCCTGCCTGAGCTAACATCCCCGCGGGGGTCGTGATCGTGCCGTTCACCTGGGTCGTTACCAAGTCGCAGCCGCATGCCGACAGCGTGGTCATCCAGCTGCGCCGGCAGGGCTTCGACGCGCTCGCCGTCTGCTGCATCGAGCATCGCTGGCACGACTGGCCTGCCCTCAAGCAGTTGGGCGCGGCGGGACCTGCATTGTTGTTCGTCACCAGCCGCGCCTCGGCGGCACGTGTCGAGGTGCCGCGCGGCACGTCGATCGCAGCCATCGCACCCACCACTTCCGCCACGCTCGAAGCACGCGGCATGCGCGTGGCGCTCACCGCGCATGGCGGCGTGCGCGAACTGGCGCAGGCGGTGGTCGATTCGCAGGTCATTCCGGCGGGCGCGGAGGTGTTCTATCCCACCAGCGACGCGGCGCTGCGCCAGCCCGAACATCTCGCCGGCGTCGCCATCCTGCAGCGTCGCTTCAAGGTACACACGCAGGCGGTGTACGCCACCGTGGCGCCCGACAATCTCGCGCAGGAACTCGCGGCGCTGCGTTCGCCGGAGGTCACGCGCTCACCGCTGGGTTACACCTTCTGGAGTCCGTCGGCCATCGAGAACTTCTCGGCCGCGAAGGGTTTCGAGCTGCCGCCCGGGCCGGTGGTGCTGATCGGCGGCTCGACGATGCGCTGCTGGCAGGAGAGCGCGCCCCCCGCCTGGCGGCGCGCCTATCGGCACGATGCCGAGACGCCGCTCGAATGGTCGCTGCGTTTCCTGGAACGCGGCGCCGCGGCCGTCAACGGCGACTAACTATTTGATCGATCCCGGCTTGCGCATCATCTTGCGGATGTCCGCGAGGTGCATCTCCTCGGCCGAGATCTGGTCGCGCGCATATTCCTCGAGCAGCACGTTGTGCCCGGTCACCAGGCCCAGCAGCTTGTGGTATTCGTCCAGGCCCACCTTCTCGTGGTCGTGGGCTTCCTTGAGGATCTCGTTGACGTCGTGCTGGTGGGTTTCCAGCATCGGCCCGATCTTGAGCGAGGGATGTCCACCGAAGGCGGTGATGAGCTCGCCGGCCTGCACGGCGTGCGCATTCGATTCGTTCGCCTGGTCACGCAGCCACGCCACGATGGGAATACGGTTGTGCCCGAAGATCATGAAGCTGTAGTGCATGTAGCGCACCACGCCGGCGAGCTCCAGCTCGAGAATCCGGTTGAGGGTGTCGATCACCTGCTTCGTCAGCTTCGCATCCAGCGTCGAATCATTCATGGCGCGCTCCTCTCGTTGGCTCGTCGGCCGCGAATGTTAGCGCAGGGCGCGCACGTCCACCGACTTGCGAATGCGGTTGCGAATGGATCTCAATGCGGCAATGCAAACACCAGCAGCGACACACCCTGGCGGGGAAGCGTGAAGGCAAGCTGCGCCTTCCCCGCACGCACGCGGATTTCGGGAGTATCCAGCGTGGCGAGCTGCGCCGCGGCGCTGAGTTCGTCCCAGGCGGCCTTGTCGGGTGCGATGGGTGAACCCATGCGGCGCCAGGCCGCGTAGGAATTGCTGTGTGTCTCGTCGATCCGGAAGTGGGTCACCGCAAGGGTTCCGCGCGGCAGGCCCACGAGGTCGAGCCGCACCGAGGCATCGGGTCCCGCGACATCGTCGTCGTGGTAGTGCCAGACGAGCACCGCCAGCTCGTTGTCGCCGCGGCTGGCCATCACTCCGACGTCCGGCTGGCCACGCACGCCCTTGGCCAGGATCTCGTCGAGTGACAGCTGGCGCGAGCTGACTGCCCTCACCCGGCGGCCGTGCATGCGGCTGAACATGCGGAACACGTTGAAGACCGGCATCTCGACGCCGTTGCTCGCCAGCTGCCGGAACCCGGCGAACCACGCCTGGTCTTCGAACTCGAACGCCCAGGTGAGCGCGCCCTGCAGGTTCACGCCGTGCCGGGCCGCGAGTTCGTGCTTGCGCGCGAAACTTGCCGCCGTGTAACTCGAGTACATCGTGCCGTTGCGATAACCGAAGCGTGGTCCCTGGCATGCGGCGCAACCTTCGGGATCCGATTCGCCGATCACGATGGGCAGACCGCGCAGCGCGGGTCGTGCGGCGATCATGCGGAAGCCCGCGTCGATGGTCTCGAGCTGCTCCTTGATTCCCATGCGCACATGACCGTCGGCGACCGTGGGCGCGCCTTTGGCATGGAAGGCGAGGAAATCGGTGGGTGTGCCGATCTGCCCGGTGGCGAAGTTGCGGCCGGCGGTGATGTGCTCGAGGAAACCCTCCATGAAGGCGCCACCGTGGCCGGCCGTGTCCGGCCCGCCGACGCGCGCCGATGGCAGGGCGCGCCGCACGCCGGCAATCGCGAAATCATGCAGCCGGTAGAATTCTTCCGGCGTGCCCTTCCAGTAGACGCCGAGATTGGCTTCGTTCCAGGTCTCGAACCACCAGCGGTCGACCTCGGCCGCCCCGTAACGCTCCACGAAATGCTTCGTCAGCTCGAAGCACAGGTCCGACCAGCGCTGGTAGTCGCGTGGTGGCCAGGCCCAGCCGCCGTCGAGCGAGCCGCTGCCCGGGCGCCAGTTGTGCCGGTAGGGCGTGCCCGCCGGCGCCGTGCTCAATGCCTCGGGCATGAAGCCGAGCTCGATGTACGGTCGCACGCCATTGGCCCGGTACGCATCGACGATGGCATCGACGATGCGCCAGTCGTAATGCGGTTCCCCGCCAGCCTCGGTGTAGGCATTGGTGCTGCCCCACTTGAGCGCCGGCGTCCCTTCACCCGACGTCAACAGGTTGTGCGCGCGGAAGTAGACGTCGTCCCGCCTGAGAAGGCCGATCTCGCGCAGCAGCGGGAGGCCGTCCTTCATGGTGGCGTAGTTAGGCTCGTCGGCGCCGAAGAACCGCCAGATTGGCACGAGCGGCGCGCCGTTGCCGCGTGCGTCGATGTCGATGGTCACGTCGAAGCCCTGCCCCGCGGCCGTGGTCGCCATGAGCACCAGCGGGGCCAGGATCGCGAGGGCAGAACGCATGGGAGCCTCCGGATTCAGTTGGGTCCGGGAGAGACGCGGAACCAGTCGAAGTCCACGTAGCCACCCTGGGGCGCGGTGGTGAAGTTGAACAACGCCGGCCGTGCGCCCTTCCACCAGCTGAAGCGCAGCTTCGTGGGTTCACCCAGCGGCTGGAATCCGCGCCCGCCGTCCAGGCTGTATTCGTACCTGACCATTTCGTTCTCGACGGTGAGGCGCAGTTCCAGGCAGCTGCCCTCGAGCACGGGTCCCACCACCTGCGCGCCGGCCGACGACCAGGTGACTCGCCTCACGCCCGCGGTCTGCACCACGCCTATCCAGCTGGGCTGAACCTGCAGCATCGCGAGACCCGCACGCTGGTCGTCGCGCATGCCGATGACTTCCATGCGCGCGTTGATCCGTGTCGACGGGCCGTGCAGCACCTGCGTAATGGTATTGCGCGCCGCCACGAGATCCGTCGCCGTCATGGCGCCGATGCGCAGGAAGCCGGGATTCATGGTGAGGCTCCAGTTGGAGTCCCTGGGGTTGTGGTTCCACTCCCATTGCACGCCGAGCTGGTCGCCGTAGAACTCGTCGGTGGTCTGGATGAACACCGGCGCTGGCGACTTGCCGACGTCCGGCATGGCGTGCGACAGCACCGGCTGGCCGGTGGTGGTCGAGCCTTCGATGAGATCTCCCATGATGGGCCAGTCATCCACCCAGCGGACCGGTTGCAGGTGAACGATGCGGCCATAACCGCCGGTGCTGTTGAAGTGCAGGAACCAGCCATCGCCGTTCGGCGTCTCGACGTAGCCGCCCTGGTGCGGCGCCTGCACCGAGGTATTGCCCTGCGCGAGCACGGTGCGCACGTCGTACGGTCCCCAGATGTTCTTCGAGCGCATCACCGCCTGCGGTCCTTTGTCCACGCCGCCGTAGGGCGCGAAGATGTAGTACCAGCCGTTGCGCTTGAGGAGCTTCGGTCCCTCGAGCGTGGGCAGGTTCTTCGGATCCTCGACGATGACCTTGCCGGCATCGAGCACCCTGGTGCCGTCCGGGCTCATGCGATGCAGGATGAGCGGTCCCGCGCCGGTGCGTGAATGGACCAGGTAGGCCTTGCCATTGCTGTCCCAGAACGGGCAAGGGTCCTCGAGTTTCGGTTCGGCGATCAGCGCCACCGGCGCAGTCCAGGGCCCTTCGATCTTGCGCGCCGACACCATGAAGATGCCTTCGGTGGGTGTCGCGAAATAGATGTAGAAGCGGCCGTTGTGATAACGAATCGCCGGCGCCCACACGCCGGCGCTGTAGCGGTGGCCCATCTCGGGGAAGAAACGCGCACGATCGGAGCCGTCGCTGAATCCCAGCGGCCCCGGCAGGTCGTATTTCGCATCGAACGTGAGCTTCGGCAGCGCGTGGCCCACGAGTTGCCAGTGCACCAGGTCGCTCGACTCCAGCAGCGGCAAACCCGGCGAGAAGTGGAACGACGAGGCCGTCATGTAATAGCGGCTGCCGACGCGGATCACGTCGGGATCGGAGTAGTCCGAGTAAAGGATGGGATTGCGGTAGTCGGTGGCGGCCGCGGCGGCTGCCATCAGCACGCTGCCGAGGGCGACCCACTTCACGGCCCAATTCCTGCGGATTCTCATGCACGCTCCTCGAGTCGATGACGCCAGTCGGCCTGGTATTCGAGCAGGCCGTCGATGCGCAGCGGCGCCACGTTGCGTAATGCGCCCGGCGCCAGCGAAGGCAGCCCGGCGAGATGTGCGGCCACGCGTGTGCCGCCGCCCTCCGGGTAGATGCGCACGGTGCCGGCCGGCACGCAGGCGCCTAACAAACTTCCGAAAAGGGGATTCCGCGCCAGCGGCCCGTCGATGAAGATCTCGCCCGCGGTGCCCAGGGATTCGATGAGCTGCGCGGTCATGAGCGCCGAATACAACGTCGCCAGCGCCGCCCGTTGCGTGGCGTTCAATCCTTCGGCGCCTTCGATGCTGCCGCGCCGGCCGTTGTAGGGACCCGCGCTCGCGAAGGATGGCAGCGCCATGGCGCGGCGGCTCATGACTTCGATCAGGGCGTCGAAGCTCGGCTCGTCCGGGCACTGCGCGATGGCTTCGTATTCGCGCCCGCCCATGTAACGCGCGGTGGCGATCGGCGAGCCGTATACGTTGACGTTGGCAAGCATGTCGCGATCTTCGCGCAGCCGGCGCAGGTCGCCCCGGTTGGCCATGACGATGGTCCATGTGCCGCTGGACACGACGGTGAACGCCTCGCGTTCGCGATCCATGAGGAAACGCAGGTACGAAGCATTGGAGTCGTGGATGCCGCAGGTGACGACGCAGGATTCCGGCAGGCCGGTCGCGGCCGCGACCGAAGGACGGAGCTTGCCAAGGCGCGCCGTGGCGCGATGCATGGACGGCATGAAGCGCGCCCAGCCCTGCTTGCGCGCCAGCCCCGAATACGTGTCGTCATGCGGACGCCACAGGTCGGTGTGCGTGCCGAGCGCGGTCACCTCGGTGGCCATCACGCCGGACAGGCGCCATGCCCAGTACTGCGGATACATCAGGATGTGCGACACGCGGCGGAACAACTCGTTGTGCCGGCTCTGCAGGTAGTAGAGCTGCCTGCCGAGATTCAAGCCCTGCGGCAGGTTGGGCGAAAAGGTCAGGGCGAACGGGTCGCGCAGGGCCGCGTATTCCGCGGCCACCTCGTCGAAGTGTGTGTCCTCGTAATCCGGCGCGATCAACACGTGGCCGGTGTGGTCGGCCAGCACCGCCGCCGCGCCATGCGCCACGGGCACGATGGCCGCCACGCGCTCGCGCTGCGGCGCGCCGCGCAGGGATTCCAGCAGCCATGCCTCGATGCCGACCACGTCCAGCTCGCGCAGCAGCGGGCCCTGCACCACGTTGTTGGCCCGGCGTGCGCTCCACACTTCCTGGCCCAGTGCCGGATCGACGAACGCGATCTTCGCGTTGGTCTTGCCGACGTCGAGTACTGCGATCAGGGGCGACGGAGTATTCACCGGCGCCGCACCAGCGCCGGCAGCGCGACCACGAGGATCAGCAGGGTCCCGGTGAAGATCGACATCACGATGCCGGGAATGTTCATGAGTCCGAGACCGAATGTCACGAGGCCGAACACCAGTGCCGCCAGGACCACGCCAAGGATACTGCCCTTGCCGCCCCACACGGACACTCCACCGAGGATCACCATGCTGATGATCTCGAGCTCCCAGCCCTGGGCGATGGAAGGCCGCGTCGAACCGAGGCGCGACGTCAGCAGCACAGCTGCCAGGCCGCAGGCCGTGCCGGTGAGGGCAAACAACACGAAGCGGTACCGGTCCACGCGAATCCTGGCAAATTCGCTCGCCACCGGGTTCGCGCCGATCGCGTAGATAGCCCGCCCCCAGCGTGTGCGGTGCAGGAACAGCCCGAAGGCCACGGCCAGCACCATGAACACGGCCAGTTCGATGGACACCGGCCCGACGGCATAACACTGGCCGAACAGCGCGAACGCTTCGGGATAGTTCTTGAGCACGCGGTCGCCGAGCACCGCATAGGCCATGCCGCGGAACAGCGTCATCGTGCCGATGGTGGCGACGATGGACGGCATCCGGCCCAGCGTCACGAGCGCGCCATTCACGCAGCCCGCGAGCAGCCCGGTGCCGAGGCCGATGGCCACGATGCCGCCGGTGCCCGCGCCCTGCTCTGCGGCCAGGCCCATCGCCACCGAGGCGAGCGCGATGATCGCCGCCACCGAGATGTCGATCTCCCCGGCGATGATGAGCAGGGCCAGCGGCAGCGCCACGATGGCACGCTCGGTGAAATTGAACGTGGCGTCGGACAGGGTATCGACGCTCAGGAAATACGGCGAGATCGAGGTGAACAATACGAACTCGAGCACCAGCACCAGCGCCAGCACGCTTTCCCAGCGTTTCAGCACTGCCGTCATGCGCGCGGCGCCTCGAGAATGGTGCGGGTGCCCAGCCGCGGGCGGGCGGACAGCAGCACCGCCACCAGGATGACGACGCCGTTGATGAACATCTGCCAGAACGCGGAGATGCCCACCAGCGGCAGGCTGCTGCGGATGATGCCGAGGAACAGGCAGCCGATGAATACACCCAGCGCCGAGCCCACGCCACCGCTGATGGCCACGCCGCCGATCAGGCAGGCTGCAATCACCTGCAGTTCGAAGCCCAGCGCGATGTCGGTGTAGGCCACGGCGAAACGCGCCACCCAGAGGTAGCCGCAGACGCCGGCGATGGCGCCGGCGACCACGTAGGCCAGGAACTGCATGCGCCCCGGATCGACGCCCGAGTACGCGGCGGCTTCGGGATTGCCGCCCGCGGCGTACAGGTTGCGTGCGGCGCGCGAGAAGCGCAGCGCCACGATGAAGAGTGCGGCCAGCAGGATCGCGCCCCAGGCCAGCGTGGTGAGCCCGAAGAACTGCGTGCGCGTGAATTCGAGGAAATCACGCGACATCTCGTTTTCGTTGACCCAGGCGCCCTTCGACAGCAGGAAGATGACGCCGCGGTACACCGACATGGTGCCGAGCGTCACGACTATGGGCGGCAACCTGAGCTTCCACACCAGCAGGCCGTTGAACGCGCCTAACAACCCGCCGGCGAACAGCGTCATCATCAGCACCGTCAACACGCCGGCGCCGGGAAAGGCGCGGTTGAACAGCGCTGCCAGCATGCCGCAGAGCGCGAGGTTGGCCGCCATCGACAGGTCGACGCCCCTGACCAGGATGACCAGCATCTGTCCCAGCGCCAGCATGATGAGGATGGCGGTGTCGTCGAGCACGCCGGCGAGATTGCGCGGCGCCGCGTAGTCCGGAAATCTCCCGATCACCGCGGCGAGCAGGACCAGCACCAGCGCGGCCAGCTTCAGGTCGCGGCGTGAGGCCTCGCTCCAGGTCTGATAACCGAACAGGTTCATGCGTCGCTCGCGGCGCGCAGCAGGTTTTCGCTGGTGGCCTCGTGGCGCGTGAACTCCGCACGCAGGCGGCCACGGCGCATGACCAGCACGCGATCGGACATGCCGAGGATCTCGGGCAATTCCGACGAGATCAGGATCACGCCATTACCGGCGCAGGCGAATTCGCTGGTCACGGCATGCACCGCCGCCTTGGCGCCCACGTCGATGCCCTTGGTGGGCTCGTCGAGGATCAGCACCTGCGGCTTGCGCGCCAGCCACTTCGCCAGCACCACCTTCTGCTGGTTGCCGCCGGACAGGCTCTGCACCGGCTGCTCCGGCCCCTGCGCCTTGATACCCAGCGCGCCTATCCACTGCTTCGCCAGCTCGTTTTCGGCTCGCGTGCTGGTCCAGCCGCGCGGCGCCAGCGCTTCGAGATTGGGCAGCGCGATGTTGGCCGCAATCGAGAAAGGCAGGATGCTGCCCTGGCCCTGCCGGTCTTCGGGCACCAGCGCGATGTCGGCCGCGCCGCTCACGCGGCCGCGGTCGGCGCGGCGCGCGCCGAACAGCACCTGTGCGAGCTCGGTGCGGCCCGCGCCCACCAGGCCGTAGATACCGAGGATCTCGCCACGGCGCAGCGAAAAGCTGATGTCTTCGAATTCACCGGCGCGGCCCAGTTTCTCGACGCGCAGGATGGGTTCACCCGGGTCTGCCTGCTGCTTGGGAAACAACTGCTCGACGGGCCGGCCGACCATGAGGCGGATCAGCCGGTCGCGGTCGGTGCCGGCGAGTTCTCCCTCACCCACCGAGCTGCCGTCGCGGAAAACGGCGTATCGGTCCGCCAGTTCGAAGATCTCGTCGAAGCGGTGACTGATGAACAGCAGCGCGCAGCCCCGATCGCGCAGCTGGCGCGCGATGCGGAACAGCTCCGCGCATTCGCGTCGCGACAATGAGGCCGTGGGCTCGTCGAGGATCAGCACACGCGACTCGTTGACCAGCGCACGCGCGATCTGCACCACGTGTTTCTGCGCAATGCTCAGCGTGCCGACCAGCGTGCCGGCGGTGAAGTCCGCGCCCAGCTCGCGCAGCACGGCGGAGGCCCGCGCCCGCATGCCCCGCCAGTCGACGAACGCGCCACGCCGCGGATGCGCGTTGATGAACAGGTTCTCGGCGACATCGAGATGGTCGAAGACCAGGCATTCCTGGTGGACCACGCCGATGCCGAGATCGCGGGCGGCAACGGGTGTGTCGATGCGCGTGGACGCGCCGTCGAGCTCGATCGCGCCGGAGTCCGGCGGGTGGACGCCCGAAAGGATCTTCACCAGGGTCGACTTGCCAGCCCCGTTTTCGCCGATCAGCGCGGTCACCGAACCGCGGTGCAGTTCGAGGTTGACGCCGGCAAGCGCGCGTACGCCGCCGAAGGCCTTGCGCACGTCGGTGAGCCTGAGAAGGGGCGCAGGCACGTCGGCGGTTCCGCTCGCCTCAAAATATCCTGGCGAATTCCGCTACGTTGCTGGCGTCGTAGATGAATGGCTTGCTCATCGCGCCGACGCCATCCACGGCGAACGTGACCATGCCCATGCGGCCCATGGAAACCGGCTTGGCCGGGTCACCGCCGCGCGCCAGGTTCACGGCGATCTGCGTGGTCGCGTAGCCAAGGTCGATGGGATTCCAGATCGCGAACTTCGGCACCACGCCTTTCTGCACGTAACCGGCGAGTTCCGAGGGCAGGCCCAGTCCGGTGACCTTGATCTTGCCCGTGAGGCCCTGGTCTTCCACGGCCCGCGCCGTGGCCACGAGTCCCACCGAACTGATGCTCACCAGCACCGCGAGGTCCGGATGCTGCTGGATCAACGCCACCGCTTCGCGATACGACTTGTCGGACACATCGTCGCCGTAGACCACGCTCACCATCTCGAGACCGGGATGACTGGCCAGCGCCTTGCGCATCTCGGCGAGCCAGGAATTCTGGTTGGTCGAGGTTGGCGTCGCAGACACGACGGCGAACTTACCTTTGCCTCCGGGAGCCAATTCGGCAGCCAGCGCCACCACTGTTTCACCAATGAGCTGATCCGACGAGGGCGCGAGGTGCGCGATCCGGCCGGGCTGGGCAACCGCCGAGTCATACGAGACCACCTTGATGCCTCGATCCATGGCCTTCTTGAGCGTGGGCACCAGTGCATCGGGATCGTTGGCCGAGATGGCGATGGCGTCGACGCGTTGCGCGATCAGCGAGTTCAGCGTCTCGATCTGGCCCTCGGCCGTGGGCGTCGTCGGGCCGACGAAGATCACCTCGGCGCCGAGTTCTTTCGCGGCTTCCTGCGCGCCCTTGTCCACGGCGTCGAAGAAGCCGTTGCCCAGCGACTTGGCGACCAGGCCGACGCGGATGTGTCCCGGCTTGGGAGGCTCACTCTTGCCGCAACCGGCGACCGCGACCAACACGGCACAGGCGGCGGCCGCAACGACGAATTTCTTCACTCTGGATGCTCCCTTACGCGATCACGCGATCTTCTTCATCTCATCTTCGGGCGTGACCTTGGCGACGATGACCTTGATGCCCGCGGCGCGGAAGTCTTCGAGCTCCTCGGTCTTCGCGCCGTCGTCGGTGACGATGGTGTTGATGCGATCCAGGCCGGCCACGATCATGGCCGACTTGCGGCGCAGCTTGGAGCTGTCCGCCATCACGATGACGTGTTCGCTGCGCTTCAGTAGTTTGGTCTGCGCCTGCACGATGAGCGGATCCGCTTCCATCATGCCGAAGCGGTTGAGCCCGTAGCACCCGACGAACAGCTTGTTGCCCCAGAAACTCTCGATGGTGTCGTTCTCGAAGGGCGACAACACGATGTTCTGCTCGCGGAAAATCGTGCCGCCCGGCAGCGTGATGCGATTGCGGCTGGTGGCGAACAGCTTGGCCGCGATCGGGAACGAGTTGGTCAGGATGTCGAGGTCGGAGTTCTCGAGGAATTCCACCAGCGCGTAGGTCGTCGTGCCGCCGTTGATGATGATGCTTTCGCCGGGAACGATCAGTGCCGCGGCAGCGCGTGCGATGGCGCGCTTCTGGGGGACACTCACGTCCTGGCTCATCGCAAAGGGCATTCCCACCAGGTGGGGCTGGTGGCGTGGCCGGACTGCTTCCGCGCCGCCGCGAATGCGCTTCACCTCGCCCTTTTCGGCCAGGGCGTTGATGTCGCGGCGAATGGTGGCTTCCGACGCCCCCAACAGGTCCAGCAGGTCCCCGACGCTGATGATCGAGCGCTCCTCGACCAGCTTCAGGATCAGGTTATGGCGTTCTTTTTCTAGCATTACGGTCCCCCGCTACCGGCCCGTGATCGATTCTGCACGTGATTGATTGTATATGACGGCTTCGTGTGTTAAACAGCCTCACCTTAAAGAGGGCTGCGCCTGCGTACTTTAGCGCCGGTCTGGGCCCGGAGACATTGGATGAGTGTGGTCCCGATGGCGCCCAAGGTGCCTCTCGAAATCGAAAGTCGTTGGGATGATGCCCATGCGGCGCAGCTTTCGCCGGCCGAACTGCTCCTGTATCGCTCCAACCTGCTGGGCGGCGACAAGCGGATCACCAATTTCGGCGGCGGCAACACCTCCGCCAAGCTCCGGGAAAAGGACCCCCTGACGGGGGCCGATGCCGACGTGTTGTGGGTCAAGGGCTCCGGCGGCGATCTCGGCACCATGAAGCTCGATGGTTTCTCCACACTCTATATGGAGAAATTCCGCGCCCTCGAGAAGTTCTACAAGTCCGCCACCGACAACGACGCCGTGATGGTGCCGTTGTATGCGCACTGCGCCTTCAACCTGAATCCGCGGGCCGCGAGCATCGACACGCCGCTGCATGGCTTCATCGATCGCGCGCACGTGGATCACATGCATCCGGACGCGCTGATCGCCATTGCCGCGTCGGCGGACTCGAAGAAGCTGACCGAGGAAATCTTCGGCGGCGAGATCGGCTGGTTGCCCTGGATCCGCCCAGGCTACGAGCTGGGACTCAAGCTGCGTGAGCTCACGCAGAAGAACCCCAGGCTCAAGGGCGCTGTGCTCGAGGCACACGGCCTGTTCACCTGGGGCGACAGCTCCAGGGCCTGCTACGAAAACACGCTGGATATCATCAATCGCGCCACCGCGTGGTTGACGGCGCGT
>Ga0157380_10001283_pt1 | contig 16336 bp, 14 predicted proteins | sample S35metaG_FD_119757 | JGI IMG/M metagenome (GOLD analysis project Ga0157380, IMG submission 119757) | Switchgrass rhizosphere microbial communities from Kellogg Biological Station, Michigan, USA - S3-5 metaG | ecosystem: Host-associated > Plants > Roots > Rhizosphere > Soil | place: USA... | reverse complement strand
CTTGCGCTCGGCGCCCATCAAGACTTTGTCCTTCGCCAACTCGAAATCACCCATGGCGACGAACTTCTTGTTGTAGCGGGCAGCGTTCAGAGCCGCTTCGTTCACGAGGTTGGCCAGGTCGGCTCCGGTAAAGCCCGGAGTTCCGCGAGCGATCACGCTGATGTCGACATCTTCGCTGAGCGGAATCTTGCGAGTGTGAACTTTCAAGATGCCTTCGCGACCGCGCACGTCGGGTCTGGAAACGACGACGCGTCGATCAAATCTCCCTGGTCGAAGCAAGGCCGGATCCAACACGTCGGGTCGGTTCGTCGAAGCGATCAGGATGACGCCGTCATTCGATTCGAAACCGTCCATTTCAACCAGCAATTGATTTAGGGTCTGCTCGCGCTCGTCGTGTCCACCACCGAGGCCTGCGCCGCGATGACGACCGACAGCATCAATCTCGTCGATGAAAATGATGCAGGGCGCATTCTTCTTGCCTTGCTCAAACAGGTCGCGAACTCGCGAGGCGCCTACGCCTACGAACATCTCGACAAAGTCTGAACCGGAAATTGAAAAGAAGGGCACGTTTGCTTCGCCGGCAATCGCGCGAGCCAGCAAAGTCTTGCCGGTTCCCGGCGGGCCCATCATCAAGACGCCTTTGGGAATGCGGCCACCAAGCTTTTGAAACTTCTGAGGCTCCTTCAAGAACTCGATAATCTCCTGGAGTTCTTCTTTGGCCTCTTCTACGCCGGCTACGTCCTTGAAAGTGACGCGCTTCTGCTGATTGTTGAGAAGCTTGGCGCGAGATTTTCCGAACGAGAGCGCTTTGTTTCCGCCGGACTGCATCTGTCTGAGCATGAAAACCCAGATACCAATGATGAAGAGAAGCGGCGCCCAGGTGATCAGCATGGGCCAGAAGAAGCTACTGCTGCCGGACTTGTCGTCGACCTTTTCAACCCGTTTCTGGCCGTTAACGACTTCACGTGCTTCCTTCAGGATCTCAGCCTTAGTGTGTTCGTTGGTAAGAGGGGCACGAAACTCCGCATTGCCTCCATCAACGACGACGGCCTCATTCTGCTCGATGGTCAGCTGTTTCAGTCCACCGGCCTGGATCTTCGCCTCGAGAGTCGTCAGATCGATCGTGGATGAATTCTTGCTGTTTGGATTAACAAGTTTGTAGAGCAGTAGTGCGCCGGCAACAATCAATAACCAGAAGATTATTTGTCTAGCAGTAGAACTCAAAGTGTTTCAAAGCCTCCATGGCCGATAATACCTTAGATCAGCCCGTTTTGTCGCTGCCAACCCCAAAATCACCTGCCTGGGTTAGCCGGCAAATCACGCCGGGTCCGTTTGTATTCAACTAGCACAACACCACCAAGAGCGAGTCTGTGGCCAACAGTGCCAAATTCATTTTCAAACAAGCATGAGATGCCTTAGTCCGGTGACCGGTTGCGCTCCAAAGCGGCTCAAGTCTTCAGTAACAGCTTAAGTTTTCAGTAATAGCTCTAGCCGGCTTTGCCTTCTAACTACTTTGTCGCCGCCGGGTAATTCAGCAACCCGCCCGCCTTGTTCGCCTCGCAAGAGCCGCTCAATTGACTGAATATGAGCCAACTCACATCGCCGGAGATCGCCTCGCCCGTTCGATATCCACCTTCGCAGCGCCCGCCGCCTGACTGCTACCGGCGCGTCTGCCAGCACCCTTACGTCGAGGGCGGCCGGAATTGTTTCGCTTTTGTTGTGTTTGCCCTTAGTAGTCACAATTGAGGCCGTTACCAGCAAAGCGTCAGCTTGCCGGGTTAGGACATCCAGCTCATCCCGCAATAACTCCGCAGTTCGAGAAAGTCCCTCGACAATCCTGGCGTTGAACGATTCCATTAGCGGTAGCAGTTGGCGGCGCACCCGGACTCGCGCGAATTGTTCATCCTTGTTCATTGGATCGGAGAGATAGTCAACCCCGCGAAGCCGGCAGTAGGATTCGGTGTCGTAGCGGCGAGCCCAGGTTATCAACGGTCTCGCCAGCATGAGCTCCGCCTTTGACTTTGCATTCAGCTGGCGCAGCGGCTCCATGCCACCCATGCCGTCGCTGCCGCTCCCTCGTAGCAGCCGAAGCAGAACAGTTTCGGCCTGATCGTCCATGGTGTGGGCGGTCAATATAAACTTCGCCTCGTGCTTCTTGGCGGTTCGCCCGAGGAAGGCATAGCGGGCACGCCGGGCGGCCTGTTCAAGGTTATCGCAAGCTGTCTTTGCAGCCTTAGCAACATCAATGCGGGACAAGACACTTTCAAAGCCGAGCTTCGAAGCAAATTCCTTTACCCAGCGAGCGTCGCTACGGCTGTCTTTGCGCAATCCGTGATCGAGGTGCGCGACAAGGATCCGAACGTTCAACTTATGGGCTCTGATGAGTTCATCGATGGCAAGTATCATGGCTGACGAATCGGCTCCACCAGAAACAGCGGCGACAACCGTGCTATCTCGAACGGGAAGATTCAGACGTCTCCATGAAATCAGCAGACGCTTTGCGAATGAAGAGAGGGTAGGCGTACGCAGCTGGTGTCTGGTCGTTGCCATTAGAATAAGGATTGTAAGGCAAGTAAAAAAGAAAAAGTAAAAAGGAAAAAGTGAAGAGGAGGAAAACCTTTATCCGCAGATTGGGTTAATACCTTGTTCTTAGTTCTTTGGTCTTGGTTCTTTGTTTGTGTTTGGCACGGCGCTCGGTCCTTAGAAACTTGAGTCTTTGGTAGAAAGCAAAGAACAAAGAACTAAGAACGGTTTCTAAATCGGTGTCATCTGCGTAATCTGCGGATAGGTCTTAGCTCTTTTGCAACTTTTGCGTCACAAATGACACTTACGTGGTGTTAAGGTTCTGTACGCGCTATTTCTGTCCTGTCCACCAGTTTGACCATTTCCGTTCGATCAGCCTCAGGAGGCCAAGATGCATCAACAGCTTTCCAATTTCCTTCGCGCCAAATTTTCGGGCCGGCTAGCGGTCGTTGGCATCATTGGCCTGGTTGCCGTCGCGTGGGCCTGCTCCTGGGTATCGAAACCGAGCTTGTCGATGCAGGAGACGACCATAAACCAGTGGATGATGGAGTTCCACACCGGGGAAGACAAAGCGCAACTTTCCCTGAGCTGGCGATCAGCAAGCAAGCGTAGTGACTCTGGTTGGAGTAACCACAACGTTTCACATCCCATTTCCACTGATCAGTTGGTTGGCCTCACGCGCGAGCAGGCGATGTCGTCTTCTGGTAATCATGTTCAATTTCAGATTAAGCGCGATGCCGGCTCGTTCATCTGCGATGGCTGGTTCAAAGATGGCAATGGTTCAGGGCATTTTACCTTCAGTGCTAATCCGAGCTTCGCAGCCGAGCTGAAACGACAGGGTATTGGCGAGCCTACTTACGAGCAACAGTTCCAAATGGCCTTGACCAATATGAGCCTCGCTTTCGTAAAAGAGCTACAGGATCAGGGTTACGATAAACCGGACGTGCAGGCTCTGGTTGATTTGGGAAATCACGGTGTAAACCTGGAATACGTGCAGGGTTTGAAGGCGCTCGGATACAACTTAAAGTCTCTCGAGAATCTGCAGCGGATGCGAGATCACGGCGTAACGCTCACCTTCATTCGCGAACTGTCGGCCATGGGTTACCAGAAACTGAGTGCTGAAGATTTAGTAAGAACTCGCGATCACGGAGTGACCCCACAGTACATTCGCGAGATGGCAAACCTGGGATACCAAAACCTTCAACTCGAAGATTTGGTGCTGGCGCGAGATCACGGTGTTCGTCCGGAATCTGTGAATGAGTTTGTAAAGGCAGGATACGGCAAGCTCTCTATGGAGGAGTTGGTTAAGATTCATGATCATGGGGTGAACGCTCGCTACATAAAAGAGCTCGAAGCGCTCGGCTATTCTGGTTTGGCACTCAATGACTTGCTGGACATGCGTAACCATGGTGTCACTGCCAGCTTTATTCAGGACCTAAAAGGGATTGGCTATGACCGGGTGCCAGTCGAGCAGTTGATTCGACTACGCGATCATGGAGTCAGCGCCTCATATATCAAGAAGATGAAGGACCGTGGTTACGCGGGCCAGTCGCTGGATGAGTTCATTCGCATGCGCGACCGCGGCGAGAAGTAGGGACAAGTGAAAAGGTAAAAGTTAAAAGTAAAAAGGCAAAAGTGAAGAGGAAGAAAAAGCTTATCCGCAGATTGGGTAATACCAAGTTCTTAGTACTTTGATCTTAGTTCTTTGTTTGTGTTTGGCACGACGCTCGGTTCTGAGATACTCGCGTCTTTGGTAGAAAGCAAAGAACTAAGAACTAAAAACCAAGAACGGTTTTCTAAATCGGTGTAATCTGCGTCATCTGCGGATAAGCTTTTTCTTCCTCTTCACTTTTGCCTTTTTACTTTTAACTTTTTCCTTACAATACTCTCTGATGTGAAAACAAAGGAGAGCGATATGGATATTGTGCGTAGGCAATGGTTGGCGGCGGCTTGTAGCGTTGGCGCAGGCGCCGTACTCATCGGTTGTAATGTTTCCCCGCGCGACGATTCGGAAGAACAAGGCGAAAAAGAAGCAGGGAAACCGGCAGCATCTGAGGTCAGCGCCGTCGAGGACTTGATGCGCGAGCACGGCGTCCTCCGACGAGCATTGATGGTTTATCAGGAGAGCGCGTTGAAGTTGCAGGCGGCAGCTAACTCCATTGATCCCGACAACCTTCAAAAAACTGCAAAGCTATTTCGAGTCTTCGGCGAAGACTATCACGCACAAAAATTAGAAGAGGTCCACATCTTTCCTGGAGTGCAAAAGGCCGGAGGGCTCACTGCCGCTTACGTTGGCGTGCTGACTGCGCAGCATCAACGAGGGCGCGAACTGACCGACTACATTTTGGCAACGACTACGGGCGACAAGTTTTCCGCAGTTACAGCAATCACGCTCGCTAAGGTGCTGGAGTCCTTTGTGAGGATGTATGACCACCACACCGCCATCGAGGACACAATAATCTTTCCAGCATGGAAGCAGACGATTACGCTCGCGCAGATGGATGAGTTAGCCGAGAAGTTCGAGGAGATCGAAGGGCGCGAGCTGGGCCAAAATGGTTACGAGGACGCGGTGAAGAGAATCAGCGACATTGAGGCCAGTATGGGGCTCGCTGATCTCGGCCAGTTCACTGCGCCACCGGCGCCAACGCCGTAACGCAAACTGTCAGTTTGCGGTTCTCATGTTTGAATATCGTCGGTGCTCGCGCAAACTAACAGTTGCGTTACGAACCTACGGTGGCAACAACTCATCGAGCGACTTGAGCAGTCCATTGCCACGCAAGTCGGCTTGCTTCTTCCTGGTTTGACCGAGCGAGACAATTTTGCCATCCGGTCCCAGCAGCAACGCCGTTGGAAACGAGTGAATCCGATAGCGGATTTCAATGGTCTTTATGCTATCCATCGTGGCCTGTGTCCAATTCAAATTGCTCTTGCGCAGGACGGGCTTAATCATTTCTGGATCGTCGTCGTTGTTCATCCCGAGAATCTCAAAGTCTCTGGCTTGAAAACGTGAATAGGCCTGACGCTGATAGGGCAATTCGCGCCGGCAGGGCCCACACCACATCGCCCAAAAATCCAGCAAGACATACTTGCCGCGAAATTCCGAGAGCTTTCTCTTCTTGCCGTCAAAGTCCGTGAAGCTGAAGTCCGGGATCTCAGCGCCAATCGTCAGTTCCACGCGCTTATAGTCAGACGCAGAGTGCCCGCGCATGATGATCTGGTTCTTTTCCAGGTCAACCTTCTTAGTCGAGACGTAGTGCGTGCCAACTCGAAAGACAACAGTCTCTTCCTGTGCTTCGGCTGCTTCTGGAGAGAAGTGATCGAGGTCTATCTGTCCGTCACCGTCGCCGTCGACGCCGAGCCAGCCGTTGTTGGTACTGATTTTCTTTGACTGAGCATTCAGTTGGTATTCGACTAAGGTTGGCGAGCCGTCGATGTCGACCTTGCCTTTGGCGAACGCAATTTTTGACTGCAACACCAATCGATCCTCTTCCTTCATTTCGTCCCAGCGAACGTTTTTGAAGTATTGGATGAATATCGGATAAGTCTTGAAAAGAGCATTCTTGAAAGGCAGCTGCAAAGTCACTTCGCGAATGTAGGGATTATCGTCCTCATCGCGAGACATCTCGATTTTTTCGGAGTCGGCCAACACTCCGTCGCCGTCCACGTCAGCATAAAAGATTGGCGAGCCGTCCTCGGGCTCAACCAGCAAAGCCAGCAGCGAAGACTTATCTTTCAGCGGATCATACAAACGCCCGGCCGTGACGTACGAGCCTGATTCGATCGGCGTCTGCAACTTAACTCTCGAGAGATCTCGCAGCGGATGGAACACGACCTGATCGACATCTTCCGTGTGCGCCACCAGCTCGCCATCAAGCGTTCCGGTGTATTCGGCATCTCCGGGATTTGCCGATGCGAAGCCAATGTCGCAGGACAGCGTTATTAAGAAGATGCTGCCGAGTAATAAGTAGAGAAGTCTCGACGCGAGGATGCGTTTGGGGGCCATGGGAGTTCTCCTAACAATGACGAATTAAAGGCGGAGAGAACCGACGCGCGATTCTAGAGTCGAGCGAGCAAAGCTGTCAAAAGTTTATTAGCGACAGCCAGTGCATTTTCGGATTTCATTCACACCGTGGCTTTAGCCCGGTGGTCAACCATTGCGGTTGAATTGTGTAGCCGTTTTAACGGCTTCCATTTCTTATGAAGGATTTTGGAAACCGTTGAAACGGTTAGCAATTCTTCAGAGCATGTCCCTACCACCGGGCTAAAGCCGCGGTGTGAATGAAAGCCAAAAACTATTTAATTCAAAGACTCAAACAATACCCGTCCCACTGAATTGCTTGGAGGCTGAACACCGAGCACTGCGGCGAGCGTCGGCGCGATATCAGTGGGCGCCGCAGCTTGATAATAGCGCCCCGGTTTGAATGACCCTCCCATTATGATCAGCGGTACATGAGCGTCGTAACTGTAAGGTGAGCCATGCGTTGCGGTGACCGTGTATTCGACAAAGTACTTGAATGGATCAGTCACGGCTATCAAGTCGCCACTCCGTTGCGGATAGAAGCCATGCAACACTCTTCGTTCAATTGGGTCCGTTACTGACAGGCCGCCGTGCAACAACTGTTCACGAGTGAAGGTGCGAGCGATACCGGGAACTGTCATTAACGCATTCGCCGCAACGCGCTCAATTTCATCCATCTTGACTCCATCACGGTTCAACGCGGCAGGGTTGAAATATAGATTGGCATTAATGAGCCCGTCTTTCATCGTGCCGAAGTCGTCGTATTTCATGATGTAGTCAGCCGTAGGATCCGGAGTCTTACCACTCGGGTTGTAGTGAGCTGAGATTGCAGCGCGAATCTTTTGTAATGCGACGGCACTGCTGACCCGGCCTCCGCTTAGACCAAGCGCGGTTGCATGTTCAGGGATTGGAGCCATGCCATGGTCGGCACTGAAAACAACCACTGTGTTACGCAATCCAACTCGCGAATCCACGAAATCAAGCAAGGCGCCAATCTCGCGATCGACTCGCAGCGTGATGTCCATCGCTTCCTGACTGTAAGGCCCGTAGCGATGCCCAACATAGTCATTGCCCGAGAAGCTCACGCTCAAGACATCGGTAACTTCGTCCTCGCCAATGTGTTCATTGACAATTGCCTGCTTCGTAAAAGAAAGCAATACCTCGTTGAGAAAGGGCGAGTACTCTAGCGCTGCATAAAAATCTCGGCCGGCTGCAGTTGCACCGCCCGTGATCTTGTGGGGAAAAGCGTTGGTATCACCCGCTACTTTGCCGATGTCTTCCCAAGCCGGGGAGTCCACTCCGACGCGCTTCAAATACTCCGACTCGGACGGCAGTACTCGCTCCCAAAGTTTTCCGAAATATTGATCAGCTGGTTTGGTAGCATTGAAGTCTTCCACCCACTTTGGCATCCGTTCGAAGTAATAATTCGATGAAACTATATTTCCGGACTGCGCACTGAACCAGAAAGCCGCATTGGCATGCCGGCCTGAAGGAAGAATTGCAGAACGATCTTTTAACGAAATGCCAATCACTCGCGCTCGATCGTTGGTTGCAAGGCGCATCTCATCGCCTAGTGTCGAAGCCATCAACCGGCGCGGACTTGCACCCTGCTCACCGGCGGCGCCGGCGAGTAACTTTGTCGTGTCGTCCGACACACTGGTGACTTTCTTACCCGTCTCACGATCGGGCCACTCGTTCGCTACGATGCCAGTTTCGGCCGGATAAGCTCCGGTCATTAGCGTAGCGTGACCCGGCGCTGTATAAGTCGGCATGTGATCATAATTGGCGTTCACCCAGGTGGCACCTTGAGTCAGCAGCCGCTTCAATCCGTTATTCACAAAGAGGTCTGCATAACGTTCCAAATAGTCGTAGCGAAACTGGTCGACGACGATGAGCAGCACCAGCTTTGGCCGTGATGAAACCGCTCTCGCTGCCGGTCGTTGTGCTTCGACTGAGTTCCCGAGACTGACAATGAGTAAAGAGAAAATCGTTAGAAAAATAGGAAGGCGGTGCTTCGATGGTCTCGTCATAGTGGGCGCATGTTATCCTATCGCGATTTCAAAATCATCAATCCGTTTGGAATAAGGTAGTGACCTAATTTGAACTCTATTCCCCTCTCCGGCGGCGGAGAGGGGTTAGGGGAGAGGCCGTCGGCGCTTACTAACCCCACCCCCAGCCCCTCCCCACGCGGTGGGGAGGGAGCAAGAAGCATATGATGAATTCTCGAAAATCGATTTTTCCGGCCTTGCTGTTGTTGCTGGTCCAGTTCTCGCTGGCAGCGACGATTCCTGCTCAGTCTCGCATCGACGATCTCAAGCCTACCGTAATACTGATTTCGATTGATGGTTTTCGAGCTGATTACCTGACCCAGTATTCGCATCCGACCATCGATATGCTCGCTCGCGAAGGCGTACGCGCGCGATGGATGCAGCCTTCTTATCCGTCGCTGACTTTCCCAAACCACTACGCTATCGCAACTGGACTCTACCCGGAGCACAATGGAATTGTTACTAACGATATGTACGATCCGGTCTTTGACGCCAGGTTCACGATGGGTAAACGCGAAGAAGTGCGGAACGGCCGCTGGTGGGCGGGAGAGCCGATTTGGATTACTGCTGTAAAGCAGGGTCAAAAAGCTTCCGCTACTTTCTGGCCTGGCTCCGAAGCCGAGATCAAAGGTCTTAGGCCTACTTATTTCAAGGCCTATGACGACAAAGTGCCGCCGGTTGAAAGAGTAGATGCGGTTTTGTCTCTGCTCGATCTTCCAGCGGACCAGCGTCCCACTTTTCTGACTTTGTATTTCAGCGATGTGGATCACGCTGGTCACGACAATTCGCCCGATTCACCCAAAGTGGGCGACGCAATTAGTGTGGTAGACAACGCCCTCGCGCGTTTGCTCGACGGACTGCGCGCACGCGATGTGTATTCGAAGGTGAACCTGATTGTCGTGTCGGATCACGGCATGACGCCGGCGCCGCCGGATGATGAGCTTGTCCTGGAGGATTATTTTGACGCCAAGTCCGCGCAACACATCGAGTGGGGAGCTGAGTTGACGAACATCTTCCCAAAGGCCGGCGATACAATGCGGCTATTCCGCTCCATCAAGCAGAAACAGCTCGGCCACGCCCACTGTTATCTTAAGAACAAGTTTCCGGCGCGCTTTCACTATCGCGATAACCGGCGTATCGGTGGAATAATCTGCATGGCGGATGAAGGCTGGCGGATGCGGTCCCGGAAGTGGTACGAAGATGATCAAAAGAAACCGGATCGAACGAGGAACGTTCGCGGCGCTCATGGATATGACAACAGACTGCGAACGATGCGGGCGATTTTCATTGCGCACGGTCCGGCCTTCAAGCGTCACACAACCATTAAAGCCTTTCCCAACGTTGACGTTTACAATGTCATGACTCGAGTTCTGCATTTGAAGCCCGCAACAAATGACGGCGGCACGGGAACCGCGCGCGCAGTGCTGCGCTAAGCCGTAACGCAAACTGTTAGTTTGCGACACCTCCGCAAACTAACAGTTTGCGTTACGTAAGCAAGGAGTAATCAAAACATGCATCCCCGAATCGAAGAAGTTGTGAGTTACCTTGATCAAACTCGTGCAGATCTACAGAGCGCGGTTGAAAGGGTCGCCACCAATCGCCGCGACGAACGCCCCAGCGAGAATCAATGGTCGGTGGCGGAGATACTCGAGCACTTGAACATCATTGAACGGAGAATTAGCGGGCTCCTGGCTGGCACAATCGATACCGCGAAAGCTTCGGGTCTTGGTGAAGAGACTGGAACAAGCTCAGTGCTGGATTCAATCGACCGAGGACGCGTGGGCGATCGGAGTAAAAGGGTTGAGGCACCGGAGATGGTAAGACCAAAGTCCGACACCGACGCCGCCACAGCCTGGCTCGCGCTCCAGCAATCGCGCGAGAATCTGCGAGCGGCATTTATGTCCGGAGATGGACTCGCGCTAAGCGAACTTAAGCAGAACCATCCCGCCCTGGGCTTGATTGATATGTATCAATGGACGTTGTTTGTTGGCGCTCACGAAGCGCGACACACTAAGCAAATAGCGGAGATTGCGGACAAATTTGGATCGTAAGGTCGAAGGAGTCATTTCTTGCTATGTCATCCCGTGGAAGATTTTCCATATATCATTTTCCAGCTCTCATTTTCATTCGCAAATTGAACTTGGAAGTGCTACCTGATTTTGGTTTTCGCTCCATCGGAGCGAGATGTTTATAGCTAGAGAATTTCTCCTAAAAGATCTCGCTCCTTTAGGAGCATGCGGGGCGGCAATCGTGGTTGCCTGATTCCGCTTTCACTCAGGCTCCTAAAGGAGCCTCAGGATTTTCAAACGCAAATTTCTCTATAGACATTTCGCTCCGATGGAGCGAAGACGCTCCTTGAACCTCGCAATCCCAAATGAAAAATGAGAAATGGAAAATGATATATGGAAAATCTCCACCACCGCGCTAGCAAGAAAGCCAGGGATCTTAGGCAACGATCATCGTTCCGGTGCCGCTGTCGGTGAAAATCTCGGAAAGCAGCGCATTGCGATTGTTGCCACTGATGATGTGAGCGCTGTGAACGCCACGTCTGAGTAACGCAGCTATGTTTTGAAGTTTGGGAATCATGCCGCCCGTAGCCACGCCTTCGCTAATGAGTCGCTCAGCCTCACCTGCAGTCAACCGCGAGAGCTTCGATTCTGGATCGCCCGCGTTTAGGTAAAGACCATCCACATCCGAAAGCAGAATTAACTTTTCTGCCTTGAGCTGGACGGCAATTTCGGCCGCGATTGTATCGGCGTTGATGTTGAAGACCGCGCCCTCGTGGTCGGCGCCCAGAGACGAGATCACTGGTAGATAGCGATGGTCGAGCAAGACCATCAACAGCCGGGCATTGATCTCCACTACATCGCCGACGTTGCCGAAATCTATATGTTCGCGCTCACCAGTCTCGCGATTCAAAATCTCTTTTGGTGGGCGCCGCTCGGCATGCACTATATTTCCGTCCACGCCGGAGAGCCCCACCGCTTCAACGCCGCGGTGACGCAGGGCTGCCAGAATATCGGTATTGATCTTCCCGGCGAAAATCATCTTCGCCATCTCGAGCGTGGCATCATCAGTCACGCGACGCCCATCGATGATCGTTTGCTCCACTCCCATTTTGTCGGCGAGCTCGCTTAGTTGTTTGCCACCGCCGTGTACGACGCAGATGTGTATTCCGACCTGATGAAGTAAAGCGAGTTCTTCAGCGAGCGAAGTGAGATTTCCAGGGTTCTCAGTAACCTTGCCGGAGAGTTTGACAACAAAAGTCTGGCCCTGAAACCTTTGGATGTACGGCAAGGCCTCGCGCAAAAGATCGAGACGTAATTGGTCGCCAACTTGAGAAATGTTCATGATGATCTTAGCCGCGGATTCAAATCACTCAAGGTCCGGAGTCTCGAGGTTGGGAAGGGATGCTTGCTCCCGCTCAACTGACTTCAGATTCAAGTGAAGAGATTTCACTAAAGGTTCAAGCTGATGAAAGTTGAGCGGGAGCAAGCATCCCTTCCTAACCTCGAGCTGACCCTGATCGAGTAGCTGCCTTCCGATTGAATGACTGCCTCACCCTGGCCGGGGATTAACGCGGACGAAACGCGGATCAGAAAACCAAAATGCCGCGTTTATTCAGCCAATTGTCTGTTTCAGTTTCTTACGTTCGTCCTTATCCGCGTTTTCCGCGTTCATTCGCCGCCAATAACTCTTTCCAGGATCGCTTTCTGCACATGCAGGCGGTTTTCAGCCTCGTCAATCACGACCGATTGAGATGAGTCAATTACCTGATCCGTCACTATCACATTGCGTCGCACCGGCAAGCAATGCATGAAGATCGCATCGCTGGTCGTTCGCATTTTTGCTTCGTCTACAATCCATTTGTGACGGAACTGCGCGCGCTTCACGATGTCGGCTTCAGGATTTCCGTAGAAATTCTTGCTGCCCCAACTCTTTGCATAGATGACGTCAGCATCGACAAAAGCCTCGTCAATACTGTTCGTAAGCTTGAGACTCCCGCCCGCGTTCGCAGCCTGCTCATGGATCTCGTCGAGCAGGACGGTGTCGAGCTCGTAACCTTTTGGATTGGCAATAGTGAGTTCGTGACCCATCTGGGCGGCTGCGAGCGCAAAACTATTGGGCACGGCCATCGGCAGCGGCTTCGGATGCCAGGCCCAGCTAAGCACGACCCGCTTTTTCCCCTCTCCGAGCTTCTCGCGAATCGTCAACATATCAGCCATGCTTTGACAGGGATGATGCATCGCGGACTCGAGATTGATGATGGGCACCGTTGAATACTTCGCGAACGCTCGCAACACGGGATCGGTCCGTTCAGCTTGCCAGTCATTTAGAGCCGCAAAGGTTCTCACTCCAATCGCAGAACAGTATCTTCCCAACACCCGAACGAATTCAGCGATATGCTCAGTCTTGTCTGAGTCCATGACTGCGCCATCGCGATGCTCAAGAGTCCAGCTAGTGCCACCCGGTTCGAGCACAACCGCGTTACCACCAAGTTCATAAATGCCGACTTGCATCGAAGCCCGCGTGCGCAAACTTGGATTGAAGAACACGAGCGCGACTGAACGACCTGCGAGTGGCTTGGTTGCGTTGCGACCTCGCTTGAAATCTTCAGCCGAGGCGAGCAGCTGCATCAGCTCGTCGTTTGACCAATCACTCGTTGTTAGAAAATCCCTGTTCATTGCTTCAAGATTTACCGGCGCTTTTCCCGGTAAGAAAGCGGACCAACCCGTAAAGACTGATCAATAGCCAAAACGACTCGACCAAAAACGCCGACAGATTAAAACTATAGAGCAGCGAGATTAGAACCAACGCTGCACCCAACGTGTTTGTCAGCGAGTAGCTTAGGTCATTGATTCGCAGCTTGCCCATCTGCAGCAACAGGTAGGCAAAAATCATCATGGCGACGCCCAAATTGCCGGCGAAATCGTACCAGCCGTACTTCATCCTAGCCCCGCAAGACTAACTGTAGCGTGTCGACGAACTGATCTACCTGGGCGCGTTGTAGACACAAAGGCGGCAGCAGCCGGAGTACATTCGGATTGCTCGAAGTGCCCGTGATTATCCGTTGCTCCAACAGAGCTTGATGAACCGGAGCGGCCTTATCGGCAAACTCAAGGCCAAGTAGAAAGCCTCGCCCGTGTACATTGACAACTTGTTCGACCTCGCGCAATCGTTGGCGTATGTGGGCCTCCACATCGCGAACATTCGCAAGCATCCCGTCCTGCTCAATTGCTTCCAGCGTGGCGTTCACCGCAGCCATCGCAACCATGCCGCCGCCAAACGTGGTCCCGAGATCATTCTCTTTGATACTTGCGGCGATCTTGTCGGTAACCAGACAGGCGCCCACAGGAATACCGCTGCCCAAAGCCTTCGCCAGAGTGACGATGTCAGGAACAACCTGGCCTCCCGCTTCGCTGCCGGCAAAGAACCAGTCACCGGTTCGACCTATTCCGGTTTGTACTTCATCGTAGATAAGGATGATGCCACGTTCGTCGCACAGTTGGCGGAGCGTTCGGAAGAAGTCGGGTGCGGCAGTCCGAACGCCGGCCATTGATTGAATGGGCTCGAGCATGATCGCAGCGGTATCATCGGTTACCACTGCGCGCACGGAATCAATGTCACCAAACTCAGCTTGCACATGTCCGGGCACATTTGGCTTGCCAAGGTCGCGGTACTTACCGAGAAACGTTGCGCTGATCGCATCAGCAGTACGTCCGTGAAACCCGCCTGAGAAAGTGATGATCTCTTGACGCCGAGTCGCGAACCGCGCCATACGCATCGCGTTCTCGTTACTTTCAGTTCCGGAGTTGCAGAAAAAAGCTTTGGTCAGGGGCTTTGGTGCAATCGCCACCAACTTTTGAGCAGCACGAGCGCGCGCTTCTGAAAAAACAAGATTGGAATAGAAGAGAAGTTGTTCAGCCTGCTTCTGAATCGCCTGAACTACATGCGGATGAGAGTGACCGGTCCCTGCGACCGCGTGTCCGCCATAAAGATCGAGATACTTGTCGCCATCGCTGGTGTACAACCAGACGCCGTCACCGCGCTCGGCGGCGATTGGCATCTTTTTGTAAGTCGCGAGTTGGTACTCTTCTTCAAGCGCTGCGACGTCAGCGAAGGCTTTAGTCATCTTTGGTTTCATCCAGCTCGAGTTCCATTAGGCACTGTGTTCTCGGGCACTGACAGCACAGGTTGCACGCCGTCGGCGTAGCCAATGTCGAACAGCATTCCCTCTGACATTTCTCCGCGCATTTTCTTCGGCTCGAGATTCACAACGAACAGGGCCTGTCGACCTTCGATAGCTCGCGGGTTCTCACGTTCCTGCTTGATTCCGGCAAGAATATTTCGCTGGCGATCGCCAAAATCAACGACTAGCCGAACTAACTTGTCTGAGCCGGTGATATCTTCGACGGCTACGATCGTGCCCACCCGAACGTCGATCTTCTCGAGGTCCGCGAGCGTGATCGTTGGCTTAATAGGCGCTGGCTGCATAATGTTTGTAACGCAAACTGTTAGTTTGCGACGTAGAATGCCACTCGCTGCACGCAAACTAACAGTTTGCGTTACAACTACGGATTGCTCCCCGTCAGCATCAGACCGGTTGTCTCTTCGAACCCAAACATTAAGTTCATGTTCTGCACTGCCTGACCTGCGGCGCCTTTAACGAGGTTGTCGATGGCAGAAAAAACTACGAGCTCACTTCCGCGCACGGCAAAACCCAGATCGCAAAAGTTTGTGGTCTTGACCCAGTTGATGTCGGGCGATCCCTTCACTAGTCGCACAAAAAAATGATCGCGATAGAAGTCACTGAAGACCTCGCGAATCTCTGCTTCACTGGACGGTTTCTTAAGTTCTGTATAAATCGACGCAAAGATGCCTCGCGAGACTGGCAGCGAATGGGTCATGAAAACCAGATTGCTGTTCCAGTTGCCAATGCTCGCTAACTCCTGCTCAATTTCAGGCACATGTTGATGCGTGAAGGGCTTGTACGCATAGAACGAATTGCTGCGTTGCGGATGATGAGTGTTGGCCGCGGCTTTGGCTCCCGAACCTGATGAACCTGTCTTCGCGTCTACGATCACACGGTCCGAGATCAGGTTCCCGGAAACAAGAGGAGCCAGGGCAAGCAGCGTCGCCGTAGCAAAGCATCCCGGGTTGGCAATCAGACGGGCTTGCCTGATCTTTGCGCGATTGGTCTCTGTGAGTCCGTACACAAACTCTCCTTGAGCCTCCATCGCGGTATGCGGCCGACCGTAGTGGGCCTCGAAACTTTCCTTGTCTTTCAGGCGAAAATCTCCGGATAGATCGATCACGTGCGTCCTGGCCGAAAGTCGCGGCGCAACGTCCATCGCTTGCCCATGCGGCAGCGCTAAAAACACACAATCCAGGTTCGTCAGTGACGAGAGATCCTCGGGTGCAGTACTGAAGACGAGATTGGTTAACCCCAGTAGATTGCGATGAACTTCACCCACGGGCTTACCAGCCTGTTCGTTGGCGGTGACTAGTGCAATATCAGCGTGGGGGTGCTGCAACAGGATGCGTAGTAACTCCGAACCGCCATAACCTGAGCCGCCAAAGATTCCGATTTTGATTTTGTCTACGTTCATGAATATAAGGGATAATCAGCTTCTCATTCACAACGGGGCTTCAGCTCGGTGACCTAAGCAACTTACGAAATATGTAACAAGGAGAATCAAATGCGACACGCCCACTTTGCATTTCTTGCTCTCGGTTGCGCGTTTCT
>Ga0157380_10001278_pt1 | contig 16368 bp, 18 predicted proteins | sample S35metaG_FD_119757 | JGI IMG/M metagenome (GOLD analysis project Ga0157380, IMG submission 119757) | Switchgrass rhizosphere microbial communities from Kellogg Biological Station, Michigan, USA - S3-5 metaG | ecosystem: Host-associated > Plants > Roots > Rhizosphere > Soil | place: USA... | reverse complement strand
TAGAGCTTCAACAACTCCCGCGGGCGGCGGCCCGTAAACGTGACCCGAGCCGCTACGCCTTCCTCTGCCGCTATGGCCCGGAGGCGTCCGATCTCCGGCGTCAGCACCGGGTCCGGAATGTCGGAGTTACCGCCGACGACCAGCAGCTCGGCCGGTACGCCGAGCCGCCGCACGAGCACGCCGAGCGCGCGAATGATGTTGTCGACGCCTTTGCGCGGCACAAGGCGCCCAACACTGAGCAGGATCGGAACGTCGCTCGGCAACCCGAGCGTGCGGCGCGCGAACCGCGGTGCAATGGGCCAGAATTCGTCGGGCGCAAAGCCGCACGGGATGACGGCGATCTTGCGCGGCTCGGCGTCGTAGAGCGTCACGAGATTGCGGCCATCGTCCGGAGATTCCGCAACGACGACGTCGGCGCCACGGATCACGTCGCGTTCGATCGCGATGCGCTTGGCCGGGAACTCGTCCGCGGCGCCCTGATGCAAACGCCGCACGAGGCCGAGCCCGTGAAACGTCACGGCGAACGGCAAGCCGAGCGAGCTCTTGAGCTGCAACGCGACCATACCCGACATGAAGAAATGCGCATGCACGAGGTCGTAGCGGTGTGTGGCCGCGAACTCCTGCACGAACGCAGCGAACTCCGGCATCAGCGGCAGGACGTCTTCCTTGCGAACGAAGGCGGCCGGCCCGGCCGGCACGTGGATCACGCGCACGCCGGGCAACCAATCGACGACCTCCGGTAGCCCCGGTTGATCCCGCCGGGTGAAGACGTCGACGAGGTAGCCGCGGGCGGCGAGGTAGCGCGCCGTTTCGGCGACGTAAATGTTCTGGCCGCCGCTGTCGATCCCGCCGACGGCGGCGAGAGGCGACGCGTGGTCACTGAGCATGGCGATCCGCTGCGGCACGATCCTTCCTCCTTGACACACCCTCGCGAAGAGCAGAGCTGGGGCGTGCAAAGCGCGTGCCACGGCGGGCGATGCGCAGCTCCTAAACCAGAGTGTTCAGTACGCTCGCTTGTCGCGAACGAGCAGCACGAGCGTGCGTAGTAGGATCTTGATGTCGAGTAGCCAGCACCAACGGCGTAAGTACTCGAGGTCGTACTGCACCCGGCGCCGCATGTCGTCGAGAGTAGAGGTCTCGCCGCGGCACCCGCTGACCTGCGCAAGGCCCGTCATGCCGGGCGTCACCTTGTGACGCACCATGTAGCCCGAGATCAGCTTCCGGTACTCCTCGTTGTGCGCGACGGCGTGCGGCCGCGGGCCGACGAGGCTCATCCGGCCTTGCAGCACGTTGATGAGCTGCGGAATCTCGTCGAGCGACGTCCGCCGCAACACCCTGCCGACGCGCGTCACGCGCGCATCCCCACGCGTCGCTTGCACGATGCGGTCGCCGTTCTCGCATACGGTCATCGTCCTGAACTTGTACACGACGATCCGTTCGCCGGCGAGCCCGTACCGGTCCTGTCTGAAGAAGACGCGTCCCGGCGAGTCGAGCTTGATCGCAACGGCGATGAGCACCATCACGGGCGCCGCAACGACGAGCAACAGCGCGGCGAACGCGATGTCCGTGAACCGCTTGATCGCGCCGTCCGTACCGTGCAAGGGTGACTCGCAAAGTGCTATGACGGGAATGCCGTCTACATTGGCGACTCGCGCCTGAATCAAGTCGTAGAGCGACACGTCCGGAATCAGGTACACCGACGACGTCGTATCCCGCAAATCGTCGAGCAGCTCACGAACGCCGGGGGCGTGCATCTCCCGTGCTATGAATACGACGTCGATGCGCTGCTTTTCGACGTAGTCCCGAACATTGCCGCGGATACGGATCTCCGCTCCCGCGATGGAGCGGATCGCGTCGCTGGTCGCGCCATCGATGTCTTTGTCGCCGCAAGTCTGGTCAACGAACACGCAGCGCAGCTTGAGGCCCCGCTCGGGGCGTTGGTGCAGCGTACGTGCTAGCTCCAGCGCCAGCTTGGTCGAGCCGACGATGACTACGCTGCGCGCGTTACGGGACGACACCAGCAGCGCGCGCAGCCATTGCTGCAACCCGAACGATGCCGCGAGCAGTAACGGCGGTGTCAGCACAAACCAAAGGAATAGCGCGCGCCGCGAGAAGATCTCCGAGCTCTTCGTTGCATAACCAATGAGCAGCAGCACACCGACGACCGCGAGCCAGCCAAGCCCAATGCGGCCGGCCAGCGGTAGGCTATGCGCGCCGACGACGTTGGCCGGCTCGAGCGCGTCGCGCGCCATGACCAGCAACGTGAGGAGCGCGGTGATGATCGCGAGTATTAAGTACGGTTCGCCGAATTCCACGTCGAACAGGCTGGTCGACGCGACGAGGGCCGCGATGGTTACGATCGGCACGAGCACGACTCGAAGCAACGTCAGCAGCGTGATCTGAACGTCGATTCTTGGATCAAACACGGTCGCAACTCCGCGCAAAGGGCCCTTAACAATGCAAGCCATGTGCCACTCGGCCCCCGTTGTAGCGACGCGACGATCCGGACGCAAAGCGCGACAGCCCTGTGGCGAGCGCGTGACGACTGCCCCACAACGGCGAACAATTTTTGGAAACCGATCCCAATTTGCCGACCGCTGCTCCACTCGGCGAGGCCGGTATCCCGGGTTGATCGAGACAGCTCGGCATGAGACTTGCAAACCAGGCCTTCCACACATCGCAGGATTCGCAGAACGTGGTAATGATTGCTGCCGACGCGTCCTTTCGACTGGGTCGACCCGGGCACCGCGCCCCCTCCGAGCCGCTCGTTGACCAGCCGCACGAGGCTCCGGTCACATCCTGGCAAGCCTTTCACCACGCCATAGGTAGGCAACCGCTGCTCGCTCAGCTCGACCACTATCCCGATGCGCTGTTGATCGACGGTTGTGACTGGTCAGCAACGACCGCGGTGACACGACTGTTCAAGCGGCTGCCGTATTTTGCCGACTCGTCGTCGGGCCACAACGACGAGCTCGACGGCGCCCTGCTGCTCTCCGGCTTGCGCGGGAAAGAAGCGGGCGGACGCCATTGCTTTCAGACCAGTTACGTCCGTGAAAACTTTCGTGAATATTTTCTTCACGAGCACTTCCGGCTCGTTTGGATCGTGCGCGAGCCGCGAGCTGCTGTCTCCTCGTTGCTCGGCAACCGAGGGAAAGCTCTACCGCGCAGCGCCGCCGAGGGATTGACCGGCAAATCCCGCGGCCAAGGGGCATCGCGTCTCGAGAAAGCCTGCGCAACCTACCTCGCGAGCATCCGCCAGACCCTCGAGCTCGACGAGCGCCTGGGCGAACGCATCGCTATCGTCGATTACGACGAGCTAGCCGCGGCGCGCGCGGAGCTGCTACCGGCGCTCTGCCGCTTCGCGTCGGTTCCCTTCGACACCCACTTGCTGCGGCACTTGCACGGCAAGAGCGTGCGTAAGGGCGTTCTGGCGAGCTGGGAAGCGCGAATCGTCGATGAGCTCACCCTGCCCGCCTACCGTCGCGCACGGGCCGCTGCAAGGCTGAGCCCTTGCCAATTCTCGAGACCACCGCCAACGGGCTGTTCGCCGCCGGAGACCTAGGGGCTCGCGGTCACTGCAATACGCCCAGGGGTCGCGCCCCCGCGCCCCTGGCATAGACATTGCAAAACATACCGGGCGCAAGCGGAATCGGCGCGCTCACAACACAAGGAGGCAGGTCTGGTCACCAACCCTCAGAGCGGGATATGGGTGTTGCCGCGGCACGTCGGCTCGAGTCGCAGCGCGCTCGTTGCATTGCAGCGACACTTCGCCAGCATTCGTACGCTGCAGCACCCGCACATCGCGCAGGTGCACGAGCTCGGCTGCATTGGCGAACGGTACGTCGTCAGAGGGGAGCGGCTCGACGGCTGGGAATTGCGCGAGGTGCTCGCACGCCTGTTACCCGAGCGTCTCGACGTCAATGAGGCGGACGACATCGTGCGGGCAATCGGCTCCGCGCTCGTTTACGCGCACGGGCGCGGCATCGCGCACGGCGACGTGCGACCGGAGAACGTCATCGTCACGATGGACCACCGGGTCGTGCTGACGAACTTCCTCGCTCGGCGCACGGCCAAGGTCGCCGCGCACCCGCCGCGGCCCAGCGATGACGTCCATGGCTTGGCGCGCCTCGCGGCAGAGCTCTACACGGGGGGAGTATCCGCGCAGGATCTGCGAGGCGCAGCTAGCGGCACCGTGCCAGCGGCGCGCCTGGACGCGATTCGCGCAGTGCTCGAGGAGCCAGCGCGCCGCCGCACCGGCACCGTCACCGAGTTCCTCAACGCCACCGGCCTCGTATTAGCGGGGGCCGCTGCGGAACCGCAGCGACCATCGTCGGCCTGGCAGGAATCACGGTCGAGGTGGCGGGTGATGCTGTCGCTGGCCGCAGTGGTCGGGGTCGGTGCCTTGGCTGCTTCGTACTATTTCGACTGGCGCGAGTCCGCATCCCTGCTGCAGCAACGAGGACTAGACGCACTGCGTGCGGTGCCGGCCCAGCCGCCGCCCTCGGCCAAGGACGTAACCGCGACGCCGGGGGGTGCGACACCGGCACCTGCTGCTGCTCAAGCCGAAGCGAGCGCAACGCCTTCCTCGCAGGACCCTGCGGAAACGTCGACAGAGCCGCTAGCCGCCCCGCAGTCCGGGGCGCCCTCGCCACCCGCGCCGGCTGTCGACCAGGCTGGTGTCACCGCGGCCTCGACGCCCCCACCCGCCAGCGCACTGTCGGTGCTGTCGTTCGGCGTCACTGGAGTCAACGCGCGTGTGGACCATTCGGTCGTCGCAATCGACGTCGTGCGGAGCGGGGACACGACGCACGAAACCGCGGTGGGCTGGTGGACATCGCCCGATACCGCGCACGAAGACGACGATTATGCAGACATCGGCCGTCAGACGGTCACCTTCGGGACCGGCGCAACGGTTGCGCGGGTGTTGATACCCATCGTCAACGACGGCGTCCGTGAATCCGACGAGCAATTCACGGTGCATTTGAGCCGGCCACGCGGCGGCGTTACGGGTCCTGTGACGGCCACGCGGGTGACCCTGCTCGATGACGACTGAGAACGGCGAGGTCAGCCTGCCGGCCGGCGCGGGGTGGATGGCCGGCGCTTTTTCACATTGACGGGCGGCTTATCCGGCAAGTGCGAGCTCGGTGGATCGCTCGCCGGAAACGACTCGCGTGCAGACTCGTCGACGGCGGCCTGCTCGTCGCGGTGCTGATCGCAGCTCAAGCGACGTTCGGCTTCGAACCAATCCTCTTCGGCTCGGCCTTCGGGCCTACCCCGTTCTTCCCAGAGCCGATACGCAAGCTCCCGTTGTTTACGTGAATCGAGTTGCGTGCTCACGACTGTTCGCCTCCGTTGCGTCGAGCGGGTTGATGCCGACGAAGGGATGCATGGCTTATGCCAGCGGGCGATAGTCGCTATGCGATGAGCCGCGCGGCGATCAACGCCAGCACCGACAACACCGTAAGGGCGATGCCGGTCGCGTGAATCAACGCGCGGTGGGTCTCGGTGCTGACGAACAGAAGCGACCCGTCGACTCGATCCATGTATGCCTGAACCCTGTCGGGCCAGCGACGCAATGCGCTGCCGACCATGAAGCAGACGAAGGACAGCACAAACAAGAACAACACGGCGCTCGAGGACGCCGTCGCGGCGATGACCATCAGGTTTTCGACCTCGTCAGTGCCGCGGAGGCTGCGGCGGCGCGGGCAGAATACTGGACGCCCCCTTCGGGCGTCGAGGCACGGCGCACAGTTTCTGCTAATGGCTTGCGGAATTTGCGTGTCGGTCCAGGAACACGCGCCGCGCGGCGTTGGCCCGCGCTTGGCACAGCCCTTGCAACATGTAAAGCGTGCTTCGACAACCCAAACGAAAGTTCGAGTTCGTCGAGAGCGTGGCAAGCCCAGTTCGCCTGGGCTTGTCTTTATAGGACTCAGGAGGCGCTATGAAATCTCTGAAACTGCCGATTGTATGGCTGCTACTGGCCGGCGCTGCCGCGCCAATCATGGGCTGCGATGAAGGACCGTTAGAGGAGGCCGGCGAGGAGATCGATGACGCGATCGATGACGTCGGGGACAAGCTCGACTGAGACGACCGCCACGACCAATCACCGGAGATCACGCCATGAACTGGGATGTCATCAGTGGGCAGTGGAAGCAACTGAAAGGCGCAGCGCAGCAGCGCTGGGGCAAGCTGACGGATAGCGACTGGGACGGAATCGAAGGTCGTCGCGAAAAGCTCGTCGGCCGCTTGCAGGAGCTTTACGGCAAGGGCAAGGACGACGCCGAGCGAGACATCGACGAGTGGGGCCGCGACGTTCACTAGTCGCGGGCAGTAATAGTGGAACTCGCACACGTTGGTGGCCTCACAGCCACCGCGTGTGCGGCGACGAACGGAATCAAGTTTCGCTCGATCGCAAGCAAGACAAGGAGCGCCAGATGAGCACGAGCAATGGCCACAAAGGCAGAGAAACGCAAACCACGACCACGGATCACTTCGCCGCGAAGGCGCATGAGACGGTCGATACCCTCGCCGAACGAGCGCAACACGCCGAACGCGAGGTTCGGGGTGCCGCAGCGAAGACGGCCGCGCAAGCCCGTCAACTCCAGGAGGATGCCACCGAGAAGGCAGAGGAAAGCCTCCGGCGTGTTCATTCTTACGTCGAGAGCAATCCGCTCGCGTTCGTCGGCATTGCGTTCGCAGCAGGCCTGCTGCTGAGCAGCCTTCTGCGGCGGTAACAGGCCCCTTCGTCATGTACGAGCTACCCGAACTGCCCTACAGCTCCGACGCGCTCGAGCCCCTGCTATCGCAGGAGCTCGTGGAGCTGCACCACGATGCGCATCACGCTGCGTACGTGAAGGGAGCCAACGAGACGCTGGATAAGCTCGACGATGCACGGCGCAGCGGCGAGTTCGACCACATCGGGCAGCTCGAGAAGAACCTCGCGTTCAATGTCTCGGGTCACGTGCTGCATTCGCTGCTGTGGAAAAACCTGACACCGGGCGATGCGGGCGAGCCGAATGGCGAGCTGGCAGCGGCGCTCAAGCAACACTTCGGCACGTTCGGCGCGTTCAAGGAGCAGCTCACGGCTGCGGCCGCGGGCGTTCAAGGCTCCGGATGGGGAGCGCTGTCATGGGAGCCTCTCGGCGGCCGTTTGCTCGTCGAGCAAGTGTTCGACCATCAAGGCAACACGGGCAACGCCACGGTGCCGATCATGGTCATCGACATGTGGGAGCACGCGTATTACTTGCAATACCGCAATCGTAAGACGGCGTGGCTCGACGCGTTCTGGCAGCTCGTCAATTGGACGGACGTGGCCGAACGCTTCGGCAAAGTTCGCAAGACCGATATTGGTCTTTAAAGGAGGGTCGCATGGGTAAAGAACTGACGAGATTCGACCCCGCGGAGGGCTTGATCCAGAAGGTCGCCGGCGAGCATCACGTCGACCCTCTCGAAGAGGAAGAGGCGCACTTGCTGGGCGAGCCGTGGAAACCGCGGCGCCGGCTGCGGCACCGCCACAGCTGGGCCGACGATCAGATCGAGGCCGGCATCTAGCCGAGACCACGGAGAGCAACGATGACCTACGGTCTAACCCACACCGTCCGCTCGCAACCGACGGATTACTCGCAGTGGTCGATCGAAGAGCTCTGGCAATTCGCTTCGCAGCTGCGAGTCGCGGGCGCTCGCAGCAAGAGCCGCCGCGAGCTCATCGACATGTTCGCTGTTCCCTCACCGAAGTCGTTCAGAGACAAGGAGCTGTCGTGATCGTGATCCATGTGGCCTGTGACGATGAAGCGTTCGCCGCCGTCGTGGCGGAACTGCTGGGGCACCAGCGCGACATGCGGGTGCTGCGAGTCAGCGATCATGTAGCGCGCGTACCCGAGCGCTCCGAATCGCCCGACGTTGTCGTGTTCGGCGTCTCGCCGCAAAGCGAGGTGATCGAGCACGCGCCGGAATACCGCGACATGGCGTCAACGGGCGCCGCGATGGTCGTGTTTTGCACGACACCGGAGCAAGCGGCGGACTTCGAGGACCTCGGCGTCGAATTCGTCGTCGACGCCAATGAGCCCGCGCGCGAGCTTGCGTTGGCCGTCCGCCAGGCCTACAGGTACAAAGCCGGCCAAACCATTCACTGATGCCGGCTCTACGCGACGGCCGTTAGCTCGTTGCGGCTTGTTTGTAGGCCGCGCCGCTGACCATTCGCGACGGGGATCCTGCGCATGGCGAGCTCGTCACTGCGCGGCATTTCGCACGAGCGCTTCGGGGCTTGCAAACTTCGCAATGCAAAACGCAAATCCTCCTGAGTAGTCGGGCGCGTCGCGTCCCGCCTCACCGCGCACCGGCCGTGACGCTCGACACCATCACCGGCGACGGCCTGGATCTTGCAAAGAAGCGCAACGCAACGCCGAGTTGCGCGGCGTCTAGGTCGGCCTCGACCGCGACTGAACGGATGCATCGCTTCGAATGAGTGGGGCCAGATCGAAAATGTTAAGCGAATTAGCCCGCGAAACCCCCGACATCGAAACGGCGTCGAAATCCTATGAGAGCCGCTTTGCCGGCACCGCCGGCCGCTACTTGCTCGAGGAACAGGATGCGGCGATCAGCGCGGCCCTGTCCGGGTGGCGCGGCGGCACCGTGCTCGACGTGGGCGGGGGTCACGGTCAGCTGACGCCGTTGTTGCGCACGCTCGCGAGCAACGTGCTCGTGTTCGGCAGCGACTCGCGCAGCCTCGAGCGGGTGCGGCGCGACTTCCCCGATTGCGCGACGGCCATCGGCGACCTGCTCGCGTTGCCGTTCGCGGCCGGCGCCTTCGACGTAGTCGTCGCCGTGCGGCTGTTGCCGCACGTACAAAACTGGCCTCGCCTGCTCGCCGAGTTGTGCCGCGTCGCCCGCTCGAGTGTGATCATCGATTATCCGCGCCCGTCCGGCTTCAACGGTTTGACCCCGCTGTTTTTTCCGCTGAAGAAGCGCCTCGAAGGAAACACGCGGCACTACCGCAACTTCCGCGACACCGAGGTCGATGAGGTGCTGCGCGCCTGCGGCTTCGAGCCACGCCAGCGCCATGCCCAGTTCCTGCTGCCCATGGTCATGCACCGGGGCGCGCGCGGCGCGCTGCCGTTGCGCGGCGTCGAATGGCTCGCCAAATCATTGCGGCTCACGCAGTCATTCGGCTCGCCGGTCGTGCTGCGCGCCGACCGCCGGGCGACCTGAAGCCATGCGCGTCCTCGTCATCGCACCGCAGCCGTTTTACCAAGAGCGAGGCACGCCGATCGCGACGCGGCTGCTGATCGAGACGCTCCAATCAGCGGGATACAGTGTCGACGTGCTGACCTATCACGTCGGCGACGACCCGCACCTCCCGGGGGTGCGCGTGTTTCGCGCGCCCGCGGTGCCGTTCGTGCGCGACGTGCCGATCGGCTTCTCCGTGCGCAAGATACTATGTGACCTCATGCTCGGCTGGCGCCTGTTGAGTCTGACTCGCCAGATCCGCTACGACGTGCTGCACGCCGTCGAGGAGGCGGTGTTTCTCAGTCTGTTGGTCCGCGTGCGCGGCAGCCGGATCGTCTACGACATGGACTCCTCGCTGCCCGAGCAGCTCGTTGGGAAGTACCGCGCACTGCGCGGGCTCAACGGTTTGCTGCGGCGACTGGAGCGGCTTGCTATCGCGCGTTCCGATCTCGTGCTCGCCGTGTGCGAGGACCTGGCAACGCGCGCTCGCGGCTATGAGACGACGACGCCGGTCGACGTCATCGAGGACGTATCGATGCTCGCCGACCGCACCGCGAGCGGCGACGTCGAGGACTTGCGCTCGGGTCTTCCGGAGCACGGCGTGCTCGTCATGTACGTCGGCAATCTCGAGCATTACCAAGGCGTCGACCTGCTGCTCGACGGAATCGCAACGCTCGACACGGCGACGCCGCTGAAAGTCGTGGCGATCGGCGGTACAGACGCCGACGTCGCCGCGTACCGGCAGCGCACGGCCACGCTCGGCATCAGCGCTACAGTGACATTCATGGGTGCACGGCCGCTCAAGGAGCTCGGCGCCTACCTCGCGCAAGCCGACGTGCTCGTGTCGCCGCGCTCGAGCGGCCGGAATACACCGATGAAGTTGTACTCTTACCTCGCGGCGGGCAAGGCGGTCCTCGCGACCCGCATCCGCTCGCACACACAGGTCCTGACTGACGACTGCGCGCTGCTCGTCGAACCGACGGGACCGGCGCTCGCCGACGGGCTCGACGCCCTGCTGCGGTCGCCTGCGCTGCGCGCCCAACTGGGCGGCGCGGCATACCATTTGTCAGCCACACGCTATTCCCTTGCCCAGTTTCGCAAGGCGGTCACCAACGCGTACCGCCGGCTTGCGGCTGCTCCTTCGGGCAACGCATGAGGACGGCCATTCGAACGAACGAGGTGCAACGATGAGGGTGTTGGTCACGGGCGGAACCGGCTTTACTGGCACGGCTCTGGTCCGCCGGCTGCTGGCAGACGGTCATTCAGTCGTAGCGCTGGATTACAAGGAAGGACTGGCCGCGAGCGAGCTCAAACGCCGCGGAGCGGAAGTGATCTTGGGCTCGGTCACGGACCAAGACGTCGTCACACGCGCGATGCGCGGCGTCGACTTGGTGCACCACCTGGCTGCGGCCTTCCGCGAGCTCAACGTGCCGGAGCGGCACTACTACGAGGTCAACGTCGAGGGGACGCGCAACGTGCTGACGGCGGCGGCGCGTGCGGGCGTGCAAAAGGTCGTGTACTGCAGCACCTGCGGCGTACACGGCAACGTCGACCATCCGCCGGCCACCGAAGACTCGCCGATCAAGCCCGCCGACTACTATCAACAGACGAAGTACGAAGCGGAGCCGTTGGTGCGCGAGTGGAATCGGCGCGGGCTGCGCACGACGATCCTGCGGCCGGCGGCCATCTACGGGCCCGGCGATCCGGAACGGTTCTTCATGATCTTCCGGCGCGTCGCACGGGGCGTGTTTCCGATGTTCGGCGACGGCAAAACCACCTATCACCCGCTCTACATCGACAACCTCGTCGACGCCTTCATCGCCGCCATGCAGCTCGACGTCGGCAACGGCGAGGCGTATCTGATCGCCGACGAGAACTACGTCGAGATCGAGAAGCTGGTGAAAGCCGTCGCCGCAGCGCTCGGCGTCGACGTCAGCATTCCGCATTATCCCCTCTTCCCTCTAGTGGCTGCCGGCCACGTCTGCGAAACGCTCTGCAGGCCATTCGGCGTGACGCCGCCGATTTTCCCCCGCCGCGTGGACTGGTATCGGCAGAACCGTGCGTTCGACATCAGCAAGGCGAAACGCGACTTAGGGTACCGACCCCTCGTCGGGCTGACGGAAGGCCTTGCTCGCACGGCGAGCTGGTATCGCAGCGAAGGGTATCTGCCGTTGCCGGACATTGCATCGGCGAGCGCGCGCTGAACGAGTAAACAACCATGAGCGCCATTTACGGCGTAATCGGCGACGCCAACGGCGGCGAGCTCGAAGCGATGGGGGCGCGGCTCGCGCACCGCGGCGCCTTCGGCGCGCAATGGTCGCCGGCTCCGGGAGTTTGGTTCGGCATGCAATGCCGCGAGCTCAGCGGACTCGCGACGGATGGCCCCCTGCTCCTCGACGGAGCGCTCGACAACCGTTGGGAGCTCGCGCTGCGGCGCGGCGGCGTGGCTCCGACCGAACGAGTCCCCTCCGGTGATTCGAATCTGCTGCTCGAGCTCCTCGAAGCCGAGGGCCCCGCCTCGCTCCAGGCTTTGGCCGGAACGTTCGCGCTCGCTTGGTGGTGCAGCCGCGAACGGAAGCTACTGCTCGCCCGCGACCGTATCGGCTACGGCCCGCTGCATTTCGCGATCGACAGCGCCGGGCGGTTCGTGTTCGCCAGCGAGTACAAAGCGCTGCTCGCGCTCGACACCGTCGCGGCGATTCCGAACCACGACGCCATCCAGGTGCTCCAGAGCACGAAGTGGACGAAGCCGGGCGAGACCTGCTTGGCCGGCATCTATCCCGTGGCCCCCGGCGCGGCCCTCGAGGTCGATGGCGGCGCACTTTCGATGCATCGCTACTGGAACATTCCGGTCGCAGTGAAGCACGACGACGACCAGCGGCACGCGGCCGAGCTGCGCAACGTGTTCCTCGACACGCTTCATTCGCAGACGAAGCCTTACGCCCGAATCGGCATCTCCTTGAGCGGCGGGCTCGACTCCGCCGTGGTCGCCGCTGGCGCGCGCCACGTGATCGGCAACAAACCGCTGCATACGTTCACCGCGGGCTACGGCCCCGGCGATCGGGAGATAGTCAACGCCGCGCGTGTCGCCGAGACGCTCGGGACCGAGCACCACGAAGTCGTGCTACGCCCGACGGATCTGCCGACGCTGCTCCCCGAGATGCTGTGGCGCCTCGAGGAGCCAATCGGCCGCGAGGACATCGCTTACCTCTTCGTCGCGGCGCGGCAGGCTGCGGGGCACGTCGACGTGCTGCTTACCGGCTTCGGGTTCGACGGCTTGTTCGCCGGGCAACCACGCCACCGCCTCGTCGATCTCGCGAACAAGGTGCCCCTCGCCCGCGCGCCGCTCGAACAGTTCTACGACTTCACGTTCCGCAGCATCGAGCCCCGCACCGTAGCGGGCCGGGCGTTGCGCTATGCCTATTTTCGCGGCAGCGACTACCCGCCGCCGCAAGTGCTCGGCGCGCGGCCGTTGCTACCGTTCGCAGGTTTTCCCCGGTCCGCCCCGCAGCCGCTCACGACGTTCCTGCGGGGCACTTTGCTCCTGAACCCCTATCAGGTCGCAATCGAGCATCTCTACAGCTCGGTCGGCGTACGTGTGAACGCACAGCACACGCACCCCGCGTTCATTGCCGCCGCCCTTTCGATACCGGACCGGCTCAAGATTCGTGGCACGACCCAGAAATACATCCTGCGCAAAGCCTGCGCGGGCTTGTTGCCTCCACGAGCGCTCGCCGTCGGCAAGAGCTTCAACCGTTTGAAGCACGACCTCGAGCTCTGCGACGTGCTCGACGCGATGGCCGACCGCTTGCTCGCACGCGCCGACGTCACCGCCCGCGGGTTGTTCGACCCAGCCTACATTGCCGCATTGCGCCGGCGGCCGGCCGGCCGCCCCTATGGTCGCGAGCGCATCTATCGGCTGTGGTCACTACTCCTGACGGAGCTCTGGAGCCGGCAGTATCTCGACTGCCGCGGTGCACCACTCGCAGACGACTCTGTGGCTGCCGCATCGCAGCAGCTCCGCTTTCGCGGCGGCGGCCACGCCGATCTTCGTCTCGCAACCCATTCAGCCGCGATCTAACAGCTCGTCGACTCGCTCGCTGACATCGTCACGCGCCTCGTCGAGCTCCTCGTCGAGTTTTTCGCGCACGGCATCGCCGGCGGCAGCGCCCGCGACCTCGCGCAAACGCGCCGCGGCGGCTGCACGCGCCTCAGCCAGCACTGGAGTAAGAAGTGCTTCCGCGGCTTGCGCGTAAGTCGCGCCGCCCGTGGTGCTGCCGACGTCCTCGACGACAACGTCGCGCAGCGGCAACTCCTCGGGCTCGTTCAAATACTCGGACGTGAGCAACACGCGCGCGTTACGCAGCCGGAAGCGCTCGATGACGATTCGACCGGGCTCGCGTCCCGCGTCGTTCGGCGACTCGCTCACGTGGTGCTGAATATCGGTGAGATTGCTCGCGGCGTCGCGCTGCTCGGCGTTGATGAGCGCACCCTCTAGCGTCAGCTCTTCCACGACCGGCACGTCGCCGGCCAGCGAGCCGACGTCGAGCGCCACGCGCGCATGACCGATGTGGACGGCGTAGTCCGTCTCGTAGCCTCGAGGGTTGTCGATCGTGAGCCCGGCGAGATCGGCACGCCCGGAAGCCAGCGCTAAATCCACACCACCGACATCGACATCGGTACCCGTCACTGCACCACCATATCGCTCGATGGTGGACGCGACCGCACTATCGAGACGACCCACGCCGTAGCGAAATGCCACAGCTGCGACGATCGCGACAGCCGCGAGGGCTATCAACGCAATCGCTGGACGCATGGTGCCTCCGAGTCGCCGCCTTTAGTGCGACGGCTGCGAGATTTCCTGCAGAGCTTCGCCGGCGGCCCGGCGCTTGCCCGTCAGCGACAGGTCGCCGAGCGAGACGAACCCCACCAACCGCTTGTCCCGATTGAGCACCGGCAGCCGACGGATCTGTCGATCGCCCATGCTGTCGAGCACCTGCTCGACGGAGTCATCGTCGTAGCAATACAGAACGCCCGGCGACATGGCGCCGCGCGCTGTCGCCGTTGCGATCTCCGCGCCTTCCGCAATGACGCGGACGACGATGTCGCGGTCGGTGACCATGCCGATCAGGCGGTCGTCGTCGACGACGGGCATCGAGCCGATATCCGCGTCGCGCATTTTGCAAGCGATTTCCAGGATTGGTGTGTCGGGCCTGACGTAGCTCACATCAGGCGTCATGACGTCTTGAATGTTCATGGCTTTCAGTCCTCGTTGCTGGTTTTGCGGCCCGAAGCCTCGTGCAAGTGGCATGCCACGGTCCTGCTCTCCGCTGAAACGTAACGTCAGGGCGCGCCGCCGTGCTGTGCGGCGGCGATCGCGCGGACCGTGGCGATCGTGTCGGCATCCTCGGGCCGTTTGTCCGGTCGATACCGCACCACCCGGGCGAACCGCAAAGCGAGCCCGCCCGGATAGCGGCGGCTCACTTGTAGCTCGTTGAACGCGATCTCGACGACGAGCTCCGGCCTTACCTCGACGACGTAGCCACGCGCGTTCGGGTCGAGCGCGAGCGCCCGCAACTTCTCGGTTTGCCACGCGAGCAACTCGTCGGTCAGACCTTTGAAGGTCTTGCCCAGCATCACGTAGCCGCCGTCTGGGTTGCGCGCCCCGAGGTGCAGGTTGCTGAGCCAGCCCTCTCGCCGGCCGCTGCCCCACTCGGCCGCGAGCACGACGAGATCGAGCGTGTGAGCGACCTTGATCTTCAGCCAGGCGGCGCCGCGGCTGCCCGCTTCGTAGCGGCTCGCCGGGTCCTTCGCCATGACGCCTTCATGACCGAGGCCGAGCGCCGCATCGAGGAACGCCTGCGCCGCCGCACGATCGCTTGTGACGAGCCGGGGCACGTTCAGCGCCGGCGGTACGATGCCGGCTAGATGTTCGAGGCGTTCTACCAGCGGCCTGTCGATGAGGTCCTCGCCATTGACGTGCAAGCAATCGAAACAAAACAGCGACAGGGGCAGCGTGCCCTGCACGTCCGCTACTGCGAGCTTGCGGCCGAAGCGGCGCATCGTGTCTTGGAACGGTCGCGGCCTGCCCTCGCGCGTTAGCGCGAGCACCTCGCCGTCGAAAATCGCGGCGCCGGCCGGCACCGCGGCTAGCGCGCTCGCAACTTCGGGGACACTCGCGGTAACGTCGCGCCCCGTTCGCGAGTAGACGCGCACGCCGTCGTCGCCTTTGTGGATCTGCACTCGCGCGCCGTCGAGCTTGTACTCGAGCACAGCCGTCTCGAGGGCCGCCAGCGCGCTCCCGACGTCGCCGGTCGGGCTCGCGAGCATCGGCGCCAACGGCTCGTAGAGCGTCAAACGAAAACGCGCGAGCCCGGCGCTACCTTCCTCGAGCGCCGCTCGTGCAACGGGCGCGATGGCACCCGCGAGCATGATCGCGCGCCGCACGTCGGCCGGCGCAACCTCCGCCGCGGCGGCAATCGCGTCCGCCATGACGCCCTCGAGAGCGCCTTGTCGCAGCTCGCCGAGCAACAGGCCCCTCAAGAACTGCTGCTCGAGCGCCGTCCCCGCGGCAAAGATGCCTTGGAGGGCTTCCTCGCGACGCAGGGCCGATCCTTTGCCGGCGATCGAGCGCAAGGCGTCGAGCGCGCGCGCTGCCGCGCCGATCGTCAGACTCGGTGCGGGCGCCGGCGGCGCTTGCGCCGAATACACGGCAGCGGGGCCGAGGCTGAGCTTGCCCCCCGGCAGCACGCCGGCGAGCCACGCAACGCCGGTTTCGCGCTCGTCGGGCGCGAGCGATCGCAAGCAGTCGACCAACAAGCGCGTCTTGGCGCTGCGGCTGCGCGTAGCGGCGAGCGCCGCGGACACCGCGGCAAGCTCGTGAAGCATCATCGCGGCGGTCTAGCGTTCATGACCGTCATCGTTCGCGATCGCCGTCGTTCACCGCGAGCACGGCGACGGGCAACGTCGCGAACAACTCCGCCGGATCCAACGAATCACCGCGTACGCTGCGGTCCGTGAGGACGTCGACCGCGCCCACCGCCCCGCCCGCAACATGAATGCGCGTTCCGCGCCAGTCGCTGCTGCGCTCCGCGCGCACTGGGAAGCGCTGCCCGGCCGTCAACACCAGTCGCCGTCCGTGGC
>Ga0157380_10001275_pt1 | contig 16378 bp, 11 predicted proteins | sample S35metaG_FD_119757 | JGI IMG/M metagenome (GOLD analysis project Ga0157380, IMG submission 119757) | Switchgrass rhizosphere microbial communities from Kellogg Biological Station, Michigan, USA - S3-5 metaG | ecosystem: Host-associated > Plants > Roots > Rhizosphere > Soil | place: USA... | reverse complement strand
TTCAGTATCGGATTATGACCATACGACAAGTCCTGCAGGTGATAATGATGGATATCCTGGAACAAATGATCCAGACAATATGATCGATGTCACGTTGATGCCAACAGAACAGGACTTCTCCAATGACTTCATTGAAGATGCCATTGTGGGTAACATAAGTGGTACCGTAACAAATGATTTGGGAGCTCCTATTCCTGGTGTGACCATATCATTGCATAATGATCTTAATGCGGATGGCAATCCAGATGGACCTGCTATTGCAACTACCGTTTCTACCACATCTGGTGGATATATCTTTAATGCGGTTGAACCTGGAACTTATGTTGTGGTTGAATCCACACCAGCGAACTACAGCAATGTCAGCGATTATGATCAGACTACTGGCTCATTTGACCTGGATGGTAATGACGTTGGTCAAGGTCCAGATGACAATATTCCTGTTGTGTTGATGCCTGCTGAAGAGGATGAGGATAATAATTTTGTCGATGGAAGACCAGGTTCAATATGTGGTTGGGTTAAGAATGATTTCAACCAACCAATTGGCGGAGTACAAATCATGCTTTATAGCGATACAAATAATAATGACTCGCTTGATGTAGCTGATGTACTTGTATCTACGATGCTGAGCAATGCTACTACGGGTGATTATTGCTTCCTGTTAGTCAAGCCAGGTGAATATGTCATTTTTGAAGCACAGCCAATCAACTACACCAGTGTTTCTGATTATGACCATACTACGGTAGCACCAGATACAGATGGTGCGGCCAACGCATTTGATCCTGATAATGAAATTCCTTGTACACTTGTTCCGGCAGAGGCCGATCTTGATAATAATTTCATTGATGACGCTATTGCTGGATCTATCAGTGGTAAAGTGACCAACGATGTCAATGGTCCGATCAGTAGTGTAGAAATGAGATTGTATAATGATACAAATGCAGATGGTATTGCAGACGGCACTGCCATCCTTACAGTATTTACCAACAGTTCCGGTGATTACATCTTTACAGGTATTGAACCTGGATATTACGTGGTCATTGAAATAACACCATTGTATCACAGCAACATTAGTGATTACGATCATTCGACGGTGGCACCGGATCTGGATGGTAACGACAGCGGACAAGGACCTGATGATGATGTTCCGGTCCTTTTGACACCAGGTGAGGCCGATGCAGATAATGATTTCAAGGATGGACGTCCTGGAAATATCTGCGGAAATGTATCTGACGATACCGGTCTGCCAATCTCCAGTGTAGTGATCAGGTTATACCATGATCTGAATAACAATGATGCGCTTGATGCAGGGGATGTCTTGTTGTATACCCAGCTTACGGATGGAGATACAGGTAATTATTGCTTCGAAGATGTACCACCGGGAGAGTATGTTGTATTTGAAGTTCAACCGCTCAATTATAACAGCGTTTCAGATTATGACCATTCTACAGGAGCACCTGATACGGACGGTAATGATAATGCTGACGGAGCGGATGATGAAATTCCAGTGACCCTGATTCCGAATGAAGTTGATAATGACAATGATTTCATTGAAGATGCCTTTGTCGGTTCGATCAGTGGCCACATCGAAGATGATGTCAATATCAATATGTCAGGAGTTCAGGTATTATTGTATCATGATACCAATGCGGATGGCAATCCTGATGGAGCACCAATTACTCCTCCAACCTTTACAAATGGATTAGGAGACTACATCTTTACTGGGGTTGAACCGGGTTACTACGTTGTCGTGGAAGTGTCACCGCTGTATTACAGTGATATCAGTGATTATGACCATACGACGACTGCTCCAGACCTTGATGGTAATGACAGTGGACAAGGTCCAGACAATAACATACCTGTGTTCCTGATGCCAGCTGAAATGGATGCAGACAATAACTTCATCAATGGACGTCCTGGAACAATTTGCGGAAATGTATCGGATGACACTGGACTTTATATCTCAAGCGTTGAAATCAGAATTTATCTTGATGTCAACAATAATGATATGTGGGATGCCGGTGATCAATTGGTTGCCACAGTATATACGGACGGAGATACAGGTAACTACATTTTTGAAGACATCACCCCAGGGGAATATGTCGTTGTAGAAATTCAACCTTTAAATTATAACAACGTCAGTGATTATGACCACAGCACAACGCCTCCGGATACAGATGGTGACGATAGTGCAGAAGGCTGGGATAACCAGGTTCCTGTCACTGTAACTCCTGCTGAGATTGATTGTGAGAATAATTTCATTGAAGATCCACAACCAGGTTCAATTTCTGGTGAGGTGACTGATGAAAATGATGTTCCAATGAGTGGAGTGGTGATCACCTTATATCATGATTCCAATAATGATGGAAATCCTGATGGTGTACCTGTAAGCTCCATGATGACGAATGCTTTGGGTCAATTCAATTTTAATGCAGTAGAACCTAACAGGTACGTGCTTGTAGAATCTACACCTGCGGGTTATAGCAACATCAGCGATTATGACCATACTACAACTGCTCCTGATACGGATGGAAATGACTCAGGTCAAGGCGCAGATGATAATATTCCGGTTAGACTTCTTCCAGGTGAAACAGATGCAGACAATAACTTTATCAATGGTACACCTGGATTGATCTGCGGTAGCGTTAAGAATGACCTTGGAATTGGTATTGCCGGTGTTGTTCTCGAACTTTATGAAGACACTAATAACAATGATTCCTTGGATGTCTCCGATATCCTGGTTACAACTGCGACTACAGCTCCTGTGACAGGTAACTATTGTTTTGAAGATGTGATACCAGGTGAATACGTCATCTCAGAAGTTCATCCGGCTAATTATTCCAGTGTATCCGATTTTGATGCCAGCACAGGTTCATTTGACCCTGATGGCGGTATACATGCAGGTGATCCGGATAATGAGATTGCTGTGACACTTGAGCCAAACGAGCTCGATGGAGATAACAATTTTGTTGAAGATCCTTTCGTGGCCAATATCGATGGTTATGTACGCAATGACGTGAATGCAGGTATGCCAGGCATTACAATTTCACTTTACCTGGATACAAACGGAGATGGTCTGCCAAACGGTGGTGCTATCGCTACCACTGCTACGAACGGAACCGGCTATTACACCTTTAATGATATTCAGCCAGGCACGTATGTATTGGTGGAATCATCACCGCTATATTACCTTGACATCAGTGATTATGACCATACAACTTCCGCACCGGATACAGATGGTGATGATTCTGCACAAGGAGCAGACAATAATATACCAGTCATCTTGCTGCCAGGTGAAACGGATAGCGACAACATCTTTGTGAATGGACGCCCAGGTTTGATTTGCGGTAATGTAAGTGATGACTTAGGCCAACCAATCTCTTCAGTGATCATCATGTTGTATCATGACTTGAATGATAATGATATACTTGATGCTGGTGATACCCTGGTAGCTACAACGCTGACTGATGGGGATACAGGTGATTATTGCTTTGAGGATATTACTCCGGCAGAATACCTTGTCTCCGAAACACAGCCAGTTAACTTCACTAGCGTTAGTGACTTTGATGAAACCACTGCTCCACCTGATACAGATGGTGATGATGAGGCGGATGGTCCGGATAATGAAATTCCGGTAACCTTGTTGCCAGGTGAAGTAGATACAGAGAATGACTTTGTGGATGCTCCTGTTCCTGGTTCGATCAACGGTTCCGTGGTAAATGAAATGACAGATCCGCTGGATAATGTGAGAGTCTATCTATACGCTGATACCAATGGTGATGGCAATGAAGATGGAGCACCTATTGATTCTGTGTATTCCGATGTTACTGGATTCTTTGCATTCAGCGGCTTGTTGCCTGGTGACTATGTATTAGTACAAGTCAACATGCCTTACTTCAGTAACATTTCTGATTACGATTCTTCTACATCGTCTATCGACAATGATGGGGACGACAGCGGTACTGGTGCAGACAATGATATTCCTGTCACGATCCAACCTGCGGAAGTTGATATTGACAATATGTTTATGGATGGACGTCCTGGAAGTATATGCGGATATGTTGAAAACGATTTGGGAGATCCTATCGGCAACATGATGATCCAATTGTATGAGGATGAAAATGGCAATGGCAACATGGATCCTGAGGATAATATGGTGGCTACGCAAATGACGGATGCTAATGGCGATTATTGTTTCGACAACATCATGGTAGGACTGTATATCCTCAATGAAGTGCAGCCAGCCAATTATGGAGATGCATCAGATGTGGACATGACACCAGATCCAGATGGAGACGATAGCGCAGACGGACCTGATAACAATATCCCAACTGCAGTTGTACCAAATGAGGATGATAATGATAATATTTTCATTGACATCGTTTGCCCAGCACAACCTGAGATTGTTGGGTTTGCTATCGATACAATCTGTAGCGGTGATGTGATCTCCTTTACTGCGATTAACCAAGGTATTGGCCCATTAACTTATTCATGGACGTTTGGTTCAGGTTCAACTCCAACCAGTGCAACAGGAATCGGTGCTCATAATGTTACTTATGTATCTAATGGTACGAATAGTACAGTAGGAGCAACTGTTTACCTAACTGTTTCGAAAGCTGGATGTATACCAGCAAGTGATTCTGTAGCTAACGTGATCGTGAATCCAATTCCGAATGCTACGATTGATGCAGCTACAACGAACTTGTGTTATTTCGCTCCAAGGTCATTCAAGCCTTTAGCAGCACAAGTGCCAGGCTATACATATTTATGGAGTTTCGGAGCCGGGGCTAATTTCCCGACGAAGACTGGATACGGACCTCATGTTATTGAGTGGACGACAACAGGTGTTAAAACAGTACAACTTATCATTTACTCCAATGCACCTGGATCATCTTGCGTTGATACATCGACAATGACCTTCAATGTGGTACAGTGTCTTGGTAACATTACAGGTAAAGTTCAAAGAGTAGATGGAACAGGTATTCAGAGTGTGAACGTAAGGTTGTTCCCTGACGTGAATCTAGATGGTCAATCAGATGGTGGTTCACCGGTAAGAAGTGTATTTACAACTTCAACAGGTGTCTACTCTATGGCTAGTCTACCTCCTGGATCATATGTGATTATGGAAACACAACCTATCGGGTACTTGTCAATAGAAGACATTGATCAAACACCTGATAATGATACACTGGTCACTTTTGTTGATCCAAATGATAACATCATTCCTGTTACAGTAGAACCGCAAGAGGTAGATGCCGACAACGTCTTTATAGAAATCGCGGCTCCTGGTTTAATTACGGGTTCTGTCTTCCAGGATTTTGATGGAGACCAGGCACCAGATACCGGTGAAGGAATAGAAGGTGTAGTCTTAAACCTTTATACGGATACAGATGCGAATGGTATACCAGACGTAAATGGATTCGTGGCTGATACTTTCACTTCAGGCATTGGATATTACACGTTTATCAATGTGAATCCTGCAAACTATGTGATTGTGGAATCGAATCCGGCAAATTATGAATCCGTCATGGATATAGATCCATCCAGTGATGGGGACATTGTTCCAAATACTAATATTCACAATGACACTATACCAGTGACGGTAGCCAATGCAGAAACGGATGCCAACAACTACTTTATTGAAACCATTGCCTGCTCACAGGTGGTGACCAATATTTTGGATGACGGCCCAGGTTCATTCCGATATGTGATCGAATGTTCTGATGCTGGTGATACTATTACTTTCCATGCAAGTTTACATGGTCTGGTGATCCACTTGAATTCAGATCGCATCACGATAGACAAGAATCTTTACATCCATTCAGCTTTGACAGCTCCAAGGATTATGATCTATGCTGATGTCGCTGGTGCATTAAAGATTGAGGCTGGTGTGAATGTGGAACTCAAGAATGTTGAGATTACTAGTGGTCTAGGTGGAGTACCTGGTGCAGGTCTAGAGAATTATGGAAACCTGACGATCTGGGATGTATGCGTATTTAAGAACCCATTAATCGGTCCAACAGATTACGTGATTTTCAATGCACCTACGGGTGAAATCACAGTGAAAGGAATATGTCATATTGAAGAATAAATAAAGTGAATAGAGGCCCGATTGATCAGATAAAGCTTGTCCAATCAGTCGGGTCTCGTTATTGAATAATCCCGTATTTACGGGCTAAGCGGGTCAGAATCAAGCCTAAAACGGCTTGGTTTTTGATTTGTGGAGTGATACCTTATTGCTAAACGGCAGAGATGAACATATGAAAGGGATATTAATTTTCAAATTAGCCTTATTATTGAGGCAACTCCGCCAAGAGCTCAACTAAGAATGTACGCGAGCGCATGAGAACACTTGTGGGAGAGGCACCATATATAATTGAATATCAGTCTGTTAATTCAACAATGAACAGGGCCTGGTGGTATGTTTTCCTGGTAGACACCTTGCTGCCTCTTAGGCGGCTTTTCTATGTTTTACCCAAACTTAACCGGGTGTCTTTTCTGGTTATGTCAGCCCTCATGCTAATAACCTACGGAGAGACAAAAGCGGGCAATCCATCGAAATCTCCTGATAGCCTGAATATTTCTGAAAATTCAACAACATTATTGACCCTGGATGCTGAACTACCAGGGACACCAGCTTCCAACACATCCTTAAGTGTTGCTTGCCTTAATATGGTGGTAAATTTTACCCCTACGGAGACAGCTTGCGATCAGGATTCTTCCGGGAATATTACTGCAGCGATCGTTTCAATTGGAGGAACAGGACCGTATACTATAAATTGGGATAATGCAGGCTCTCCAGGAAATGATGTGTATGCAGAAGATGGTTCCCAGTTTAATATGGCTGGAGATGCAGTTGGAATCAATGGGGTGCCTGCCGGAACGTATTATTTAATTGTCTCTGATGCATTTGGCTGTACGGATACAGCGAGTATCACCCTTTTTTCTTCGCCTCCTCCAAACGCCAATATCACCTTTACACCAATACTGTGTTATGGTGGTCTTACAGATATTGAAATTGTAAACTTTAGTCCACCAATCATTTATCTGCACTATATCGACTGGGATAATATTAATATCCCCGGGAATGAAGATTATGATGGTAATGGTATTGATACTTTAGATCTTGAAGACCTTGATAATGTACCAGCTGGTACTTATGTAATGACATTAACGGTAACGGATGGCTTTCAATTTAGTTGTCAATTTACGTCCACTGTTGTCGTCAATCAACCACCACAACTTACTGTAGCTGCTCCGAATGTCAATTTACTTTGTTTTGGAACGAACACGTCCGTTACTGCTACACCATCTGGAGGCACGGCTCCATATACTTATTTCTGGTCTCATTTGGCACCTAATATCCCTGGCAATCCTGCCACATACGATCCTCAGACAGTAACGCTTGTTGCTGGTAGTTATGTAGTTACTGTAACAGATGCAAATGGATGTACGAGTACAGATGCAGTATCAATCACTCAACCAGCCTCAGCGGTAACAGCAGTCGCCACTACGACGCCTATACCATGTAATAACGGAACAGGAATAATTAACCTCACGGTTACTCCTGGTTCAGGCACTCCTCCTTATACTTATTTGTGGAGTAATGGTCCCACAACAGAAGATCAATCAGGCCTCAATGCAGGCACCTATACTGTCACGGTCACAGATGCAAATGGATGTACAACGACAGCACAAGCTATAATCACTGTGGTGGATCTTATTCCCCCTGTGATCACATGTCCTCCGAATATTACACTGGCATGTAATGGTGCAGTTCCTGCACCTACTCCTGGTTCTATTGTAGCCACTGATGCTTGCGGTACACCTGTAGTGACTTTCATAAGCGATGTGCCTAGTACAACTGGTTGTATGCAAACGATCACAAGAAGGTATCGGGCTACAGACGCAAATAACAACACAACAGATTGTACATATACGATAACACGCAAAGTGGATTCAACGCCACCGATGATAACATGTCCCGCAAACGTAACCGTAGCTGGATGTAATAATCCGGTGCCTGCGGCCAATATTGGTTCGGTTGTAGTTTCGGATGGTTGCGGTGGACCAATCACTGTCGTCCATGTAGGTGACGTACCTGTTACAACTGGTTGTACAGAAACAACAACAAGAACATATCGGGCGACCGATGAATGTGGTAATACGGCAACGTGTACGCAAACGATTGTACGAACGTTGGATACTACACCACCAACTGCTTCAAATCCTGCCCCGGTGACAGTTGCATGTGGTAGTATACCACCTGTAGATGTTCTTGCCGTGACTACTGAAGCGGATAATTGTTCAGGAACCATTGTAGTAGCATTTGTAAGTGATGTTACCAGCGGTCCAGTTTGTGCCCAGACAGTAACAAGAACATATAGTGTCACAGATGCTTGCGGTAATTCCATTTTGGTTACTCAACTCATCACGGTCAATCCTCCGGCATTGCCCACCATGACGGCTCCTGGTCCAATAACAGTTGCATGCGGTGCATTACCTGCATCGAGCACACTACCATATACGAATGGATTAAGCGCAGGCTGTTTGCTTAGTGGGACTTCAAATCCATCGACATTTAGTGCATCACCTAATGGATGTGGTGGCCCAGTAACAGAAACATGGACTGCAACAGATGCATGCGGCCGACCTCTTGCATCTGTATCCCGAGTAATCACCATTAGTCCTGCAGCATTGCCAACAATGACGGCCCCTGGTCCGATCACGGTTGCATGCGGTGGATTACCGGCACCAAGCACAATATCATTTACAAATGGATTAAGCGGTGGTTGCTTGATTAGTGGTACTTCGAATCCATCAACATTGAGTGCGGTACCTGGTTGTGGTGGACCGGTAACAGAGACATGGACAGCGACAGATCTATGCGGTAGACCACTTGCATCTGTATCTCGGGTGATCACGGTTAGTCCAGCAGCATTGCCAACGATGACAGCTCCTGGTGCGACAACAGTTGCATGCGGATCATTACCTGCACCAAGCACAATATCATATACGAATGGATTAACCGGTGGTTGTTTACTAACTGGTACTTCGAATCTATCAACATTTACTGCAACCCCAAGTGCATGCGGAGGAACAGTAACAGAAACATGGACGGCGACAGATGCATGCGGCAGACCTCTTGCACCTGTATCCCGAGTGATTACTGTTAGTCCTGCAGCATTGCCAACAATGACTGCTCCTGGTGCAACAACCGTTGCATGTGGTTCATTACCTGCAGCGAGTACCTTAACATTTACCAATGGATTAAGCGGCGGCTGCTTGATAAATGGCACATCAAATCTATCAACGTTTAGTGCAACCCCAGGTCCATGTGGTGGGCCAGTAACACAAACGTGGACAGCGACAGATATATGCGGCAGACCACTAGCATCTGTATCCAGAGTGATCACGATTAGTCCTGCAGCATTGCCAACGATGACTGCCCCTGGTCCAATAACGGTTGCATGCGGTGCATTGCCTGCTCCAAGTACAATAGCCTATACAAATGGATTAAGTGGTGGCTGTTTGATTAGTGGTACTTCAAATCTATCGACGTTCAGTGCAAGCCCAAATGGATGCGGTGGACCGGTAACAGAAACTTGGACAGCGACAGATGCATGTGGCAGACCACTTGCATCGGTATCCAGAGTGATCACGATTAGTCCGGCAGCATTGCCAACGATGACAGCACCTGGTCCGATAACGGTTGCGTGCGGTTCAGCACTTTCTCCAAGCACAATAACGTATACCAATGGATTAAGCGGTGGCTGTTTGATTAGTGGTACTTCAAATCCATCTACCTTCAGTACGATACCAAGTTGTGGTGGCCCAGTAACAGAGACATGGACTGCGACAGATCTATGCGGCAGACCTCTTGCATCTGTATCCAGAGTAATCACGGTTAGTCCGGCAGCATTGCCAACGATGACTGCTCCTGGTGCAACAACAGTTGCATGCGGTGCATTACCTGCTCCGAGTACAATATCTTATACGAATGGATTAACCGGTGGTTGTTTACTTAGCGGCACTTCGAATCCATCGACCTTTAGCGCAACACCAGGTCCATGCGGTGGACCGGTAACAGAAACATGGACAGCTACAGATGCTTGCGGCAGACCACTTGCACCTGTATCCAGAGTGATCACGATTAGTCCTGCAGCATTACCAACGATGACTGCTCCTGGTGCAACAACGGTGGCGTGTGGATCATTACCCGCACCAAGCACCATATCGTTTACAAATGGATTAAGTGGTGGATGTTTGATTAGCGGCACTTCTAATTCATCAACATTTAGTGCAACCCCAGGTCCATGTGGTGGACCAGTAACACAAACATGGACTGCGACAGATGCATGCGGCAGACCTCTTGCATCTGTATCCAGAATAATCACCATTAGCCCGGCAGCACTGCCAACGATGACGGCCCCTGGTCCAATAACGGTTGCTTGCGGTGCTTTGCCTGCGCCAAGTACTATATCATTTACAAATGGATTAAGTGGTGGCTGTTTAATAAGTGGTACTTCGAATCCATCGACCTTTAGTGCAGTACCTGGTTGTGGTGGACCGGTAACAGAAACATGGACAGCGACAGATATATGCGGCAGACCTCTTGCTTCTGTATCGCGAGTGATCACCGTTAGTCCTGCAGCATTACCAACAATGACTGCCCCTGGGCCAATAACGGTTGCATGCGGATCATTGCCTGCACCAAGCACCATTACATATACCAATGGATTAACCGGTGGTTGTTTACTTAGCGGTACTTCGAATCCATCAACGTTTAGTGCCTCCCCAAGTGCATGCGGTGGACCAGTAACAGAAACATGGACAGCTACAGATGCGTGCGGCAGACCACTTGCATCCGTTTCAAGAGTAATCACGGTTAGTCCGGCAGCATTGCCAACGATGACAGCCCCTGGTGCAACAACAGTTGCATGCGGATCATTACCTGCACCAAGCACAATATCATTTACAAATGGATTAAGCGGTGGTTGTTTGATTAGCGGAACTTCGAATCCATCCACATTAAGTGCAGCCCCAGGTGGATGCGGTGGACCGGTAACAGAGACATGGACAGCGACAGACATATGCGGCAGACCACTTGCATCTGTATCCAGAGTGATCACCGTAAGTCCGGCAGCATTGCCAACGATGACAGCTCCCGGTGCAACAACAGTTGCATGCGGATCATTGCCAGCACCAAGCACCATAGCATATACAAATGGATTAAGCGGTGGCTGTTTACTAAGTGGTACTTCGAATCCATCGACATTTAGTGCAACCCCAAGTGCATGCGGTGGACCGGTAACAGAAACATGGACAGCGACAGATGCGTGCGGCAGACCACTTGCATCTGTATCTAGAGTTATCACGGTTAGTCCGGCAGCATTGCCAACAATGACAGCCCCTGGTCCGATAACGGTTGCATGCGGTTCATTGCCCGCACCGAGTACGATAACATATACAAATGGCTTAAGTGGAGGATGTTTACTAAGCGGTACTTCTAATCTATCTACATTTAGTGCGGTACCAGGTTGTGGTGGACCGGTAACAGAGACATGGACAGCGACAGATCTATGCGGTAGACCTCTTGCATCAGTATCAAGAGTAATCACGGTTAGTCCGGCAGCATTGCCAACGATGACAGCCCCTGGTGCAACAACAGTTGCATGCGGATCATTGCCTGCCCCAAGTACCATATCATATACTAATGGATTAACTGGAGGTTGTTTACTTAGTGGCACTTCTAATCTATCAACGTTTACTGCAACCCCAGGTGCATGCGGAGGACCAGTAACAGAAACATGGACGGCGACAGATGCCTGCGGCCGACCTCTTGCACCTGTATCCCGAGTGATTACGGTTAGTCCGGCAGCCTTGCCAACGATGACGGCTCCTGGTGCGACAACAGTTGCGTGCGGATCATTGCCTGCACCAAGCACCATATCATTCACCAATGGATTAAGTGGTGGTTGTTTGATTAGCGGTACTTCGAATCCATCTACATTAAGTGCAGCCCCAAGTGCATGCGGTGGACCTGTAACAGAGACATGGACTGCAACTGATATTTGCGGCAGACCTCTTGCATCAGTATCCAGAGTAATCACCGTTAGTCCTGCAGCTTTACCAACGATGACGGCTCCTGGCGCAACAACAGTTGCATGCGGATCATTGCCTGCACCAAGCACCATAGCATATACAAATGGATTAAGTGGAGGCTGTTTACTTAGCGGCACATCAAATCCTTCGACGTTTAGTGCTTCACCAAATGGATGTGGTGGCCCAGTAACAGAGACATGGACAGCTACAGATGCCTGCGGCCGACCACTTGCATCTGTATCAAGAGTGATCACCGTAAGTCCGGCAGCATTGCCAACTATGACGGCTCCTGGTACGATAACAGTTGCATGCGGCTCATTACCTGCTCCAAGCACTATACCATATACCAATGGATTAACTGGTGGTTGTTTACTTAGCGGTACTTCAAATCCATCCACCTTCAGTGCAGTACCTAGTTGTGGTGGGCCGGTAACAGAGACATGGACAGCGACAGATTTATGTGGAAGACCACTTGCATCTGTATCCCGAGTGATCACTGTTAGTCCTGCAGCATTGCCAACCATGACAGCTCCTGGTGCGACAACAGTTGCTTGCGGATCATTACCTGCTCCAAGCACTATAACTTATACGAATGGATTAACGGGTGGTTGTTTACTTAGCGGTACTTCGAACCCATCTACATTAAGTGCTGCTCCAGGCGCATGCGGTGGTCCAGTAACAGAAACATGGACAGCGACAGATGCATGTGGTCGACCTCTTGCATCTGTATCGCGAGTGATTACGGTTAGTCCCGCAGCATTGCCAACGATGACTGCCCCTGGTGCGACAACAGTTGCATGCGGTTCATTACCTGCACCAAGCACCATATCATTTACAAATGGATTAACCGGTGGATGTTTGATTAGTGGAACTTCGAATCCATCTACATTAAGTGCATCACCAAGTGCATGCGGTGGACCAGTAACAGAGACATGGACTGCTACTGATGCATGTGGAAGACCTCTTGCATCTGTATCCAGAGTGATCACGGTTAGCCCAGCAGCATTGCCAACGATGACCGCCCCTGGCCCAATTACAGCTTCATGCGGTTCATTACCTGCACCAAGCACCATATCATTTACTAATGGATTAAGTGGAGGCTGTTTAATTAGCGGCACTTCAAATCCATCGACGTTTAGTGCATCACCAGGTGCATGCGGTGGGCCGGTAACAGAGACATGGACAGCGACAGATGCATGCGGCAGACCTCTTGCTCCTGTAACCCGAGTTATCACAGTTGATCCTGCACCATTGCCAACCCTAACACCTCTACCAAATACGATTGTGAATTGTGGAGCAGTTCCGGGACCAAGCACTGTCAATTATACAAACGGCTTAACAGGTCCATGTCTAATTTCGGGTACATCGAATCCATCAACTTTTACTACAATACCTGGATCTTGTCCAGGAAATTATACACTGACTGAAACATGGACTGCAACAGATGCATGTGGTAGGCCATTAGCCCCGGTAACAAGAACAATCACTGTTCAAGATATCACACCACCAACTATTAACTGCCCACCAGCGATTGCGCTGACCGTTTGTAATGCTACAGTTCCAAACCCGGACATTACGATGGTAACTACTTCCGATGGTTGTGGAATGTCAACAGTAACATTTGTCGGTGATGCTATATCTATTGTTAATTGCTTAGAGACAACTACAAGAACATACCAGGCGACGGATGAGTGTGGCAATACAGCTACTTGTACTCAAACAATTACCAGGACTATGGATGTGACGCCTCCAACCGCTTCAAATCCTGCTCCAATCAATGTACAATGTCTTGGTGATGTCCCTGTGATGAATCCAAATGTAGTAACCGATGAGGCCGACAACTGTGCACCTCCTGTCGTTGCTTTTGTAAGTGAGTCATCAGCTGGGTTCTGTCCTACTATCATCACCAGGATTTACAGTGTAACAGATGCATGCAACAATTCCATTACGGTAACACAAACGATTAATGTAGATGACAATATCAATCCAACAGCTTCTAATCCTGCACCACTTACAGTAGACTGTATCGGTGATGTGCCCACACCAAATCCAAATGTGGTTACCAATGAAGCAGATAATTGTCCGCTTCCAATAACAGTTGCTTTCGTTAGTGATGCAACAGATGGTGGGACTTGCCCAGAAATCATAACAAGAACTTATAGCGTCACAGATGCTTGCGGTAACCAGATCCTGGTGACCCAAACCATTACCATTGATGATGATGTCAATCCAACAGCTTCCAGTCCTGCACCAGTAACGGTGGATTGTATTGGAGATGTCCCAGCACCAGATCCAAATGTGATCACCAATGAAGCAGATAATTGTACGGGCGCCATTACAGTCGCTTTTGTTGGAGATATATCAAGTGGTGGACCATGCCCTGAAGTAATTACAAGAACATATAGTGTAACGGATGCCTGCGGAAACCAGATATTGGTGACACAGACGATCACCGTTGATGATGATATTGATCCGACTGCCTCCAGTCCTGCACCGATAAATGTTGAGTGCGCAGGAGATATACCTGCTGCTGATATTAACTTAATAACAGATGAGGCTGATAATTGTCTTGGAACAATAACCGTCGCATTTGTAGGGGATGTTTCAAATGGTGGCACTTGCCCTGAAATCATAACAAGGACCTATAGTGTAACAGATGCATGTGGCAATCAAATCCTGGTTCCTCAAACAATTACGGTCAATGATGATATTGATCCAACAGCTTCCAATCCTGCTCCTGCATCATTCCAATGTATAGGTAATGTTCCAACTCCTAATCCAAATGTTGTGACTGATGAAGCAGATAATTGTTCTGTTCCTGTTGTAGCCTTTGTAAGTGAGTCGTCCGCAGGATTATGTCCAACCATCATCACGAGGATATATAGCGTAACAGATGCTTGTAATAATTCCATTACCGTAACTCAGACGATTACAGTAAATGATGATATCAATCCGACGGCTTCTAATCCGGCACCGCTTACACTAGATTGTGTCGGTGATGTACCGGTACCAAATCCAAATGTGGTCACAACTGAAGCCGACAATTGTCCTTTGCCTATTACAGTTGCGTTCGTAAGCGATGTAACAGATGGTGGTACTTGTCCAGAAATCATAACAAGAACTTATAGCGTCACCGATGCGTGCGGAAATCAAATCCTGGTGACCCAAACCATCACGGTAGATGATGATGTCAATCCAACTGCTTCCAATCCTTCTCCTGTGACGGTCAATTGTATTGGAGATGTACCATTACCGGATCCGAATGTGGTCAACAATGAAGCAGATAATTGCCCTGATCCGATCACAGTTGCCTTCGTTGGCGATGTGTCGAGCGGGGGACCTTGCCCTGAGATTATTACCAGGACCTATAGTGTTACAGATGCATGCGGCAATCAGATCCTGGTCACTCAAACAATAACAGTAAGTGATGATATTGATCCAACAGCTTCTAGTCCTGCACCAATAAATGTTCAGTGCGCTGGAGATGTTCCTGCAGCTGATATTAACCTGATCAATGATGAATCAGATAACTGCCCAGGAGCGATCACAGTTGCTTTTGTAGGAGATGTATCCAATGGTGGCACTTGCCCTGAAATCATAACAAGAACTTATAGCGTCACCGATGCATGCGGCAACCAGATCCTGGTACCACAAACGATCACAATCGATGATGATATTAATCCAACTGCTTCAAATCCAGCACCGGCATCAGTTCAATGTATTGGTGATGTGCAAGCACCAAGTCCAAATGTGGTGACTGATGAGGCAGACAATTGTTCAGTTCCTGTAGTAGCTTTTGTGAGTGAATCATCTGTTGGAATGTGTCCTACCATTATCACCAGGATATACAGTGTCACAGATGCTTGTAACAATTCCATTACAGTAACCCAGACGATTACAGTAAATGATGATATCAATCCGACAGCTTCGAACCCTGCGCCGCTTGCATTTGATTGTATCGGTAATGTTCCTGCACCTAATCCAAATTTGGTAACAGATGAAGCTGATAACTGCCCATTACCATTAACAGTAGCATTCGTAAATGATGCTTCAGATGGTGGTACTTGTCCGGAAATCATTACAAGAACTTATAGCGTCACGGATGCATGCGGCAACCAGATCCTCGTCACGCAGACTATCACCGTTAATGATGATATTTTACCAACAGCTTCCAATCCAGCCCCGGTAACAGTTGATTGTATTGGTGATATTCCTACACCGGATCCGACAGTCGTAAATAATGAAGCAGACAATTGCCCTGGCACTATCACTGTTG
>Ga0157380_10001274_pt1 | contig 16383 bp, 11 predicted proteins | sample S35metaG_FD_119757 | JGI IMG/M metagenome (GOLD analysis project Ga0157380, IMG submission 119757) | Switchgrass rhizosphere microbial communities from Kellogg Biological Station, Michigan, USA - S3-5 metaG | ecosystem: Host-associated > Plants > Roots > Rhizosphere > Soil | place: USA... | reverse complement strand
GCTTCATCAGCTCGACGTCGCCCGACTGCGACGCCCGCAGGAACGCGGTGGCGCCGTTCTCGTCGAGCCACTGGTTGGTGAACACCGTGCGCGTCTCGGTGCTGTCCTTCAGCCGGGCGTTCACGTTCGCGCCCTTGTCGAGCAGGAGCGTGATGAACGCCAGATGATCCATGTCGCCCTTGCGGACGGGATAGTCGCCGGACTCGATGTTGCGGTTGTCGGTCGCCAGGTAGAGCGGCACCCAGTCGCCCTTGTTGCCAAGATTGGGATTGGCGCCCTGGTCGAGCAGGTACTTGCCGAGCGCGTAGTAGCGGTTCTGCGTCGCCACCAGGAGCGGGCTCCACCCGTAGCCGGTGGTCTGGTTGATGTCGGCGCCGGCCGCCAGCAGCGCCTTGACGGTCTCGAGATCGTTGGCCCGCACCGCGTAGACGAGCGGCGTCAACTGCCCGCCATCCGAAGGCTGATTGCGGTTGCGGCCGATGCCGGCCGCCACCGCGGCGTCGTCCTGGTCGAACGCGGCGCCGTCACCACCGCGGCCCCGGCCACCCGCACGCCCGCCGGCCGCGCCCGCACCTCGTCCCCCGCCGCCGCCGCCGCCAATCCCGCGTCCGCCGCCCAGCGTGCTCAGCTCGCCCAGGTCGAGCGCGCGGCCCGCGGCGAGCGCCGCTCCCTGTGCTGCCACCTGCTTGCGCGGGTCGTTGGCTTTACCCAGCGCCGGACCGCGGCCGCGGGGCGCCGGGTTCGAGCGCGCCTTGACGTCGGCGCCCCGCGCGACGAGCAGCGTGACCGCCGGCGCATGCGCCTCGTCCGCGGCCCACATCAGCGGCGTGGTACCGCGCAGCGCTTCCCTGGCATTCGGATCGGCGCCCTTGTCGAGCAGCGCCGTCATCGCGGCCACGTTGCCGGTGCGCGACGCGATCATCAGCGGCGTGCGCCCGAGCGGCAGCTTTTCGTTCGGGTCGGCGCCGCCCTCGAGCAGGGCGCCGACGGCGGTGGCGTCGCCGTTCACGCTGGCGAGCCACAGCGGCGTGACGCCTTCCCGCGTCGCCGCCTTCACGTTGGCGCCGCTGCGGATCAGCAGATTGATCAGCTCGGCATTGCCCCGATGCGCCGCCCAGTGCAGCGCCGTCGAGCCGTCCTTCTGCGGCGCGTTGACGTCGGCCTTCGTGGCCACGAGCGCCCGCACCGCCGCGACGTCACCGCGCATCGCGGCATCGGCCACGTCGCTCGTGGCCGCGGCGCCGAGTGATGCGCCGATAACCGTGCACACGGCGAGCACGGCCAGCAAGACGGGTCGCAGAATCGACGTGGGGGCCGGCTTTAGCCGGCCCTGGGCCGCCTGAAGGCGGCCCCCACACATGACACTCACAGCGCCTCCAGCCGGCCCGTGCTGTCGCCGAGCGAATCCTGATGGATGTCGTACTTGTCGAGGATGCTGAGCAGCAGGTTTCCCGTCGGTACCTGCTTGGTCGGATACGCCAGGTGCCGGCCGCCTTTTACTTTGCCGTTCAGGCCGCCGACGAGCACGTGCGGTACGTCGTAGTGCACGTGCTGGTTGGAGTTGCCCATGTTGCTGCCGTAGAGCACGAGCGACTGATCGAGCAGCGTGCCGTCGCCGTCCTGCGTCTTCGCCAGGCGTTCGGCCAGGTAGGCCACCATCTTCACGTGGTACTGGTTGATCTTCGCGAGGTCGGCGATACGCCGCGGATCTTCACCGTGATGCGACACGCCGTGGAAGCCGGAGGTGGGCGCTTCGCTCTCGGGATAGGTGCGTCCCGTGAGGTCGCGCGCGAAGAGCAGCGTGCCGACACGGGTGATGTCGGCCTGGAACGCCAGCGCCAGCAGGTCGAACTGCAGCTTGATGTGCTCGTCGAAGGTCTGCGGCACGCCCACCGGCACCTCGAGGTTCTCGGGCGCCACCGTCGACGCCTTCATCGCGATTTCGAGCCGGCGCTCGATCTCGCGCACGTTCTCGGCATACTCGTCGAGCCGGACGCGGTCCGGCGCGCTGACGTCGCCGCGCAGCCGCTTGAGCGAGCCGCGCAGTGAGTCGAGGATGCTCTGGTCGCGCTTGCGGCGCGCGGCGCGCTGTTCGGCGGTGCTGCCGTCGCCGAACATGCGCTCGAACACCACCTGCGGATTGAGCTCCATCGGCAGCGGCGAGGTGGGCGACGCCCACGAGATGGTGTTCGTGTAGGTACAGCTGTAGCCTTCGCCGCAATTGCTCGAGTTGGCGCCCGGATCCTCGACCGCCAGCTGCATCGACGGCATCAGGTTCTCGCGCCCGATCTTCTGCGCGATGATCTGGTCGATGGTCGCGCCGCAGTAGACGTCGGCGCCGGCGGTCTTCCGCGGCTTCACGCCGCACATGAACGCCGCCGCCACCCAGTGATCGGCGCCGGTGACGCCGGGCGGCGGCTCGGCCGAACGCGAGTGCAGGCCGCTCAGAATCACGCTCTGCTTCGCGAACGGCTCGAGCGGCTTCCAGTTGAACGGCAGCTCCGCGGGGAGTGCGCCCTCCTTCTCGGGCACCCAGTATCCGGGCGCCATCCCGTGCGGCACGAACAGGCCGACGAACCGCGGCCGGCGGATCGCGGCCGTCTGCGCCAGCACCGTGGCCGCCGGCACCATCGCGTCGAGCAGCGGCAGCGAGAGCATGGCCCCCGCGCCGCGCAGGACCGTCCGCCGCGAGACGTGCTTCCTGGTCAGAAACATAGACTCTTCCCCCGTCCTACCTGGACGCGCGTGTGTCGGCAGGGCTCAAGCCCCGCCCTGCAATTCGAGTTCCGGCCGGCGCGGCCGCTTTCTGATTCATCCGGAACATGTCGCTCTTGACGATGCTCAGCACGAGCGCCGAGAACTTGTAGCCTCCGGCCGCGGCGTCCCGCCCGATCCGCCGCACCATCGGCATGTCTTCGTGCTCGGTGCCGCGCCCGATCGCGTAGGTCAGGAGCTTCTCGGCGACGACCTGGACGAACTGCGGGGAGTAGCGCTCGAGCGACCGGCGGAGATCGACGACGCCGCTCACCCTGGTCCCGTCGGGCAAGGTGCCCGACGCGTCGATCGGCTGCCCCTCGTCGAGGGTGCGCCAGCTGCCGACGGCGTCGAAATTCTCGAGGGCCAGCCCCATGGGCTCGAAGATCTGGTGGCACGAGGCGCACGTCGGGCTGACGCGGTGCGCTTCGAGCGCCTGCCGCATCGTCGGCGGCTTCGTGTTGCCCGTGGTGTCGGCCGCCCGCTCCACGAACGCCGGCACGTCGGGCGGCGGGTCCGGCGGACTGACGCCGAGGAACGTCTGCAGGAACCACTTGCCCCGCGTCACCGGCGAGGTGCGCGCCGCGTTCGACGTCACCGTCATCAGCGCGCCCTTGCCCAGCAGGCCGCGGCGCATGTCGAGTGACGCCGGCAGCGTCACGCGGCGGAAGTGCGGGCCATACACGTTCGGGATGCCGTACTGCTTGGCCAGCCGCTCGTTGACGAACGTGAAGTCGGCGTCGAGCAGATCGAGCACGCTGCGGTCCTCGTGCACGACGGCGCCGAAGAAGAGCTCGATCTCGCGCTCGTAGGCGGCACGCAGGTTGTCGTCGAAGTCGGGGAACAGGTTGACCACCGGCTCGCTCGCGGCGAGCGATCGGACCCCGAGCCACTGACCGGTGAAGTTACGCACCAGCGCGTCGGACTTCGGATCGGCCAGCATGCGCCGCACCTGCCGTTCGAGCACGGCGGGCTCCTTCAGCCGGCCGCGCGCGGCGAGGTCCACGAGCTGGTCGTCGGGAAGGCTGCTCCAGAGGAAGAACGAGAGGCGCGACGCCAGCGCCAGATCGCTGATCGGATAGGTCTGTCCGGGCCGCACCGCCGCCGGCTCGGCCTCGCCGCGATAGATGAACTCGGGGTCGGCCAGGATGCGCTGCAGCGCCGCCTCGATGCCGGCGTCGAACGTGCCGTCCTCGCCACGCCCGGCCTGGTAGAACGGCATCAGGATGCGCAGGTCGGCCGCCGCGATCGGCCGGCGGAACGCGCGGCGGGCCAGCCGCGACACGATGGCGCGGGCGCAGGTGGCCTCCTCGCGCGCCGACGTGGGCCGGCAGCTGAAGATGGCGCGGCGCGAGGCGGTCTCGCCGGCGCCCGTGACGTCGTACGGTCCTTCGATCTGCACCTGGCCGACATGCGGGTAGAAGAGGAAGCCGGGAATCGACCCCGGGGTGTTCATCGTGCGCTGAAACGGCCGGTTCAGCTCCGAGCCCGGCACGTCGTTGGTGGCGAGGAACGTCACGCCGACGGTGTGGAGCCCGGCGGTGACCGGAATGCGCGGCGTGGACCGCCCGTTGCCGGTCGTGTTCGAGATCTCCTTGTCCCAATCGAACTGCGCCACGCGCTCGCCGTCCACGGTGACGATCAGCTGCTCGCCGGCGACGCCGCCCAGCACCGCCTGGAAGTAGCCGGTGACGCCTTTCACCTTGAACGCGTACTGCCCGTCCACCGGGAACTGATGCTTGATGAGGATGCCGCCGCGGGTGCCAAACGGCAGCCCCTCGATGTGGTGGTTTTGTGCCGTGTCGGCCGGCACCTCGAACACCTGTTGCGATGGCGCGCTCGCAGTGCCCACCGCGAGGCGGCTGATCTTGCCCGCGGCGGACAGGTAGGCCTCCATCAGCGCCGGCGACATCGTCAGCGCGCCGGCGATGTTGTCGAAGCCACGGGTCGAGTCGTCGGCGGGCAGGAACGCGGTGGCGTCCACCTCGAGCGACAGCAGATCGCGAATCGCGTTGGTGTATTCGGTGCGGTTCAGGCGGTGCAGGCCCGGAGCCGGCAAGTGCGTGGTCGCGGCGCGATCGAGCTCGCCTTCCATCCAGCTCACGAGCGACTTCAGCGCCGCCGGATCCGGCTTGCGCGCACTGGTCGGCGGCATCAGCCCCGCCCGCACCTTGCGCACGACGGTTTCGGCCACGTCCACGTGCTCCGGCAGGCGCGACAGGTCGAGCTGATCGAGCAGCAGGTTCGCCGTCTTCAGCCGCGCGTTGTGGCAGGTGACGCAGTACTGATCGAGCAGGGCCCGCTGCGCCGCGACGCTCGAGGCCGCCGCGGAGGCGGACGGAACGGCCGGTGCCTGCGACGCGCGGGGGGCTGGCGCAGGCGCCGCGGCCGGGGCCGGCCCCTGGACAGCGGGAGCCGGACGGGACGGCGCGGCACTCTGGCCGGCGACGAGCCCCATCCAGGTCAGTACCAATGCGCCCGCGCCAATCAGGGTCCTGTTCACGGCGAAATGGTAACGCCAATCGGGCATCCGGCCCGAGTCAGCCTGGGGGGACGGCTCCCCCGGGACCGGGACGGCCCGGAGCCGGCAGGGGGTGGCCCTTGAGTGGCGGCGCGGCCCCCGCTCAGCGCAGCTGCGCAATGGCGGCGTCGAGCTGTTCGATATGGTCGCGGGCGCTGCTGGGCGCCTCCGGCTTGAAGCGGTAGTCGCGATCGTTCGACTTGATGACGAGGCTGCTGCCCGACATCTCGCTCAGGAACCGCGTGTAGGGCAGGGCGAACCCGTCCTTGACCTGGTGTTCGGCCGCATCCGGCTGGTATTCGACGCCGTCGCGCGTGACGACCAGCAGCCCGCGACAGCTGCCCAGGCGGTGTTGGTGCACGACGCGCAGCGACGCGACGGCCCTGGGCAGGACGGGGGCAACCGGCACGGCGGCCGGAGGCGGCACGACGACAGCACGCGGCAGGAGGGCCGGCGCGGCGGCGGGCGGACGCACGGGCGTGGGAGCAGGTGCGGTTTCCTGACGCGCGACAACGCTCGGCGCGACCGGGATCGTCAGCGCGGGCTTCGCCGTGGGCTCGGAGGACACCGGCGGCAGCACGGTGCCGGCGTTCACGGCCAGGCGGCCCGCATCGGGCGAGCCGGCCACGCCCGCGGCGACCTCGGGCGGCCGCGGCGTGCTCAGCAGGGTGGGTATGCCCGCGGACAGCACCACGGCGACGAAGCCCGCCGCGGCATACATCCAGCGCCGGACACGGCGCCACGGCGAGGCCTTCGCCACCGGGCGACCGTTGACAGTCCGCATCGGCAACGCGGGCAGGATCGCGGCGGCCACCAGCGCGCGGAGCGGCAGGTCCGCCACGAGCAAGGCAGCGGCCTGGTCCGCCGCCACCGGCGGCGAGAACAGATACCCCTGCCCCATCTCGCAGTCGAGCGCGCGCAGCAGGGCCACCTGCTCGTCCTTCTCGATGCCTTCGGCCACGACGCGCAGCCCGAGCTGGTGCGCCATCGACTTGACGGCATTGACGATGCTGGCCATGTCGCCGTTGTCTTCGATGCCGCGGACGAACGAGCGGTCCACCTTGAGCGAGTCGAGCGGAAACTGCCGCAGGTAGGCCAGCGACGAATGCCCGGTACCGAAGTCGTCGAGGCTCACGCGCACGCCGATGGCGCGCAGCTGCACCAGCGACACGCGCACCGCCTGCGGATCCTCCATCGCGATGCTTTCGGTCAGCTCGAGGATCAGCCGCCGCGGGTCCACGCCCGTCTCGCGCAGGGTGGCGGTGATGTCGTCGACGAGCGTCGAGCGCTTGAACTGCACGCTGGACAGGTTCACCGACATCCAGACGGCGGTGGCCGGCGCGCTCGCCTCCCAACCCTTCAACTGACGACAGGCCTGCTCGAGGACCCACCGTCCCAGCGGGATGATGAAGCCGGTGCGCTCCGCCAGCGGCACGAACTCGAGCGGCCCGATCAGGCCCAGCACCGGGTGCTGCCATCGGACCAGCGCCTCGAAACCGACGAGCCGGTTGGACGCCAGGGCCACGATCGGCTGATACAGCAGGAAGAACTCTTCGCGCTCGAGTGCGCCGGCAAAGTCGCCCTCGAGCCGGAGCTCGGCCTGCGCGATCTTCAGCACCGCGGCGTCGAACAGCTCGCAGCGGCTGCCTCCCAGCAGCGTGGCGCGGCGCACCGCGGCGGCGGCGTCGCGGAGCACGTCGTCGGCGTGAGCGTAGCCGGTGGCGCTGACGGCAACACCAACGCTCGCAGTGAGCCGCGCGTCGCCGCAAGAGGGGAACGGCGCGGCCATCTCGGCGAGGATGCGATCGGCCACCACGGTGGCGTCTCCGACGTCCTTCAAGCCGTCGAGGAGGATCGCGAACCGATCGCCGCCAAGCGTCGCGACGACGTCGTTGTGCCGGAGCGTGGGCGGCTTTTCCCGGAGACGCACGCTCGCCTCGAGGCGCCGGCCGGCCGCCGCCAGCACCGGATCGGCCGCGTCGGCACCCGCGGCACTCGGGCCGGGCCGAACGAGATCGACGCAGAGGACGGCGAAGTGAAAGCCGGGATACTGGCGCGCGCGCTCGATCGATTGCGTCAGCCGCTCGACGAGCAGCCGCCGATCGGACGGGCCCGTAAGCGGGTCCGGCATCCTCTCCGCGGTCACGATCTCAACGTTGGCGTCTGGATCCATACCCGGGCGCTTGCGAACCGCAGGCGCGAACACTCCCCCACCGGAAAGAATCGGCAGGATCGCCGCCTCCCGCAGTCACGGTCTCGCGCAGCGTGGGAAAACGCCTCGCTCTCGTCACCGTCATACGAATCGGCATGCCTCGTCGCGGAACGGCGCGCCAGGGATCCACCCGGGTGCCCGCCCCCCGCCTGGCGTCACGGGTCGCACTCGTCCGCATCCTCGGAGCAGACGAACACGTCCGGCGCGCTGTACTGGGTCCATTCGCGCGTGTTCTTCCAGACCTTGCCGCGGGCGTAGACGTCCGCGGTCCACCCCAGGCGCGACTTCTCCTGCCACACCCGGCGCAGCGCCGTCGCTTCGTCGGCCCCCAACAGGTGATGCGCTTCGTGAAGGAGCACGACGGCGCGCTCGACGTCGTCCTGGGGCAGCTCGAAGAACCACGGATACAGCGTGACGATCTCGAATGGGAAGTTGGTGGCGGCGTAGGCCTGATAGTGCTCGTGGTAGAGGTTCCACCAGTTGTCGGTGGACCGGAAGCTGGTGACGTGGCGCAGCACGAAGGCCTGGCGGGTGAACCCGCGCTCGTCGAGCAGGGTGATCGCATCGTCCACGATCGCGCGCTGATCGCCGTCGAGCGGCTCTGATGTGGCCAGAAGCGACACCCACCAGCCCAGGAGCACGGTGGCGACCACCGTCCCGATGGCGCCCAGGCGAATGACCAGCGGCGGCCCAGAGCGCCCAGCCGGCGGCGGCGCCGGCGGCTGGTCGAACAGGATGGCCATACAGCGACGGCACGCGTTGGCGTCGGCAAAATTGACGAGCCCACAGTGCGGGCACTTGCGGTTACCCATGAAGCGGCTGTTTCATTTGTCGGCTGCCGCCGACTCGAACGCCAGCACGTCGCGCGCCGCCATTGCACGCGGTGTCGTCACGCGCTGCGCACCCCGCCTCGTGCCGCGCTTGACACCGGCATCGGCGTGCCTCCAGACTTTCTGGTCGCCGATGCCTGCCCCATCCTGCTTTTCGGGAAAGCTGATCCGCTGATGGAAGCCACTCGCGTCCTGATCGTGGACGACTACGACGACACGCGCGAGATGCTCCACATGATCCTCGCCGACGCGGGCTTCGCGGTGGTGTCGGCAGCGAGCGGGTCGGAAGCCGTGGCGCTCGCCAAGACCTGCGTGCCCCATGCGGTATTGATGGACCTGTTCATGCCCGACATGAATGGAGTGGAGGCGACCCGTCAGATCAAGGCGGATCCGCGGCTGCGCGACGTGCCGGTGGTCGCCTACACGGCCCAGCCCGCGAAGGCCGAAAGCGAAGCCGGCCTCTTCGCCGCGGTGTGCGTGAAGCCGTGCTCGTCGGCGACGCTCCTGGCCACGGTGCGGGCGCTGACGTCGCCCGCCTGACACGGCAGGCTTTCTGCCGTGGAGCCGGGTCGTCCGCCTTCGCCAAGGCTACGGCGGACCACCGTAGCTTTAGCGGAGGTGGTCAGACCCGGCCGGTCGCATCCGATTACACGAACTGCGCCAACTGCTGGGCCGGGAGCCGATCGACTTTGTGGCCGCGCACCCTCACCAGCTGCACCAGGTCTTGCGTGCCTCCTGGCCCGTCAGCGGGGCCGCCGTCCCACAACGCAATCAGCGTGAGCGAGCGCGCGTTCATCGCCAACGCGTCGAACAGCATCCACAGGTTGTTGCGCGACCAGATCTGATAGTCCGCCTTGGTGCTCAACCACACCGGGAGCGCTTTGTCCTCGGCCAGCACGCGCGGCCGCACCCGATAGCACAGGCGGTTGTAGCGTTCGACCCAGTCGCGATCCCCGTGCTGCACGGATTCGGCCGAGAACTTGCCTTGCGGCAGCGCCAGCAGCAGCCGCGTCTCGATGCCCAGCTCCTCGCAGATCTCGTGGAACAGGATGTCGCCGCCGCAGGCGCCGCCGGCGACGCCGACGAGCCGGCCCGGCTCGAGCTGACGCTCCCGCTCGATGCTCGCCTTGATCATCTCGCGCGCGGCAGCTTCGGCCGCCGGCGTGCGCGGAAAGCGGGGCGTCTTGCGCTCGGTGCTGTCCACCATGTGTCCGGTGAACAGCAGCACGCGATCCGGCGGCTGCGCCTTCGCAGAGGCGGACTCCTTGGAGGCTGGGGCGGCTGGCGCGGTCAGGTTGTCGATTTCGGCGAGCGAGGCCTCGACGAACTCGCTCCTGACGCCGAGCTTGCGGAAGATCTCGAGCTGTCCGCGCGCCGACGACGCGGCGAACTGCGAGGCATCGGCCAGCGCGTCGCGGTAGCGCGTCGCCACCGCGGCCGGCTTGCGCCCGGTGAGAAACGCGTGGTCGGCGCGACTGATCGCCGCCCACCTCATCTCTTCCTTGTCCTCGGGCTGCTGGTGGCTCAGGAAGGTTTCGCGCGCGGCAATCGACATCTCCACCGCATTGGCGAGCCGCTCGAACCGCGCGCGGCTCTGGCTCAACTCGCGCGCCGCCTCGTCGTCGGTTTCGAACGGCTCGCCCCAGACGTCCGGAACCGCCACGGCCAGACTGTTGCGGACTTGCATGAGGCTCAGGGCGTTCAGACCGGAATAGTAATGATTGAGGTCCTGCTCGAATCCTTCGCCGCACCGTTCGATCGAGTCCATCAGCTCGGGCGCGCGCAACGCCGCCTTCTGCGCCTCCACGCCCGCCAGGCCGGCCAGCTTCGCCAGCCATCGCGTCTTGGCGTTACGTCCCTGCAGCGCGAACGCCTCGGCCCGGTTGTACGACGACGCGTCCGGCGCATCGATCACGCGCTGGATCGCCTGGTTGGAGAGATCGAGGTCGCCGAGCTTCTGGTAGATCGTGCCGAGGCGCTGGTTCGTCTCGACGTCCTTGGGCAGCAGCTTGCGGAGCGACTCGAACGTGTCGCGGGCACCGGGCCACGCGCCCAGCCGGAACTGCGCCCGTCCCACGGTGCGCAGCCCTTCACTCGCCCACTCGAACCATGCCGCCTCGTGGGCCAGCAGGCGCAGATCGCCGTACTCCTTCTTGGACGCGGCGTAGTCCACCGCCTCGCGGAAATCCTGAGGCACCACGCGCAGCGCCGTCGGGCTCGGCTCCGGCAGGCTCGGCAGCATCTTGTAGACCGGGCTGTCGGCACCCGACGCCGTGCGGACGGTACCGAGCGTGGCGGTGATCGCGGCGGCGAGCTTCACCACCGACGCCTCCGGCTTCGCGGGGTCGTAGAGCAGGAAGCGATCGGTCTGCAGATCGAAGGGATAGTCGTCGACGGCGGCACGCATGAGCAGCGTACCCCGAGGGCGGAGACCGTGACGGACGCCGAGCTCGTAGAAGACGTTGGCGTTGTGAATCGAGACGTCGGCAATCACGAGATCGGCCGTGACCAGCAGGCGGAACATGTCTTCGCGGATGTTGCCCGCCTGCGCGATGTTGGCCGTGGTCGCGCCTTCCAGACCCGCCGCCTTCAGCGCCGGCTGGATCAGGACCTCGTCAACAGTCTCGAAGTTGATGCCCTCCTTGACGTTGAAGGGGCGAACGATGAACGCGCGCGTCATGCCCGGAGGATACACGACGCGCGCGAAGGGCGGCCTCGATCAGCGCGACGGGGATGCCGCGGCCGCGGGCATCGCGAAGATGAAGCGCTGGCCGTCGCGGCTGACGTTCTTCCACTGCATCGGGTTGCCGGGCAGCGGACCGGGCAGGCTGAAGAGCATCCGCGGCGTCCCCGCCGTGAACGTGGGCGAGGTGGTGATGTCCACCGCCATCACCTCCCAGTTGCGGGTCATGAAATACAGCTCCTTGCCGTCCTCGCGCCACGCGATCATGCCCACCGAACCGTCCTTCGACACCCGGACCGCCTTACCCGTTGGCGGCGCATCGGGCTTGGCCGCATCGAAGGGCCGCACCCACACCTCGCCCCGCTCCACGTTGTCTTCGTTCGACAGGTAGGCCAGGAAACGGTTGTCGGGCGAGAATCGGCCCTGCCCCACGTCGTAGTCCTCGCGCAGCCAGTCGATTTCCTTGCGATCCTGCGGCCGCTTCGCGTCGCCGACCGGCACCAGCACGAGCACGCCGGTGAAGAAGGTCATGAACTTTCCGTCCGGCGACCAGTCGGTGAGCACCATGCCGGCGCCGGGCGTGTACTGGAAGAGCAGCTCCGCCTCGCCGGTGCCGTCGGCCTGCTTGCGATAGATGCCGGCGATGCCTTCACGCGTCGAGACGTAGGCCACCTGCCTCCCGTCCGGCGACCAGATCGGCGCGTTCTCCGGATGGACGTCGCTGGTGATCGCCGTGCCCTTGCCGCTGGCCAGATCGATCACCCAGATGTCCTGGTTGCCGGTCTGCGGATCGTTGCGCATGACCACGGCCCGGGCGCCGTCGGGCGACAGGTTCGGCTGCACGTAGAAACCGGGCTGCCCCACCTTGCTGAGGGCTGCCCCCTGCCGGTCGTAGACCGTGAGCTGACGCATCTGCGGCCGCGGCACGGCGATGACGAAGCGCTCGCCGTCGCGGCTGACGCTGGTGCTGTTTGGCGCCACGCCGGGCACGATCTCGGCCGCCGGCCGGAACAGCACGCGAGGCTTGCCGAACTGCGGCGTGCCGGCACCGACCTCCACCGCCATGATGCCGCGGTCGGCGGCAAGGTAGAAGAGCTCCTTCCCGTCACGGCGCCAGAAGGCCATGCCGATGCCGCCCTGATCCGAGATCTGCGTCGGCACGAGCGACGCCGCGGCGGCGGGCGCGGCCGCGGGATCGAACGGAACCACGTACACCTCGTTCCGCCCCGATGAATTCGAGACGAAGGACACGAACCGCGCGTCCGGCGACATGCGTGGTCCCTGCGCCTGGAACTTGCTGCGGAAGATCTCGATCGGCGTGCGTTCGCCGGCGGCGGCGATCGGCAGCGCGAACAGCGCGCCCCCGGTGAGGTCGGTCGAGAAGTAGACGAGAAAGCGGCCGTCCTGCGACCAGTCGGTGAGCGTGAGGGGCGCGGAGTTCTTGAACAGCAGCTCTTCCTGCCCGCCGGCCGCCAGCGACTTCCGATACAGACCGAAGTAGCCGTCGCGCAGCGCCACGTACGCCACGGTGGTGCCGTCCGGCGACCAGGCCGGCGAGTTCGCCCCTTCCCGCGGCTTGCTCGACGTGACCTGCGTCGCCCGTGCCGTGGCAACCTCGATGACCCAGAGATCGTTGGTCTCTTTGTCGAGGTCGGGCCGGATGACCGCCATGCGCTTGGTGTCGGGCGAGAACACCGGCTGGGTGTAGAGATCGCGAAGGCCGACCGTCCCCACGGCCTGTCCTCTCCGGTCGAACAGCGTGAGCTGGCGGGCATTCGCTTCGAGGACCTGGGCGATGATGCGCGCCCGCTCGACCGGGTCGCGCGGGAGGGGCTGCCCCTGGACAAGGGGCGGACCGAGCAGCACCGCAGCGCACACGACGGCCGAGATGGCGAGCGAAGGGCTCTTCATGACGACACTCCTCTCGAGAGCGGTTGACCGCTCAACTCAGCAGTTCTGGGGACAGGCGGAGACGACCTTCCCGTCCGGCAGGGTCATGACCCGGAGGAGACCGGAAGACGAGCCGTCGCGGGCGCGGCTCACCTCGGCGGTGACGGTCTTGCCGATGGCGGCTTCGATGTCGGTGCGGTTGATCTCGCGGGCGCGGAAGAAGCTCGGCGGCGGACCTTCGATCGACCAGCCCTTGATCTCCGTCTGGTTTGCCCCGGACTTGCCGTCCACGAAGACGTAGATGTGGGGATTGCGCCAATCGAGCCGCGTGAGCGTCCCGCTCACCGTGACCCGGTCGTTGAAGTCGAACAGCGCCGACATGTTGTGGTGGGCCCACGCCGAACCCGCGAGGAGTGTGACGGCGGCCACGACGAACGCACTCGTACTGAGTCTCATGACGCCCTCCTTCTGCGGGGAGTTTACGCTCCTCGCCGCGAGATGTTCACACCGGCGGTCCCGTCATCACCGGGTGACGCTACGTCGGGCCCAGCGAGGCTAGAATCCCGCCATGGAACCCGCCTCGCTGCTGCCCGAGGTGCTGTCGAACCTGCTTCGCGAACTGGTGGAGGGCCCGCCCGGACCGGTGGCGTTCATCCTCAATCCGGGGGACCGCGGGCTGCTCGCCTCGCTGGCGGAGCTATCGGCGGCCCAGGCGAGCACGCGGAACAATGGGCGCTCGTCGGTGGCGGCGCACGTGCAGCACCTGCGGTTCGGGCTCCACGTGTTGAACCGCTGGGCTGGCGGCGACGCCAACGCATTCGCCGACGCCACCTATGCCGAGAGCTGGAGCCACCAGCAGGTGAACGACACCGAGTGGCGGGAGCTGCGCGAGGCGTTCGAGCGCGAGGTGCGCGACTGGCGCGCGCGGCTCGAGACGCCGCCGTCCGCATGGGACGCGACGACGCTGAGCGGTTTCGTCAGCAGCGTCGCCCACACCGCCTACCACATGGGCGCGATTCGCCAACTCGTACCGGCGGCAGCCGGCCCGCCGGCCAAGGATTGAAGGTCGGGCGCCGAACCGAATGTGAGCAGTAGCGCGCGCTGGTCACCTGTACGGCGGCCTAGAATTTCCCATGCCCCCCGACCTCGATGCGTTGGTGCTTCAGGCTGAACAGTGCACGCCTCCAGACTGCGCACCGGCGCTCCTGCGGCTCGCGCGAGTGTGGACCGTGAACAATCGGTCGGAGGCCGAGCGCGTATTGGATCGCGGATTGTCGCTGCTTTCGCAGCTTCCCGAGGACGACAGACTCGCGATAGCCCCCCACGCAGTGTGCTTGGCCGCATGCGTGGCGCCGGATCGTGCGTTCAGCCTCCGAAAGTCCTTCGACACTGCAGATAGCACTGACACCTTTCTCGTTCACATGGCTTCCCATGGCCACGCCGCCGTTGCCGTCGATTACCTGACACGCTGGTCCGGCGAGGGACGGTTCCCGTACCGCGCCGCCGCCGCAGTTTCAAGTCACGCCAAAGACGATAAGGAGCGGCGCGGGATTCTGCGCAGTGCCTTACTCGCAAGCCGAGGCGCTGACACAGACTGGCGGGACTTGTGTGACGTCGTCCGGCTGCTGAGACAGCGCTGGCGCCTGCTGCCCCAACCGGAGGCGCGCGACGCAGTCGGCTCACTCGCCCGACTGATTCTGGGAAAAACGGATGATCGTGGAGGTCGGATGCAGATCGGTGGACCACACGGCACAGTGACGTTCTCGTCGCAACGGTCGCGCCTGCTTTTCGATCTTCTCGGACCGCTCAAGCGCCTCGATCCCCCGCTTGCAGATTCCACTGTCCGTGGGAACACGGAACTCGCACGCGCGGCCGCAAGCTATCCGGATGGCCACGATACCGACGCGCCGCAACCGTCGCAGCGCCCTTCTGCCGAGAGCGTGGAGCAGTGGAAGAGAAACTGGACCGGGATTACGCTGGCGGCTGGGTTCTTCAGAATCGAGGATGAAAAGAACGCCGACTTCAAGAACTCGTTCGACCAGGCGCTTCGCTCGTACGCGAGAGACGCCGACCCGGTGCGACCCAATCCGTACCCGCGCGAATGCTGGCCTTCGGCCGAAGATTTTCGCGCGATCCTGCATGGAGCCGGCCGGCACGCCGAGGAGAGCGGCGGTCGCCTCCTCGCCCGGGTGCCGGACCCCGTCCTCCGCCTCTTCGCGGAAATCGAATTCGCCGCAGGTGCCGGCGGACTCACACACATCGGCAGTATCACGCGCGAACAACTTTGGAGCAGTTAGCAACGATCAGTCGCGCAGTGACAACCGATCAGAAGTCCCTCGGGCGTTAGTCAAGGTCGAAAGCCAAGCCCGCGAACGTCCAGAAGGTCCGCGCCTTCACAGCGGAACTACATGCAGCTTGAGTTCTCTCGATCCGTCAACGTCAGCGATGACGCCGCCACTGCGCGGGATTGAACGTCAGAAACGTATCCAGGCCGAGGTACGCAGCCAGCGCCAGCACACCAACGGCCGCCCCACGCTTGAAATCGACTGACGAATCGAGCGCCAAGCCGAACGCCACGAAGAGCACCACGGCCACGAGGACGTTTTTCGGATACCACCTGCGTTGCCTTGCGCACCGCTTAGCCGCTTCACAGGCCTGCATCGAAACGTGGCACCTGGTGAGATTCCGCTTGACAGCATTTCGTGACACGCGCGACCAGGCGCGCCGGACCAACGCTCAATAGGCCTCTCCGCGCGCCAGATACGTCGCAGGGTTGCGATCGACGATGAAGGCACGAGCGGAGCTGTTTCGCGCCGCGATCAAGGTCTGGCGAGTCATTCAGTGACCTGACATTCGCGGGTTTACCATCGCCCATGACACTGCCGCGACTCTCCTGCTCACAGATCGATCGTCCTTCGACTGCCACGGGGCCTGTCCCGTCGACGCCCGTCGAAGAACTCGGCGAAGCGATCGCAGAGCTGGCAGCACGGCTGCACGCGGCCACCTACGAGCTGCTCGTGATGCTCCGCGAGTTCGACGCTCACGCCGGCTGGAACAACGGCTTCCTGTCGTGCGCCCACTGGTTGCATTGGCGCACCGGAATCGACTTGGGCGCCTCGCGTGAGAAAGTGCGGACGGCCAAGGCGTTGGCCAATTTGCCGCGGCTGAGCGGGGCGATGCAGCGCGGCGAGATCTCCTACGCCAAAGTGCGGGCGTTGACCCGCATCGCCACTCCTGACAACGAGCCGCAACTGCTCGATCTCGCCTACAGCGCCACCGCCGCGCAGGTGGAACGGGTGGCGCGCGCGTGGCGCCGCTGCGACCGGCTGGAAGACGCCCGCGACACGGATCGACGACACCTGGCTCGCTCGGTCACCACGTGGGTCGACGACGACGGCATGGTCGTGGTCCGTTCGCGACTCACTCCGGAGCTCGGAGCCGTCGTGCAGCGAGTGCTCGAAGCGGCAAGTGACCAGCTCTATCAGGAGTCACG
>Ga0157380_10001273_pt1 | contig 16384 bp, 20 predicted proteins | sample S35metaG_FD_119757 | JGI IMG/M metagenome (GOLD analysis project Ga0157380, IMG submission 119757) | Switchgrass rhizosphere microbial communities from Kellogg Biological Station, Michigan, USA - S3-5 metaG | ecosystem: Host-associated > Plants > Roots > Rhizosphere > Soil | place: USA... | reverse complement strand
TGCGGCGTCTTGCGGCAGTCTTAGCGGGCGCCTTCGCGCTCAATCCGCTTGCGCTCGAGCTTGCGGGCGCGGCGGATCGCGGCGGCACGTTCACGGGCGCTCTTCTCCGACGGCTTCTCATAATGACGGCGCAGCTTCATCTCGCGATAGACGCCCTCACGCTGCAGCTTCTTCTTGAGCGCGCGCAGCGCCTGGTCGACATTGTTGTCGCGAACGATGATTTGCATAAAAGCCGTCCAACTCCCTTCGAATAGGTGCCCAAAATCACCGGGCGAACCCGGCGCCAAAGCCGGGAAGTCCGGCCTCGATTTCGCTGGGCAATGAATATGGTTCACAAGCGCCACTGGCGCGTGCGGAGGCGGCCCCTTAGCAGCGGCGCCATTTCATATCAAGGCACTAGCAGGTTCCGCGATCCACGACGAACCGTTCGTCCGGCGGGATGGAAGCCGCCAAGTCGCCATAACGGTTATCGGCGATTAACCTTCCGGTCTATATAAGGCTGGGATGCAGAACGCGGGGAACAATTCGTTGAATCGTCGGGAAATGTTGCGGCTTGGCGCGGCCGGCGCGGGTGGGCTCTTGCTGTCCAGCGCGGCCAGCTCGCAGGGTTTGGCGCCATCCATCCTGACCCAGCCGATGACGCTCCTTGCACCGCCAAAACCCATGCCCGCCGCGCCAAGCTCACCGGTTGGCATCGATCCGGCGCTTTATCAGCGTGCCAAGGTAGCGCTTGATTCGCATCGCATAGCAGCCCGCGATTCGATGGGCATCGTCGATTTCTCACTGGCGTCGCGCGATCCTCGCTTTCATCTCGTCGATCTTGCCAGCGGCCAGGTCGAGAGTTTCCGCGTTGCCCATGGCCGCGGCTCCGACCCCGATCACAGCGGGTTTGTCGAGATGTTCTCGAACCGGCCTGGTTCCGAAGCGACTTCGAACGGCACCTACACCACCGGCGAATATTATCACGGCAAATACGGCCTATCGATGAAGGTCCATGGCCTCGACTGGACCAACAACAATGCGGAGAACCGGGCGATCGTCATCCACAACGCTTGGTATGCCGAGCCGGAAATGATCGACATTCACGGCAAGTTGGGACGCTCCGAGGGCTGCTTCGCCTTCAGCCGCGCCGACCAGTGGAAGGTGATGAGCAAACTCGCCGGCGGCCGGATGATCTTCGCCGACAAGATCGTCGCCTAAGCCCGCAAACCAGCCCGATCCCAAAGGGGGCGGTTCCATCGGAGCCGCCCCTTTTCGTTGGACCTATGACTTGGTCGCGACCTTTTCAGGCGGCTTCTTGTCCGGCGCCTTGCCTTCATTATCGAGCAGCGCCGCAATCACCTTGCCGTCGCGCTTGTACATGTCGTCATAGTTGACGATCGATCCGTCGGTATTCGCGGCGACGCTGAAATAGACGATGTAAACCGGCAGCGGCTTCACGAAATTGGCCTGCTTGGATTTCTTGGAGGCCAACGTCTCGGCGATCTTGTCCGGCGTCCATTCGCCGCCGTCATCCCCGAGCAGCATCGTTGCCAGGTCGAGCACATCCTTGGTCCGGATGCAGCCATGGCTGGCCGCTCGTACCTGGCTGTTGAAGCGGCTTTTGGCATTGGTGTCGTGAAGGTAGATGTTCTGTTCGTTGTACATGACGAACTTCAGCTGCCCGAGCGCGTTGGTCGGGCCCGGCGGCTGGCGCCAGCGCTGGACCTTGCCGTCCTTGCCCTTGACCGCAACGTAGCCGGCCTTGCCGGCGACTTCGCCGGAAATGCTCTTCGGCACTTCCCACCAGGGGTTGAGGATGACCCCGACCGCGGTCGCGTTGAGCTGGGGGGTCGGGGTCTTGATTGCGCCCGCGACCGCTCGCGTCTTGAACCGCGTGGCGCCGTTTTCGACCAGCGTCGCATAATAGCTCGGCACGTTGACGATGATGTATTTCTGCCCAAGTTCGCGCGGCAGCCAGCGCCACCGGTCCATGTTCAATCGGATCTTGTTGATCTTCTGAGTCTCGGTCTTGGGCGTGATCGACAGAGCAGTGCGCAAGGCACCATATTGAGGATGGGTCGGAAGCAGCGTGTTGAGCACTTCCGCAATGCGGTTGGTGATCAGGGCCGCTTCGAGCATCTGCCGCTGCCGGACGTCGTCGAGGTCGTTGTCGATCAGATGCCAGTCGATTCGGGCGTCGCCGCGGACATGGCCAAGCGCAAGATCCGTAGAAAGGTGATTGAAGCGGTCGGTTGCGGCCTGTGCCAATATCTGCGGATCGCCTGACCGCATCGCGGCGATCAGCCCGGCGGGGTCATAGTCCGCCGGCGAGAGGCCTTCGCTTCCCACATTGTTGATATAGTCGAGCAGCGCTTTCGCCTGCATCACCTGCCAAATCGGCGGAGGAGGGGGTGGTAACGGCTCCGGCTCAGCCTGGGCCGGTTGGGCCGCCTGGCCGGCGCTATCGGGCAGCGGACCGATCGGGTCGGCCGGCTTGGGCTGCACGGTGGGTTTCGGTGCGGGTGCGGCGGGGGCCACAGCCGGCTGCTGAGCTGCCAATGCCACCGGAACGGCGGCCATGGCTGTAAACGTCGCCAAACGGTTCCAACGCGCCTTCGTCACAGTCCGTAACCCCTCGCAAGACACCAATGACGCCCAGGCGCCAGTCCACGTCTATATTAGCAATTCCAAACATACACAGGATGAACCGCCCGGACTAGGGGCGCGCCTCTCCCTCTCGCCGCTAATTTGACCCATGCCAACCAATCCTTAAACAGTTGGGAAGCATAAGATTTGCGGGATTTTTGGGCTGAATGAGGAAACGCTGCATGTCTTCGCGATTCCACCTGCATGGCGGCATGATCCCGCGCACCGTCAAGCGGATGTTCGACGAGCGCTCCGAAACCCGCGTCGAAGCCGATTCCCAAACCGCGGTGCTGTCGATCCGCGGCCGTAACCACATCGTATCGGTCGTCAACCTGTCGAGTTCCGGGGCAATGCTCCGCTTCTCGGGCGACGCCCACATCGGGGAAAGCGTGTCTCTTCAACTGCTTGACCGAGGCACGAATGCGGCCCAGGTGCGTTGGCTGCGCGATGGGCGAATGGGCATATATTTCGCCAATCCGCTGGAGTAGCATTTCCCGTGGAGATGAACTTTCGGATGATCAAGGCGCGGATCGAAGAGGCCGGGGACTCCAGCGACCGTCGGCGGACGTCCCGCCAGCCAGTCGACATCGGCGCGAAGGTCCGTGAGCTTGGGGCCGAAGGGTTCGAGGCCAAGGTTCTCAACATCTCCGAAACCGGCTTCATGGCGGAAGCCGAAGGCGAATTTGAGGTCGGTACCCGCATCTGGCTGATCCTGCCGGGTCGAGAACGAGCTAATGCACTGGTGCGCTGGATCGCCGGCAACCGGATCGGCGCAGAGTTTGCCGAGCCGATGTCGCTCGAAGGGCTTGGCGCCTAATTTTCTTCCAATGTCCGCTTCACCGTGGGCGTGATTCCGGTGACGATCCGCTTCACCCCGGCGAAAGTCGGATGCATTCCATCGGCCTGCTGCATTCCCCTCTGCCCGGCCACGCCGTCGAGGAAAAACGGATAGAAGGCTGCGCGATGACGCTGAGCCAGGGCAGGATAGACTGCCTCAAACCTGGCGACGTAGGCCGGATCGAGATTGGGCGCGCCGCGCATCCCGGCAATCAGTACCGCAATTTGCCGCCGTTCGAGCTCGGATAGAATCACATCGAGGTTGTTTTTGGTGAGGCCGGGATCGAGTCCCCGCAGCATGTCATTGGCGCCGAGCTCTAGGATCACGAGGTCCGGTTTGCGTGCCAGCCCGTCGAGCGTCCACCCGAACCGCGCCTTGCCAGCCTCGCTGGTGTCGCCCGAAACGCCGCCGTCCACAACGGTCGCGACCACTCCATGGCGGCGAAGCGAAGCCTGCAGCTGGGGAGCGAAGCCGAGGCCTTGGTCAAGACCGTAGCCGGCGGTGAGGCTGTCGCCGAAGGCGAGCACCAACGGCCGATCGACCGGTTGGCCTGCGGCCGTCAGAGTGATCGACAAAAGGGCGGCGGCAATCGACCGGCGGTTCATGGCCGCCAAGGTGGGGCCATTGTGACGGACCCGCAAGCTCCCTAGCTGTTGCCGCCATGAGCCAGCCATTGATCGAGCTTGACGACATCCGCCTGACCCTTGGGGAGGGCGATGTGCGCACCGAAATTCTGAAAGGCGTCAGCCTCAGGCTTTCGCCCGGAGAGAAGGTTGCGGTGCTGGGGCCGTCCGGATCGGGCAAGAGCTCGCTGATGGCGGTGGTGGCCGGGCTGGAGCGCGCCGATTCCGGTCATGCCCGATTGAGCGGGCAGGATATCGGCGGGCTCGACGAAGATCAGCTGGCGCGGCTGCGCGGCCGGTCGGTCGGGATCATCCTCCAGGCCTTCCACCTGTTGCCGACCATGACCGCCCTTGAAAATGTTTCGGTCCCGCTGGAGTTGGCCGGGGCGGACGATCCGCGCGGACGCGCGGCGTTCGAGCTGGAAACGGTCGGGCTTAGCCACCGCCTGTCGCACTATCCGGCGCAGCTGTCGGGCGGCGAGCAGCAACGGGTCGCGATAGCCCGGGCGACCGCGCCACGGCCGCGGCTGCTGCTGGCCGACGAACCGACCGGCAACCTCGACAGCGCGACCGGCGCGGCGATCATCGATCTACTGTTCGAACGGGCCGGCAAGGCGGAAGCCGGCCTTTTGGTCATAACCCATGACGCAGCGGTTGCCGCCCGCGCCGACCGGATCGTGCGCATGGCCGACGGACGATTGACGGCGTGAACCAAGTCGTGCGCCTGGCACTTTGCGACTTGAGGGGCGGGCTCAAAGGCCTTGGCTTGCTGTGGATCTGCCTGGCCGTGGCAATCGCCGGGCTGGCCTCGGTCACCAGCCTGGCGTCCGCGGTCGACAGCGCCATCGCCTCAAACGCCCGCCAGCTGCTGGGCGGCGATCTGGCTTTGTCGGTCGCGCAGCGCGATGCCAGCAGCGACGAGAGGGCCGCGATCGACGCGCTCGGCCGATCGTCGAAAAGCGTCACTACCCGCGCGATGCTGGTCGCAGCCGATGGCCGCAGCCAGCTCGCCGAACTGTCGGGAGTCGATGATCATTGGCCACTGGCCGGCAAGATCGAATGGCGCGGCGCAAGGCCAGGGGCCAACGAGGTGGCGATCGGCCGCGAGATCGCCGAGCGGCTCGATCTTGGCCGAGGCAGCGCGGTTCGAATCGGCAGGACGAGCTTTCGGGTCTCGGCGATCATCGACAAAATGCCGCGCTCGAGTGGCTTCGCACTGGCCCCTCCGGCGGTGATGAACCAGACCGGGCTGGCGGCGAGCGGACTGATCCAGCCGGGCAGCATCAGTTCGACCAGCTATCGCATACTTCTGCCCTCCGGCGCCGATCCGGAGGCCGCGGGCAAGGCATTCCAGCGGCAATTTGCCGATGGCGGCTGGCGCTCCACCAGCCGCGACGAGGCCGGACAAGGAACACGGCGGTTCATCGACCGGCTGGGTCAGATGCTGTTGCTGGTGGCCCTGTCGGCGCTGGCGATCGGCGGTCTCGGCATGTCGAGCGCGGCGGCGGCTTTCGCCTCCTCACGCCGGCCGACGATCGCCATCCTCAAACTGGTCGGCGCAACACGGCGGACGGTCGATGCGATGCTGTTGGCCGAGATCGGGCTGATCGCGGGTCTCGCCATCCTGGCCGGCCTCGCGGTAGGCGCCATGTCACCAGAGTTAGTCGGCAAGCTCACCGAATCCATGCTGCCGGTCGCGCCCGACCCCGCGCCGCAATGGGCAGCATTGGGCAAGGCCGCGCTGTTTGGCGTGTTGATCAGCTTTGCGGCCAGCTGGCGGATGGTCACCAGCGCCGGAGAGACCAGGCCGGCCCGCCTGCTGCGCGGCGACGTCGGCAATGGCGAAGCTCTGCGGTGGCGCAGCTTCGTCCTACCGGTTGCGGCGCTGGCCGCCGCAGCAGCGATCGCCATTCTCAGCGCCAGCGATCCCTGGTTCGCAGCCACCGGTGTTGCCGCGATTGCGGGGCTCTGCGGCCTGTTCGCGCTGCTGGGGGCCGCAGTCCGCCGAATTGCGCGCGGAGCGAAGCATATGGGCGGGCCAGTTACACGCCTCGGCATCGCCGCGCTGGACCGGCCGGGGGCGGGCACCGGCCGCCTGGCGGTTTCGCTCGGACTTGGGCTAACGCTGCTGCTGACCCTGGCCGCGACCGCCTCGAGCATCCTGGCCGAAATCGACACGACTGTGCCTAAAAAGGCCCCCGCCCTGTTCCTGGTCGATATCCCCCGCGCCGAAGTGCATCGCTTCAACCGCGTGACGCGGGCCGAGCTGCCGGGCGCCGAAACGCGCCTTGTGCCATCGCTTCGCGGCCCAGTGACGGCGGTCAACGGCGTTCGGGTGACCGATATGCGCGACATTCCGGAAGGCGCCTGGATCTTGCGCGGAGATCGCGGTTTGACCTTCGCCCGCGACCTGCCGCCGGCAAACCGCATCGTCGCCGGCCGCTGGTGGCCCAAGGATTATCGCGGTCCCCCGCTGGTCAGCATCGATGTGGATGCGGCCACGGCGCTTAACCTCAAGGTCGGCGACCGGTTGACGGTGGCCATATTAGGGCGACCGATCGAGGCGCGCATCGCCTCGCTCCGCGAGATCGACTGGCGCAGCATGGGCTTCAACTTCGCGATCATCTTCGCTCCCGGATCGCTTGAATCTGCGCCCTACACGCTGATGGCGACCGTCGCGCCGCGCTCGACGACATCGACCGTCGGGTTCGAGCGCAGGCTGGCGGCGGAGTTGCCGATGGTCAGCGCGATCCGGGTTTCCGAAATCGTGACCCAAGTGAAGTCCCTGCTCGAATCGATCGGCGGAGCGGTAAAGATCGCGACCGGCTTTGCCATCTTGATGGGGATGATCGTGCTGGCTGGATCGGTAGTCGCGACTCGCCGGCAGCGCACCCGCGACATCGTCCTGCTGCGGCTGGTCGGCGCAACCCGCGGCCAAGTCGCCCGAAGCCAGCTGATCGAGTTTGCTTTGTTGTCGGCCGCGGTGTCGCTGACGGCCTTTGCCGCCGGGACGATCGCCGCCAGGCTGGTGGTCACGCAAGTCTTCGAATTTCCGTTCAGCCCGGATTGGGTGAACCTCGCCCTGATTCCGATAGGCGCCATCCTGCTGGCGGTTTTCGCGGCCTTTCTGGCGGCAATGCCGGCGCTTAACGCCCGTCCCGCGGAGGGACTGCGATCCTTATAAGCCGCGTAACCATGAAACCGGACTCCATTTCGCTCGTTCATCGCCTCCGAAAGGAACTTCCAATGGCTTCAGTCCCCACGCTGAGCGACCTGCAAATGAGACATGATCCGGCCGGACGCGGCTATCATGTCGTCTACCGCGAACATGAAGTGAATCACTGCCCCGGTTGTGGGCGGACCCAATGGCTAATCGGGCGGATGTCGGCTGAATGCGCCTTCTGCACCACCGCTCTGCCTTTGGCGGAAGCTAGTATGCGGCACCACAATGCGCCGGTGATCATCCAGCATCGCAACCGTGTCCATGAGACCGCCTACGCGGCCTAGCCGGCCGGAACCGGCCGCACCGGTACCGGCGCATTGCACAGATCAACACCGCCGGCGGGACGAATGTAAAAATCGTCCCGCCGGTTTTTTCGTAAGTGAAGCCATTGAGCGAAGGAGGCGCTGGTTTCCTTCAGATATTGGTAGCGCGGGCGACTAGCGGGAACCAGTTCCGACGCGAGATGAACGCTGGCAATCGGAATATCGCTGCTGCGCTCCTTGTAGAAGCCGAGCGCCTCGGTCCCGCGCGGCAGGCTGGACAGATTCTCAATCCCCGAGACAACGCGGCCGACGACAGCGATGTTGCGATCGAGATGGCGCGGCGCATGGCCGATCGCGGCATAAAGCTCGCCGCCCATGCCGGTGTCAGGCGACAGATCGCGGCCGACGCCGACGCTGCCATAGCAATGGGTCAAATTGGCCGTCCCAGTCTTGGGATCATAGGCGACCGGCCAGCCGAGCGTATAGCCGGCCGCCGGTGCATAGGCATCGGGCGAGCCCAACGGCACGATCTTTAACCCCTTCAACGCCCGGTGGTATTCGGCCGGCGGAATCTTCACCACGCCCGCAGGTAGCGGCGCCTCGCTCTCGTTATTGCCCCATTGCGCGACGTAATTGTCCTGCACGCGATAGATAGCGGCACCTTGCCAATAGCCGCCGCGAGCCAGCTTCTGGATATTGGCCACATGGACCGGCGCGAAGGCCGGAGCCAGCTGGACGATGACGCGCTTTCCGGAAGCCAGATCGATGATCAGCAGATCCTCGGCACTGATTTCCGCCCATTCCGCTGGCTTCGAAGCCGCGATGACGTCGGTCGGGGTCTTGGGTTTGGGCAGCGGGGCGGCGGCAACCAGCGCGACAGAGGAAAGCAGGATTAAGCGACGCATCGACATCTCCTTCGCCCTTCTTGTAAGCGACCCGCCATGTATCTTGCCACCATAATGCTGCTCGGGTCCGGCGAACTGGGCCGCGAATTCACCATATCCGCCAAGCGGCTCGGCTGCCGCGTGATTGCCTGCGATCGCTATGACAATGCACCGGCGATGCAGCTGGCCGATGAGCGCGAGGTGCTGCCGATGCTCGACGGCGCAAAGTTGCGGGCGGCGGTCGAGAAGTACCGCCCCGACTATATCGTGCCCGAGATCGAGGCGATCGACACCGCCACGCTTGCGGAACTGGAGCGCGAGGGCTGGAAAATCGTGCCGTCGGCCAAGGCCGTGCAGCTGACCATGAACCGCGACGGCATCCGCGAATATGCCGCCAGGGAGCTTGGCCTTACCACCTCCCGCTATCTGTTCGCCGAGACGCGCGAGGAGGCGATCGCCGCCGCCGCCACGGTCGGCCTGCCGGCGGTGGTCAAGCCGGTGATGTCGTCGAGCGGCAAGGGCCAAAGCACCGCGCAGAGCGAGGGGGAGCTGGGGACAGCGTTCGACTATGCGGTGGCCAATATGCGCGGCGACCGGCCGAGGGTGATCGTCGAGGAGTTTATCGCCTTCGATTCTGAAATCACCTTGCTGACCGTGGCGACCAAGGACGGCATCCTGTTCTGCCCGCCGATCGGCCACCGGCAGGAGGCGGGCGATTATCGCGAAAGCTGGCAGCCCGCGGCCATATCCGACGCAGCGCTGGAGTCGGCTCGAAACCAGGCGCGCAATGTGGTCGAGGCGCTCGGCGGTTGGGGAATCTTCGGGGTGGAGTTCTTCATCTGCGCAGACCGGGCGATTTTCTCCGAGCTGAGCCCGCGGCCGCACGACACCGGCATGGTGACCCTGATCGGCCAAAGCCCCAACGAGTTCGAACTTCACTTGCGTGCGATCCTCGGCCTGCCAATCCCGGCGATCGAGCTGGCCGGACCGTCAGCTTCGGCGGTGATCCTGGCTACCCAGGAAAGCCACAGCTTTGGTTTCAAAGGAGTGCCAGACGCGTTGGCGATGGGAGAGGCGGACCGGCCGGTTGATGTCCGGATTTTCGCCAAGCCCAGCACGCTCAAAAACCGGCGGATGGGCGTAGCGCTGGCGCGGGACGAGGGCGTGGAGCAGGCCAAGGAGCGCGCCATCGCAGCAGCGGCGAAGGTGAAAATCGAATATCTTGCATAATCATGCATAGATTTGCATATGCCCCCCATGATTCGCGCCGCGATCCTTGGCGCCTCCGGCTATGTCGGCGGCGAATTGATGCGCCTGATCGCTGCTCACCCGGCGATGGAGGTTGGAGTGGCGTTCGGCGCGTCCAATGCCGGGCAATCGGTGGCATCGGTGCATCCGCATCTGGCGCTGGCCTATCCGGACATAAGCTTTGCCGCCTGGGACCCGGCGCTGCTCAAGGACTGCGGCCTGATCCTCGCCGCCTTGCCCCATGGAGAGACGCAGCGGCTGGCCGACGAGCTGCTCGCTCCAGCCATTCCGTTCGTCGATCTCGGCGCTGACTTCCGCCTCGGCAGCGCCGCCGAATATAAGCGCTGGTACGGCGAGCCGCATGCCCGGCCCGACCTGCTCGCCAGCTTCGCCTACGGCCTGCCGGAATTCCATCGTGACGCCATCAAGTCATCGAAGCGGGTCGCGGCCCCCGGCTGCTACCCCACCGCCGCCAGCCTGGCGCTGAAGCCGCTGGTCGACGCCGGGGTCATCGAGCCCAAGGGCATCATCGTCGACGCCGCTTCGGGAGTCAGCGGCGCCGGTCGCGCAGCCAGTGCCGGCACGCATTTCTGCGCGGTCGACGGCAGCTACCGCGCTTATGGTTTGACCAGTCACCGCCACACTGCCGAGATGGAGCTGACGACCGGTTCTGAGGTGCTGTTCACGCCGCACCTGATGGCCACCAGCCGCGGCATCCTCGCCACCTGCTACGCCCGGGCGGCCGGCCCGTCGGACCCGCTGGCGATCCTCCGCGACGCTTACAATGGCGAGCGCTTCGTCCACGTCGGCGAGTCCCCGCCCGAGACCAAGTGGGCGACCGGATCCAACGCGGCTTTTCTCTCCGCTCGCTATGACCAGCGGACGAGCACGGTCGTCGCGCTCGCCGCGATCGACAATCTCGGCAAGGGCGCCGCCGGCCAGATGATCCAGTGCGCGAACCTGATGCTTGGATGCGACGAGGGAGCGGGCCTCAGCACCATGGGAGTCTACCCATGAGCGTTACCGCCGCCGAAGGGTTTGTCGCCGCGGGCCTCGCCGCCGGCATCAAGTCCGGGGGACGCCGTGACGTCAGCTTGCTTGCAACCGACGACGGCAAGCCGGTGCCGGCCGCCGCGGTATTCACCCAGAACAAGTTCCGCGCGCCGCCGGTCGAGGCCAGCCTTGAACGGCTGAATGTTTCCGGCGGACGGGCCGCGGGGGTGATCGTCAACAGCGGCAACGCCAATGCCGGGACCGGCGCCAAGGGACGCGCCGACGCCGAGGAGATGTGCGGCGCCGCGGCCGAGACCGTTGGCTGCGACCCGCGCGACATGCTGGTCTGCTCGACCGGTTTGATCGGCTTCCGACTGCCGATGCGGAAAATCCTGACCGCCATTCCGGCGCTTGGCGAGACGCTCAGCCGCGACGGGCATCGGAATGCGGCAAAGGGCATCCTCACCACCGACACGCGGCCCAAGGAGGCGCAGATCGTGCGCGACGGCTATGCGGTCGGCGGCATGGCCAAAGGGTGCGGCATGCTGGCGCCCAACATGGCGACCATGCTCGCCTTCCTCACCACCGATGCCGAGCTGACGCCGGAGGAGTTGAGGCCGATCCTGTTTCGCGCCGCCGACGCGACGTTCAACGAGCTGATCACCGACGGCGCGACGTCGACCAACGACACGGTCATGCTGTTCGCCAGCGGCCGCAAGGGCAAGCCCGCCAACCTCGCCCGGTTCGAGGACGACGTCCGGCAGGTGTGCGAGGAGCTGATGCTGCAGATGGCGCGCGACGCGGAGGGCATGACCAAGCTGGTGATCGTCAACGTCGTGGGTGCGGCCAGCGATTCGGAAGCGCGCAAGGTCGCCCGTTCGATCAGCAACAATAATCTGATCAAATGCAGCTGGTACGGGGCCGACGCCTATTGGGGCCGCTTGCTGGCCGAAGCCGGATCGTGCGGCGTCGAGTTCGAGACCGAAAAGTCCAGCGTCAGCTATGGCGGGATCAAGGTCGCCGAGGCGGGGGTCGAAATCCCCCACGATACGGGCGCGGTTCGCGCCCATGTGAAGGGCGAAGAGATCGACATCGTCGTGAACCTCGGTCTCGGGCATGGCGCCGGCCGCGCGGTCTCGGTCGACCTTGGCCCCGGCTACATCAAGGAAAATGCGGCGACGTCATGATCAACACCAACGACACCGCGCGCATCCTGATCGAGGCGCTGCCCTACATCCGCCGCTTCACCGGCAAGACCATCATCGTCAAGGTCGGCGGGCTGCCGATGACCGATCCGACCAGGCTGCGCAGCCTGGCGAAGGATATATTGCTGCTCCATTCGGTCGGCATTCGCCCGGTGCTGGTGCATGGCGGAGGACCCCAGATCGACGTCGAGATGGCCAAGGCGGGGATCGAGGTGAAGCGCATCGAGGGCCTGCGCGTCACCGATGCCGAAGCGCTCGACATCGTCCGCATGGTGCTGGTCGGCAAGACCAACCGCGACCTGGTCGCCGCCATCAATGCGCTGGAGCCGGTGGCGATCGGCGTTGCCGGCGAGGATGGGCGGCTGCTGGAAGTCGAGCCGGTCGACGAGCGGCTGGGCTATGTCGGCCGAGTCACCAAGGTCCGCGGCGCGCTGCTCCACGATTTCCACGACGATGGGTTGATCCCGGTGGTGTCGACGGTCGGCGCGGATGTCTCGGCCCAGCCTTACAACGTCAACGCCGACGACGCGGCCCGGGCGATCGCCGTGGCGATGAAGGCCGAGAAAATCATCTACCTGACCGGAACTCCAGGCTTGCTCGAGGATCCGGCCGATCCCGCCAGCCTGGTCCATCGCCTTACCGCCGGCGAAGCGCGGCAGCGGATCGCCGACGACGGCGTCACCGGCGGGATGATTCCCAAATTGCTCGCTTGCGCGGAAGCGGTCGAGGGCGGCGTCGGCAGCGCCCACATGATCGACGGGCGGGCCGAACATGCCATCCTGGTCGAACTGTTCACCGACGAGGGCATTGGCACGATGGTGATCGGAGGGGAGGTTTCATGACCGCCAAGACCCAGCGCCAGCGGATGATCGCCGACTGGCTCCGCGAGCATCGGGTCGGCAGCCAGGAAGAGGTGGTTGCCCGCCTGTCGCTCGCCGGCATCGCCGCCACCCAGGCCACCGTCAGCCGCGACCTGCTCGAACTGGGCGCGGTCAAGCTGAAGCGCGACGGGTCGATCCGCTACGTCATGCCCGACCAGGTCGAGCCCGGCCATGCCGCGGCCAAGCTCAACCGGCTGCTGGCCGAATGGGTCGATGCGATCATCCCGGCCGGCAATTTGCTGGTCCTCAAGACCCCGCCCGGCTCCGCCAATCTGGTCGCCAACGCGCTCGATGCAGCGGGCCTGGAAGAGGTCGCAGGGACGCTTGCCGGGGACGACACCATCTTCGTCGCGCTCGCCGACGGCGCCAATCCAAGCTCGGTCGCGGCGATGTTGCAGCGCAAGCGATCGGGAGCCTAAGCCCGCCATGGCGCGTTGCGCCGGACAAGGAGATTGGCAGATGATCCGTTCCGCCGCGTTGCCGCTTCTGGCAGTGTTGCTTGTGTCCTGCGGCCAGAGCGAAAGCCCCTCGCCGCCGATCCAAAACGACATCATCGTCCGCAGCGCGGCGCAGCAGCAGCTGTTCGAATTGAACGATCTCGACCGGGCGATCGCCTTGAAGCGCGCCATCGGCGACCAGGGCCTGGTCTGCACCCAGGTCGTTTCGACCGGCTATGTCACCCGCTACAAGGATATGGACCTGTGGACCGCGAGCTGCGGCGACAAACGGCAGTGGGCGCTGTTCATCGCCGCCAACGACAGCGTCCAGGTCCGCCTATGCGACGACAATGAGAAGCTCGGCCTGCCGGCCTGCAAAGTTCAGCCCGGCACCGAGGGCGGTACCGGGCTGGATCAACTCAATCTGGTGAACGCGAACTAGCAGCCGCGTCAGTCACATTTGCGAGACTCTTTATATTCGCCCGCCGGCGACTTTTCCTTGACGGTCACGCATTTGCCCTGGCGAATCTCTTCGCGCCAGCTGCCGTCGGCGTTGGTCTGCCGCTGCCCCTTCGGGACGCGCTTGCCATCCTTGATTTCCCAATTGAAGCTGCTCGGCGTTGCCTGATCGCCGCCGCTGGTCGCCTGAGCATAGGCGGCCGAGGCCGCGGTCGCGGCAAGCGCCACGACACCCATCCCGAGAACAATCTTCCATGTGCGAGTCATATCACTCACTCCTTGGCCGCCGGTCTAAGAGAATCCAGCTTAACGGCGGCTGAAACGTCTGTTGCCCGACGTAAACGCCCGAATCGGCGGCCATTTGCCAATAATAACGCAAAAAGCCCCCGCCGGTCAGGGCGGAGGCTTTTTAAGCCAGTCTGCCGAGGAGCTGGCCGGGCCTTAGCCCTGGCGCGCCTTGAAGCGCCGGTTCGTCTTGTTGATGACGTAGGTCCGGCCGCGACGGCGAATCACCCGGCAATCGCGGTGACGCGACTTCAGCGACTTCAGGGAATTGCGAATCTTCATGGCCGGAACGCCTGCCTTCGTGTGCTTGAGTTGTCGGAAGGTTATTAACCGGCGGTCCCCCTATGGTGGGAGGACCGCCAAGTCAAGGTCGGGTGACCGGGCTCGCCGGGGCACGGGGACCCTGGGGATCGTATAAATCGCCGAAATAGTCGCCCTGAAGCCACATCGGCCGCTGTGGCGCATCGGCCATCGCCCGGGCAATTCGATAATTGAGCAGGGCGTAACGCGCGCCGGAGTCCCAGTCGATCTTCTGGGTCAGGTCATCCTGCGGCGAATGATAGACCTTGCCCAGATAGTTGCTCCACACCGCCGCACCGCCATTGGCGTAGCCGGTCATCAGCAAGACAGCCGGAACGCCCCTGCGCACGAACTGATAATGGTCGGACCGGGTGAAGATCGCTTCCTGGGGCATCGGATCGGGGGCCACGGCGACGCCCATCGACCGGCCGGCCTCGGCGACCGTCGCGCCGATCGTCGAATGATCGGCGCCGAACGCGGTCACGTCGGTGAACGGATAGAGCAGCACCGGCATATCGAGGTCGACCAGGCCGACGATGCTCGCCGCCGGAACCGTGGGATGGGAAGCATAATAATCGGCGCCGAGCAGCCCCCGCTCCTCGCCGGTGTTGGCGATGAGCATCACCGACCGCTTCGGCCGCACCGGCTGGGCCGCGAACTGGCGCGCCGCTTCGAGCATCGTTGCCACCCCGGCGGCATTGTCGAGCGCGCCATTGTAAATGGCATCTTCGCCCGGCTTCGCGTCCGGCTTGATCCCCAGATGGTCGAGGTGGCCCATCAGCACGACATGTTGAGCCGCCAGTGCGGGATCCGAGCCCCGGAGCAGACCAACCACCTCGGGGCTGGTGAAATCCTCCCACTTGCTTTCCGCCTCGACCGACAGCGTCGGCGCCAGCGCGAAGCCGCGCGGGCCATCTTTCATTCTGTCCTTGGCCTTGGCTTCCGACCGGATCGCCGACAGCGACTTGGGGGCGCCCTCGAACAGCTTCGCGGCCCACTCCTGCGACAAGCTCAATTGCAGCTGGAGGCCCGCCGGGACCGAGCCGGCCCGGCCGCTGGCATCGACCCAGTCGATCAGCGGACGCGCGTTCCGCCGTACCGGATCGCCCCGCCCCGCCGACCCGTCGTTGCGCGGGACTTCGACAAAGCCGATCGCACCTTCCGCAGCCGCGATTCGATCCTTGCTGGCACTGAGATGCGCCTCGATGTCGCTCGGCAGCCCATTGGGAGCGCCGGTCAGCGCGACCACGATCTTGCCGCGCACGTTCAGACCGCGATAATCGTCGAACCCGAAGCGGCGATCCTTCAGCCCATAGCCGACGAACACAAACCCGGCGGTGAGTTTGCGCGATTTGGCGGTAACACTCGGGCGAAGCGCCGAATCCTTGCCCTGTTCCAGGGCAGATGACTTGCCACCCACGGTCAATGTCAGGCGCGGCGGCTGTTCGTAGGAAGCGCGGCGGAATGGCACAGCCAAAAACCATCCGCCCCGCTCGCCGGCCGGTTCAAGACCGATCGCTCGGAACTGCGAAGCGACATAGTCGGCGGCAATGGAATAGCCGCGCGATCCGGTATCGCGTCCTTCGAGATTGTCCGATGCCAAAAACTCGACGTCGGCGCGGATCCGGCGAGCCATACCGGGGTCGGCGGGTGGCGTTTGCGCCAGTGCGGGAACGGCAATCAGCAGGAATGCGGCGGCGAACAAACGCATCGGTCAACTCCGAAACCCGGCGTTAACCGCCGCATGGTGGATGAGGGCTAATCGACCCGCCGCAGCCGCGCCAGTGCCGGAATCCGCCGTTCGTCGAAAGCTTGGTTTGCCGATCGGCCCGCTCGGCACTATGAGGCCGCCTTCAGCCAAGAATCTGCCAATCGCCAGGGATTTTTCATGACTATTACGATTTCGAGCGCGTTCGACGCCGGTAACATTCGCGTGGTGGAACAGCGCGGCGACACCATCGATCTCGAAATCGTCAAAGATCATATGAGTGATTTCCACCAATGGTTCCATTTCCGCCTGGCCGGCGCCGGCGGCCGCGAAGTCACCCTGCGCATCACCAACTGCGGCACCGCCGCCTATCCCGACGGCTGGCCCGATTATAAAGCCTGCGTCAGCC